>Ga0307300_10000053_pt1 | contig 29040 bp, 24 predicted proteins | sample ER_DNA_181_FD_194492 | JGI IMG/M metagenome (GOLD analysis project Ga0307300, IMG submission 194492) | Bulk soil microbial communities from the East River watershed near Crested Butte, Colorado, United States - ER_DNA_181 | ecosystem: Environmental > Terrestrial > Soil > Floodplain | place... | reverse complement strand
CACCCCCGCCCCCTCCCCGCGGTCCTCATCACCGACAGCTTCGGCCGCCCCTGGCGCCTCGGCCAATCAGAGGTCGCGATCGGCTGCGCTGGGCTGGCCCCCGTCGACGACTGGCGCGGCCGCGCCGACGCCAACGGCCGCGAGCTGACCGCGACGGCGATCGCGATCGCCGACGAGGTCGCCGCCGCCGCCGACCTGGTCCGGATCAAGGACTCCGGCGTCCCCGCCGCAATCGTCCGCGGCCTGAAGCGACACCTGACGGCGGAGGACGGCCCCGGCGCCGCCGCCCTCCGCCGGCCCCGCCACGAGGACCTGTTCCGCTAGTCGCGGTCCCTGTCTTTCCCGAGCGCGTCCTTGGCCTTGTCCGACGCCTTGTCGAGACCGTCCTTGACCGCGCCCGAGGCCTTGTCGACCTTGCCTTCGCGCTTCAGCTCGTCATCGCCGGTCAGGCTCCCGGCGGCTTCCTTGACGCGCCCCTTTGCGTCGTCCTTGTTGCGGATCTCGTCGCTCATGCATCCCTCCTTGGCTAGCTGACGGCTAACAGCTACCCGACGGAGCGAGACCGAGAACCCCTGGCTGCTCGGGGTAGGCCTCGAGCACCTCGTAAAGCGTCGTCCGCTGCGCCGGTTCGCGTCCGGCCGCCCGCGCCGCGGCGATCAGCTGCTCGGGCTCGAGCCGCACCCCGTGCTGGGAACCGGCCATGCGAGAGATGTTCTCCTCCATCAGGGTGCCGCCGAGGTCGTTGACCCCCCACCGCAGCGCCTCGGTCGCCCCCTCCAGCCCCATCTTCACCCAGCTCGCCTGCAGGTTCGGGATCGACCGCCCCAGGGCCAGCCGGAAGGCCGCGGTGTGCTTGAGGTTCTCCGCCATCGAGATCTCCTCGATCCCGTGCGTCCGCCCCAGCATCGTGTTGAAGGGGATGAAGCTGAGCGGGACGAACTCGGTGATCCCCCCGGTCCGCTCCTGCAGCGCGCGCACGACCCGCATGTGACGGGCCAGCTCCCGCGGCTCCTCGATGTGGCCGAACATCACGGTCGAGGTCGAGCGCAGGCCGGCGCGGTGGGAGGCTTCGATGATCTCGACCCAGCGATCGGCCGGCAGCTTGTTCGGCGAGATCCGCTGCCGGACCCCGTCGTCGAGCACCTCCGCCGCGGTCCCCGGCGTCGACCCCAGCCCGCACTCGAGCAGGTACTCGAACACCTCCCGTGGCTGCTTGCCCGAGCGCTCGCAGGCCCAGTTGATCTCCATCGGCGAGTAGGCGTGCAGGTGCAGCTGCGGCGCGGTCTCCTTCGCCCGTCGCAGCCACCGCCCGTACTCCTCCAGGGTCAGGTCGGGATGGATGCCGCCCTGCATGCACAGCTCCGTGGCCCCAAAGGCAACCGCCTCTTCAACCCGCGCCGCAAAGTCCTCCTCCGACACTTCGTAGGCATCCGGCGACCTCTTCCCCTGCCCGAACCCGCAGAAGGCGCAGCCGACCACGCAGACGTTGGTGAAGTTGATGTTCCGGTTGACCACGAAGGTCACCGTGTCGCCGGCCAGCTCCGCCCGCAGCTCATCCGCAGCAACCCGCATCTCCTCGACCACCTCGGGCCGGGTCTCCGCGAACAAGGCAGTCAGCTCGTCCTCGCTCAACTCCAGCCCCTCCCGTCCCTTCACGATCGCCCGCGGCGCAAGATCCGGCTCGATCTTCTCTTCGGACCTACGCCCAGACCCCTTCCGCGGAATGAAGCTCCAGTACTTCAGCTTGATCACGTCGAGGACACCCTGCTCCATCCACTCCGGGTCCATGTACTGCGGATAGACGCAGAGTCGCTCCGTCAACGCGAACCCCCGCGGCGCCAGCTCCTTCCGCACCTGATGCGGCGACGGGAACGGCTCCTCCGGGCTGATGTGATCGCCATTGGCTGAGAGCCCCCCCAGATCCGTAGCGCCCGCCTCAACCAGCTCTGGCCAAAACTCCGACAGGTTCGGCGGCACCTGCACCCCGACATCCGGCATCAGACGCTTGCACTCCCGAATCAGGTGCTTGATCTCCTCTATTCCCACCGGGTTCGCCCAGCTCGGCAGGGGCGACGGGGGTACCTCCTCCAGACGCTCAACATCGAGCCTTAGCGAGATGTGTCTGGAGGGGGTGCCCCCGTCGCCCCCCCACCGCTCGCGCGCCGCCCCATCCGCAATCTCCGCCACCTCCGCCCCGTAGTACCGCGGATGCGGCACGAAGTTCTGGATGATCACCTCCTGCAGGTGGCCGTGGCGCGCATGGCTCGCAGCGAGCGCTTCCAGTGATTCGACTCGCTCTTCGGCGGTCTCGCCGATGCCGACGAGGATGCCGCTCGTAAACGGAATCTTCAGCTCCCCGGCTGCTTCTATCGCTGCGAGGCGGGCGGCCGGGTGCTTAGTTGGGCTGCCGGCGTGGACAGTCTCCGTCAGCCGCTCCGAGGTGGACTCCAGCATCAGGCCCTGGGAGGCCGTGACCTCGCGCAGACGAGAAAGGTCCTCCTTGCCCAGCACCCCGACGTTCGTGTGCGGCAGCATCCCGCGCCCCATCGCTCGTTCGCAAGCCCAGACGACGTAGCTGGTGAAGTCCTCGTGGCCCCAGGCCTTCAACCGTTCGGCGACCACCGGATTCACCTCGGGCCGCTCGCCCGTCAGGACAAGCAGCTCCTTGGCGTTCCGTTTGACCGCTTCGTCCAGCTGCTTTTCGACGTCCTCCGGCGCGTGAACGTGCGCCTGGTGGGTCGCAAAAGCGCAGTACTTGCAGTAGCACTGGCAGGTCCGGCTCAGCGAGAGGGTGAAGTTGCGGGAGAAGGTGACCCGGCGCACAGGGCCAAGCTACTGCACCCGTCGCCCGGGCAAGGACCAAGAAAAGCGCCGCCCGGGTGGGCGGCGCTTTTCGAAGCTGCTGCGGCTCTGGAGCTAGGTGGCCGGTTTGTCGCTGGTCGGGGTCGCCCGTTTCGGCACCGGCGGCCGCACGTGCTCCGGCGGTTCGGTCGGCGGCAGGCCGCCCGGCTCGAGGACGAAGCGGTAGACACCCGCCGCAAGCAGAGAGCCGACGATCGGGCCGATGAGGAAGGGCCAGACGTCGCCCCAGGTGCTGCCGACGAGGGCCGGGCCGAACCAGCGGGCCGGGTTGAAGCCGGCGCCGTCGAGCGGGCCGATGACCATGACCAGGAAGCCCAGCGTGGTGCCGATCGCCAGCGGCGCCCACTCCTTGAAGCTCTTCTCGGAATAGACGGCGGTGAGGATGACGAGGACGAGGACGAAGGTGCCGATCGCCTCGACGAGCATCCCGGCGAAGTTGCCGGCGAGGAGGCCGCTGACTTCGAGGGCGCCGTAGTGGGTGGCGAGCCCCTCGTCCTTCAGCAGCGCCTTCGTCAGCAAGGCGCCGAGGACGCCGCCGGAGAGCTGGGCCAGCATGTAGATGACGCCGTCCAGCGGCCTGATCCGGCGGATCACGATCGCCGCCAGGGTCACCACCGGGTTGAAGTGCCCGCCGGAGACGACGCCGAACATGACGATCAGCCCGAAGAGCAGGAAAGCGTGGACGAGGCCGACGACCGCGAAGTCAGAACCGAACTGCGCCTGACCGCCGGTTGAAACGAACAGGACGACGACACTGGTGATGAAGAAGACCAGCAGCAACGTGCCGATCAACTCAGCCAAATATGCGGCTAGACCTCTCTCCTGCACTGTTTCCTCCTCGATTCCCGTGATCTAGGTAAGCGGCGGCAGTCTACTCACATTCGTTGGATGGAATAGGTTCCCCGCCGAATGAGAAGGACTGTCGCGCTGCTGGCGGCCGTCCTCGCGCTCGCCGGGATGATCGGCTGCGGCGGGGACGGTGCGGAACCGGGCGTGCCGAAAGGCGCGACGCTCGTGCTCGATTTCGTCCCCAACGCCGTCCACAGCGGCATCTACGTCGCCGGCGCCGACGGCTACTACCGCGACCGCGGCGTTGACCTCGACGTTCGCGCCCCCGGCGAATCGACCGACGCGCCGCGGCTGCTCGGAGCCGGCAAGGTCGAGTTCGCGATCCTCGACATCCACGACCTCGGGATCGCCCGCGAGCGCGGGATCGACCTGGTCGGCGTGGCGCCGATCGTGCAGCGGCCGCTGGCCGCTGTCTTCGCCCGCGCCGACGGCCCCGTCCACCGCCCGCGCGAGATGGAGGGGCATCGGGTCGGGGTCACCGGCCTCCCCTCCGACGAAGCGGTGGTCGCCTCCGAGGTCGAAGCCGACGGCGGCGAGCCGGAGGCGGTCGACGAGGTGACGATCGGGTTCACGGCCGTCCCCTCCCTCGCCGCCGGCAAGGTAGACGCGGCAACCGGCTTCTGGAACGCCGAGGGAGTGGCGCTGCGCGATCAGGGCGTCCCGATCCGCGTCTTCAAGGTCGACGACTTCGGCGCTCCCCCCTATCCCGAGCTGGTGCTGACGACCTCACGCAAGACGCTCAAGAGCGACCCGGAGCTGGTCGACGCCGTCGTCGAAGCCACCCGCCAGGGCTACGAAGTCGCCGAGGAACACCCCGGCGTCGCCCTGAAGGACCTTCTCGCCGCCAACCCGGAACTCGACGGGGCCGAACAGAAGGAGCAGCTGCAGGCGCTGCTGCCGGTCCTCCACCCCCGTCCCTTCGACCAGGCCGTCCTCCGCAAATGGGCCGCCTGGGACCTCCGGCACGGCCTGCTGGAAGAGCCGCTAGACGTCGAGCAGGCGTTCCGCCAGGGCGGGTAGCTCGCGCGCCATCCGCGAGCGCGGCACCACCAGGTCGACCCCCGCCGCCTCGGACGCTTCCCGCGTCTCGACGTCGACGTGGGAGTAGTAGCCGAGCACCGGCATCCCCAGGCCGACCAGAGCTTCTGGGTTCTCGACGTCGAGGTCGGCGACGATCAGGTCGATCCCGTCCCAGGTGGCCTCCTCCATCGAGGGCGAGGAGACGACCTCGTGGCCGGCGGCGCTCAGGGTCTCGGTCACCTTGCTGCCGAGCATCAGGTCGGTGGCGATGCTGAGGACGCGCGCCACTACAGGGACCGGCGCTGGCGGAACTCTTCGCGCACGCTCTCCGGCCGCCCCCACATCTGCACGACCTCCGAGCGGCCCTCGCGCACCTCGGCGACCCGCATCTCCCCGCGCACACCGGCGGCGTCGAGCTTCTCGAGCACGCCGAGCACGGTCTCCGCCGCGGCGGCGTGGCCGAAGCTGTGGGCAACGAGCAGGCGCCACTGCCAGCCCTCGCGGGGATACTGGTAGACCTGCGCGTTGACCTGGCTCAGCGCCACCGCGGAGTCGACGTACTGCGCTTCGTCCTCGATCCGGAGGTCGACCTCGAGATCGGTCCAGTCGGGCGGCAGAGTGCCGAGGATGCGCTGGAAGTCCGTGGCCAGGGCCATCGGGGAAGCCTAGCTACCCGCTAGCCGAAGAAGACCTGGTAGAGCAGGAAGGCGTTGAGGGCGATGATCAGCGAGGCGAGGACGCCCGCGAGTGCGCTCAGCCAGCCGGGGTTGACGAGGTCCCCCATCACCCTCCTGTCAGCGGCGATCATCAGCAGCGGGACGAGGGCGAAGGGGATTCCGAAGGAGAGCACGACCTGGCTGCCGACGAGGGCGTCGGTCGGGTCGAGGCCGATCGCGAGGACGATCAGCGCCGGCGCCAGGGTCAGCGCCCGCCGCACGAAGAGCGGGATGCGGCGGCGGATGAAGCCCTGCATCACGACCTGCCCCGCCATCGTCCCAACCGAAGAGGAGGCGAAGCCGGAGGCGAGGAGGGCGATCCCGAAGATCGTCGCCGCCCTGTCGGAGGCGATCTGCTTCAGCCCCTCGTAGGCGCCGTCGATCGTGTCGACGCCGGTCAGGCCGCTGCTGTGGAAGAGGGCAGCGGCGACGATCATCATCGAGAGGTTCACCAGCCCCGCCAGCGAGAGGGCGATGACCACGTCGACTTTCTCGAAGCCGAGGATCTTCTTGCGCTCGGCCGGGTTGCGGCCGACGATCCGCTTCTGGGTCAGCGCCGAGTGCAGGTAGATGACGTGGGGCATGACCGTGGCGCCGATGATCCCGGTGGCCAAGAGCAGGCTCTCGGTGCCGGCGAAGCCGGGCAATACCAGGTGCTTGGCCACTTCGCTGCCGTCGGGACTGGAGTCGAAGAGCTCGAAGGCAAAGGAGGCGACGACGACGCCGACGAGGACGGTGATGCCCGCCTCCAGGCGGCGGAAACCGCGCTGTTGCAGCGAGAGGAGGGCGAAGGCGCCGGCGCCGGCGATCAGCCCGGCCGGGAAGAGCGGGATCCCGAAGAGGAGGTTGAGGCCGAGGGCGGCGCCGACAACCTCGGCGATGTCGCAGGCCATCGCCACCACCTCGGCCTGCAGCCAGAGGCCGATCGAGGTGCGGCGCGAGAAGCGCTCGCGGCAGAGCTCGGCCAGGTTCTTGCCGGTCGCGATCCCCAGCTTCGCCGACTGGGTCTGGACCAGCATCGCGATCAGGTTGGCCGAGAGGACGACCCAGAGCAGCAGGTAGCCGAACTTGGCCCCGCCGGAGATGTTGGTGGCGAAGTTGCCGGGGTCGATATAGGCGACGGCGGCGACGAAGGCCGGACCGAGGAAGGGCCAGATGCCGCGGATGCCGCGGCTGTTTCCGTCGAGGGAAGCACGGGCGGCGCGGGCGACCGCGGCCTCGCCGGGAAGGACGTCCTCGACTCCGGCCTGGTGCTGGCGCACCTCCTCGGCGACCGCCTGGCCGGGAGGCGGTTTCACCGGGCTCCCCACGTCGGCGGCACCAGGTCGGGACCGGGAATCGGCGTCCCGTGCGGGTCATGCCGCGGTTCGCCGAGCTTGGCCGCGATCAGCTGCTCGAGCTCCTCGGAGATGTAGTGCTCGAGGACCTCCGCCTCCTCGTGCACCCGATCCTCCGGCATCCCCAGCGCCTCGGAGAGGTAGGCCTCGATCAGGCGGTGGTGGCGGATCACCTCCAGCGCCACCTTCTCTCCGGCGGCGGTGAGGCTGGCGCCGCGGTAGGGCACGTACTCGACCAGGCCGAGCTCGGCCAGCCGCTTCAGCATCGAGGTCGCGGTCGCCGGGGTCACGTCAAGCCGCTCCGCCACCTCGCCATTCAGCACCAGCCCGTCGCGCTCCTGCGAGATCGCGTAGATCGTCTTCGCGTAGTCCTCTATCGCTTGAGAGTTAGACACGTCTAAAAGAGTTTGACATGTCTAAAAGATGTTCGCTGCAAGGGGGTGGGGTGACCCCCTCCGGGCACATCTCGCTATGGCTCGATGTTGAGTGCCCTGAGGGAGTCACCCCACCCCCTCAGGCGAGCCGCTTTCTAGACTTAGTTGGCAGATGGCTCTGACTCCGACGGTTGAGATAGATGCGCAGTACCGGCAGCTGCGGGAGGAATGCGGGTTGGTCGAGCGGGCCGGCCGGGGGCTGCTGGTCGTCGGCGGGGCCGAAGCGGCCGAGTACCTGCAGGGGCAGCTGACCAACGACACCGAGGCGATCGAGCCGGGGCGGTGGATCTATGCGGCACTGCTCGACCGCAAGGGGCACATGCAGGCCGACATGCGGGTGCTGCGCCCGGGCGAGGGGGCGGAGCTGTGGCTGGACCTCGAGCCGGAGGGGCTGGCCGCCGCCAATCGCCACCTGCAGATGTACAAGATCGGGCGCGAAGTAGAAGTCGCCGACGCCAGCGACGGCCACACGCTGCTTTCCCTGATCGGGCCGCGGGCGACCGAGATCGCCCGCGCGGTCGATGCCCCCTCGCTCCGCACCGAGTCCGGCGTCGACCTGGTTGTCCCCGTCGCCGAGCGGGACCGGATCCGCGACGCCCTGCTCGCCGCCGGCGCGGTCGAGGTCTCCCCCGATGCGGCGGAGATCCTCCGGATCGAGGCCGGCCGCCCCCGCTTCGGGGCCGAGATGGGGACGGAGACGATGCCGGCCGAGGCCGGCATCGTCGAGCAGGCGGTCAGCTTCACCAAGGGCTGCTACATCGGCCAGGAGACGGTCGCCCGCCTCCACTACAAGGGCAAGCCGAACCGCCACCTGCGGGGGCTGCGGCTGAGCGCCCCGGCGCAACCCGGCGCGGCACTGCTGCTGGGCGAGAAGGAGGTCGGGACCCTCGGCAGCGCCGCGGTCTCCCCCGCCTTCGGACCGGTCGGGCTGGCGATCCTGCGGCGCGAGGCGGAGCCCGGCGCCGTCGTCGTCGTAGGTGAAGATGGCGTTACGGCCGAGGTTGTCGCCCTCCCCTTCGGTTAGATTCAGGCCCGATGGGCGCCGGAGGAGTGAGAGCGGCGGCGATTGCCGCCCTGGTCGCAGCGACCGCCCTGCTGCTCGGGTGCGGCGAATCCCGCCATGCCAACCAGCAGCGACCGAACGTCTCGACCCGGGTCAGCGTCACCATCACCGACCGGGAGTTGATCGTGCAGCCAGTCGAAGTCGGGACCCGCGCCGAATCGACGCAGGAGATCCCGCAGAACGTCGAACACCCCGAGCCGCCGATCAAGACGACGAAGCCGCTCGACGTGATCTTCGTCATCGCCAACCAGACGAGCCACCCTTCCACCGTGCAGATCCACGACAAGTCGCGGCTGGTCAAGGGCGTTAAGGTGGAACCGCGCAGCCCCGGGACGATGCAGGCGGAACTGCCGACGGGTCATTACTCGATCTCCGCCGGGAGGACGAGGTCGCGGCCCGCCCAGCTGAAGGTCGGCAAGTACCGCGCCTCCTCGCAGAACGACGTCCTCCTGCCCTAGCCGAAGAAGCCGCTGCAAGCGGCGTTTCAGATTCGCGGTCGCGTCTGGAGGGGTCGTCAGCATCGCCGTATGACCATCGTCCTCGCCATCGCCGTCGTCCTCCTCGCCGCCGGGTTGATCTACGCCCTGCTGGCGCGCCAACCAGAGCCGGTCGAGCAGCCGGACCTCACGCCCGCGATCCAGGAAGCGACCTCACAGGTCGCTTCCCAGGTCGTTGCCGACCTGCTGCGGGTCAACGAGGAGTCGCGCAAGCTCGACGCCAAGACCGCCGAGGCCGCGCTGGACAAGCGCCAGGCGGAGATCAAGAACCTGACCGAGCGGATCGCCAAAGGGCAGGAACGGATCGAGAAGCAGGTCCAGAACCGCGGCGAGACCGACCTCCGCACCCAGGCCCTGCTCGAGCAGATGGGCCAGACGATCGGCAACCTCAACAACGAGACCGCTGGCCTGAAGAAGGCCCTGCGCCAGCCGCAGACGCGAGGCCAGTGGGGCGAGCTGCAGCTGCGCCGCTGCATCGAGATCGCCGGCATGACCGAGCACGTCGACTTCGAGCTGCAGGAGACGCTGCGGACCGAGGAGGGCCGGCTGCGGCCAGACGCCCGCTTCCTGCTGCCGGAGGGGCGCAGCTTCGTCGCCGACTCCAAGGTGCCGCTGGACGCCTTCCTCGACGCCCAGGAGAGCGAGGTCGAATCGGAGCGGCGGGTCCACCTGGAGCGCCACGCGCGGCAGGCGCGCGAGCACGTGCGCAGCCTCAGCTCGAAGGACTACCAGGGCCAGTTCAACCCCGGCGAAACGCCCGACCTGGTGATCTGCTTCATCCCCAACGAGCCCGCCCTGCACGCCGCCTTCGCCGCCGATCCGGGCCTCTTCGACTACGCGCTGGAGCGCAACGTCCTCCTCGTCAGCCCGACCTCGCTGATCGGGCTGCTGCGGACGATGGAGCTGGGCTGGCGCCAGGAGCGGATGGTCGCCGAGGCGGCCGAGATCGCCGAGGCGGCGAAAACCCTGCACGGGCGCTTCGCCAAATTCCTCGGCGACTTCGACAAGATCGGCCGCGGCCTGCGGACCGCCACCGGCGCCTACGACACCGCCGTCGGCTCGATGGAACGGCGGCTGCTGCCGTCCCTGCGGAAGGTCGAGGGCCTCGGCGTCGCGCCGGGCAAGGAGATCGAGGCACCGCAGCCGGTCGAGGCGACGGTGCGCGAGATCACCGCGCCTGAGCTGCGGGAACGGGACCCCGAGCTGCCCGAAGCCTCCAAGGCCGCCTGACACGGCGCATACCGGCGCCCTCCCTCGCTTGCGTGCAGAGCACGCGGCGCTCAGTGCGTCCTTGGTCTGCTTGGCCAGGTGGCCTTGGGTAGGATTCGCCGCCCCCTATACGACGACGCAGAGGAGCCGAGTCTTGGCCGTTGACACGAGTGCAGTTGCGAAGTTGGACGTGGAGCCCGGGACCCTGCCGGAGACGATGGCGGCGTGGGTGATCCGCCAAGAGCGCGAGGGCGAACCGAAAGACGCCTTCCAGCTGGAGCAGATCGAGGTCCCTGAGCCTGGCGCCTTCGAGGTCATCGTGCGGGTGATGGCCGCCGGCGTCAACTTCAACAACGTCTGGGCCTCGCTGGGCGAGCCGGTCTCGATCTTCGGCTACGGCGACCACCCCGAGTTCGGCCACCACATCGGCGGCTCCGACGCCTCCGGGATCGTCTGGAAAGTCGGCGAGGGCGTCACCCGCTGGAAAGTCGGCGACGAGGTCGTGATCCACTGCAACCAGGCCTCCTACGAGGACGTCGAGGTGCACGGCCTCGACCCGATGGCGGCTCCGAGCCAGCGGATCTGGGGCTACGAGACGACCTGGGGGTCCTTCGCCCAGTTCACGAAAGTGCAGGCGCAGCAGCTGCTGCCGAAGCCGCGCAACCTCTCCTGGGTCGACTCCTCTTCCTACGGCCTCACCTACTTCACCGCCTACCGGATGCTGATGGACCAGTGCAACCTGCAGGCCGGCCACAACGTGCTGATCTGGGGCGCCGCCGGCGGCCTCGGCGTCTTCGCGGTGCAGCTCTGCAAAGCTGCCGGCGCCAACGCGGTCGGCGTCGTCTCCTCCGACGAGAAGGGCGAGCTGATCAAGAAGCTCGGCGCCGTCGACTACGTCAACCGCAACGAGTTCCGCGAGATGATGCGAACCGACGACAACCTCACCGATCCCGCCGCCGACAAGGAGCGCTTCAAGGGCTCCCGCGCCTTCGCCAAGCGGGTCAAAGAGATCCTTGGCGACGCTCCCGACATCGTCTTCGAGCACGTCGGCCGGGCGACCTTCCCGACCTCGGTCTTCACCGTGAAGCCGTTCGGCAAGGTCGTGATCTGCGGCGCCACCTCGGGCTACCAGCTCGACTTCGACGTCCGCTACCTGTGGATGAAACAGAAGCAGATCATCGGCTCCCACTTCGCCAACGCGTACGAGTGCATGCGGGCGAACCAGCTGATGGCCGAGGGCAAGGTGCGGCCGGTGCTGTCGGAAACGATGGGCTTCGACGGCGTCCCCGGCGCCCACCAGCTGATGCACGAAAACAAGCACCTGGGCAAGATCGCGATCCTCGTCGGCGCCGAGTCCGAGGACGAGGGGCAGCACGAGGAAGGCCCCGGCGCGATCCGGGCCGAGGTCGGCGCATGAGCGTCGCCGGCAAGCGAGTTGAAAGGCGAATCTGATGGCGGAGGTCTGCACCCTCGACTGGCACATCAACCCCTTCCGGGCCGACAGGTTCCTCGACCTCTGGGAACCCTCGGCGGCGAAGGCGCCCGCCTACGGGGCCAAGAGCTGGTCGCTGACCCGCTCGACCGACGACCCGCTCGCCTTCCGCCAGACGATGGTCTGGGAGAGCCGCGCCGACTTCGAACGCTACTGGTACTCGGCCGAGATCGCGCAGGCCCGTGCGGCGATCATCGACCTCTACGACATCCCGCTGCTGCCCGCTTGGCACACCCTCGTCGCCGCCGAATAGGCCGGGCCGGCGCTTGCCGGCACAACCGGCGTTGTCAGCAGCGTTCGAGCGGGGCCATCGTCAGGCCGGCGAGCTCCAGCTGCTCCCAGTAGTGCTCGGCCGGCTCGCGCGGGCCGGACCAGACGATCGCCTGGCCGCCGTTGTGGATCGTGTCGGCGATCCGGTAGCCGCCGTCGAGCGAGACCCCCGGGATCACCCGCGCCAGCGTCTGGGCCACGTGGTCGAAGGTGTTGTGGTTGTCGTTGCGGACGATCACCCGCCAGTTGCCGCCGAGGCCGGAACCGGGACCGGCGGTGCGGGGACGCTCGATCGTGCTCGTCGACATCGTCTTGATTATGCCCCGCAAACGGCGCGGTGCGAAGGGGTGACTAGAAGGGGCTCGGGACCCGGACGACGACGTCGTCGACCGAGGCGACGACCCCGTTGCCGTTCTTGATCGTGCCGACGACGACGGTCGAGTTGCGGCCGCTGAGATCGCCGGCGGCGTCGTCTTTCGCTTCGCCGACCAGGGTGTTGCCGACGTAGGCGAAGAGGCGGGCCTGGCCCTTTTCGGGGCCGCTGGTGACGTTTACGGCGCGCAGCCGCAGCTTGTTGGCTTCGTTGATCCCCATCACCGCTTTCTCGTTCTTGGCGATCGCCAGATATTTGGATCCCTCGCCGAAGACCTTGACCAGCTGCGCCTTTTTCTGGCGCGGGAAGACCAGCAGCTGGTACTTGAAGCCCTCGCCGGCGCGCAGCTCGAGGCCGAGAAAGGCCTTGCGCTGAAGGTTCTCCGGGGTGCCGCTGAGGAGGCGCTCGGTGGCGGCGATCTCGAGGTCGCGCCCGAGCACCGGGGTGCGGAATGAGCAGGCGGCGGTCTTCTTGCCCAGCGTCACCCGCATCGCGCCGTTGGCACCGGCGCGGGCGCAGTTGCGGCCCGAGAGCTTGACCAGCTGGCTGCGCTGGGCGAGCGACTCCATGCTGTTGCGGTAGACGCCGATCATCGCCCCCCCGGCAACGGCGCAGGCAAGCGCCGCCACGGCCAGCGCGACGAGGAAGGTGGCTGCAAATCGGCCCTTCACGAGTCGCCAGCCTAAACACAGGCGGGGCCGAAAGATGCGGCCCGCCCCACCCTGAAATCCGGCGTTCGTCCTTTCCCGGGCATATGTCCGGGAAAGGACGAACGCCGAAAGCCAAATATCATTCGACCATGAGCGACCACCGACTTCCCCAGCCCGACCGGCCGTGGGTGATGCGCACCTACGCCGGCCACTCCGACGCCCGCCGCTCGAACGAGCTCTACCGCAAGAACCTTGCCAAGGGCCAGACGGGGCTCTCGGTGGCCTTCGACCTGCCGACGCAGACCGGCTATGACCCCGACCACATCCTCGCCCGCGGCGAGGCCGGCAAGGTCGGCGTCTCGATTGCCCACAAGGGCGACATGCACCAGCTGCTCGACGGGATCCCGCTCGACGAGATGAACACCTCGATGACGATCAACGCCACCGCAGCCTGGCTGCTCGGCCTCTACGTCACCGTCGCCGAGGAGAACGGCGTCGACCGCTCGCAGCTGAAAGGGACGACCCAGAACGACATCATCAAGGAGTACCTCTCGCGCGGCACCTACGCCTTCCCGCCGGAGCCCTCGATGCGGCTGATCGCCGACATGGTCGCCTTCAGCGTCAACGAGGTCCCGAGCTGGAACCCGACCAACATCTGCAGCTACCACCTGCAGGAGGCCGGGGCGACGCCGGTGCAGGAGATCGCCTACGCGCTCTCGACCGGGATCGCCGTCCTCGACGAGGTGAAAGCCCGCGGCCAGGTCGCCGACGAGGACTTCCCCAAGGTCTTCGGCCGCATCTCCTTCTTCGTCAACGCCGGGATCCGGCTGGTCGAAGAGATCGCCAAGCTGCGGACGATGAGCGCGCTCTGGCAGCAGATCGGGCGCGAGCGCTACGGCGTCACCGACGAGAAGATGCTGCGCTTCCGCTACGGCGTCCAGGTCAACTCGCTGGGACTGACCGAGGCCCAACCGGAGAACAACATCCAGCGGATCGTGCTCGAGGCGCTGGCGGTGACGCTCTCCCGCGACGCCCGCGCCCGGGCGATCCAGCTGCCGGCCTGGAACGAGGCGATGGGCCTCCCCCGCCCCTGGGACCAGCAGTGGAGCCTGCGGATCCAGCAGGTGCTGGCGAACGAGACCGACCTGCTCGAGTACCCCGACATCTTCGAGGGCTCGGTCGTGATGGACGGCCTGGTCGCCGAGCTGACCGAGGGGGCGCGGGCGGAGATGGCCGTCGTCGAGGAGCACGGCGGCGCCGTCAACGCCGTCCCCTACATGAAGGCGCGCCTGGTCGAGAGCCACCGCGAGCGGGTGGCGCGGATCGAGGCCGGCGAGCAGAAGGTGATCGGGCAGAACTCCTTCACGGAGACCGAGGACTCGCCGCTGACCGCAGGCGCCGACGGCGGCATCCTCACCCCCGACCCCGAGGTCGAGCGCGAACGGGTCGAGGCGCTGGTCGAGTGGAAGGCCGAGCGCGACGAGAGCGCGGTCGAAGCCGCCCTCGCGGACCTCGCAAAGGCCGCCGCGGACGACGGCGTCAACATCATGCCGGCGACGATCGCCGCCGCCAAGGCGGGTGCGACGACCGGCGAGTGGGCTCACACGATGCGCGAGGTCTTCGGTCCCTACCGGGCCCCGACCGGCGTCGACGGGGCCTCGGCGCCGGGAGAGCGCGAGCAGATGGAGGCGATCCGCCGCCAGGTCGATGAGACCTCGGAGAAGATCGGGCACCGGATCAAGATCCTGGTCGGCAAGCCCGGCCTCGACGGCCACTCCAACGGCGCCGAGCAGGTGGCGCTGCGGGCCCGTGACGTCGGCATGGAGGTGATCTACCAGGGCATCCGCCTCACCCCCGAGGAGATCGCCGAGTCCGCCCTGCAGGAGGACGTCGACGTCGTCGGCCTCTCGATCCTCTCCGGCTCCCACCTGGAGCTGATCCCCGAGGTGGTGCGGCTGCTGCGGGACGAGGGCGTCGAGGTGCCGGTCGTGGTCGGCGGGATCATCCCGGTCGCCGACGCCGAGCGCCTGCGCGAGGCCGGGGTCGCCGGGGTCTACACGCCGAAGGACTTCGACGTGAACAAGATCATGGGCGAGATCGTCGAGCTGGTCGGGCAGCGGGCCGGCGCCGGCGCGGCCGCCTGAACCGCTGGAACGGCCGCTACATACCCACCAACCGGCGCCAGCGGCCGATCCCTCCGTTCCGGCTGGCCGCCGCGTAAAGGGACCCCTTGCCCTCCTCTCGGAACTCACTGGGTGAGGGCCAGCTGGAGCGTCCGGAAACGAAATCCCGCAGCTCGGTTTCGATCTTTGCCTCGGTCCACTCTGCGGGGCGGCCGCGCCCGTCCCGGCCGCCGTCCGCAGGGCTGCCGGTGCCGGTGAACGCGTAGCGGGTGGCCCTTCCGCTCCCGCGCGGAACGAGAACTCCATGGCCGACCAGCCGGCGCAGGTCGTTACCGGCGGCGGCCCGGCCGATGCCCGCCGAATCCTCGTAGTCCCGACGGGTGAACTCGCGGCGTCCTTGGATCCGCAAACCGGTCAAGGCCCGTTCCTGGCTGGGGCTTAGTCGCAGCGGCCCGGCATCGCCGATCCGCATCATCGAGCCAAGGTCTTCCACGGTTGCCGCGACGCGCTCGTACTCCTCCGCCAGGCCGCCGAGAAAGTAGTGGAGCCAGGTTCCCATGTTGAAGGTCTGCTCGCGCACGGATTGCAGCGCCGCATAGTAGGCATTCCGGTCTTCGGCGTAGAACCGCTCGAAGAAGAACATGCGCCCCGGAAGCACCTCCGCCTTCATCAGCAGGGCAACCTGGAACAGGCGAGCCACCCTCCCGTTTCCGTCGGCGAAGGGGTGCACGTCGGTGATCCCGTAGTGCATCACCCCGGCGAGGACGAACGGCGACTCCTTTCCGTCCGCGAGCTTGCGGCTCAGCCAGTCGAACATCGAGGTCATGCGGGCCGGCACCTCCCCGTGGGGTGGTCCCTCGTGCATCACCCGCTGAGTCAGGTGATTGAAGACGACAGCCCTACCATCGCGCCATTCCCCCTCGTGCTGAGGCTTGAAGTGGGGGTCCTCCTCCCTGCCGAGGCCGCGAGTGACCGTTCCGTGCAATTCCTTGAGGAGGCTCTCGTCCAGCTGCAGATCACCGGCATCGAGGCGTGAATCGATGAGATCGAGGGCCGCAACGTAGTTGACCAGCTCGATCTTCGCCCGGGAATCGGGAGCGAGCTGCCCCCGAGCCGCCCGTTCGGCCGCGATCACAGGCAGCTCGTTTCCCTCGATCAGGTTCGAGTAGTGGATGGTGCCGACACGAGCCGAGGCTCGAAGCTGATCGGCGACTGCAGGAAGGACTCGGGCAGCCCGGATGGCCCCCAGCGCGGCGGCGATTCGCACCAGGGAACTCGATATCTCCGGGCTGTGGCTGTAGCTGGCCGAAAACCTAAACTGAGGGGCGATTGCGTTCATTATCTCTTATGCCATTAAATTCCAATAAGAATTGGCTCTAGAAAAGGCGTTTAGAATTCCTCTGCCAGTTCAGCTTTTAATTACAACCAGAATCAATGCTAGCAGCAACTTCTCCTCTAGCTGCTATTTAAGAACAAAATAAGAATCTTGATTTCCAGCTTAAATTCCGACTTATGCCAGGTATCACAAGATCTACTGCTAGGAAAAGCTATTTGTGACGGGGATAGCTGAGAGCGCCAAGATCGAGAGAGCGCGACAATTGACCGATGAGTGAGCTGAACGGGGAGCGGTCGGCCTGGCTGCGGTGCTACCGCTGCTGGTCCCAGAACCTCGAGATCCAGATCCACTACGACGCGATCCGCCGAGTCGACCCCGAGTCCGGGGCGCTGGCGGACGGGATCGACGAGGTGCAGGAATCGGTCGTCCAGTGCCTCGACTGCATGCACGACCAGCCCCACCTCACCTTCGAAGGCGACCACGTGGTGCCGATCGGGGACCGCTGGGAACGGATGGTCGCCGGCACCCCCTGGGTCGCCTCCTGCACGGTCACCGTCGACCAAGACCGGGTCGAGAGCTGCAGCGGCCCGGAGGCGATCGAGTTCCTCACTTACGGCGCCTTCGGCGACGCCGGCGTGCGCGAGTTCTTCACCCACGTCCGCTTCCACAAGCACGACGACGAGCAGATCGTCATCCACCTCCTGGTCGAGCTCTACGCCCGCTCCGCCCAAGAGGCGACCGACGTGCTCGAGGAGGCCGCTCAAGGGCAGCTCGAGATCACCTCGCTCGCCGAGGAGTCGCGGCCGCCCGCCCACGCCTCCGGAGAGGCGCACTGAAAGCTCTGCGGGGTCGCCCGGCCCCCGATTTGCTGTTACTGGGCGGGACCGCGATCCTCTTCGCGCTCCAGATTGCGTGGCTGGCGCGCTTCCGCTTCGGCTACGTCACCGAGTGGGACGAGTCCGGCTATATCTCGATCGCCCTGCGAAACGCCCACGCGCTGACCGCCGACGGACCCTTCTCGATGGCCTCGACGGTGCTCGAACAGGGCGTGCAGGCGCCGCTGGTTCCATTCACCGCGGTCCTCCCCAACCTCCTCTTCGGGACCGGCGTCGACGCCAGCCTCCTGGTCGAGCCGGCCTTCTTCGCCCTGCTGGTGGTGGCGACCTACGGGGTGGCGCGGCAGCTGACGACCCCGTGGTGGGCGCTGCTGGCCGCGGCGGTGGTGGCGACGGCGCCGGTGGTCAGCGACTACACCCGCATCTTCCACTTCTCGGTCCCGGCGGCGGCGCTGCTGGTCTCATCCCTGTGGGCGCTGATGAAGTCCGAGGGGCTGACGCGGCGGCGCTGGGCTGTCGCCTGCGGCCTCCTGCTGGGGCTGATGGTGCTGGCACGGAGCATGACGATCGCCTACCTGCCCGGGTTCGCCGTCGCCGCGGCGCTGCCGATCCTGCTGGCCGAGGAGCGGCGCGAGCGGATCCTCAACTTCGTCCTCCTCTGCCTCAGCGGCGCCGTCCTCGCCGGGCTCTGGTACCTGCCCAACGCCGAGTCGGTCGGCAGCTACCTGCTCAACTTCGGCTACGGCGCCGAGTCGGAAGCCTACGGCGCCGAACACTCGAAGCTCTCGGTGGCCTACTGGACCCGCGAGGCCGGCGCGGTCGTCGACGAACTCTATGTGCCGCTGAGCGCCGCTCTCGTACTCGGCGCTCTCGCAGCCCTTGGTTCGTGGCTGGCCGCACGCGGTCGCTTCGGCGCCTCCCGCCAAGAGCTGCTGGGCTGGCTGCGGTCAGACGCCGCGCTGGCGCTGGCGATCGTGCTCGAGGGTTACGTGGCGCTGACCTCGAGCAAGAACCAGGGGACCGCCTTCGCCCTGCCGTGGCTGCCGGTGCTGATCGTCCTCGTCTGCGCCGCGGTCGCCACGATCGGGCAGCGGCCGCTGCGGATCGCCGCCGCCACGCTGCTTGCCGCGGTCGCCCTGCTCAACTTGGCCACGAAGGCCGATGTCGTCTCCGGGCTCTCCAAGCCGCAGAGCGCCGATCTGCCAGTGCTCGGCGAGAAGACCGTGCTCGACGGCCGCAGCATCGTCCAAGGCGAAGTCGCCGCCGCCGGGTACCCCACCGGCCCGCCGACCGAGCCGATGCCCGAGCTGCAGAAGGAGTGGCTCCCGTTCGCCGGTGACCTGGCGCGCACGGTCACCGTTTACGCCGAAGCCCGCGGTGAGGAACCGAACGTCGGCTGGGGCTTCGACGATCTGCTGCTGAGCAACACCCGGGTCGAGCTCGGCGCCGAGCTGGAGCTCTCCCGCTCCGTGCCGCTGGTCTTCCTGAAGCCGTTCCCCGACGGCGACTCCGCCGCCTCCTATAAGGCCCAGCTCCAGGAAGCCGGGAGCAACCTCCTGATCGTCGGCGAGCGCGGGCCGGGCACCACCGGCATCCATCTCAGCCGCCCGCGGGTGGAAGCCGCCGGCCGCCAACTCGGCTTCCGCCCGGTGAAGAGCCTCACCGCCCCGGACGGCCGCGAAGTGGCCGTCTGGTGGCGGGGAGCGAAGTCCTAGCTACTCGACGTTGTCCGCAGCCGGTTCGGGCGACTCGCCGGGGTTCTTCTTCGGGACCAGCACCAGCCGCTTGAACTCGGCGACGAGGGTGCCGTCCTGGTTGAGGACGCGGGTGTGGACCTTGACGATGCCGCGGTCGGGCTTGGATTTCGAGGGCTTCACGTCGAGGACCTCGGTCTCGCAGAAGAGGGTGTCGCCGTGGAAGACCGGGTTCGGGTGGCTTAGTTCTTCGGTTGCCAGATTGGCGATCGCCTTGCCCGAGATGTCGGAGACCGACATCCCCAGGGCCAGGGAATAGACCAGCGGCCCGACGACGACGTTGCGTCCTTGCTGGGAGCCGCTGGCGTAGACGTCGTTGATGTGCAGCGGGTGGTGGTTCATCGTGATCAGGCAGAAGAGGTGGTCGTCGGCCTCGGTCACGGTCTTCGCCGGCCAGTGCTTGTAGACGGCGCCGACCTCGAACTCCTCGAGGTAGCGGCCGTAGCTGTGCGCGCCGCTCGCCTCGCGCTCGGCCTGGTCGGTGGTCAGCTCGTAGGTCTGGTCAGTCATCGCTAGGTGGTCTCCTTCGAAGTTGGCGGCGGCGGATGCTATCTGCCGCGTCGCGAAGGCGACTGCGGGCTCAACTTCAGCCGCACGGTGCGGGACTTCGTCCGCTGGGTCCCGCCGTCGGGCAGGTAGGAGATCCTGGCCTGGACCTTGACCCAGCCGCGCCTCAGGAGGGCCCTCTGGGCCTTCCCTGCCGGCCCGAGGGCAAGGAACAGGGTTCCCTTCCGCCCAACGTGGCGCAAGCCCGATCGCGCCGCGCTCTTCTTCCGCGGCAGAGCGGTGACGCCACGGCCGCCGAGGCGCAGCGAGCCTGGCCCGGGAACCCACACTTCCAACTTGGCGGTGCCGCGCTTGCGGTCGAGCTTGACGCGCCCGAGGCGGAATTCGTTGCTCGGCTCCCCCGCTCCGGCAATCGGGGCGACGGTGGTGCCGCTGACGCCGACCCCCTGCACGGTCGCGACCCCCCCGCCTGAGTGGGCGTCGCTGTCCACCTTCAGTTCAGCCTGGAAGGCTCCGTTCTGCACCGGCTCGAACGTGACCGTGACCTGGCAGGTCTGCCCGGGTGAGACCACGGCGTTGGCGCACGAGGGTGGTGCCTGCAGGTGGAACTGTCCCGCCCCCGCGCCCTGGAGGGAGATCGAGGAGATCTGCAGGGCGGTGCTGCCGGGGTTGCCGATCGTGAAGGCAAGCGGCTGCGAGGGCCCGCTCCCAACCGTGCGAGTGCCGAAGTCGTGGCCATGGGGATCGATCGATACCGCCGGCAGCCCGAAGGCAGCCAGCTGGACGTGGTCGTGGGTCCCGTCGAATCGCCTCCAAGAGACGGCCGCGGACGAGTTCCCGCCGGCCGCGACGCTCGGGGCGCCGGCGTCAGCGCCGACGTCGGAGAGATCGACGATTTCCCCTAGCGTCCCGTCGGTTCCGATCCGCCGCGCCTGCACGACCTCGCCGGAGCCGTCGTCGAGAGCCCAGACAACGGTCTGCGTCCCGTCGGCCCCAGCGGCGACCTGGGGCTCGTGGGCGTCGACGCCGGCCGGGGAGAGGACGTTGGTCGATCCCGCGGCACCGCTCTGGTCGATCCGGCGCTGCTTGACCGTGTAGGTGGAGCCGTCCAGCTGCTTCCAGACGATCGAGGCGGACCCGCCCGGCAGGGCGGCGATGTGAGGCTGCAGGGCCGGGCCACCCGGTTCGGAAATGTCGATTGGGGCTCCGACCGGTTCGCCCGAAAGAGCGAGGCGCCGCGCCTGCACCACCCAGTCCGATCCGTCGAAGCGGGTCCAGGCGACGGTCGCCTCCCCGTCGGAGGAGATCGCCAGCTCCGGTTCGATCGCGCTCCTGCCGCTGGTCGAAAGTTCGTAGGGCGCGGAGGGAGTGCCGCCGACGGCCAGTTGGCGCGCCTGCACGATCTGCTCGCTGCCGTTGTGCCGGTCCCAGACGACGAGCGCGGTGCTGTCGGGGGCAACGGCGACCTGCGGCTCGAACCCGTTGCGGTTGAAGTCCGCGTTGGTGAGGTCGAAGCAGCAGGCCGCGACCGTCCCGTTCGGGCGGACGACCGTCGACTGGATCCGCGTCACGTCGCGGTTTTCGTTGTGGCGCTCCCAAACGACGACCGCGCCTCCATCCGGCCGCGCCGCGACTTGGGGCTGGCCCGCGAACTGCCCGGGGAGCGAGAGGTCGTGGACGCTGGCCTCGGGCGTTCCTCCTGAGTCGACCCGCCGCTCCTGGATCACGAACGAGGTGCCGTTGAAGCGCTTCCAGACAACCGTGGCCGTGCCGTTCGAGTCGACCGCGACGCGGGCGTCGAATGCACTCCCGCCCGTCCCTGAGAGCTGGTGCACCGGTCCCAGCGATGAGCCGCCGGCGCCGATCCGCCGCTCTTGGACGACGAAGTGGGATCCGTCGTAGTGCTCCCAGACCGCGGTGACGGTCCCGTCGGGGGCGACCGCCACCTCACTTCCCCGCTCGTCTCCCCCGCCGGCGCCGAGCTCCACTGCCGGCTGCCAGATGCCGTCGCCGAGGAGAGTCGGCCCGGGGCCGGCGCCGAGGGGCCCTGCCGGACCCGCCCAGTACGGCATCGGCACCTTCGCCAGTGGCGTCAGCGGAGGCCGCTGCGAGAGGTATTCGCTGCTCTGGATGCCGTCGCGGAAAGCCTGTTCGGCGGTCGCCGAGGACTCGATCGGCCAGTCGTAGCGCTGGCCTTCGTCGAGGATGTTCCAGTTGAACCAGAGCATCGCCTTGATGTTCGGGTGGTTCGGCAGGTAGCTGCCGAGGAAGTCACGGGTCCAGCTCGCCTTGCTGCCGCCGTACTCGCTCGCCGCCACCTCGGTCAGGGCGACGGGCTTGCTCGGCGCCACCGCTTCCAGCACCTTGAGGGTCGGGTCGATCGCCTGCTCCGGGCTGAGCCAGATGTCGGGCTGAACCGGATTCCTGCCCCAGTTGTAGGCATCCATGCCGACCCAGTCGACGTAGGCGTCGCCCGGGTAGTACGGCGTCGGGTTCGACCCTGGGTCCGACCAGATCGTGTTGACGATCCAGGCCCAGGTGACATTGGTAGCCCCTTCTTCCTCGACGACGTCGTGGAAGTGCTGCCAGGCTTCGACGTAGTGCGGGTCCCGGCCCCAGGAATACCAGGCCCCGTTCATCTCGCGCCAGGGCCGGAACATAAAGGGGTAGCCGAAGGCTTTGGCGGCTTTCGCCCAGGCCCTGATCTGGGTGTCCTGTTTGCCTTCCGCCACTTCCTGCATGGTCACCCCGGAAGTGAGCCCCATCGTCACCAGCGGAATCGCGCCGCCGGCGATCACCTGCTGCATCGTCGTCGTGTCGAACTGCCCCCAGTTCTGACCGGTGTTGACGAAGGTCGTTCCCTTGCCGGCATCTTCCTCGAAGCGCTGCCAGACGGCGGGGTTCCCAGGCGCTTCCCCTGGGAGGCCGTAGACCTCCCCCTTGATCGTCCCCCCCCAGTAGATCGCGGCAGCGGCGGTTCCACCGCCGAGCGGCGCAGCTCCCGGGACGAGGGCCGACAGGACCCACGCCGCGAGAAACCCCAGCAGGGTCAGGCGGGCATTTCTGGAGAACCGCAAGCCGTTGAGGATAGAGATCGCCCCCGCAAATTGCGAGCACTCAGCGAGTGCCAAAGACTGCAACGAAGCGGGCCCTATCGGGCACGGTCAGGGGGTAGCGACGGGGCCTGCGAAGACCTGCAGGCGCGATCCAGTGCTTGAAGTACAGAAGTCGGCCCTGCCGCTTGACCGTGCGCGGCGCCAGCAGGTAGGTCTGGCGGCCGACTGGCATCTGAAGCGAGAAAGGCGCCTTCGCGGCGACCGACCCCACCCGCAGCGGCACCCCGCTCGGCCGGGAGACCAGGCGCAGGTGGGCGAGGGGCGGCGGGGGCGGGGGCTGTCCGCTTCCCCTCTGGGACGGGATGGTGCTATCGGCCGGGGGCAGCTGGCTGGGCGGTTCCAGTTCACCGGGAAGCTTGTATTCGGCCACCACGGTCTTCGACTGCAGGCTGGTGACTTCGTGGATGCGGGCGCCTCCATCCGACCAGCCGGCGAAAAGGTATTCCTCCCCCGAGAGAATCGCGCTCGGGGGCGCCGCAACCGAGGCGCTTTCGCCGGCGATCATCGACACCGTCAGCGGTTCGGACGAGGTCGCGCCATTGAGGGAAAGGGCCACTCCCGCCGGCTCGGAGTGAATCCGCACTTCGATGGAGCGCGGCAGCAGTTCGACCACCTGGCTCGTGCTCAGCCCGCGCGAGTCCGTGGCGGTGAATTCAAGTCGGAATTTCGAGGGGAAGCCGTCGGACTCGGCGGTCACCGTGCCGCTCGCAGTGTCGGAGCTGGTCAGCGGGTGGAGATGGCAGGCCGAGGGACAGTGCTGGATCGTGAACTCCCAGTGCGGCGTCAGGGTGCCGGAGCCAAGGCTGTCGCCATCGGGATCGGTCACGGTCGCTTCGTAGTGGATCTCCTCGCCCAAACCCCAGGTGACGCCGGGCGTCGGCGCCTCGATCTGCACCAGCGGCGGGCCGAGGTCCCCCGGGTAGAGCTTTACCGCGGCGACGTCGACGTAGGGGGTTCCGTCGCTGACGCGGACCCGAGCCGTCAGGTTGGTCGCGCTCGTGTAGGTGTATTCGGCTTCCGGGGCGTCGGCGCCGTCGTCGAACTGACCGTCGCCGTCGAGGTCCCAGGCGAAGTGCAAGTCCGTTCCCCCGCTTGAGTCGAGCGACTCGGAGGCGTCGAGCTTGACGTTGAAGCCCGAGCCGAGCGGCCCGTAGGTCTTGTCGGCACTGATCTTTGCGCTCGGTCCCTGGAAGCGGATCTGGGTGATGCTGTCGGCGTAGAAGTTGGGCACGTAAAGCGAGCCGTCGGGCCCCTCGATGACGTCCACCGGGGTGAACGGATCGCCTTCCTGCTTCACTGCGAAGTTGGCGATCGTCGCGGGATCGGGGGCCCCGTCGGCTCCTTCGCTCATCGTCCAGATGCAGCCGCGTGCGGCATCGGTAAAGAACAGCGCGCCGTCGTATTCGCTGGGAAAGGCGTTCTGGGCGGATATCCCGGTGGGGTCGTAGAAGGCGAGCCCGGCGACGGCGGAGCCGGGCGCCGAGTTACAGGCATCGCCGGAGAAGGCCCGGCCGTCTTCGTGACCGGGGGTATCGGGATGGGGGTAGGCGAAGAACGGCGGCGTAACCTGAGAGGGGGTCGCGTACAGCGACTGGCAGAGAGGTTTTTCGACGACGACCCAGGAGGACTTCGGCAGGCTGCCGCCGGGACCCCCCTCGAAGCAGGGCCAGCCGAAGTTGAAGGGGGGCTGGTTCGGCCCTGGCGGCGAGGGAAGCCGGTCGATCTCCTCCCAGAGCTCCTGGCCGACGTCGCCGACGTAGACCTCGCCGGTGCCGGGCTGGATCGCGAAGCGGTACGGATTGCGGAAGCCGAAGGCGAGGATCCGCCGAGCCCGCAGATCTTCTTCGCCTGCTTGGTTGAGGATCGGGGCGATGCTGAACGGATTGTTCGGCAGCGCCTCCCCGGTTTCGCGATCGACCCGGATGATCGCACCGTTGTAGTTGGTCGGATCGGAGGCGGTTCCCGGCGTGCGCACATCCTGCGCCCGCAGCGATCCGCCTTCGTTCGGCGGGTCGCCGCAGGGGTTGCCGAGCTGCCCGTAGTCGGCGGTGCTCCAGCTTGCGCCATCGCCGCCGGTGATCAGCAGCGCTCCTTCCTGGTCGAACTCGATGTCCCCCATCGAGTGGCTCGTCACCTGCTGGCACCAGCTGTTGACGAGGACCTCTTCGGAATCGGGGTCGATGGGTTCGGGGTCCCCGGCCCCGTCGACCGCTTTGCTGGTCGCGGGATCGATTTCGACCCGGGCAAGCCGGCCGCTGACGAGGCAGTCGACCGAGTTGTTGGCCTGGTTGCAGTCGTCGCTGCCTTCCGAGTAATGCGTGTGGGTGGAGTTGGCGGAATCGCCGCCGATCGGCGCGTCGTAGGTGTAGCTGAGGTAGATGAAAGGCTTTGCCGGATACTCGGGATCGAGCTTCATTCCGAGGAGACCGCGGTCGCCCTTGGCCATCACCTTGTCGAGAATGCTGAGGACGAGGGTCGGGGTCGGGTCTTCGAGCGTGTCGAACTCGAGAACCCGGCCGTTGCGCTCGGCGACGAACATCTTGCCGTCGGGGGCGAAGTCGAGGGTAGAGGGCTTCTGCAGCCCGTTCGTGTAGGTGGGTGAGGTCGCCTTGGGCAGCGGCAGGGTGCGTGCCTGGAACCCTGGCGGCAGGCTCAACGCCGTGGCCTGAGCAGTCAGCAAGAGGAACAGCGCCCCCAGCAGGAGCGATATGGCAGCGCGCATCGACAAGACGTCACATTATGCGCCTAGACTGCCCCCGATGCAGATCGGGATCATCGGCCTGGGCTATGTCGGCCTGCCGCTCGCCGTCGCCTTCGCCGAAGCGGGCTGCGAGGTGGTCGGCCTCGACGTCGACGCCGGCAAGGTCGAGGCGCTGAACGCCGGCCGCAGCTACATCGAGGACGTCCCGAGCTCGACCCTGGAGCCGCTGGGGGAGCGGCTGCGGGCGACGGGCGACTACGTCGAGCTGGCGGCCTGCGACGCCGTCGTCATCTGCGTCCCCACCCCGCTCAGCGACTCGCGCGAGCCCGATCTCACCTACCTGGTGGAGTCGGCGCAGGCGCTGGCGCAGGTGCTGCGCTCGGGCCAGCTGGTCGTGCTCGAGTCGACCACCTACCCGGGCACCACCCGCGATCGGCTGCTGCCGATCCTCGAGACCTCGGGCCTTACCGCCGGCAGCGACTTCCATCTCGCCTTCTCGCCCGAGCGGATCGACCCGGGTCGCACCGACTACACGGTGAAGACGACCCCGAAGCTGGTCGGCGGCGTCACCGCCGAGTCGACCGAGCGAGCGCGGCAGCTCTACGCGGAGATCTGCGACACCGTCGTCGTTCTCTCCAGCCCCGAGGCCGCCGAGCTCTCGAAGCTGCTGGAGAACATTTTCCGCTCAGTGAATATCGCGCTCGTGAACGAGCTCTCCCAGCTCTGCGACCGGCTCGAGATCGACGTCTGGGAGGTGGTCGAGGCCGCCGCGACCAAGCCCTTCGGCTTCATGCGCTTCGACCCCGGCCCGGGGATGGGCGGCCACTGCCTGCCCGTCGATCCCTTCTACCTCGCCTTCCGGGCTCGCCAGCTCGACTTCTATCCGGAGTTCATCGAGCTGGCCGGGAAAGTGAACCAGGCCCAGCCGGGCTTCTGCGTGGAAAGGATCGAGCGGGCGCTGAACGGCGTCCGCAAGCCCGTCAACGGCTCCCGCGTCCTCATCCTCGGCGTCAGCTACAAGGGCGGCGTCGGCGACGTCCGCGAATCGCCGGCGCTGAAGATCATCGGCCGCCTCCAGGACCTCGGCGCCGAGGTCTCCTACCACGACGCCTTCGTCCCCGAGCTGCCCGGCCACGGCCTCGCCAACGTCGAGCTGGAGGAGGGTCTGCGCAGCGCCGACATCGCCGCCATCGTCACCGCCCACCCCGACGTCGACTACGAGCGCGTCGTCGCCGCGGCGCCGCTGACGATCGACTTCCGCGGCGTCACCCGCGGGATCGAGGCGGAGAACCTCGTCCGCTTGTAGCGACTCCGAACTTGACCCCGCTATAGCGGGGTGAACCTCGGAATCAGTGAACTTTGCGGAGGCGGTTGCGGGACTCTTGCTTCTCGACGACCTGGGCGATCAGCTTGACCACGTTTGAGTCTCCGGTCGCCTTGATGTGCCCGGTCTCGACCGCGCGCCGGTAGCTCTTCAGCGTCCCTTTCTCGGCCAGCTCGTTGAACTGGGGACGGTCTACCTCGACCAGGATCCGCTCGTCCTGCTGGAGGTCTTTCGAAATCTTCGGGCCGGGCAGCTCGACCCGATAGAGCTGGATGTCGTGTTTGGCTTTCAGCTGCAGGCCGAAGACCAGCTTCAGGTTCCCCAGCGCCGGGACTTCGGCCTGAAACCGCTCGACGGCGGTGCGGATCAGGTCCGAAGTCGAGGCCACTTGTCAGCTCCGCCGGATCAAATTTTGTGCCGCTGCAGGAGCTTCTTGCCGATCACCATGCGCTGGATCTCGCTCGTGCCCTCGCCGATCAGCAGCAACGGCGCGTCGCGGTAGAGGCGCTCGATCTCGTACTCCTTCGAGTAGCCGTAGCCGCCGTGGATGCGGAAGCTTTCTTCGACGCAGTACTTGCCGCACTCCGAGGCAAGGAGCTTGGCCATGCCGGCCTCGAGGTCGGAGCGCTCGCCGGCGTCCTTCATCCGCGCCGCTTTGCGGGTGACGAGGCGGGCGGCCTCGAGCTGGGTCGCCATGTCGGCGAGCTTGAACTGGATCGCCTGGTGCTTGGAGATCGTCTTGCCGAAGGTCTTCCGTTCCTGGCTGTAGCGGAGGGCCAGCTCCAGCGCGCGCTGGCCGATGCCGACGCCGCGGGCGGCGACGTTGACGCGGCCGACCTCGAGCGCGTCCATCATCTGCACGAAGCCCTGGCCGACGCCGGCGTCCTCGCCGCCGAGCACGCGCCCGGGTGGGCACTTGTAGCCGTCGTAGACGAGCTCGGTCGACTCGACGCCCTTGTAGCCCATCTTCTTGATCTTGGGCGGGACGTCGAGGCCGGCGAAGTCGCCCTCGTTGGTTTCCTTCCAGGCCTCCTTCTCGGTGATGAAGCAGGTCATCCCCTTGTACGGCGGGTCGGCCTGGGTGTCGGTCTTCATCAGCACGAAGACGACGCTGGAGCCGAGGCCATTGGTGACCCACATCTTCTGCCCGTTCAGCTCCCAGTTGCCGTCCTCGCCCTTCTTGGCGGTGGCCTTGATGCCTTGGACGTCGGAGCCGACCTCGGGCTCGGAGAGCGAGAAGGCGGCGCGGATCTCGCCGGTCGCCATCTTCGGCAGGAAGTACTCCTTCTGCTCGTCGGTGCCGAACTTCATCAGCAGGTAGGAGCCGATGAAGTGGGTGTTGACGACGCCGGAGATCGAGATCCAGCCCCGGGAGAGCTCTTCGACGATCATCGCGTAGGTCGTCAGGTCGAGCCCCATGCCGCCGTACTCCTCGGGGATGGTAACTCCGAAGAGGCCGAGCTCTTTCATCTGCTCGACGATCGGCTCCGGGAAGGAGTCCTCGTGGTCGTAGTGCTCGGCGTTGGGGATGATCTGCTCGTCGGCGAACTGGCGGACCATTTCGACGATGGCTTCCTGCTCGTCGGTCATTTCGCGGTAAGCGGCGGTGTCTACGGCCATTGCTCCTGCTTCGGTCGGGATGGAAGTCGGATCAGCGCGGCAGCGCGGCTGCGCGGCGCTCTGGAGAGCCAAGGATATAGACGCGGGGTCGATCCCGGGATCGACCGCCCGCAGCGCCGCCGCCGCCTTCAGCAGCATCTCCTCGTACTCGCGCTCGGGATCGGAGCCGAGGACGATCGCGCCGCCGGCGCCGACCGTGGCGCGGCCGCCGGCGAGGAGGATGCAGCGGATCGCGACGGAGAGGTCGGCGGCGCCGCCGAGGCCGAACCAACCGATTGCACCCGAGTAGGGGCCGCGGGCAGCGCCCTCGAGCCCGTCGAGGATTTCGGTCGTGCGGCGCTTCGGCGCGCCTGTCATCGAGCCGGGCGGGAAGCAGGAGCGGACGGCGTCGGAAGCGGAGACGCCGAGGCGCAGCCGGCCACGCACCGAGGAGACGAGCTGGTGGACGGTCTCGTAAGTCTCGACCGCCATCATCTCCGGCACCTCGACGCTGCCGACCTCGCAGACGGCGCCGAGGTCGTTGCGCAGGAGGTCGACGATCATCAGGTTCTCGGCCCGGTTCTTCTCGTCGGCGGCGAGGGCGGCGGTGAGTCCGGCGTCCTCCTCGGGGGTGGCGCCGCGGCGGCTGGTGCCCTTGATCGGCCGGGCTTCGGCTTCGCCGTCGCGGCCGACGCGGAGGAAGCGCTCGGGTGAGGAGCTGAGGACGGCGAGGTCGCCGAAGCGGAGGTAGGAGGCGAAGGGGGCGGGATTTGCGCGGCGGAGGCGGCGGTAGAGGTCGAGGGGGTTGACGTCTAGGTCCAGTTGGAGCTGGTTCGTGAGGCAGATCTCGTAGCTGTCGCCTTCGAGGAGGTGGTCGAGGCAGATTCCGATGTCCTGCAGGTAGTGCTCGGCGGGACGGGCTAGGGACAGCGAGTCGAGGGGCGGGGGGGGGGGGGGGGGCACCCAAAAAAA
>Ga0307300_10000050_pt1 | contig 30046 bp, 32 predicted proteins | sample ER_DNA_181_FD_194492 | JGI IMG/M metagenome (GOLD analysis project Ga0307300, IMG submission 194492) | Bulk soil microbial communities from the East River watershed near Crested Butte, Colorado, United States - ER_DNA_181 | ecosystem: Environmental > Terrestrial > Soil > Floodplain | place... | reverse complement strand
AGGACAAGTGCGGAGGGGCTAGCCGCCGAGGCGGCGCCAGGCCCAGAGGCCGGCGACCGCCGCGGCGCCGCCGGAGACGATGCCGCCGATTCCGGCTTTCCGGGTCTCAGGATGGCGGGCAGAGATGCCGAGCGCGACGGCGTCGGCAAGGTCGCAGGCGCTGGAGACCAGGAGCGCGTGGCGCAGCGCCTGGCGGTCGTCGCGGGCTGCCAGGGTCAGCACCCCGATCGCGAGGTCTCTGCCGCCGCCGAGTTTCGCCAGTGCCTCGCCTCCTGCGTTGACCTCGCCGAAGCCGAGGACGCGCAGCGCCGGTCGCGTCGCCAGGAAGATCCCGACGCCCATCGCGACCCGGCTGGCGCCGATCTGCAGCGCCACCTGCCGGGCTTTGCGGTCCATTGTCGCCTTGCGGAACATTGCGCCTCAGCTACCCACCTGCCCGGATCTGCATCATGGGGGAGTGGCAGAGGGAGACACGATCCTGCGGCTGGCGCGCCGCTTCGAGGCGACGCTGCTGGGCGAGGAGGTGACGGCGTCTTCCCCCAACCCGCGGGGGAAGGCGGCCGGGATCGAACGGCTGAGCGGGCGCGTCCTCGAAGACGTCTGGGCCCACGGCAAGCACCTCGTGCTCGGGTTCGGCGAGCTCTCCCTACATAGCCACCTCGGGATGAGCGGCGGCTGGCACTTCTACCGGTCCCGATCCCGCTGGCGGCGGCCCCGCAGCTCCGCCTGGGCGGTGCTCTCCGGGGGCGGCTGGGATGCGGTCCAGTTCGGCGGCCCGACGCTGCAGCTGGGGGCGACGGCGCGCGTGCGCCGCAATCCCCAGCTGACGCGGCTCGGCCCAGACATCCTCGGCGCCGACTTCGATCCCGACCCGGTGATCGCGGCGATGCGGAGCGACCCCACCCGGGGCCTCGGCGACGCCCTCCTCGACCAGCACCTGGTCGCCGGCATCGGCAACATCTTCAAGAGCGAGGCCTGTTACGCCGCCCGCGTCGACCCCTGGCGCGCGATCGGCGACCTCGGCGACGAGGAGCTGCGCGAGGTCCTGCTCGCCGCCCGCGCCCAGATGCTGGCCGCGGTCGAGGCCAGCGGCCGCCACCGGTTCAAGATCTACAAACGCCGGCAGAGCGGCTGCCCCTCCTGCCGTGGTCCGGTCTCCTCGCGCGGCCAGGGCGACGCCAACCGCACCACCTACTGGTGCCCGCGGTGCCAAAGCTGAGGCGGCGGCGGCCGCAGCCGCCCGCGCCGAAGCCGCGCCCGCGCTCCTACTACCTGGTCGCGGGGGTGGCGCTCGCGGAGGAGATGGACCGCCTGCGGGCGCTGCCGGTCTTCGCCGACGGCCCGCTCGCAGAGCGGCGCCCGCAGCTGAAGGTTCGTCGCGCGGCCCGCCGTCCCAACCGCCTCGGCTTCGCCGTCCCCGCCGAGTTCCGCCTCTCGGTCACCGCCTACCCTGGGATCCGCCCCGGCGACGTCCTCGAGACCCTGCTCCACGAGCTGGTCCACCTCCACGTCGGCCGCGCCAAGGAAGCCCACGTCTGGCACGGCCCCACCTTCAAGCGCGTGCTCGCCCGGGCGATGCGGGAGGCCTACGGCGTCACCATCCCCACGCCGCGGGCAGCCCTCCACGGCACCTACGCCGAAGCTATCGAGGACCGATTCCGCGAGACCGCGAAAAGGCGTCCTCAGGATGCGCTTTCGCGGCCTCGCGGCTAGCTTCCGCCGCTTCTTCCTCCTCCCACCGCCGGCGCTCGCGCATGCGGTGGACGAGGAGGAAGACGATCACGACCAGGGCCGGGGCGAAGACCGGCAGGGCGACGATCGCGTTGTGGTGGGCGAGCGGCAGGTTCATCTGCCGCCGCCGTGCTGGAAGCCGGGGAGGCTGCGAAGGCGCAGCCGCGTCCGCCGCGGCGCCGGCCGCAGCCCCACGGCCAAGCGGTGCAGCGCCCAAGCGAGGAGGACGAGCAGTGAGAGCGCAATTCCGGCCACCGCCGAGTAGGCGAGGGTGGTGACGATCGGGCTGCCCGCTTTCGCCTCGCGCTGGAGCAGCTGGTGCTCGTCGCCGAAGGAGCGGGTGAAGTGTGCGGGCGCCGGCGTTTCCCCGACCGGGATCGCCGGGTCGCGCGGCAGGTAGATCGGCAGCGCGGTCAGCGAGTTGCCGTCGTGGAGGCGGATCATCGCCTTCCAGTCGCCGTGGACGGGGACCGGCTCGGTGGTCCGGTAGATGCCGGGGCCGGTCCGCTTCAGCGGCGCGACGACGAGGCCGCCGCCCTGCCAAGCGGTGATGTCGAACCACTCCGCGTCGGCGGCCGCGTCGGGCGGGTTCATCCGCACAGTTGCTTCGACCTCGCGCCCACCCTGGCCGCTGACGTCGCGCAGCGCCACCTGGCCGCTGACGCCCTCCTGGGCCGGGGTGTAGAGGCCGTAGGCGACGAGCGCAGCAAGGACCGCGGCGCTGCAGAGGGCGGCGCGGCGCAGCTGCGGCGAGCGGGGGAGGGGGACCGGCGAGAGGTGGGTGCCGATCCAGGCGCCGATCGTGGCGCCGGCAATCGCCGCCGCGAAGCCGACGATCGCGGCCTCCGGGAACGCCGCCGCCGGCCAGGGCAGCGGCATCCACAGCTGCGACCAGGCCCACTCGGCGGCGAGGCCGACGGTGCCGATCCCGATCCCCGCCGCGAGGCCGAAGCGCAGCGGCTTCTGGGTCGAGATCGCAAGAGCGACGGCCTCGACGACGACCGCCTCGACGACGTAGAGCGGGAAGTGGGGCATCGTCTGGCCCAGCACCGGGCCGATCAGCAGCGCCAGGCCGCCGCGCAGGAGGATGAAGAAGCCGGCGGCGCCGAGCGCGGCGCCGGGCCCGGCGTAGACGCGGGCCATCGTCAGCCCGATCCCCGCGGCCAGCATCAGCAGCATCGGCTGGAAGATCAGCTGGAACTGGGGGACGCCGAAGTCGAACTCGGCCTGGAAGGTCGAGAGGCCGAGCATCAGGCCGCCGGTGAGGGCGACCGCGCGGGCCATCTTCGTGTGCAGCAGCTCCTCGAGCGGGGTCTCGGCCGAGGCGTTCGCGCGCATCCCCTCGACGGAGAGGACGGCGATCCCGACCAGGGTCATCGCGGCGCCGCCGATCAGCATCAGGTGGGTCGGGCCCCAAAGGGTCACGTCCTGGCCGAAGAGGCGGTGCCAAACGTCGTCGAGCGGAAACCCGATCAGCGAGAAGGCGCCGCAGGCGCAGATCAGGACGCCGCCGAGCGGCGCCCACCAGTCGCGGCCAATCCGAACCGCGACCGTGCTCGGCCGCTCCTTCGGCAGCACCATCGCGAAGAAGCCGGCGCTGAAGATGCCGAAGAGGCCGATGAGGATGAAGTAGTGCGCCGGGTTGGCGAGCGGGCCGGCGTCGCGGCCGTTGTCAATGTGGAGGGAGATGTCCCAGTACATCCCGAAGAGGGCGGTCAGGAGCGAGACCGTGGCGACGACGGAGGGGAAGGCGACCCAGCCCGGCATGCCGGAGCTGCGCTCGCTGAAGTCCGCGAGGCGCTGCAGCGTCTTCACGCGGCCGCTGCGATGACCGAGGCCGAGGAAGAGGAGCGCGCAGGTGACGATCGTCGCCGCCGTCGTCGCAATCACGATCTGGCCGATCTCGGCGCCGCCGGCGGGCGGGGCAGCCGCGGCGAGAAGCGTTCCATAGAGGTTCATAGAGAAGTCCTTGCTGATGGAGGTGGATTGCAGAAAGTCTGTTCCCTCAGAAACGTTACCTCAAACGAGGTTACATTCTCAATGTAGACTCGTCACGTGGCTAAAAAGCCTGCAGATACCGCGGATCCGGCTTCCGCTGAGGCGAACCTCACGGTCGAGCAGCTCGCCTACGAGACTGGGATGTCGGTGCGGAACATCCGCAACCACCAGTCGCGCGGGCTGCTGCCCCCGCCCGAGGTTCGCTCCCGGGTCGGCTACTACGGCCCCGCCCACGTCGCCCGCCTGCGCCTGATCCAGGAGATGCAGGGGGAGGGCTTCAAGCTGAGCGCGATCTCCCGGCTGATCGGCGAGCACGGCGAGGACGCCGATCGCTTCGTCGGCCTGCGCCAGGCGGTCACCGCCCCCTTTGCGACCGAGTCCCCCGAGGTCTACAGCCGCGAGGAGCTGGTCGAGAAGTTCGGCGCCGACGACGACAAGCTGATCGGGAAAGCGAAAAAGCTCGGCCTCCTCGTCGACCTCGGCGAAGACCGCTACGAAGCTCCGAGCCCGGCCCTGATCCGCGCCGCCGAGGAAGTGCTGGCGATGGGCATCGAGCTCCCCGCCGCCCTCGCCGCGATCGAGAAACTGAACCGCAACGCCCAGTCCTCCGCCCGCACCTTCGTCGACCTCTTCGTCGAGCGCGTCTGGAAGCCCTTCGACGACGCCGGCCGCCCCGAGGAGGGTTGGGAGGAGATCATCGCCGCCATCGGCCGCCTCCGCCCCCTCGCCTTCGACGCCCTCAACGCCACCTTCCGCCTCACCCTCACCACCGAAATCGAGAAAGCCTTCGGCGAAGTCCTCGAACGGCGCCAGAAGAAAAAGTAGCGGTCATCCCCACGCGAGGGTTTGCTGTATCCGATCAAACTGTTCAGGGATCCATTAGGTTTCTTTGGGTTGTCCCCAGTTGCTCCCGAAAAGCTCACGCGGCAGCAGCGCCGTGCACTCCAGAGAGACTTCCGGAAACAGGAAGAGCTCCGGATTGAAAGGCGCAAGAAGTGGAGGCGCAGGATCCTTTTCGCTGCTGTCCTGCTCTCACTAGGTATTTTTGCGTGGGTCGGCGCGGCCACGTTGGCGCGCGAACGCTCGACGCAGGTTACTGGTCGACTTGCAGGGATCCGAGAGCTTTCTTTTACCGAGGGTTCACAGCCTGAAGGGGGTATCAGCCCCGTCTGCGGCTGCATGAAGCCTCCCCTGGATTCATGGAGGGGAATCAGCTTCGCGGCTCGGCGCGTGAAGCTGGAGCGACGTGGAGGGATGCCCTGGACGCAGTGGTCCTTTTCCGCGGCAGAGCCGCATAGCGTGTTTCCGCGAGGGGAGCTGCAACGGTTGCAGGCGGTAGCGGTGCGGCTGCGCACCAACGGCCGCTTCGATCCACGCTGGATGCTGAGGGGGCATCTGTCCCAACACGGTGAAATTCTTGCCAAGACGGCCTTGAGTGGACGCGCCTTTTCCCTCTATACGCGGCATGGCATACGTCTCGCCATGCTCGGCTCGGTCCCGGTGGGCGCCTGGGTACCCTTTCCCGGATCCGCGGTCACCCTCGCCTCGGAGCGGTCCGAATTCTTTGCAGACAATCTCAACTCACGGATCGTGGAACGCTACCCCGGAACCATAGGTGTGCACCCGGTGCCGAATCGCAAAGGCCTTTGGTCCTCTGAGCCCCAGTACTTCCCGCTCGGCGACTTCCTTGGCCCAAATGTGGTCGTTTGGAGTGAAGACCCCGGTACGAGAATCATCGGGACCCCTTTCGAGCGGCCGTCAAGACCAGGCGTCGTGACCGCATTCCTCATCGGAGACACGAACTTCAGCACCCGGATCGCAGTTGCTCCCGTCAGTCTCGAAGGCATCGAAGACATGGCGGATTTCGCCCAGCAGAATCCACGCAGCGCGAGGGAAGATCTATACGCGCAAGACGTTCCTGAGGGAGTGATATCGCTAACCGTCGAAAGGGCGCTGAATGAAGAGGAGTACGCAGATCTGAAGCGCCGCGTTGCCGCCCAACCGGTCACCTGGGTTCCAATCAGGTACCCCCCCGGAAAAACGCGCGCTCAAGCCGGGTAGATTCGGTCTGCCTCGCAATGTCGAAGTGGAGGCCCGGGCTCAAAGGGGTGGTTTTCAGCAAGAGCGATATCCGCCTCTACCCCGGTTCTCTGGCCTCAACATCTTCGGTCCCCTACGGCAGATCGCCTTCCGAGGTGTTCATGGAAACATGATGATCGCCGATAAAACGAGGCCGCTGAGCGGATCGGCGGATGTCGTGTTGGGGGAGGTGAAGGGCTTCCGAGACGAGAACGGACACCAGTTGATCTCGGCGCCATTAACGACTTCTGGTAAGTCGGCAGATCTTCAATTTCGGGCCGTGGGAACCGCCAGTGTCAACGGTGTATCGCAGACGACCTTGAGCAGTCATCTTGAACCGCGTCTTGCCGCCCTGGGAACGGTGCTGACGTTGATCGGCACGATCTTGGGCATTGTCGCCGCCCTACACCGCCTACGACGGAAGGACGAGGACTGGCAGCATCATTAGAGCCGACGCCCGGACTTGAACCGGGGACCCCTTCATTACGAATGAAGTGCTCTACCAACTGAGCTACGCCGGCGGGCTTCGGGGATTGTAGAGAGGGAGCGGATTTCGGTTCCGTCGCGGCGGCTGGGGATGATCCGCGGGTGGCAGCACGGACGGAAGCCAAGCAGCGAGGAGAGAACGAGGTCGAGTTCGGCCGCATCGTCGCCTTCAGCGACGGGGTCTTCTCGATCGCGATCACGCTGCTGGTCCTCAACATCGGGATCAGGAAAGGCCTGACCGAGGGGCAGATCGACGACGCCCTCTGGGACCAGCGCGACCTCTTCGCCGCCTACGCGATCAGCTTCGCGGTGATCGGCCGCTTCTGGCTCGTCCACCATCGCTTCTTCTCCGAAGTCAGGGCCTTCGACGGGAGGCTCATTACGGTCAATCTGGCCTACCTGGGAGCGATCGTGCTGATTCCCTTCAGCAGCGAGCTGCTGGGGGAGTACGGAGGGACGACGACTGCGGTCGTCTTCTACTCGGTCAACCTCGCGGTCGTCGTCCTCCTCGGCCTGCTGCTGCACGTGGACGCCCGCCGCCGCGGCCTGACCAGGATCGACGACCGAAGCCACCGCGAAACCCAGATCCGCAGCTGCTACATCGCCGGCATCTTCCTGCTCTCGGTGCCGCTCGCGATCTTTGCCGCGGACGTCGCCCCCTACCTCTGGCTGATCCTCTTCGTCGACCCCTCTTCGCGCCTGGCGCGAGGATCAGGGGCGGACGGTGAAGGAGATCGAGCGGCCGGGCTTTGAGCAGGAGGTCGACCAGCCGCGGTCGCTGACCACGCTCTGGCAGCGGTAGTCGCCGACCGAGCAGCCCCAGCGGGAGGCCCCCGCCGGGCGGCGGCAGTCCGGGTTCCGCGCCCATTCGGCCCGCACCTGCCGGGTCGCCGCCGCAGCGCCCCGCGGTGCCGTGCTCGAACCCGTCGTCTCTTCGCCCGAGCCGCCGCAGCCGCCGAGCAGCAGCGCCAGCGCGAGGACCACGGCGAGGAGGGCGGCGGACCGCATGCGGCGCAACCTACCCGTCGGCGACCTCCTCATGCGGCAGCTTGCCGCAGATCGGGCACTCCGGCTCCGGTTTCACCGGCTCCCGTTTGACCTCCATCGTCCGCAGGTCGGTGATGTGGGCGACCCCCTGCGTCGCCGGCCGGCTCAGCCCGGTCAGCAGGTGCATCACCTCCATCGCCACCTGGCCGCCGATCAGGCCGCAGGCCGGTCCCAGCGTCGCCGCCGGGCTCGGTTTCGCCCGCCGCTGTTCGACCGCGACGTCGAAGAGCGGGTATTCGCGCCGGTAGCCGATCTCCTGGCAGACGAAGCAGCCCGTCTCTCCGGGCACGTAGAGCGGCCCGACCCGGGCGATCGGCGGGAAGTGGCTCATCGTGATGTACGGGATGCCGGCGGCGAAGCAGGCCGAGTTGCACCAGCGCTCGATCTCGTGCGCCGGCCAGTCGGCGGCGTCGATGACGACGTCGGCGGCGTCGATGAACTCGGCGATGTCCTCCTCCCCCTCCAGCCGTCGCGCCGCCGTGGTGATCTTCGCCGCCGAGTTGAAGGCCCGCAGGCGCGCCGCCGCGCACTCGACCTTGAGCAGGCCGACGTCGGCCTCCGTGTAGAGGATCTGCCGGTTGAGGTTGCTGACCTCGACCCGGTCGCCGTCGATCAGCCACATCTCCCCGACCCCCGTGCAGGCGAGGGCCCAGGCCGACCAGCCGCCGAGGCCGCCGACCCCGAGCACGGCGACTTTCGCCTCCCGCAGCCGTTGCTGGCATTCCGAGGGAGTGACCCCGCCGCCGAGGTCGCTGAAGTAGCGCAGCTGGCGGTCGAACCGCTCCAGCTCGGCGGCGGGCACGAGCTCGTCGTCGGCGGCGTCCTCGACCACCTCCAGCTCCTGCAGCTGCGCCATCAGGTCATCGACCTCCTTGGCCCCGAACTCCTCCCGCAGCTGCTCCAGCGTCCGTTCCCCGTCGACGGCGGCGAGCAGCCGCCGTTCCTCGGTGTCGGGCTGCTCGATGCGGATGTCGTTCTCGGCGCTCGGTCGCAGGAGGTAGACGTCCCCGTCCGGCGTCTCGATCTCCTCCGTGGTCCGCTTGATCCGTGGCCTGCGCAATTGCTCCCCCTATAGCTCGATGGCGCAAGAGAGACCGGCCGAGCAGGGGGGAGGGTTTCTAGTTGAGGAGAGTACGGGCGCGTTCGAAGATCGCGTCGGTCATCGGCACGGTCAGCTTGCCGGTGAAGGTGTTCTGCTGGCTCGGGTGGTAGCAGCCGAGCAGCCGCCAGCGGCCGACGTCGGCTTCGGCCCCGTGGCCGAACTTCGGCCGCGGCCGCGGCACCTCCTCGCCGAGGGCCCTGGCGGCGCGGAGGAAGCCGTCCCAGCCGAAGGAGCCGAGGGCGACCAGGACCTGGCAGCGCTCCAGCAGCTCCAGCTCCCGCCGCAGGTAGGGCAGGCAGGTGTCGCGCTCCTGCGGCGTCGGCTTGTTCGCCGGCGGGGCGCAGCGGACGGTGGCGGTGACGTAGGCGTCGCGCAGCTCCAGGCCGTCGTCGCGCCACTCCGAAGTCGGCTGGTTGGCGAAGCCGGTCCGGTGCAGGGAGGCGTAGAGCCAGTCGCCGGAGCGATCGCCGGTGAACATCCGGCCGGTGCGGTTGGCGCCGTGGGCGGCCGGGGCGAGGCCGACGATGCCGAGGCGGGCGTCGGGGTCGCCGAAGCCGGAGACCGGCCGCGCCCAGTACTCCTGACCGCGGTAGCGGCGGGGCGGGTTGGCCGCCTGCTCCTCGCGCCACTCGACCAGCCGCGGGCAGAGGCGGCAGCGGTGGACCTCCTCGGCCAGCGCCGCCAGCGCCTCGGCGCGGTCGGAGCTCATAGGCTTGGCTTCCTCCTCATGGCACCGAACCGAATCATGCGCGGCCGGCTCGTGCGCCGCGCCTTCGCCCTCGGCGCCGTCGCTGCAGCGCTTGTCCTCGGGCTCACCGCCTGCGGGGGCGGTGGGGAAGGCGGTGCCACCGACCCCGAGGGCGACCTCGCCGTCCTCAACGAGATCCTCGCCCGCCAGCTCGCTGCGATCGACGCCTACGGGGAAGCGCTGCCGCTGCTGCGCGGCGCCGGCTTCGCCACCGCCCGCCGCTTCCGCGCCCAGGAACAGGAACACGTCGACGCGACGACGAAGACGATCCGCGGCCTCGAGGGCGAAGCCGATCCGCCGCCGGAAACCGTCGAAGCCGGCGAGCTGAAGAGCGCCGAGGACGCCTGGCGCTTTCTCTACGAGCTGGAAAGCGCCACGATCGACGCCGAGTTGAACGCCGTTGCGCGGCTGACGATCGGCTGGCCGCGGCCGCTGATCGCGGCGATGGCCGCCAACCAGGCGCAGCGGCTGGTCCCGATTCGGCGGGCGCTCGGCGCCACCCCGGCCGAAACCGTCCCCGAGGCCTTCGAGACCGGCGAAACGGCCGCTCCAAAGGAGATGATGAAGCCATGACCGCTCCCCTCTACGCCATCGGCCGTTTCTGCTCCCGCCACCACTGGCCAGTGATCGGTGTTTGGATCGCCCTCGCGATCGCGCTGCTCGCGATCGGGCACTCGGCCGGGAGCAAGACCAGCGAAAACCTCACCCTGCCCGGAACCGATTCGACCACGGCGACCGAACTGCTCGAAGACAACCTGCCCGAACAGGCCTACGGCAGCAACCCGCTGGTCATGGAAGCGCCGCGGGGCAAGCAGCTGACCCAGCCGCAGTACGCCGCCGCGGTGGCCGAAACGGAGAAGCGGCTGAACGCGCTCCCGGACGTCAACTCGGCGGTCAGCCCGCTGAGCCCGCAGGGGGCCGCCTTCCTCAGCAAGGACAAATCGATCGGCTACTTCCCGGTGGTGCTGGCGGTCGGCCCGGGGGAAATCGACGAAGAAGAGGCCGAAAGGATCCTCGACGCCGCCGCGCCGGCGAAGAAGGCGGGGCTGAACACGGCGATCGGCGCCTACGTCGGCCAGCAGCTCTCGAAGCCGGCGACCGAGACCAGCGAGGCGATCGGGCTGGCGGCGGCGGTGATCATCCTCCTCTTCGCCTTCGGGACGGCGACGGCGATGATGCTGCCGATCGTCTCCGCGGTGATCGGCCTCGCCTGCGCGCTCTCGATCATCCGCCTGCTCGAGCACGTGCTCGAGGTGCCGGGCGTGGCCTCGACCCTGGCGACGATGATCGGCCTCGGCGTCGGCATCGACTACGCGCTGTTCATCGTCACCCGCCACAAACTGCAGCTCGCCGACGGGATGGAGCTGCGCGAGTCGATCGCGCGGGCGACGGCGACGGCCGGCGGCGCGGTCGTCTTCGCCGGCTTCACGGTCGTGATCGCCCTCTGCTCGCTCGCCTTCGCGGGGATCCCGCTGGTCTCGACGCTCGGCTTCACCGCCGCGGTCGCGGTGGTGGTCGCGGTCAGCGCGGCGACGACGCTGCTGCCGGCGATGCTGGGCGCCCTCGGCCCGCACGTCAACTCGCTGCGCGTGAAGCTCGGCAAGACCCATCCCGACGACAAGGAGCCGCACGGCTGGCGCCGCTGGGCGGAATGGGTCAGCGAGCGGCCCTGGACCGCGAGCGTGGTCGCCCTGGCGATCCTCGTCGTCCTGGCGCTGCCGATCTTCCAGCTGCAGCTCGGCCAGAACGACATCAGCGCCCTGCCGAAGGAAACGACCTCGCGCCAGGCCTACGACTCCCTCAACAAGGGCTTCGGGCCGGGCGTCAACGGCCCGCTCCTGATCGCCTCGGAATTCTCCTCGGCCGAAGAAGCCAAGCAGGTGCTGCCGAGGCTGCAGAAGTCGGTCGGGGGCGCCCCCGACGTCGCCGCCGTCACCGAACCGACGCTCGACAAAGCGGGCACCGCCGCGGTCTTCACGATGATCTCGAAATCGGAGCCTTGGTCGGACGACACCGTCGACCTGGTCGAAAGCCTGCGAGAGACGCAGATCCCGGGGGCGCTGCAGGGGACGCAGGCCAGCTCCTACGTCGGCGGCCAGACCGCCGGCTACATCGACCTCGCGACCCAGATCAGCGACAAGCTGCCGTTGATGATCGCGATCGTCGTCGCCCTCAGCTTCATCGTCCTCCTCGTCGCCTTCCGCTCGCTGCTGGTCCCGGTCAAGGCGGCGGCGATGAACCTGCTCTCGGTCGCCGCCGCCTACGGCGTCGTCACCGCGGTCTTCCAGCTCGGCTGGGGCGTCTCGCTGATCGGCCTCGACCACGCGATCCCGATCGTCTCCTTCGTGCCGCTGCTGATGTTCGCGATCCTCTTCGGCCTCTCGATGGACTACGAGGTGTTCTTGCTGACGCAGATGCGCGAGCACTACGAGGAGTACGGCGACGAGCGGCGGGCGGTGGTCGAAGGCCTGGCCAACACCGGTCGGGTGATCACCTCGGCGGCCGCGATCATGGTCTGCGTGTTCACCAGCTTCGTTCTCAGCGGCAACCCGGTGGTGAAGGAGTTCGGCGTCGGCCTCGCGGTGGCGATCGCGATCGACTCGACCCTGGTCCGCTGCCTGCTGGTGCCGGCGGTGATGGTCCTGCTCGGCAAGCGCGCCTGGTGGCTGCCCCGCTGGATGGACCGGCTGCTGCCTAAGATCAGCATCGAGGGCGAGGAGTACTTCGCGAAGAAGGACGCGGAGTTGGCAGCGGCGCCCGCCGGGGGTAAGTGAGGCGGGAATGTTCCCGCTCAACCTCCCCAACGCCCTAACGCTTCTCCGCATCCTCGCCGTGCCGGTGGTGGTCGTCGCCCTCCTCGGCGAGACCTCCAACGGCGACGCCCTCGCCGCCGGCGTCTTCGCCCTGGCGGCGGCGACCGACGGCCTCGACGGCTACTTCGCCCGCTCCCGCGGCTCGATCACCACCTTCGGCAAGCTGATGGACCCGCTCGCCGACAAGCTGCTGGTCACCGGGGCGCTGCTCTCCCTCGTCTCCCTCGGCCGGCTCGAAGCCTGGGTGGCGATGGTGATCATCGCCCGCGAGGTCGCGGTGACGATCCTGCGCACGATCGCCGCCGAGCGCGGCATCGTCATCGCCGCCAGCTGGATGGGCAAGCTGAAGACCGTCCTCCAGATCGCCGCGATCATCGCCCTGATCGCCACCAACCCGGCCCCCTTCTGGGTTGACGGCCTCGTCTACGTCGCCCTCGCGGTCACCGTGATCAGCGGCTTCGACTACTTCTTCGGCCTGCGCCGCCGGATCGAGGCCCTGGAGCGCGAACGGGCGGCGCGGAAAGCGAACTCGGCGGCTTAGCTAGGAGGCGGGCGCCTCGAGCCACTCGCGCATCGTCACGTGGTGCGCGCGGTGTTCTCCACTCTCGATCTCCGCCCGCAAATCGCCCAGCGTCCCGTACCGCTCGGCGACGACGTTGTGGCGGTGGATCGTCTCCAGGTTCTCCTGGCGCGCCATCACAAAGGTCTGCTCGGGGAGGTCGGTGTAGCCCTTGACCACCTGGCGGACCATCTCGCGGACGCAGTCCTCGACGAAGCGCGGGTTTTCGTGGGCCTTGACGACGACGGAGCGCTCGTCGGTGCGCTTCATCAGCTCGTAGATCTCAGAGCTCATGCTGCTCTCAACGATTCGCAGCAGCTCCGGCGCCTCGATCCAGGCCGGGCCGCCCTCGGGGCAGCCGACGTAGAGGGTGCCGATGCCGCGCTGGTTGTGGGTGGCGACGGGGACGAGCTCGAGGATCCGCTCGACCTCCTCGTCGCCGAAGCCGTCGCCGGCAAGCCGCTCGCGGGCGAGGGCGGCGACTGCTTCCTGGGCGCAGGGGCAGGCGGTCATCCCCTGCGCCTCGACGCCGGTCAGGGTGCGGGTGCCGCGGGCGGAGGCGACGGCGGTGCCGTAGAGGACGTAGATCTCCTGGGTGCTCTTGCCGGTTTCCGGCGTCTGCACCGTCTCGGGGTAGTGGGCCTTGATCGAGACCTCGGCGCGCTCGCCGCCCTGGCGCTCGCGCACCTTCTCGGCGACGTGGGCCGCCAGGACCTCTGCCTTGAAGGCCTCGCCGAGGACGACCTCGTCGATCGCCTCGCCGACGATCTCCTCGAAGCGGGACATGTGGACGCCGGCCTGCTGCGGGTTGAGGTCGACGAAGCACTGGAAGTTGGCGTAGAAGAGGTTCTCCTCGCCGTCGGCCTTGACCCGGATCACCTTGTCGACGCCGGTGACCCCGACGCGGGAGAGGCTCACCTGCGTCGCCGGCAATGCTGCCTGGACGTCGGGGGTGGTGGCAGTGGCGGTCGTCTGACTGGCCATCGGCTAACGAATAGTAAGCAACTGGGACCGCGGGCTGGCGGTGGCGAACTCTCGCCGGACGTTGGAGAGATTTTTCCGCCTATAATCCGTCGCGGTCGGAGCGTCAGGGCCGGCCACCGAATTGGGGAGAGGGTGAGCGGCGCAGTGAGCATCGAACCGTTGGAGACCGCATCCGACGTAATCGAGCGCGACCAGGAGACGAGCCCGATCGGAGAGATCGAGGAGCTCCAGGGCCTGATCGCGACCGGCCGCGAGCGCGGCTACCTCACCTTCGAGCAGATCTCCTCGACACTCGACGAGGTGGAGATCACCAAGGAGCAGGTGACCCAGCTCCACGCCCATCTCGTCGAGCACGGGATCGACGTCATCGCCGAGGACGGCGTCAGCGCTTACAAAGCGCAGCGCAGCGGCGAGAGCACTGCCGCGAAGAAGGAAGAGCTGGACCTCACGGTCGAGCCGAGCCTCGACTCGCTGCGCCTTTACCTGCGGGCGATCGGGCAGGTCGACCTGCTGACCGCGCAGCAGGAGGTCGAACTGGCGAAACGGATCGAGCGCGGCGACATGCTGGCGAAGCGGCAGATGGTCGAGGCCAACCTGCGCCTCGTCGTCTCGATCGCGAAAGGCTATCTGGGCCGCGGGCTCAGCTTCCTCGACCTGATCCAGGAGGGTTCGCTGGGGCTGATCCGCGCGGTGGAGAAGTTCGACTACCGCCGCGGCTACAAGTTCTCCACCTACGCGACCTGGTGGATCCGGCAGGCGGTGACGCGGGCGATCGCCGACAAGGCGCGGACGATCCGTATCCCCGTCCACATGGTCGAGAAGCTGAACCGGGTCGCCCACGTCGAACGGCAGCTGGTGCAGAAGCTGGGGCGCGAGCCCGAGCCGGCGGAGATCGCCGAAGAGCTGCGCTGGCCGGTCTCGGACGTGCGGGACATCCTCCGCGTCGCCCAGCTGCCGGTCTCGCTGGAGAAACCGGTGGGGGACGAGGACGAATCCGAGCTCGGCGACTTCGTTGCCGACGACGCCGTTCTGGAGCCCTTCGAGGAAGCGAGCGAGCACCTGCAGAAGGAGGGCGTGAAAAGGGCGTTGGAAGCGCTGCCCGACCGCGAGCGCCGGGTGATCGAACTTCGCTACGGTCTCGCCGGCGCCGAGCCGCTGACGCTGGAGGAAGTCGGGCGCACCTTTGGGGTTACGCGCGAGCGGATCCGCCAGATCGAGAACAACACGCTGAAGAAGCTGAAGCGCCTGCCCGAGGCCCAGATGCTGCGCGAAGCCAGCTAGCGGGGCTCGAGCACGAAGACGCCGACCTCGCGGTCGAGCTTCGACTCGTAGAAGTCCCAGCCCTCGTACTGCTCCATGCTGCGGCGCCAGAGGTCGGCCCGCTCCTCCCCCTCAGCCAGTCGCGAGCGGACGGGGACCCGCCTGCGGCCGATCTCGACCTCGGCCTCCGGGTTCGCCCGCAGGTTCAGCGACCAGGCCGGCGTCTTGTCGTTACCCGCGTTGGTGTTGATGACGACAAAGCGCTCGCCGTCGGCGAGGTAGAGGACCGGCGCCGTCCGCGGCTGCCCAGACTTGCGGCCGGTGGTGGTCAGCAGCAGGATTGGCGCCTTGCCAAGCTTGCCGCCGACGAGGCCTCCGCTCAGCCGGTAGATCGGGGCGTTCAGCTTGCCGACCAGCCGCAGGCCGGTGGCGCCGAGGGAGTTCGAGAACCGGGACCAGAATCGATCGCTTGGCATGGGCGCGAGTATCGCACCGGGGTACAGTGGTTGCCATGGCCGCGCCCCACCCCTTCCGCCTCGCCGCCGAGAGCAAGGACGTCGACCTGCTCACGGAGACGCTGCGCGAGGACGTCGTCCTCCACAGCCCCGTCCTCTTCCGCGGCTTCGAAGGCCGGGAGACCGTCGTCACCGTGATCTCGCACGTCGCTGCCACCTTGGAGAACTTCTCCTACACCGACGAGCTGGCCGAAGGCGACACCGTCGTCCTCCGCTTCAAGGCAACCGTCGGCGACCGCGAGCTCGAGGGCATCGACTTCCTCGAGCTCGACGAGGACGGCCGCGTCCGCGAGCTGACCGTCTTCATGCGCCCCTTCTCCGCCCTCAACGCCTTCAACGAGCAGATGAAGGCCAGGCTGGAAGCGTCGGAAGGTTAGACCGGCGCTTCCTCCGCAGCCGGTGGTTCGGGCTCCGGACTTCCGATCTTCTCGAAGACGATTCTTCCCGGTCCATCTGCGCGCGCCCAGAGCCGATCGCCCGCGACCAGACCCGCCTCCTCGCAGGGAGCCTTGGGAAAGGTCGCTTGTCGTTTCGGGCGCAACAGCACCTGGCGACTTGGAGATGGGGGAGGCAGGATTCGAACCTGCGTAGGCATAGCCGTCAGATTTACAGTCTGATCCATTTGACCGCTCTGGCACTCCCCCGGGGTGGGACGGAGGATTGTATTGGCCGAGGCCTGGGAGTAGACCGCTCCTTCGAAAGGCGTTCCTCGCTCGATCTCGAACTCGGAGTACTTAGAGCCGCCGAGCACTAGGCCCGTTGATCCCTCGACCAAGTTCGCTGGGATGAACCACCGCCTGCCATCACCTACGAGGACGAACAGGTAGTCGACGCGGGCAGGATCGAACCTCTTCGCGACGCCGTTCCAGCTTCGATTGCCGCCATTGGTTGCGATCGAGATGCTCCAGCGATCGCTGTCCGGTTTGGAACCGCGGTAGGTCGAGGTCTTGACTTGAACTCGGACCAAACGGTCTTCGAACTCGGCCATCAGATCGACGTGCGGGCTGTGGGTGAACGGCACCCAGACGACCGCCTTCTTACTCGCGAGCCACTCCATCGCCGAAAGCTCGCCGATGTCACCTTGGACGCGGCGGTTGACCGCACGCTCGCGGCGGTGCGGGGTGGTTGCTGCCGGTGCCGTCTCCATGTGAAGGAGCATTGCAGGTGCCTCAGACAGAAACGTTCACAACAGGATCTCGATCCGGTCGCCTGAGAAGATCTCTCTGTGCTCGACAACCGCGTGATCGCAATCGCTGGAGTGGGGGGTGGGCTCGGGCCGCTCGTCGCTCGCCAGCTGGCCGGGGCGGGGGCGACCGTGGCCGGGACCGATCGCTCGCAGGAGACGCTCGACTCGATCGCCGCCGACCTCGAGCTTCCGCCCGAGCGCTGGGACGGGCGCACGGTCGACCTCCTCGACGAGGACGCTGCCCGCGCCTGGTGCGCGGCGCTCGTCGAGCGCTTCGGGCGCGTCGACGGGCTCGTCCACCTGGTCGGCGGCTGGCGTGGCGGGCAGCCGCTGCAGGAGGCGCCGCTCTCCGACTGGGAGCTGCTGCACGACCTCCTCGTCCGCACCGTCCAGCACACCACCCGCGCCTTCCACGACCAGCTCGCCGCCAGCCCCCACGGCCGCTTCGTCCTCGTCTCCTCCAAGCAGGCGCAGGCACCGACGTCGACCAACGCCGCCTACGCCGCGGCCAAGGCAGCCGCGGAGGCCTGGACCCTCGCCCTCGCCGACGGCTTCGAAGGCAGCGACGCCACCGCCAACGTCGTCGTCGTCGACGCGATCCTGACGCCGGGCATGCGGGAGCAGAATCCGGGCAAGGACTCCCCCACCTTCACCCCGGCCGAGGACCTCGCCGCCGCGATCGCATTCCTCTGCTCGGATGCGGCGAAAAAGATGAACGGGCAGCGCCTGCCGCTTACCATGGGTCGATGAGCAGCCGCAAAGGGCAGAACGCCAAGCCCGACGGCAAGATGACGATCGGGGAGCTGGCGCGGCGGACGGGGATGACGATCCGCAACATCCGCGCCCACCAGACCCGTGGCCTCCTGCCGCCGCCCGATGTCCACGGCCGCACCGGCTACTACAACGAGGACCACGTCGCCCGCATCGAGCTGACCCGCGAAATGCAGGCCGAGGGCCTCAACCTCGAGGCGATCCGCCGCGTGCTCGAGAGCAGCGAGGGCTCCTCGCGCGAGATGGTCGACTTCGCCCGCGCCGTCCGCGCCCCCTTCGAGGACGAGACGCCGGAAATTTTCGACGAAAAGGAGTTGGCGGCCGCCTGGGGAGTCGACACCTTCGACCCGCGCCTGCTCGGCCGGGTCGAAAAGCTCGGCGTCCTGCGCCAGCTGCCCGACGGCAAGGTCGAGGTGATCAGCCCCCGCCTGCAGCGCGCCGGCGCTGCCCTGATCGAGCTCGGCGTCTCCCCCCAGGCGGCGGTCGAGACCGCCGAGGGGCTGCGCCGCGCCTCCGAGAAGGTCTCGCGCACCTTCGTCGAGCTCTTCGTCCGCGAGATCTGGGAGCCCTTCGACAAGGCCGGCCGTCCTGAGGAGGACTGGCCGAAGGTGCGCGAGGCGCTCGACCGCATGCGCCCGCTCGCCTCCGACGCACTGCAGGCGATGTTCCAGATCACGATGGGCGAGTCGACCGAGAAAGCCGGCGAACGCACCCTCCGTGCAGCCGGCGAACCGGCGGGCAAGCGCCGCCGCAAACGCGGCTCGTCCCGCAGGTCCTAGCCGGCGATCGTGAACCGCACCCGCAGCGGCTTCGATTCGTTCGCCGCTTCGTCGCTCGCCCGCAGCACCGCCAGGTAGCGCCCCGGCCGCGCCCGGAAGTGCTTCCACCGCGCCCCGAGGCGGAGGTGGTTGATGCCGATGAACGCCCCCCAGTTCTTGAACCCGTTGTAGACGCGCTTGCCTTTCGAGTTGAGCCGGTAGTACTCGGCGTCGAGCGAGCCCCGCTCGCTGACCTGAACGCTGAAGCCGAGGCCGTTCGCCCCCTTCGTCTGCCGCTTCGCCAGCGTCAGCGACCCCAGCGTCGGCGCCTTCAGGTCGAGGTTCAGCGGCGGCTGCGGTCCCGGGTCGGAGGCCGGGTTGCCGGCGACGTCGGAGACGATCACCTCGCCTCGCACCGCCGCATGCAGCTTGCACTGGAAGAAGTACGCGCCGGGCTGGGTGAACTGGAGCGTGTAGCTGTCGCCGGCGCGGTGGGCGGGAGCGTCGGTGCCGGGGTCGGAATCCCACTGCAGGTCGTTCGCTGAGATCCCGGTCACCGAGTGCGCCAGGTCGGGCCCGAGCCAGTCCCAGGTCACCTTCTCGCCGAGGTCGACGTGGACCTGCGGCTGCGACCAGGCGTAGTTGGCAATCGAGACGCGCGTGTTGAGCGCCGCCGCCGTTCCGGGGAAGACGAGGCCCAGCGCGACCGCCACGGCTAGGAGACGAGATACCAACCGTTCATCCCCTGGTGCAGGTGCTGGAAGACGTGGCAGTGGTAGAACCAGCGCCCCGGGTTGTCCTCGACCAGCTCGAAGGAGAACGAGTCGGCCGGGCCGAAGGTCTTGTTGTCGACGATCCGCCCGTCCGGTTCGCTCCAGCGGTGGCCGTGCAGGTGGAAGGTGTGGAAGAAGTTGTCGATCCCGTAGACGTGGAAGCCGACCCGCTGGCCGACCTGCGCTTCCAGGGTCGGCGTGTTGCCCGCGTAGGCCTTGCCGTTGACGCAGTAGTAGGTCCCCCGCAGGCCGGTGATCGAGGGGTCGAAGGTGTGGAAGGCGAGGAAGAACTCGGCGTCGGGCCTCGCCTCGCCCGGCTTGCGGATCACCAGCGGCCCGAACAGGCCCTTGAAGACCGGCAGCGGGTCCATCGGGCCGTGGTCGTGGTAGAGCCAGGTGCCTTCGGTCCCTTCGTGGGCCTCCCAGACGTAGGTGAAGGTTCGGTTCCGCTGCACGAAGCCGCCGGGGTCGGTCCACTTGCCCTTGTAGGCCCCGTCCATCTCGTTGGCGTAGAAGATCCCGTGCGGGTGGATCGTCACCGGCGCCGCCAGCTTGTTGCGGAAGTGGACGACGACGGTGTCCCCGACCTCGGCTTCGATCAGCGGCCCCGGCACCGTCGCCTTCCCCAGCGGACTCTTGAAGCCTTCGGAGTAGAGCCGGTAGCCGTAGGCGGCGAACCGCGTCTTCCCCTGCTTGACCTTCTGGGCCATCATCTGGTCGCGGTGGGTGGGGACGATGTCCCACTGCACGGGCTCGGCCGCGATCCAGTACTCGCGGGTGCGCCCGCCGACCGGCAGCGCCGCCAGCCGCCGCTCCCCAGGATCCTCGCCGCGCCACTCACCCGCCGTAACCTTCGGCGGCACCTTCACCTCGCGGGCCAGCCCCTCGACGTCGATCTTCCCTTCGTCGGTCGCCACCTCCTGGCCGGCGATCGTGCAGAGCAGGGCGCCGCCCGAGAGGGCGAGGAACCCCCGGCGATCGATCGGGTCGGGCACGCCTCGGCTACTTCTTGACGGTGACCGTCAGCTTCATTTCCGACGGGTGCACCGTGCAGATGAACTTGTAGGTGCCGGGGACTTCGAAGGCCCGCTGGAAATGGGCGCCGGTCACAGCCGTCGTCGTGGTCGAGAAGCGGGACTTGTTCTTCAGCGCCTTTGGCCCCTGCTTCAGGTGGACGTCGTGCGGATAGGTGTTGTAGGACGACCACACCCACTTCACGGCCCTCCCCTTCTTGATCGTCACCGCGGTGGGGGCGAAGTAGAAGTCGTTCACGGTCACCTTCACCGGCGGCTTCTTCGGCGCCTGCGCGGACGCCGCGGTCACCCCCGAGAGGACGACTGCGACGGCGCAGCAGGCAGCGACGGCGGTTCGGAACATCCTCGGGCGCCTCATCCGCAGTTCACCTCACCCGGCTGCGGCGCCACCTCGACCGGCTGGAATTTCTCGAAGGCCGGGTGCGCGGCAACCCGCCGGACCCAGCTGCACTGCTGGTTCTGCGGCGGGTTCGAGGAGGCGTAGCCGAGGATCGTCTTCGGGTCGTCTTCTTCCCCGAGGTTGATCTGCAGGCCGGCGGCGATGTTGAGGCTGCGGACCTGATCGGCGAGGACTTCGGGCTGCGGGCAGGCGGGGTAGATCTCGCTCAGCGGGACTTTGCCGTTGCCGGGCGCGAACGTTGCGCCGGCGCTGTTGGCGCCCCAGCAGTTGCCGCCGCCGGTGTCGTCGTTCCAGAAGTCGAATTCGCCGTTCGGGTCGGTGCCTTCGCGCCCCATCGCGTTTTCGACGATCTGGTTGTTGATGTTCTTGGCGTCGTCACCCTCGTTGGCGACGAAGACTTCGCCCGGACCAGAGAAGGACGCGATGCCCCACTTGTAGTTGCCGAACACGTTGTTTTTCTTGACGACGTTGTGGGCGCCGCCGTAGAGGACGATGCCGACGCCGGTCGGGTAGTTGACCGTCGCCCCCGCGACCTGCCCGAGCCCGCCGGAGACGGTGTGGAATTTCGAGCCGGCGAGGAAGTAGTTGTAGTTGTTCCAGAACACGTCGTTGCCTTCGAACACGTTCCACCCGTTCGGCTCGAAGCCCTCGCTGTCGAGCGTGTTCGGAACGATTCCCGCGCCGTTGTTGTAGAAGGCCGAGTCGACGATCTTCACGTACTTCGAGTTCGTCCCCGAGTACCCGAGCACATTTTCGTAGCTGCGGTCGTTCTTCAGCAGCGTCCATTTCGGCTTCCGCTGGCAGGGCTTCGGCGGCGGCGCGACGCCGTGGTTGGTCCAGGCCTTGCTGTCGCAGGGGGTTTCACCCACGTAGAAGGCGGAGTCGCCGTGGTGGTAGCCGGCCGAGTTGGTCATCTTGCCGCCGAAACAGTTCTTGGCGAATAGGCCATAGGACCGGTTCGCCGAGGTCAGCAGGTTGTTCATCTTGTAGCCGTCGCAGTGCTGCCCGCCTTCGCCCGAGGCGTGGATGAAGAACCCGTTCGACTGGTAGTTGCGGGCCCACATGTTTTCCAGCACGAGGCCGTCGACGCTGATCGCCTCGATCCCGTTCTGGGCGGCGCCGAGCTCCCCCTTGGCGTTTTTGCCCTCGAGGACGACCTTCTTGCGGTCCTTCTCCGCCCCCTTGATGACGAGGTCGTCGAAGCTCTTCTTGCGCTGGGTGCCGTCGAGGACGACCCCTTCGACGTACTTGCCGGGCCGGATGACGACCACGGCCTTGGCCTTCGCATTCTTCTTCTTGGCCTTGAACGAGCCGGCGGCGTCGACCGCCATCTGGATCGTCCGGAAGCGGCAGCCGTGCTTGCAGACTTCGAAGATCCTCGTAGCCTGCTTCTTCTTCTGCCCGCCGCCCTTGCCGGCGAGAGCCGGGGCGGCCAGGGTTCCGAGCAGCGCGCATAGCCCGAGGACGAGAAGAGGGACTGCCAGCCTGTGCTTCATATCGCTCCTTGCAGCGTCGTTTTGCCTTCGACCCTGCCTCCCAGCGGGCACTTCTCGCCGGTCCCCTGACCGGCCATGCCAAGCCTAGCGGCAGCCTGGCCGATTAGCCAGGAACTATCGTCCGCATCGCTTCTTCCAGTTCAGACACGCCAAAAGCGCCCTCGATGCGGTCGCGGACGATTCCGTCGCGGTCGATCAGGAAGGTCCAGGGCTCGGTTTCCAGGTTGTAGGCCTGGACCTGGGGGCGCGGGCCCTTGGAGATGTCGTTGTCCTTCCAGATCTCCATGTGGATGAAGTCGGCTTCGTCGCCGTAGGCGTCTGCCACCTGCTGGGCGACGTCGACGACGGGACCGCAGACGCGGCTCTGGCAGAGGGCGGGGGTGGCGAAGACGAGGACGACCGGTTTCTTGCCGACGACGTCGGCGAAGTCGACCGTGTGCATCTGGTCGGGCGGGATCCTGGTGTCGATCTTCGCCATGTCGCCGCCGACGTCCGCCGCGGTCGGGGTGTGGATCACCGGCGCCTCCTCGCCGACCTGGGGGATCCGCGGGAACTCGCCGACCACCGGGGTGGCGGTGATCCGCGTCGCTTCCAGCCCGTGCTCGCCTTTCAGCATCGCGATCGCCAGCCAAGGCCCGTTGCGGTCGAGATCGACGCTCGGGACCACGTAGACGGTCGTCGCCTCGCCCGGCGCCCCCGCGTCCTGGGCCCGGTAGGCGGGCTTCGTCTCCAGCGAGGTGACCTGCGCCGGCAGCGGTCCCTGCACCGGTCCCTTCGCGTCCTTGGCGAAGTAGAGGGCGACGTCGGCGTCGTCGATCTGTTCCTGGCCCAGCGTGAAGACGCCGAATGGGTAGCGGTTCGGGCCGCGGTCGAAGGTCTGGGCGGCGGGGGCGATCACCAGCTTCGAGGGCTTGGCGCCGGAATCGTGCAGCAGCTCCGAGATCGTCTTCCCCTTCGCCGCCGGGAACTCGGTGGCCGGCGGCGCGGCGCGGGAGGTCTCTTCGGACCCGCCGCAGCCCGAGAGGAGGATCGGGGTTATCGAGAGGAAGGCAAAAAGAAGCCGGAGGGTGGGGCGCACATGGGAGAAGCTACAGATCGGGTGGAGCAAAGTGGTCAACCGGATCCCCAGAATGCTCATCCGGACCGGCTGATCGAGAACCTATGATGGCCCCGGGTGGGTTCGCAATGGAATAGGGAGGGCGTTGATGCCTGGGAAGAAGCTGATCGTGCCGCTTGTCGTCTTCGCCGCGCTGCTGGCGGCGGTGCCGTCGTTCGCGATGACGAGCGCGGAGGAGACCTACAAGGCGGAAGTGGAACCGATCTGCAAGATCAACACCCAGGCCAACGAAAAGATCCTCAAAGGCGTCCGGCAGCTGGTCAAGGCGGGCAAGCTCGGCCCCGCCTCGAAGAAAGTCTTCGCCGCCGCCCGGGCGCTGAAGCGCACCCGCTCCGAACTGCTCGCCGTCCAGCAGCCGCCGGAAGACTCCGCCCGGCTGGGCAAGTGGCTCGGCTACGTCAAGGACGAGGTGACCCTGTTCGAAACGCTCGGCCGCAAACTCAAGGCCGGCGAAAAGACCCAGGCCCAGAAGATGGTCCTGCGGCTGAAATCGACCGCGGAACGGGCCAATAACACCGTCCTGGACTTCGAATTCCGCTACTGCCGCTTCCAGCCCTCGAAGTTCATCTAGACCGATGGCGGTGATCACGGGCGCCCGCACTCCACGCGAGAGCACGCGGGCGCTCGCCGCCTCGATCAGCCGCGGCGACCTCGACTCCGCGGCCCGCTGCTTCGCCAAGGACGCCTGCCTCCTCACCCCCGATGCCACCGCGGTGCGGGGGCGGGAGGAGATCAAGCCGATCCTCCACCAGCTGATCGTCACCGGCTCCCAGATCGAGGTCCAGGACAGCTCGATCGTCCTCGCCGGCGAAGTCGCCCTCGGCAGCGAGCGCTGGATCGTCACCTCCGCCGGCTCCGAAGGCTCTCCCTTCACGAGGACCCTGACGCCCACCGTCGTCCTGCGCCAGATCGAGGACGTCTGGAAGCTGGCGGTGGCGATGCCCTGGGTCCGCCGCTGATCGGCCGCCACCGTCTAGAATCATCCTGAGCGCACGGCTCCACAAAGAAGCCGTCCCGCCCGGATAGCTCAGTTGGTAGAGCACTTCCATGGTAAGGAAGGGGTCACGAGTTCGAGTCTCGTTCCGGGCTTCTCTTAAGTCGCTGCAAATCGGCTACTTCGGCGGCCGAATCCGCAGCCGATTTCAGCCCTCTCGAATCCGCCTATCTGCCACTAGTGGCAGATAGCGCCGCGATTGCCCGTGATCGGCGGCGATTGCCTTCGATTTGCGGACTTTCACGGAGCTAAGCCGCGCCGCTACGCCCTCGCCGCCTAGTCGACGCCGAGGGCCTGACCACAAGAAGGCATACCTGAGCAATGTTGCCGGGGAAAGGGGGCACCAAACCCACCTGCGCCAAGGTTCACGTGGGCCTCTCACTGGCCAGCCCGCCACAGTCCTGCGCGAAGCGGCCGTCGCCGACCACTCGCCTCCTCGGCGCTGGGTGGAGCGGCGCAGCGGCGTCCGGAGGTCTTGACCGGGTAAAGCCTGCTCGGGCCGATCCCGTCGTTTCCGGCCTTGACTGCCGAGCGAGCTCGCCGGTGAGCTAACACCGCACTAGTCTTCCTCGAATGGTCCAGGGGCTCCGCCATCCGATTCAGGTACGCGCGCTTCCGTCCGAGCGCGCTGGAAGTGTTGCTTGTCAGTGGAAAGCTTGGCTCGACTTGACTTGGCTTGGGGGATGCGATGAGCGAGGTTGAGGTCCGCGATCTGAGTGTGGAGGGCATCGAGGCGCAGCTCGATCAGCTGCGCGACCTGAACCGGATCGGGCCGTTGCGCGAGCACACGCTGAAGCTCAACTTCCGCCTCGACCGCAATCCCGAGCCGATGGCCGGCGCCGTCTTCGCCCAGGCAATGCTCGGCATCCGCCAGGACATCCACTTCGTCGTCCGCTTTCCCGAGGAGCACACGATGCTGCGCTCGTTGGTTCGTAGCGGCGTCGCCTCTGCGCTTGCCCGGCGCGGCGAGGGCGTGCGCTGGGAGAGCGGCAGCGACCTGTTGCCGCTGACCCAGCTCTGGCATACCTGGACCCCGGGCGCACACGAGGCAATGGCGCCGATGTTCGAGGCCAAGGAATCCTCCGAGAGCCTCTTCGGGCCCGAGCACGCTGTCTTCGTCAACCCCCACCTGACCAGCGAGCCTTACGGCAACGCTAGCGTCACGCCGCTGGTCCGCCGTTGGCTCACGCAGATGGTCATCCCGGGACTCAACAAAGCCGACCGCGACCGCTACATTGCCGGCCCCGTTTTCGCCGTCGACCAGCTCGTCCATAACGTGCGCGAGCACGCGATCACCCCGCACAACCGCGCACTGGTCGACAGCGTCGTCGTGCTCGAGGCGCACAGGATGGGCACCCGGCGCCACCTCCGGATCACGGTGCTGGACACCGGGGCCGGCGTCTTCGAGACCCTGCGCCCGAAGGTCTTCGCCACCCACGGCGGGCTCGACGAAGCCGAGCTGCTGGCCGAGCTTCTGCAGGGAGAACTACCGGGTTGGGACCGCGGTCGCGGCTTCGGGCTCGCCACCGTCGCCGATCTGGTTCAGCGCCAACCACACGCCTCCCTTGACCTCTGGACGGGCGCCACCCGGATCCGGGTCGACGGCGAGATCCAGCCCCGCACCGCCGAGGCCGAGGTCACAGGCACCGTCGTCAACGCGATCTTCCCGCTCCCCGCAAGCTGAGAAGAGAAGCATGGCTTCCGGCTCGCAAAGCGGTGCCTACGTCGCTGTCCGCCTGCAGCGGACGCGCCACTATGGGGAGTGCGCCGGGCCCGGATCGTTCCTCTTCGTCGACAACGCCTTGGCCGACGACCAGACCGCGCTGCGCCGGATCCCCGCCAGCTCGCTGCGAAACCAGCAGGCGACTCTGCTGCTGCGCGCCAACGAACCGATCCCGCCCGGCAGTGCCGGCGGCGGAGGCGCGGACGGTGCCGGTGAGACCGAGGCAATTAAGGTCAAGCGCGTGGTCGAGCAGTGGGGCCTGGAGATGCCCGTCGGCCTTCTGCACCAGCCAGTCGGCGTCGCGGCCTGGATCGAGGCGGTGCAAGGGGAGCCCGAGGTCGATCTTGATCACGCCCGGGCGATCGAGCTCGAAGCCCTTCTGGAATGGAACAGCGCGATCTGGCGGCCCCGTGACTACCACTACCGCCTCCCCTCCGGCGAGCACGCGGAGGGGTTCATCAAGCTCACCGACGCGATCCGTGAGCCGCGCGACGCCGAGGTTCTCGCCAGTTGGCTGATGCCTCACATCAAGGAGCAGATCGGCTTCGTCCTCGACACCGGGACGATGACCCCTATCTACGAGGCCGCTGCCCGCCGCGCCGGGCAGGCGGGGACCGAAACCGGTCCGGTCGCCGTGCTCGAGCACTACCCCCGCACCTTCGTCGACGTCCACGACGCCGTCGAACACGCCGCCGGCGGCGAGGGCCGGGTGCTGGCCGTGCTCTCGGTCAACTCCTCCGGCACTGTCCGCGACCGGATCATCTCGGCGATGGACCGGGTGGCCGGCCTCTCGCACCGGAAGCTGGTCATCCTCGTCGACAAGGACCGGGCCTCGACCAACGCGGAGATCGAGACCTGGTCGCCGCTGCCCGGACACGATCCGCTGGTCGAACGCGGCGCCTCGGCGAAGGAGACCTGCGACCTCTGCAACGACAGCAGGAAGTCGCGTTTGATCCCGATAAACCCATTCACCTTCGACGGCATGTCGCAGGGGGAGATGACACCGATCATGCCCTCGATTCGGGACGCTCAGGCCAACTGGGAGCTGTGGCAGATGTGCGCGGAGGGGGACGGCGCGGTCGCGGTCGAGAGCCAGTCGGCGCTGGACAGCACGATCGCCCGCCCCTCCTCGCATCCGATGGCGGTGCGGATCGACATTGAGACGCTGCTCGCCAGCGAGGATTTCCAGGCGCTGGTGGGCGAGCGCGTGGAGCGGATAACCTCGGGCCACGGCGACGAGGGCGATTCGCTGCAGTCGGTGCGCTGGACTCGCGAGCCCTTCCGTGCCGATGCCGACCTCGTCCTCATCCCCGAGCACGAGCGCGAACGGGACGGATTCGACCAGTTCTGGGAGCGCCTCGCGCCGCAGATCGCTCCCGATGCCGAGCTCGCCCCCTTCGCGATCAAAGGCCGCCTCGACCCCGAGCTGCAGGAGAAGATCCGCGAGGCGGAGGACATCCTCATCTTCGCCCTCGGCAGCGTCAGCGGTCACTCGCTGCAGCGCGCCCTTTTCGCGGTCCAGCAGAGTGAACACAAGCGCAACTACGACCTGCAGGGCTTGGTGTTGCACTCGCGGCTGCCGACCTCGCGGCAATGGCAAACGCTCTGTAACTCCTTCGACCGCTGCCTGCACGCCGGCTGGATCTTCTTCCTGCCGGAATCCTCGCCCTTGCGGGAGGAGGAAAAGTCCCTGAAGCGCCTCAGTGGCACCGACTACGACGGGGATACGGATAGGTTCCTCGAGCAGCGTCTGCGCCTCTGTGCCGGGGAAGTCGTCGGCGAGAAGCCGGCGCTCTTCTGGGGCTCGCCTGCAGGGGCCGAGCTGACCCAGAACTCGATCTTCGGGCAGAAGCTTGACGCCCGCACCACCTTCGCCGCGGTCGGGGCGGCGATGGCGCGCGGGCGGATCGACCACGACCGCCGCACCCCCGAGGTGCGCGTCTTCGACCTCGCCGGAATGCTCCACTCCTACTACGACCCGCTGATCATCTCCTCGTTTTTTCGCTGGCTGGGGCCCTATGAGGCCTGGTGGGGCTGGAAAGCCGAGGAAGCCGAGCGGACCATGAGCCGGCTCTTCGGCCGGGTTGACGACGACGAAGACGCGCTCTCGATTCTAATCCCCGAGTTGTTGCTCGCCGCCGCCCAGGGGAAAGTTCACGACGCTGCCCTCGACGTCCTCGCCGCCCAGGCCGAGGTCCTGGCAAAACGCGCTCGGCCGGAGGTACAGGCGGCGATCGCCCTCGGCCTCGATCTGGTTAAGCAACGGCCTTAGCCGGCAGGGTTGGTCCCTTCGCGGCTTCGTCCTGCCACTGGATTCAATGAGTGGCAGAAAGCGAGGGCAATCGCTGCATATCGCGCAGGGGAGATAGGTGTAGAAGAGGAAGACAGCAATAGAATCTTCGGCGTGGAGGACCGGAAGCCGCGCCGGGTGGAGAAGCCTTGGGGGCACGAGCTCTGGTGGGCTGACACCGACGTCTACGCTGGCAAGCTGTTGCATGTCGAAGCCGGGCAACGGCTCTCGCTGCAGCTCCATCGCGAAAAGGATGAGAGCTCCTACCTGCTCTCGGGTCGGTTGCTTCTTACGAGGGGTCCGAGCGCCGAGGATCTACACGAGCAGGAGATTGGTCCCGGCTACGCCTGGCGCGTGGAGCCGGAGATCGTTCACTGCATCGAGGCGGTCGAGGACTCGGTGGTGCTCGAGGTCTCAACCCCCCATCTCGACGACGTGGTGCGGTTGCAGGATCGCTACGGACGAGAGGGGAGCTGAAGGTGCGGGATGCTTGCAACGGTCGCTCGGCGGAGGAGAAGCACCGGCAGATCCTGCGCGAGGGGCTGCGGAGTAGGGAGGCAGCAAAATCGCTGAAGGAGCACCTGCTCGAAATGCCGGACCTCGGCGAGGATCGGGACTTCGAGCGCCCCGAGGGTCGCAGTCGCCGACATTGCCGACGAGGAAATCTTTCTCTCCTTGGCCGAGCGGTCAATGTCCCGCACCCCTCGTTAGGCTGCCGCCGTGGACTTCGCTCTCAGTGACGAGCAAGAGGACTTCGTCGACGCGATCCGGGACTTCTGCGACCGCGAGTGCGGGACCCCGGATCAGCGCGAGCGGCTGACCGACGGCTATCGCGAGCACCATAACTTCGACGTCTACAAGCAGATGGCGGAGCTCGGCTGGCTCGGGGTGACGATCGACGAGAAGTACGGCGGCTCGGGCGGGACGATGCTGGACGCCTGCCTCTTCATGGAGGAGACCTCGCGCGGCCTCGCCCCGATCGGCGGCTACGCGACGACGCTGATCGTCGCCGGCGCCACCCAGCGCTTTGGCATCGAGGCGCAGAAGCAGGAGATTCTCGGCGGGATCGCGGGCGGCGCCGTGGAGGCGATCGCGATGACCGAGCCGGAGGCCGGCTCCGACGTCGGCGCCCTCTCCTGCAAGGCCGAGGCGGTCGACGGCGGCTTCGTCATCAACGGCCAGAAGGTCTTCTGCTCCAACGCCCACATCTCCGACCACGTGCTCGTCGTCTGCCGCACGAACAACGCCGGCAGCAAGCACGAGGGGATGACGATGATCTGGGTACCGCGCGACGCCGAGGGGATGGAGGTTGTCCCGATCGAGACGATGGGCGGTCGCGAGACCAACCACCTCTACTTCACCGACTGCGCGGCTCCCGCCGACGCCGTCCTCGGCGATGTCGACCAGGGCTGGATGCAGCTGATGGCCGGCCTCAACGTCGAGCGCCTGATCCTCTCCGCGACGATGTTGGGGATCGCCCAGCGCGCCTTCGACGACCTCCTCCTCTACGTCAAGGAGCGGCGCCAGTTCGACCGCCCGATCGGCTCCTTCCAGGCCCTCCAGCACCGCATCGCCGACCTCGCCACCGACCTGCAGGCGGCGCGGCTGATGACCCACTGGGTCGCCACCCTCGTCGACGAGGACCCCGACCGGATGCTGCCCCAGCAGGCCTCGATGGTGAAGCTCTTCGTCACCGAGGTCGCCAAGCGCACCACCCTCGAGGGGATGCAGATGATGGGCGGCTACGGCTACTCCTCCGAGTACGACATGGAGCGCCTCGTCCGCACCTCCCTGGTCTCCACCATCTACGGCGGCACCAGCGAGATCCAGCGCGGCATCATCGCCAAAACGCTGGGCCTCTAGGCAGTCGAAGGGGTAGGCGCAGGGGTCCCCGGTAGGGGTCGCCACGACGGCGGCGAAGAGGACGGCGTGCGAGAGTTCGCGAAGCGCCAGCCCTCGGCCGTCCTCCTCGCCGCACAGCTAGCGGCGATCCTCATCTATCCGTTCCTCGAAGAAGGCGCCGCCGGCCGGGCGATCTTCAGCGTGTTCGGGATCGCGATCCTCGGTCTCGTCGTGTTGGCCGTGCGCAGCTCCCCGGCGCTGACGTGGGTGAGCGTGCTGCTGGCGCTGCCGGCGACCGTGCTGCTGCTCGTGCAGGCGGTCACCGGTGACGACGCCCTGC
>Ga0307300_10000049_pt1 | contig 30601 bp, 35 predicted proteins | sample ER_DNA_181_FD_194492 | JGI IMG/M metagenome (GOLD analysis project Ga0307300, IMG submission 194492) | Bulk soil microbial communities from the East River watershed near Crested Butte, Colorado, United States - ER_DNA_181 | ecosystem: Environmental > Terrestrial > Soil > Floodplain | place... | reverse complement strand
AGCCGGCGCGAGGAACTGGCCCGGGTGCCGGAGGGAGAGCGGGTGGAGATCGCGATCATCGGCGGCGGCGAGAGCGCCCTCAGCGCCCTCGTCTTCCTGCGCGACCTGCGGCCGCAGGCGCGGCTGACCGTCTACACCCCGACCCTGCCGCTGAGCCGCGGCGAGAGCTTCCTCGAGAACCGCGTCTTCGCCGACCCCGACAACGTCGACTGGGAACACCTCGACCTCGAAATCCGGCGGGACTTCGTCAAGCACTGCGACCGCGGCGTCTTCGACTCCAGCGTGCTGGAGCGGATCGCCGACGATGATCACCTCTCCTTCGTCTGCGGCCGCGCCATGCACGTCTCTCTCGCCGCCGACGGCGAGGCGGCGCTGCTCGAATTCGACAGCCCCTCCGCAGGGGAACAAGTCGAGCGCTACGACTTCGTCGTCAACTGCACCGGCTTCGACCTGCTGCGACAGCTGCGCGGGCTTTTCCCCGACGCCGTCCGCGACGAGGTCGAAGAACAGTGCGGCCCGCTCTGGGACGGCCCGCCGAAGACCGAGGTCCCGATCGGCCGCGGACTGGAACTGGAGGGCGTGCGGCCGCGCCTCCACATCCCTGGTCTTGGTGGCCTGCGGCAGGGCCCCGGCTTCGCCAACCTCGGCAGCCTCGGCCTGCTCGCCAACCGCGTGCTGCAACCGCTGCTGAGTGAACTCGATGTCCACTTTGCAGGCGTTTCTGACACGATAGAAGACAAGTCCTTATTACTCGATTAGGGAGGAAGTGGGATGTCGATGCCGTCTAGGTTCTGGAGGCTGCCGCTGCTCGCGGCGCTCCTCGCAGTGGGAGTCCTGATCGTGGGATGCGGCTCCTCTTCCGATTCCTCGTCCTCCTCGGGTGACGCCAGCTTCACCGGCGACGCGTTCCCGAACGTCGACGCCGCCAGCACGCGCGCGGTGGTAAGCAAGATCGACAGCGGCAACGTCTCCGAACTGGAAGAAGCCTGGTCGATGCCGATCGGCGGCGTCGGCGTCTACGGCAGCTACGCCTCGACTCCGGTGATCGCCAACGGGGTGATCTACTCGCAGGACCTGGAATCGAACGTCCAGGCGATCGACCTCGAAAGCGGCGACGTCCTCTGGACGAAGAAGTGGGAATCGCCGAGCCACGGACCCAACGGCCTCGCGGTCGCCGACGGCTTCGTCTACGGGGCGACCGCCTCGGAAGCCTTCGCGCTCGACCAGGAAACCGGCAAGACCGCCTGGCAGGTCGACCTCGAAGGCGCGGTCGACATGGCCCCGGGGGTAAACGACGGACAGGTCTACGTCTCGACCGTGCCGGAGACGCCGGCGGCCGAATACGAAGCGGGAGCGGTCGGAACCCTGTGGGTGATGGACGGCAAAACCGGCAAGAAACTGTGGCACTGGGACACGGTTCCGAAAAGCCTCTGGGGCAAGCCGAAGGTCAACTCCGGCGGCGGCCTCTGGTACCCGCCCTCCTTCGACAGCAAGGGCTTCGTCTATGCCGGGACCGGCAACCCGGCGCCGCTGCCCGGCGCCAAAGGCGAACCGTTCGGATCGAGCCGGCCGGGCCCGAACCTCTACGCGGACTCGCTGGTCAAACTCGACCCGAAGACGGGCAAGCTCTCCTGGTACTACCAGGAGACTCCCCACAACATCTACGACTGGGACTTCCAGAACTCGCCGATCATCACCAAGGCAGGGGGCAAGGAAGTGGCGATCGGCTCCGGCAAGTCCGGCTTCGTCGTCGCCGTCGACGTGAAGTCGGGGAAGCCCGTGTGGCGGACCAGCGTCGGCAAGCACAACGGCCACGACGAAGACAACATCCTCGCGATGAAGGGCGAATACGACAAGATCAAGCCCGGTGAGGTCTTCCCGGGCGCCCTCGGAGGCGTCGTCGCCCTGCCGGCGGCCGACGCCAAACGGATCTACGTCCCGCTCGTCAACCACTCGGCGACCCTCGTCAACGGCGAAGAAACGAGCGAAGAAAGTGCCGCGACGGGCGAAGTGGCGGCGCTCGACCTCGCCACCGGCAAGATCCTCTGGACGACGGAAATGTCGCAGCCGGCCTACGGCTCGCTGCTCGTCTCCAACGACGTCGTCTTCGCGACCACGGCCGACGGCGTCATCCACGCCCTCGACGCCGCCAAAGGCGGCGAAGTGTGGCAGGCGGCCCTGCCGTCGGGCTCGAACGCCGGGGTGATGGTCACCGGCGACATGCTCGTCGCCGGCGCCGGACTGCCGGCGGCCGAAGGGCAGACGGCGAAGCTGGTCGCCTTCAAGCTCGGGGGATAAAAACGCCGCGGCTGCCGCCGCGGCACCCACCCCGCTGCGCCCATCGACCCGAGTCGGTATGACTCGGGTCGATGGCGGGCAAGCACAGCGCCGGGATCCTCCTCTTCCGCCGCGACGCGGAGGGCGAGGTCGAGTTCCTCCTCGTCCACCCCGGCGGACCGTTCTGGAAGCGCAAAGACCGCGGCGCCTGGTCGATCCCGAAGGGGCAGATCGAGCACGAGGAGGACGCGCGTGCCTGCGCGATCCGGGAGCTCCGGGAGGAGCTCGGGCCGGCGCCCGACCTCGACCCTGAGCAGCTGATCGAGCTCGGCTCGATCAAGCAGCGGGCGGGGAAAGTGGTCGAGGCCTGGGCGGCGGAGGGGGAGTTCGACCCCGCCCGGCTCGACAGCAACACCTTCAGCATGGAATGGCCGCCCCGCAGCGGCAGCGAGCAGGAGTTCCCCGAGGTCGATAGAGCCGAGTGGTTCGACCTCGAGAGGGCGCGGGAGAAGATCCTGCCCGCCCAGGCAGAGCTGCTCGACCGCCTGCTCGAACGCCTCTAGAGCGGGGCGCCGGAGCGGTTGGGGAGGACACGCTGGGCCAGCAGCGTCAGGGTGCCGCCGACGATCAGCAGGGTGACGTTGATGGCGAGGACGACGAGGGCGCCCATCGCGTGCTCGATGCCGCCGGCGCCGAGCGCGACTCCTAGGTAGGCCGAGGCGGGGATCGTCGTCACCGAGATCGCGACCCCGACCGCGGTGCTCGCCCTGGTCTCGAAGGAGAGCATCCCGGCAACCCCCGCCGCGAGCGCGATCAGCACCGTCGAGTAGTCGGTCTTGGCGAGGGTGCTGAGGCTGCTCTCCTCGACGTTGAAGCCGGCGGGGAGGAAGCCGAAGACGTCGAGGAACCAGCTCAGCACCATGGCGGTGACGACGACGAGGCCGAGGCCGACGGTGAGAGTGACGAAGGCGCGGCGGGCGATCTCGTGGTCGCCGCGGACGAGACCGACGCAGGTGGCGCAGATCGGCAGCAGGTCGGGGCTGACCGCCATCGCGCCGACGATCAGGATCGAGCTGCTGGTGATGACGCCGAGGGCGGCGATCACCGCGGCGACGTTGATCAGTGCCAGGTAGCGGGCGAGCGGCCGCGAGTTCGCGCGCGCCTGGCCGAGGATTTCGACCCAGGCGAAGCCGTCGACGCCGCCCTCGCCGAAGTGGTGGCGGTGTTGGGGGGCGACCACTTCCATTTTCGTCAGCACGTAGTCGTCGACCGGGATCTCCAGGGCGGCGATCTGCTCGACCAGCATGTCGGCGCAGTTGGGCTCGATGTCGGCGACGAAGACATAGGCCTTCGCGTCGCGCCCCTCGTCGACCTGCTGGACGACCCTGCGCACGCCTTCGTGGCCCCGCAGCAACGCTCCGAACTCCTCGGCCCGGTGGTGGGCGACGGAGGAGCGCAGCCTCAGCATCCGGACCTCAGGAGACCAGCTTGAGGACCTTGAAGGAGCGGTCGCCTTTCGGCGTCTCGACGGTAACGGTCGAGCCGACCTTGGCGTCCATCAGGGCGCGCCCGATCGGCGACTCGGCCGAGAGGCGCCCCTCGGCCAGGTTCGCCTCGGTCGAGCCGACCAGGGTCCACTCGACGGTCTCGCCTTTGGATTCGTCGAGCACCTCGGCGGTGCGGCCGAAGGAGAAGAAGTCGCTGTCGAGCTCGGAGACCTCGACCACGACGGCGTTCCGCAGCCGTTCCTGCAGCCGCTTGATCCGGGTCTCCATGTGCGCCTGGTCCTCTTTGGCGACGTGATACTCGGCGTTCTCCTTGAGGTCGCCCTCCTCGCGGGCGACCTTGATCCGGGCCGCCATCGCTTTGCGGGCGGGTCCTTCGAGCTCGGCCAGTTCGGCTTTCAGCTCCTCCAGGCCTTCCTGGGTGATCGGCTCACCCTGCTGCTCCTGCGCGCTCATCCGTGCAGCGTGCCATATCTCAGTCGCCGCCGTTGCTCGCGAGGAAGGCGGAGGCGAACGAGTGCACTTTGTCACCCCCGGCCTTGCCGAGCGGTTCGAGCGCGAACAGGTCCTCGACCGAGCGCAGCAGCGAATACGGGTTGTACTGGGCGCCGTCGGTGCCGCCGGGGGCGAGGAGGGGGGAGAGGAGCAGGGCGCCGACTTTCTTCGGATCTTCGGGCGCGGCGGCGGGGTCGGCCGGCGGCGCCGGGTCGGCGGCCCCGAAGCTGACGATCACGAGCCCGTCCGCCTTGTAAGCGGGGGAGGCGAGGATTTCCGGCAAGACTTTGGCCAGGAAGGCATCCGCGGCCCCGGCCCCGTCGGGCGTGCCAACCGGGCACTTGCCGCGGAAGCCGGCGTTGCAGAGGTTGGGTGAGACGTAGGAGAAGTTGGCGGGCCCGTCCGCCCCCTTCAGGTCGCCTGCGAGGTCGTCGACGGGGACGTCGTTTTCGTTGCAGTCGCCGAGGTCGAGCAGGGTGTGGAAGAAGACGAACGGATTGAGGCTGGGGGAGTAGCCCGTCGGGGTCTCGGCGCCGGGGGCGGCGGGATCGGGCTGGACGCAGTTGTCCGGCTTGCCTTCCCCGTCGGTCATCCCTTCGAAGTAGCCGTGCCAGCTGTAGCTCCCGGCGCCGAGCTGGTCGGCGAGGGTCAGCGTTTCGACGTCGTAGAGGCACTCTTCGACCTCCGGACAGCCGGCCTTGCTGGCCTCGCTCGGCGGCTGGCCGCTGACGGCCGCGAGGCTGTTCGGCAGCGGTGCGGGGTCCAGCAGGGAGTAGTTGGTCAGCAGGACGCCCTGCGGGCGCAGCTCACCCGAGAGGTAGGGCATCTGCGCGCCGGCGCCGAAGGCCGCTTCGTACCCGGGGCTGGCCAGGGAGATCAGGAAGACGTGCTTGACGGGGCCGGCTTCGGGGGCTTCCGGTTCGGGGGCCGGAGGGGCCGCCGGTTCCGGCGCGGGCGCGGCTTCCGGAGCCGGCGCCGGGGCGGGAAGCGGCCCGGAGGAAGCCGCTCCCGCGCTCGGCGTCGCTTCCGGCGAGGAAGTGAATTCGGAGCTTTCTTCCGGCGCTTCCGCCGCCGCGGGCGCGGCGGCGACCGCGGCCGCTTCCTGTTCCATCAGCGCCCGGGCGGCGGCAGCTTCCATTGGGCTGAGCCCGCCGCTGCCGCTCATCGCGACGGCAACGATCCCGGAGGTGGCGACGAGGGAGGAGGCGACCAGAAGCGAGAAGCGCTTGCCGGTGAGGCTGGCGGCCGCAGCCGTCGCTTTCTGCAGCAACCTCATGCTGCCGCCGCCTCGGGAGCGAGCGAGTGACCGCACTGCGGGCAGAAGCGGACGGCGGGCCCATAGGGGGAGCCGCAGCTGGGGCAGAGGCCGGCGGCGTCGGAGCGTTCGAGCTCGAGCAGGCGCTCGACCGTGAGCAGCTCGGCGTCGACCCGCTGCAGCTCGGCCGCTTTGCGGGTGAGGACGTCGAGGCGGACGTGGTCGCGGATCGCCATCTCGTAGAAGGCGCCGCCGAGGTCGGCCTGCATCACCGTGAACTTCTCCAGCAGCCGGTCGCGCTGGGCGAGCAACTCCTTGTTCTCGGGTGCCGGCTCGGGGCTCGCCGGTTTCTCGGGCGCTTTGGCCTGCGGCTTTGCCCGCGCGGTCAGATCGCGGAGGCGCCCTGGGGTCTGCGGCCGCTTCACGGTTCCACCCCCGAGGGGGCCGGCGCGGTGCTGCCGCCTTCGCCGCCGACGACGATCACGTCGGGCAGGTTCTGCTGGGCCTTGATGTAGTTCTCACCCGTCTGTTCGGGGTTTTCGGCGACGATCTGGGTGTCTTCTTCTTCCTTCTGCTTGGAGGCGTGGAAGTTGGTGACTTCGTGGACGTCGCCGTTGGAGGTGTGGGCGACGACTTTGCCCTCGCCTTTGGCTTTCGCTTTCGTGCCTTTGGCGGCTTTTTTCGCTTTCGGCGTGGCAGCGGTGGTCGCCGGCGCGGCTGCGACCGCCGCTCCCTGGCGTTCGCGCAGCGCCTGTAGCAGCGCGTCGCTGTTGTCTTCGCCGGAACCGGAGCGGCCGACCATCACCCCGAGGGCGACGGCGATCGGCAACAGCGCGAAGAAGCCGACGGCGGCGGCGCGGCTGGTCGGGGCCTGCTTCGCCGCCGGGCGGGCCAGCGGCCGCCGCGCCCGTTTGCTCATCGTCGCGAAGTAGCGGGAGGCCGGGTTGGCGCCGTTGCCGCGCCGCGCCGCGCAGTTGACGCAGTAGCGCTGCTGGGGGTCCATCGCCGCCCCGCACTCCTCGCACGGCTCGAACGCCTGCGGTCGGCGCACCTCATCTAACTGCGTGCTCATCCCATCCCCTCCTGATGCCGACGGGACGATTTCGGTCCATATAGGGACGTTTTCGTCCCGTCGGCGTGGTGTTTGCGGTGCTTTCGAGCCTGCTGGCGCTTATCGCGCGCCTTCAGGATCCGTTCGGATTCCGCCCGATGGGCGGCGGCCTTGTCCTGGGTCGTCTCGCAGCCGCTCAGACCGGCGACCGCGAGGGCGCCGGCGAGGGCGAGGACCGCGAGCTGGTTGCGCCTAACCGAAGGCACCGCTCACGTACTCCCGGGTTCGTTGCTCGCGCGGAGAGCCGAACAGCGCCGTGGCGCTGTTGTACTCGACCAGGTCGCCGAGGTACATGAAGGCGACGTGGTCGGCGATCCGGTAGGCCTGCTGCAGGTTGTGGGTGACGATGACGACGGCGACGTCGTCGCGCAGCTTCACGATCAGGTCCTCGATCACCGCGGTCGATTTCGGGTCGAGCGCCGAGCAGGGCTCGTCGAGCAGCAGCACCTCCGGTTCGGCCGCGAGGGCGCGGGCGATGCAGAGCCGCTGCTGCTGGCCGCCGGATAGCTTCAGCGCCGGGTGGTCGAGGTTGTCCTTGACCTCCTCGAGCAGGCCGGCTCGGTCGAGGGCGCTGTGGACTTTCGGCTCCAGGGCCTTCTTCCGTGCCCGCCGCGAGCCCTGCTCGCGCAGGACGTAGGCGATGTTGTCGAAGACGCTCATCGGGAACGGGTTCGGCTGCTGGAAGACCATCGTCACTCGCCGCCGCAGGAGCGTCGGCTCGATCTCGGTGATGTCGACGTCGTCGAGGAGGATGCGGCCGCTGAGGCGCGCGGTCGAGGTCAGCTCGGTGAGCCGGTTGAGCGAGCGCAGCAGAGTCGTCTTGCCGCACCCCGAGGGGCCGATCAGCGCCAGCACCTCGCCCTGGCGCACCGGCAGCGAGACGCGTTTGACCGCCTCTTTGGCGCCGTAGTGGACCGAGACCTCGTCGATCTCCATCCGCCGGATCGAGAACTGGGGCGCTCCTACCGAGCGCTTGGCGGCGGTGAAGCCGCTCTGCTGCGGGGCAAGGCCGTTGCTGTCGCTGGCCGGCGCCGCTACCTCCGTAGCCGCCTCGGGATCCAGCTGCAGCCGCCGGATCGGCGGGGGCGCCCACGTATCCGAGTCTTGCCCCACCCTGGTGGGGTCGAGATCGGATGCGCTTCGGCTCAGTGGCTCCACGTTCCTACCTTTCGGGCGCGGCGATGGACGACGTCGACGGCCGCGTTCAGGGCCAGGACCATCAGCAGCAGGACGAAAGCCGCCGCGTAGGCTTTCTGCGGCTGGTTGAGGTTCCCGGTGGGGGAGGCCTCGTAGACGAAGTTGGTCAGGGTGGTGCCGGCCCCGCGCAGGTAGTTGAAGGGGAAGCCGACGCCTTCGACCGGGGCGAAGTTCTGGGTCGCGCCGAGGAGGACGACGATGATCGCGGTGTCGCCGATGATCCGGCCGAGCCCGAGCATCGCCCCCGTCGCCACCTGGGGGCGGCAGGTGGGGAGGAGGATGCGGCGCGTCGTCGCCGCTTTGGTCTTGCCGACCGCGTAGGAGGCCTCGCGGACGTGGCGCGGGATCGAGTTCAGCCCCTCGCGGACGCTGGCGACGATCAGTGGCAGAGCCACCAGCGCGAGCATCGCCGAGGCGGCGAAGAAAGAGCGGCCGAAGACGACCCCCTCCGAGGTGCGGCTGAGGAAGCCGAGCGCGGTCGAGGAGAAGATCACGGTGCCGAAGAGGGCGAGGACGATCGAGGGGATGCCGGCGATCGCCTCGATCGTCATCTCGGTGACCCGGGCCAGCGCCGCCGGGCGCCCGTACTCGACCAGCCAGACCGCCAGCGCGATCCCGGTCGGCAAGGCCACCGAGATTCCCATCACGGCGACTATCAGGGTCCCGAAGAGCGCGTCGGAGAAGCCCCCCGTTTCGGTCTCGGAGAAGCCGGCGGCGGCAGGCGTCCAGAGCATCTGCGGCCGCAGGAACTTGATCCCCTGGACGAGCAGGTAGACGACGATCGCGACCGCGATCGCGCAGAAGAGCAGGCCCAGCGCCCAGCAGATCGCGAGGCCGATGCGATCGGCCAGGGCCCAGGTCGCGGTCCCCTCGACCGCACCCTTGTCCTTGCCCTCCTTGTCCCTCAGCAGCAGCATCAGGCCGTCCCGTACTTGCGCATCGCCCGGCGGACGAGGTAGCCGGTGAGGGAGAAGGTCGCGGCCGAGAAGAGCAGGACGGCGGCAATCGCGAACAGGGTCGCGTTTGCCGGCGGCGAGCTCAGCTGGTCGATGTTCTTGACGATCGTCGGCGCCAGCGGCCGCGAGGGCTCGTAGACGAAGATCAACCCGTCGGCGGGGTTGGGGGCGAAGCCGACCGAGCCGGAGATCATCGCCAGCATCACCGCCTCGCCGATCGCCCGGGCGACCGCCAGCACGGTGCCGGCGACGATCGCCGGGCGGGCGCTGCGGACGCCGATCTTCCAGGTCGTGCGCCAGCGGTTGACCCCGAGCGCCAGCGAGCCCTCAAGCCAGCCCGGTTTCACCGCCCGCAGGCCGTCGCTGAAGATCGAGACCATGATCGGCGCGATCATCACGGTCAGGACCAGGGTCGCCGCCAGGAGGCTGTAGCCGGTGAGCGAGATGACACCCGCGACCGAGGCCTTCTGCGGCTCGGTGATCAGGTGGTTGCCGATGAAGGGGACGAGGACGACGACCCCGATCAGGCCGTAGATGACCGAGGGGACGCTGGCGAGGAAGCGGATCACCGGCTGCAGCACGTTGCTCATCCACTCCGGCGCGAACTCGACGATGAAGACGGCGACGAAGAGGGCGCAGAAGAGGGAGATGAGGACGGCGCCGCCGGTGATCAGCAGCGTGCTCCAGATCAGCGGCCAGGCGTGGAAGGTGTAGACGTATTCGAGGCCGTTCTGGCCGGAGAGGAAGATCGCGTTGAGCTGGTCGTCGACGTTGCCGCCGGGGCCGAACCAGGCGAGCCCATTGTGCGAGAAGGACGGCCAGGCGCGGACGAGGACGGTGGCAATCATCGCCAGCAGCAGGCCGACGACGAAGCAGACCAGCGCGCCGAGCATCCGCTCGACGCGCTGGTCGGACCATTTCGGCCCGTATTCCGTTTCGAACTGCTCCTCCAAGGCCTTCTACTTCTTGTTGAAGGCGGGGACGCCGCCGGCCTGGGAGATGACCGAGCCGGCGAGCTTGCTGCGCCGCGCCCAGTCGACGAACTTGAGCAGCGCTTTCGGGCTCTGGCTACCGTCGCCCGGGAGGACGAGGAACAAGTAGCGCGAGAGCGGGTACTTCAGCGGCTCGACGCTGATCTTGCTCGGCGTGCAGGGAACGCCGTTGACCTTGAGGGGCTTGAGGCCCTTCTTCTGCCAGGCGAGGCCGGCGTAGCCGATCGCGTTCGGGTCCTGCTTGACCGCGTTGACGACGAGGCCGTCGGCGGTGAGCGCGTTGACGTTGGACGCGGGCGGCTCGTTGCCGAGCACCGCCTGGAGGAAGAAGTTGTAGGTCCCTCCGTTGGTGTCGCGGCCGACCGGGTCGATCGTGGTGGTCAGGTTCGAGCCCCCGACCTGGCTCCAGTTGGTCAGCAGGCCGCGGTAGATGTCGTGGGTCTGCTGGACCGTGATGTTGCTGAGGCTGTTCTTCGGGTTGACGTCCATGCAGAGGCCGTCGAGGAACATCTTGATGTAGGTGGTCCCGGCATCGCTGGGGAGCGGGGTACGGGCCTGGCCGGCGAACTGGCTGGTCCCGTTCTGGACGTCTTTGACGCCGGCGTTGCCGCCGTTGGCGGTGTAGACGAAATGGACCTTCTTGTTGACCTTCTTCGTGTAGGTGGCGAAGAGAGCCTGCAGCACGGGCTGCGCGGCTACGGAACCGGACCCGATCAGGGTGACGGCCCCGGCCGACGCCGGCGCGGCAAGCCCCAGGAGGGAGATCGCCGCTATGGCGAGGGTCTTGTTTTTCATGCGGGGTTGAGTCCTTTCCTGCCGGGTAAATGACTTTGTTGACCAGCTTGGTCGCGAAAGCCTAACAGGTTCTGTACTTTATTGATTCACTTAGTCAATAAAGGCCGCCGAGGGCACCGAAAGAAGCCACGCGGGGGCCGCAGACATGGAGGACCAATTGTTGATGAGAAGACTGTCCACCCCCCGAGCCGCGACCGTCGTCGTGCTTGCGGCGGCCGTTGCCGTCTCGGTCACGGTGGTGCCCTCGGTCGCCCAGTCGTTCCTGACGAGCCAGAAGGCAGCGAAGGTGTTCGTCTCGAACAAGAAGGCGTCGAAGCTGTACCTGAAGAAGAAGGCGGCGTCGAACCTGTACGTGGCCAAAGCCACGGCGCCGAAGCCGCCGGTCGTCGGGATCGCCGCCGGCACCGCGCAGTTCGGTCCGGTCTCGGCGACCACCGCCGGCTTCATCCCGACCGCGTTCACCTCGTTCGCGACCAAGGCGGAAGTCAGCTCGGCGATCGTCACCTTCTCCGGGCAGGGCACCTGCACGGCGGCCAAACCGGGTCCGGACCAGGCCTGCCCGATCCAGATCCTGGTCGACGGCCAGGTGAGCGGGAAAGTGAACTTCCTGCCCTCGACGGCGGACTCGCCGACCCCGGTGCCGATCCTCAACACCGTGGTGCAGACGGCCGTCCTGACCAAAGGCGGCCACACGATCGCGATCCAGTACGCGGGGGCGAAAAACGTCACCTTCACGCTGAAAAGCTGGAACCTGGCGGTCGAGGCCTACCCGCAGCCCGACGAACCGCTGCAGTTCGAAGAGGACAGCAGCTCCAAGAAGGGCAGCTGACGCGAAAGAGCCCGGACCCCGTCGAGTTCGACGCGGTCCGGGCTCAGGTTTCGCAGCCGGGACACTCAGCGCTGTCAGCCATGACTCAGCGCTGGGGGCGGGGGAGCCCGTCCCCCAAGATCAACCGAGCCCGGTAGAAGAGCGCCTCATCGGCCCCGTCCAGCGCCGACTCCCGATTGTCCGCCTGGGTCGTGCGGTTCTGCCCGGTTCCGGCCGGGTACTCGTCCCGCACCAGCCCGGTCAACCGACCCCTCGAGCGAAACGTCGTAGCCGCAACTCGTTTAGTCACCCTGTCTCCTTTCTTGCTTTGTGGACCAACTAAGTCAAGAATAGCAGACTCAATGCGCAGCAACCCGAGGTAGCTTCGGCAAGCAACGTCCCAACTCGCCTTTCGACCGGCGCGAGGGGGGAGAGGGTCCGGTGGGGGTCTCGGGGTACTCAGCATGGAGCCGAGCCAGAACGCCCCCGAGGCGTCAGCCGAAAACGCGACTCTCGGCGGAGGTGCTCCCCGGGACCCCCACCGGACCCTCTCCTGGATCAACGAAGATGAGTGGCGAGTTGGGGCGGGGCGTCACCCGGCAAGAAGACGCCCCACCCCGTCGCCCCTTCAGACGGCTGCAGGTAGGCCTGCGTCGCCGCCGTCGTGAGACCCGAGGGGAGTCGAGGCCCCGTCGGGATTTGACGACGACGAACCGTTGAAGCTTTTTGCCTGGATTGGACGCAGGTAGGCGATCTGCCCCTCGCGCAGCTCGAGCCGCTGCAGCTCGGCGCGGGTCAGCTGCGCCCAGACCTCGGTCCCGTCGGAGAGGATGAGCTCGACGCGGACCTCGAAGCCGAGGGTGACGATCCGCTGCACCAGTCCCTCCTGGGTGCGCTCGTCGGCGTCGAGGACGACCTCCATGTCGTGCGGGCGCACGAAGTGGTCGCCGAGGCGGTTGACCTCGCCGACGAAGCTCATCACGAACTCGTTGGCCGGGTGCTCGTAGAGCTCGTCGGCGGTGCCCGACTGCTCGACACGTCCCTCGTTCATCACCACCAGCTGGCCGGCGACGTCCATCGCCTCCTCTTGGTCGTGGGTGACGAAGATCGTCGTCACGTGCATCTCCTCGTGGAGCCGGCGCAGCCACGTCCGCAGGTCCTTGCGGACCTTGGCGTCGAGGGCGCCGAAGGGCTCGTCGAGCAACAGCACCTGCGGCTCCACGGCCAGCGCCCGGGCCAGCGCCATCCGCTGCCGCTGCCCGCCGGAGAGCTGGGAGGGGAAGCGGCCGGCGAGGCCGTCGAGCTGGACCAGTTCCAGCAGCTCGTGGACGCGAGCCGAGGTCTTCGCCTTGTCCCACTTGCGGATCTTCAGCCCGAAGGCGACGTTGTCGTACACCGTCATGTGCTTGAAGGCGGCGTAGTGCTGGAAGACGAAGCCGACCCCGCGCTTCTGCGCCGGTTTGGTGGTCGCGTCCTCGCCGTTGATCGTCACCTGGCCGGAGTCCAGGTCCTCGAGCCCGGCGATCGCCCGCAGCAGGGTGGACTTGCCCGAGCCGCTGGGGCCCAGCAGGGCCGTCAGCGACCCGTCCGGGACATCGATCGATACGTCGTCGAGCGCCTGAAAGTCACCGAAGCGCTTGTTTGCTCCCTCGACTGAGATCCCCATCAGGCGTCCTCCTTTCGTTTGAGAAGGTTCATTGCGAAGAGCGTGATCAGGGCCAGCACTGCCAGCACCAGGGACGCGCCGTAAGCGCCGGTCTCGTTGAAGTTGGCGTACTGCTTCTCGACGAAGAGCGGCAGCGTCTGGGTCTGGCCGTTGATCGAGCCGGAGACGATCGTTACCGCGCCGAACTCGCCCAGCACGCGGGCGGTGGTGAGGACGATGCCGTAGGCGACGCCCCAGCGGATCGACGGCAGGGTGATTTTCCAGAAGGTCTGCCAGCCGTTGGCGCCGAGGGTCGAGGCGGCCTGCTCCTGATCGGTGCCGATCTCCTGCAGCACCGGCACCGTCTCCCGCACGACGAAGGGCAGCGAAACGAAGATGCTGGCGAGGACCATCCCCGGCACCGCGAAGAGGATCTTGAAGCCTTCTTCGCCGATGAAGGAGAACCAGCCGCCGGTCCCGTAGAGGATGTAGAGCGAGAGGCCGATGACGACCGGAGAGACCGCGAAGGGGAGGTTGATGACGGCGTCGATCACCGGGTTCAGCTTCGACTTGTGGCGGACCAGCAGCAGCGCGCAGCCGATCCCGAAGATCGTGTTCAGCGGCACCGCGATCGCCACCATCAGCACGCTCAGCTTCAGCGCGTGCAGCCCGTCGGGCGAGGTGATCGCGTCGAGCGGCGGCCCAATCCCTTCTTCGAAGGTCTTGTAGAAGATCATCGCCAGCGGGATCAGCAGCAGCATCGTCAGGTAGCCGAGGCCGAGGACTCGCAGGCCCCAGCGGCTGGGGGCGTTGGCGGCCATCAGATGCCATCTCCCGAGACGTCCTTGTTCTGAACGGTCGCGATGAAGTCCGTCGAGCCGCGGTCGTGCCGGATCGCCCAACGCTGGATCAGCGAGACGGAGAAGAGCAACAGCAGCGAGGCGATCAGCAGCACCACCGAGACGGCGGCGGCGCCAATCTCGTTGCCGGACTCGACCTGGTTGCGGATGAAGACCGAGGAGACGGTCGTGTCCGGGTTGCCGCCGGCGAAGAGCAGGACCGAGCCGAACTCGCCGAGGGCACGGGCGAAGGCCAGCGCGATCCCCGCAGCGAGGCCGGGGAGGAGGTTGGGGAAGATGATGCGGCCGAAGATCGTGAAGTTGCCGGCCCCCAGCGAGGCCGCCGCGGCCTCCATCTCGCGGTCCATCTCCAGCAGCAGCGGCTGCACGGCGCGGACGACAAAGGGCAGGGTGACGAAGCAGAGAGCGACGACGATGGCGGTTCGGGTGAACGCAAAGTCGATCCCCAGCGGGCTGTCGGCGCCGTAGAGCGTCAGCAGGATGAGGCTGGCGACGATCGTCGGCAGCGCGAAAGGAAGGTCGATGACGGCGTTGACGATGCTCTTGCCCGGGAACTTGTCGCGGACGAGAAGCCAGGCGAGGATCGTGCCGAAGAAGCCGTTGATGACGACGACGATCAACGAGCAGACGACGGTCAGCTTCAGGCTCTTGACCGCCAGCGGTGAGCTGATCTGTTCCCAGAAGTGACCGATGCCGCCGGTGAAGGCTTCACTGGCGACCGCCGCCAGCGGCAGCAACACGATGATGCTCAGGTAGAGCATCACCATGCCGCCGCCGAAGCCGACGCCGAGACCGGGCAGGCGGAGGCCTGCCCGGTGCTGGCTAGGAGCGGGGAGGTTTGCCGGGTGTGCCTCCATTAGCCGCTCGTGGAGACTCCGAGTTCCTTCTCGATCTCGGCGACCGAGCCGGTTTCGTCGTCGAAGAACTCGTCGTTGACTTTGCCCCAGCCGCCGAAGTCGGCGATGTGGAACAGGTCATCGGGAGACGGGAACTGTTTCTCGTCGACGAGCTTCGGGTTGACCGGCCGGTAGCCGTTTTCAGCCCAGATTTCCTGCCCTTCATCGGACCAGATGAAGTCGAGGAAGTCCTGCGCAGCAGGCTCCGGCGCGTCTTTGGTGGCGGCGATCGGAGTTTCGATCTGGAGCGTCGCGGGGGGCACGACGTATTCGACGTCTTCGCCCTCTTCTTCAGCCTTGATCGCCTCGTTCTCGTAGCTGAGGAGGACGTCTCCCTGGCCTTGGGTGAAGGCCGAGAGTGCGTCGCGGCCGCTGCCCGGCTGGGCGACGGTCTTTTCGAGGACCGCGCGGACCTCCTCCAGCGCTTGGTCGGGGGACTTGCCGGCCTCAATCGCGTTGCCGTAGACGGCCATGATGTTCCAGCGGGCCGAGCCCGAGCTGAACGGGTTGGGGGTGATGACGTCGACGTCCTTGCTCTGCAGGTCGTCGAGGCTCTTCAGGCCCTCGGGATTGCCCGAGCGGACGACCATGACCACGACCGAGTTCTCCGCGATGCCCTTGTACTTGTTCTTGTCCCAGTCCTTGGCGACGATTTCGCCTTCTTCGACCAGCCGTTCCATGTCACCGGCCTGGGAGAAGTGGACTACCGATGCGGGCTGTCCCGCGGCAACGGCCCGGCTCTGATCGCCGGAGGCGCCGAAGGAGTTGCTGAAGCTGACGCCGGAGCCGTTCGAGCTTTCTTCGAAGGCGGGCTCGAGCGCTTCGGTGTAGACGGCTTCCGGGGTGGAGTAACCGACGACGTCAAGCTTGCCGCCACTTCCTCCACTGCCTCCTGAGGAGCCGGTGGTGTCCTCACCACCGCCGCATCCAGCGGCAAATGCTGCCAGGAGCAAAACGAGAAGAGCGGCGGGGAGGCCGACCTTCACGCTGCGCCGCCGGGTGTCGCGAGCGTTCCGCATCTAATTAGGTTCCTTCCTATGTCGACTAACTTACGTTCTTGAGCAACTTACTGCTCAATGAGGCGGGCACAGTAGCACAAAGTCGACCGAGAAAGTCCGGAATCCTGATCCGGATTCCTGGGTTTGAAGTCAACAATCCCTTTTCGGGATAGGGTGCGCCGATGCCGCTCAATGCCGTCCGCACCCCGGACGAGCTCCTGGAAGGGCTGCCGGACTACCCATTCGAGTCCCGCTACCGCGAGGTGGACGGCCTGCGGCTGGCGCACCTAGACGAGGGGGAGGGCGAGCCGGTGGTCTTCTTCCACGGAGAGCCGACCTGGTCGTTCCTCTGGCGCAAGGTGATCCCGCCGGTGCGCAACGCCGGCTACCGCTGCATCGCCCCCGACTACGCCGGCTTCGGCCGCTCCGACAAGCCCACCGACGTTGGCTGGTACACCTACGACCGCCACGTCGAGCTGATGGCGGCGCTGCTGGAGGAACTAGATCTCCGCAACGTCACCGCGGTCGTCCACGACTGGGGCGGCCCGATCGGGCTGCGGCTCGCGGTCGAGCATCCCGACCGGATCAGCCGGATCGTGATCATGGAGACCGGCCCCTTCACCGGCCACCAGAAGATGAGCGACGCCTGGCTCGCCTTCCGCGAGTTCGTCCGGGGCAGCGACGAGGTGCCGGTCGGGATGCTGGTCCGCGGCGGTTGCAAGAACGACCCGGGCGACGAGGTGATCGCCGCCTACGAGGCTCCTTATATAGACGGCCCCTCGAAGGCCGGTACCCGTGCCTTTCCGCTGATCCTCCCGACCGAGCCCGATGCCCCCGGCGCCGCCGAGGGGAAAGCGGTCGCCGACGCCCTGCGCGAGGATGAGCGGCCGGCGCTGGTCCTCTGGGCCGATTCCGACCCGATCCTGCCCTTCTCGGTCGGCGAGCGGGTCTCCTCGCAGCTGAACTTCCCGCCGCCGCGGCCAGTCGAGAACGCCGGACACTTCCTGCAGGAGGACGCGGGGGCGGAGATCGGGGCGACCATTGCGGATTGGTTGGGGTGACGGGAGCTGGGGTGACCCCCTCCAGACACATCTCGCTATGGCTCGATGTTGAGTGTCTGGAGGGGGTCACCCCAGCTCCCTAGCCGGGCCGCTCAATTAGGTCGCTCATCTCCTGGTGGGAGTAGCTGTGGAGGAGCTGGACGCGGCGGGGGAGATCGTTCCCTTCGAGCCAGGTGACGGTGCCGGGCCAGTAGGAGTTGGGGGGCGTTCCGGGCTGGTGGAAGGCGGAGGCGAATACCCAGCTGCCGGTGTTGTGGAGGCGGCCGCCTCCCGGGAGGGCCCACTTGGGTTCGTCGGGGAGCGGGCCGCCGCGGTGGGTGTGGCCGGTGATCACGTGGACACCGTCGAGTTCGAGCCGGGACGCCATCTCGGTCGCCGCTTCGACGCCGCTGCGGAAGATCGCCCGCGTCGTCACGTCGGGCTCGAAGTCAGCGCGCAGCAGCCCGTTGAGGGCGCCGATCGCGAGCGGGAAGCCGGCGCGCGCAGCCCGGGCGGCGAGCGTCTGCCTCCGGGTTTCGCCGGCCAGGACCTCCCAGGCGCGCTCGAAGGGCCCGTTGCGGCGGCGCCGAACCGGCAGCACCTGGGCGAGGCCGTAGGCGAGTCCATATAAGGGCCGCAGCACCCGTTCGTATTCGGCCGGCGTCATCCGGGCCGGCAGCGGCCCGGCGAAGCGGGCCATCAGCGCCGCGGCGACGCACTCGGCCCGCGGCAGGGTGAGGTGGACGTCCATGTAGTGGCCGTGGGTGGCGTAGACGTCTTCGCGCAGCCAAATGCCGGGGTAGGCGATCTTCAGCTGGGCCTGACCCAGCCACCCGTCGATCAGCGCCGCCGGGCCGGGGGAGGGGGCGTGATGATGTTCGAGGCCGAGCTCGGGCCCGCCGGCGATCGAGAGGTCGTCGAGCAGGGGCTCGGCGAGGCGGTGGTCGTGGTTGCCGGGCACGAGCGTCACCTCGGCTTGGCCGAGCGCTTCCCCCAGCTCCTCGAAGAAGGGCCGGGCCCGCGCCAGCGACGGCCCGACCGGGAGGTTTCGCAGCTCGACGACGTCGCCGAGGAGGACGAGGTGGTCCGCCCCCGCGATCTCGTCGAGCAGGATCCGCCGCACTGCCGGGTCGCGCGCGACGTCCTCGTCGGAGGCGACGCCGAGGTGGAGGTCGGAGATGATCGCCGTCCGCATCGGCACTTTCTACCGGGTGACAAGGGTCAACCGGGCGTTTGGCTGCTCAGCCAGGCTGGGTAGCATCGTCTTCATGCACCCATTCAGCGAGGAGCGCTTCGCCCCCGTCAACGACAGGATCGAGCTCTGCTACCAGGAGATGGGGGACCCCGACGGGGAGCCGCTGGTGCTGGTGATGGGCCTGGCGACGCAGATGATCGCCTGGAGCGAGGAGTTCTGCGGGATGCTGGCCGAGCGGGGCTTCCGCGTCGTCCGCTTCGACAATCGCGACATCGGCCGCTCGACCAAGCTTCGCTCCGCCGGCGCGCCCGGCACCCTCGACATGCTGATCGGCCGCAAGGGCAGCGTTCCCTACCTGCTGCGGGACATGGCCGCCGACACCTTCGGCCTGATGGACCATCTCGGGATCGAATCGGCCCACCTGGTCGGCGCCTCGATGGGCGGGATGATCGTCCAGACCGCGGCGATCGAGGAACCGGCCCGCGTCCGCTCGATCGTCTCGATCATGTCGACCACCGGCAGCCGCCGCGTCGGCCATCCCAGCTACAAAACCTTCGGCCTCCTGCTTGGCAACCCACCGCGCGAGCGCGAGGCGGCGGTCGAGCGCGTCGTCAAGACCTTCAAGGTGATCGGCTCCCCCGGCTACCCCTTCGAAGAGGACCGGATCCGCGAGATCGCCGCCCTCTCCTTCGACCGCGGCCACAGCGAGGCCGGGATCGCCCGCCAGCTGCACGCGATCACCGCCTCCGGCGACCGCACCGCCGCCCTTCGCAAGCTCGAGCTGCCCGCCGCCGTCATCCACGGCAAGAACGACCTCCTCGTCAGCCCCTCCGGCGGCCGCGCCACCGCCAAGGCGATCCCCGGCGCCCGCCTGAAGATGATCGACGGCATGGGCCACGACATGCCCCGCGCCCTCTACCCGACCTTCGTCGAGGAGATCGCCGGCAACGCGGCCCGGGCCTCCCGGCCCGAGCCGGCGGTGCCGATCGCCTAGAGGTCCGCCGGCGGCGACTCCAGCCCCGGGGCCTCCTCCGCCGGGCTCTCGAACCCGGCCAGAGCGACAGTTGTAGGGATACCCTCCTCGCGGCTCTTCTGCAGCCGTTCTTTCGCTTCGGCCTCGATCTGGTTCGATCGCTCGTAGCTCCTCAGCAGGTCCTCCATCTGGTCCTTCCATCCCTTCGCGTCGAGGATCCTCGGCGCCCAGGTGAAATGGCTGTCGTCCCGCGAGTCGAACGTGTCGGCCTGCAGGGCCACAAGGCAGCGCCCGTGGAAGCTCTTGATCACCGCCGAGCTGATCCGGCGCTGCTCTTCGGCTTCGAGCTCCGCGAATTCCTGGTCGGTGATCAGACCCAGCCGGGTGGCTGCGTAGACGTGCCGGCGGAAGCCGCGCACCTGTTCCTTGCGGACGACCTTGATGTACCCCTCCTTGAGCAGGGTGCGGAAGTGGTAGTCGGCCTTGGACTCCCGCACCTTCTCCCGTTCGGCGAATTCCCTGATCGTCGTCTCCCGCTCCGTGCAGGCGGCGAGGATCCGGACCCTGAGCGGATGCCGAAGGACTTCTCCGGGCGCCTTCTCGTTGCCTGCCATCGCCTCTTGGCGTGACTCCATATGAATCTCTCTCCTTCTGACGCCCGATCCTCCCCTCGGATCCTGGCGCCATCGACTTTTCCCAGATAAAGCCTCAGGGGCCCTTCTTGGCCATGGACCCCTGAGGAACCAGGAACGTACCCAGATGGAGACGGCCGCAGTAAGGGTAAACATGCCATATCTTAAATTGAAGATTCCTTAATAATCAAATATCTTCCACCCTTCTGTTCCCAACAACCGGAGGAGGTGGACGAGCATGAAGGCAACGGCGACTGGAGCTGCCGTATCGATGCTGCGCATCCGCAAGGCGGCGTAGATAACGGCAGTGCGAGGGGCGGCTTTGATCGGCCACCGCCCCCACCCTCCACGAGGGGATCGGTCACCAATTTCGATGCGGCTGAGAGGAGTCGAACCTCCACGGGCTCTCGCCCACACGGACCTGAACCGTGCGCGTCTACCAGTTCCGCCACAGCCGCGCGGAGGAGGCAATTTACCGGTTGCGCGCCCGCCGCCCCCCGCCGCCTCCAGCGGCCACCATGTGATCGACGTCTCGCGCCCCCGCCCGCCGGCTCGCTAAAATGCCCGCATCCTCGCCGCTATCGTCTAGGGGACTAGGACGCCGGATTCTCAGTCCGGAAACCGGGGTTCGAATCCCCGTAGCGGTATTCACACGGCCGCCGTGTTTTAGCAGCGGCCAATCGGTGCGGCGAACTGCGGGGCTCGTTCAGCGGCCCACCGGGCGACAGCGGTGGCCATGCTTTGGCCGGTCTCGAAGCTGCCATCGTCTGGAAGGGCAGCAAGGGTGACGACGGTCTCTTCACCGCCAGTTTCGAGAACTCCCATCTGGCGGACCAGATAGCGGCCGTCGGTGTCTGGTCCCCATCCGCCCTTCCAGCGCGCCGATAGGCCTGCTGAACCGAGTCCCCAAACGTCGGAGCTAACTTCGCCCATCAGATCGAGGACGTAGGAGGTCGAGGCCGGTGATCCGACGCAGCCTGCTGCAAGTTGGCTCATGAACAGCTCTTGCAGTTCCAGCGACCATTCGGTCTGGCCAAATGGAGTGAAGCCGTCACGCCCGATGCTCGACACGTGAGTGGTGGTGTCGCCCGCTTCGGCTAGGACTTCGTCGACAGCTGCAGCCGCCCCCGAGGGGCCGTCGTAGGCTTCTTCTAAGTCACCGAAAAGGGAGAGCGCTGCTTCGTTGTCAGAAAGAGTGAGGGCGCGGCGGATCTCGTCTGCCTGCTGAGAACTGAGGCCGCTGGGTCCACCGGTCTGTTGCAGAACGCGCAGCGCTACGAGCACCTTGCTGGTGGACCAGGCAGAACCCGTGGTGAGGCTGCCGGCGCTCTCCGCTGGTCCGGCGCCCGGCGGACCTATTGCTAGCCCAGCCTGCCCAGGTAGAGAAGCCTCCAGCTCATCAAAGCCGCCAAGGCCGGCGCCGCCTCCCGCCGACCCGAGCCCCTTCGGCTTGGACCCGGCGTCGGAAGCGGGAGTCTGGAATATCGATTCGCGCGCCTTGCGAGCCTTTTCGGCGTGAAGCTTGCGCTTCAAGTCGGCCAGCCTGCGCGCGCGCTTTGCCGCCTCCAGTTGGTGCAGTTCGTGTTCGATCGCGCTGTCGCGCGAGGGGGAGTCAGATCCGCCGCAGCCGGAAAGGATCACGCCGAGGAGAACGAACATGACAAGAACGCGCCGCAAGCGCTAAGGGAAATAGACGGCTGCGTCATTGCCACCGCTGCATTCGTGCGGAGACCCAGCGGTGCAATACATCGAGTAGGACTGTCCCGTCGTCGGGCTGTATGCGAGCACGGTTCCAGAGCCACTGCCAATTTCTTCGAAGTACGCCTGCTGTACGTTGACGGCGAACCCGCAGGTCGTGTTCCCGTTGGCCGAGAGGGAACCGCCGCAATTGCCGGAGCCGCTACTGGACGTTCCCTCCGGAGCGGGGGATGAGCCAACCGCGGTCGCAGCGTTGTTCCCCTTGCCCTTCTTGAGTTCCTTCAGTTCCTTCTGGATCTGGCTGATTTTTGCCTGCTGCTTGGCCTTCGCCGCGCCCTGCTGGCGCGCCGCTTCGATTTCCTCTTGGCTGGCGCCAGAGTCGCCACAGGCAGCCAGGAGGAGACTGAGGGCAGCGAGAGTGGCGAGACCGCGCAGCAAAAATTTCAACGGAATGGCTTCTAAATTAGGACGTACGTTCATCGGTACGTCCGAATCTATATCAGCCTTTCGAGCGCTGCCGAGCGCGGCGGTGGGCCTGAAGGCCGGCGCGGGGTGCGACAGTGAGCCAGTGGCATTCGGCAGGGGCGCCGTCGGTGGGTTCGTTGCGATAAATCAGGCGGAAGCGGGGCTTGGCTTTGTGGGTCGGGATGTCAAATCGAACCCGGCGGCAGTTGGCGAGCTCGGGATGGAGACCCGGCCCATCAGCTCGCCGATGAATGGATTGTTTTTGCATTCGACCAGCAGCTCAGCGATGCGGCGCTTCAGGGCCTTGGCTTCGCCTTTGCCAGCTTGATCGCTGTCGGTGGCCGTGGCGGTCAGTTCCGCAACGTCGTCGAGGACGCCCTTGGCAAGGGTGACGCCCACTGCTCCGGGCGCTGTTCCGGTCATTCCTCGGCGGGGATCTCTATGCCGAGTTTCGCCAGCGCCTCGACGCCGTCTTCCTTGTGATCGGCGGCTCCGCTGCGGATGCGCTCGGCGGCGATGGCGGCGGCTTCGTCGTCGGCTCGGCGCGACTCGAAGGTTTCGGCCATCTCGTCGATCCTCGAGTTCATCGTCCGCATCTGCTCTTCGAGCCGATGCAGCTTGTCTTGGACCTGGTCCGATCTTCTAGGAGACCTTGGCGAAACGATTGGCGAAAGTCTTGATCTGCATCGGTAGCTCCTCCTAGGTTCGGCGAATCCGAATCAAGAGCGCCCCGGCGCTGCGTGAACAGCCCGGGGCATGACACCAGGAGGTCAGTCCTGATGCACAGCCAGCGTAAAGCAGGCTCTAACGCCGTCGAAGACCGGACCCTCGAAGAGGCGGTCTTCCTCCACGTCGTCGAAGCCCAGCCCGCGACCCTGCGGATGTCCGATCTGCTCCGGGAAATGGGAAGCGAGGACTTCGCCAGGCGCGACGGAATCGAAAGAGCCGTCCGCCAGCTAATCCAGTTCGGCCTGCTGTTCCGCTGCGAAAGCGCGGTCCTGCCGACCCGGGCAGCCCTACACGCTCACGACGTGTTGTTGGGAGCCTGAGCGGCACCCCGGGCGCGCGATAGCGCGCAAGCCAGCTTCGTCAAAACCGTCAGGTCGGCGTGCAGTCGAACGCGATCCAAGCCACGGACCCGCAGGGGCTTCAACCCCCACGAGGTCTTAAGTCGGCCGAACTCGCGCTCGACCGCCGCCCGCTTGCGGTAGCCCGCCTTGAACCGCTTCGTCTCTCGCGGGATCAGCGGGTGCAGGCGGTCGGCGGCAACCCACGTTGAAGCGGGAGCGCATTCGCCAGTCGGGCAGCGCCACTTGCTCGCCCCGCGCTTGCGGTCGGCACCCGCGAAGGTCCAGACCCCGTGCTGGCATTCGGGCGGGCGATGGTCGCCGCGCTTCACGTCGGGCGTCTGCTTCAACGGGATCAGCGGCAGGCAGTCGCGCTCCATGCACTCGCTATGGATGCGCTCAATCTCATAACCCTTGTCGAGCGCGGCCGTCGCCGCCATCGCGCCGCGCCGCTTCGCCGTGTCGAGCAGGTCAGCGACGAACCGGGTTTCGTGGGCCTTCGCGGTCTCCACCGTCCACGCGACGGTAAGGTCGGTAGCGGTGCAGACCGCAGCGTGCAAGCGAAAGCCAAAAAATCCACCGCCGCGCCGGGTGCTGACCGCCGAGCGATGCCCCCATGAGGCGTCGGGGTCGGTGTGCCAGTTGCGTTCGACCTCGCTGTCCTTGCTGACGTAGCGCTGGCCGTTCGCGTAGGCGGGCATATCGCTCGCGTCGATGGCGAGGTCGCGGCCGTAGGTCGGCAGCTTCGCCTTCAACTGTTCGACCACCGCGTCGACGCAGCGCTCCAGCTTGTCGCCGTTCTCCCGCAGCTTCGCGGCGAAGCGATACGCCGACCACTTCGACGGCGGGTTGCCCTCGCAGCCGAGGACGAGCTGGAGCCTCCAGTGCTCGGCCACCAGGGCGACGACCTTGGTCCACGTCGGCAAGGCGTAGATCGACTTGACCAGCGCCAGCCCGACCATCGTCCGAATCGGGAAGCCGGGGCGGCCGGTCCAGCGGGTCGCTTCAAGTTCGCGGATCAACCGCCCTATCTCGGGCGAGTCGAGCAGAACTGCAAGTTGGGCGGTACCGCCAGCGGTACCATCGGGAACTGCCACGCGAGCTACACCTCGTCTGGCCTGACCCCCGGAAGCTCCAACTTCGCGGGGGTCGTTTTCTTCGCTTTCTGTGTCGGACTCTATGCCTTCGATCGGACGCCAAACCCAGTTGTAGAGCCAAATTTAGGTAGTCCGCAACTCCGAAAATAGAGGTTCGGTCGCTCCTTCGTCTGTGGATTTTTTCGGCGCCGAGACGCAGGATTTCGGGTCTCCAAACGAAAGGACCGCCCATGAGCGACCCCAGCGGGCACGCATGTCTGTTGCCCTTCGACACCGACGACGCCGAGTTCGCCAGAGGCTTTGAGACCGGTCGCCTTTGGGCTTTGCTCAGAGAGACCGAGGACGAGGTAATCGAGACTGTCCACGCTGCCAACGCGGAGATGATCCTGCGCCTTGGCGAGGCGACTGAACGGCATGTTCAGGCTGTCGAGCTGGACGAGAATTGGATCGAGGTCACCTTCGCCGAGGTCGAAGGGTCTTTAGAGTTCTGATCGGCCGAGTGGTCCCGTACCACCCAGCCGATCAGTGGCAAATGAGCGAGTTCTAGCTAGCTAGAACTCAGTGCTTGGTCGCGTCCCGCAAGACGTAGCCAACGCCACCGGGCGTGTTGATCGGGGGGAACGGCTCCCCCCGGACACACGTCCGCTCCACACCGAGGTAGGTGCCGAGGCGGTTGACGACGCCGTACTGGCCGCTGATCGGGCACTTCTGCCCGGGGCGGTAGACGGTCTTCGTCACGCGATCACCTCCTTCCCGACACCGGATTTTCCCCCGCATGACTTCAACCCGAGTACGGGCCATGCGTTAAGGGGCAAGATGTTGGTGTCTACGTTCATCTCCATTTGCCCGCACGGGATCGGGACGGCGCGGGCAACTCTGCTGAGCGGGAGCACAAATATCGAACGCTCCGGTCGGAACCTTGGGCACGCCAAAACCCCCGGGTCCCGCCGGGGGTTTTGGCCGAAGCGTTCAGCAGAGAGGACGAACGCGAACGACCGGGACCTTAACCGCCGTATCGGCGTCTAAACGTTTAACCCTGGGGGGGTACGCGGGACTGCACCAAAAGCGCTCTGAAGCGCTCGTAGCCCGGACAAAGCCCGGACGCCCCTCAGAAGCGGCACGTTCTCTATGACGATCAGCCTCGGCCCGGATAGGGTCCGCCCGAATGGCTGATCCCAATCTGACCGAAAGCGCCTGGCAGCGGGCGAAGGTAGACGCTGCTGGCGTCTACCGAACTACGACCTTTCAGTTGGGAGGGGCGCTGGTGTCTGCCATTTTTTCTGCCGTCGCGCTGATCCTCCAAGAGGGGCAGCCGACCTCGACGCAGGTAGCCGTCGTAGTTCTGGCAGCAGCGGTTGCGATTCTCCTTTCGGTTGTGGTCGTCCTCGCGTGCCAGCTTGCCGCCGCTCCTGTTCGGCAGCGGAACGAGCTTCGCGCTTCATGGTCAGAGCCCATCAAGACGGTGAACGTCGAGTTGACGCTCAGAGACGCCTATCGCAAAGGCAAGGACCTTGCCAAGGAATTGGAAGCGAAGCAGGGCTACACCCGCCGTGACCGGGAATCCGCCAAGGATTGGGCTGATGGCGTTGTGCCACTGCTGGCGGGCAATGCACCCGACCAGGCGACCCGCGACTTCATGGAAGCGGGCGGTGGGGAGTCGAGCTTCGTTCGCCAGCTTCGCCAGCAGGTAACGGCCCTCAAGAAAAATATCGACGATCTCGGCGACGGGTAAACCTCGCCGAGAGTCGTCAGCGGTTCTCTACGAGGTAGATGACCACTTTCCACCGCTGGGGTAGAACCCGCCGAACAGGAGGTATCCGTGAAATCACCGACCCCGCAAACCCGCTTGGCTACTCGCGCTGCGAGTTTCGCCAATCCCTCCTAGGAAGAAGAGGCATCCCGGCAAGGCTACCTCGCGCGTCTGATGCCTCGGCGCGGCAGCCCAAAGCGTGTCCCGAAATATGTCCCCGACTCCACCGAACGGGATCGAACTCAACTGACCTATCTGGACGCAGCCGTCCCTCATCGGCCGCGAACGGTCCCGCAGAGGCAATTCTCAGTCCGGAAACCGGGGTTCGAATCCCCGTAGCGGTATGAGCAGGAAGCCCGCGTGTCGGCTAACGATCTAATTCTCCAGCTTCGGCACGCGCTTGATCTGCCCGCTTTTTCACGTTTTCTGGAACTTGGGGAAGCTTGGAGGCCAATCCCATGCGCTGCATCCTGTCTCTGAGGTCCCTCTGCAGCTGCAGGGCGCTCCGAATTGCTTCCTCCGCTTCATCCTCGCGGGGAGCAAGGCCTTCGTGAACCACAGCATTCCGCAGACGGTAACCCGAGCGCCACCAGCGCCCAAGGGCATCGCTGGCATTTTCGGGGTCTGAGGAGTAGTCCATCAATTTCGCAAAGTGTCCCTCGACCAAGTTGCGAAAAGGGGCTTGCAAAGCTCTTGAGAGGGCGTCATCCGAGTACCCACGGTCTGGGCCGATGAGCCGGACTGCAGCGGCTATTAGCATCTCTACGCCCGTCCCTGCATCGACAACAGCGTGGGAAAGTCGACCTCGATACTCCGCTTGCTGAGCACTGAGAAAAAGGCGACTAGAAGCGACGAGCGGATGATCACTTTCGACGGAGAGCCACATTGCGAGGTCGGCCTCTGCTCGAGTGAGCGGCTTCCGGGGACGATCCGGTATCCGATCGTTCACCAAATAGGTCCAGAAATCGATGTGATGGGGCTGTTCGGCCGCAGGGGGCAGGTCCCATCCCATGCCGCAGACAATGGGAGGGAGCTCCTGCAACGACACCGGCGCTAGCTCAGGGTCCCCGTGAACGGTGGCGGCGGCGAGAAGAAACCGGTTGAGCCGCTCTAGGGCGTAGCGCAACTGATCCATTCGCCATTCACCATCCATCTCTTCGGGACGCGGTGCTATTCGGACGGCTTCGACAACGGTGCGTCGGACCCGGGGGCTCTGCCGTCGACGAACAAGATCCTTGAGCCTGAGGGCCGGTCGCGTGTAAAGGGGGCGCTTCCATTTGGGAAGGTCATGGACCCGATTGATCGCGAAAAAGCGCGGAAATGCCTGTCGAACAAAGTAGAGGGTGTCGGTAGGGCGTTCGGCGGCGGAGAATTTCAAAGTGGTGCTTGCCATTGATCCTTCTACTGGAGGAGAATCGAAGCCCAGCCAGACTTGAAGATCGAACGCTTTCCAATCTGACTCGCGCGGTGCGTGGGGTACATCTTTTACATGGTGAGCGAAGTGCGGAGCAATCCGAGCGTCGTATGGCAGCTCGAAGAGAAAACGCTCCTCTCGAAATTCACTCGCTTCCGGCACCACGTGATGATCCCGCAACTGAGGATTGGCAATCAGTCATGACCGGCTGTTGAATACTTAGCTGCTCAACCGTTTAGGAGCCGCTCGATCGCGGCGATGAATTCAGCGGCGCCTTTGACGAATTCGGCGGCTTCCTCCGGGCTTGCGGGGGCGGCCTCGTAATCGCCTTCCTCACGAGCGTCCTTCGCACGGCGGGCGATGGCCGAAAGGCGCTGATCGAACTCGCCAGGGGCGACGAAGACCTGACTGAACAGGGTCCAGGTGCCGTTATGGGTCCTGGCGAACTCGCCTCGCTCCGAGAGGGCAGCTCGGGCTGCGTAGAGCATCCCGTAATAGGCCGCGCTGACTACCACGGCAGGATGGGCGGTTCCCAGAATTGCTTCGGCGTCGGCCAGCCGATCACGCGCCTGCTGCATGAACTCCTCTGAACGCGGGCTCAATCCAACGCGCTCCCGGCGAGGACGATCTTGTCGCGGTCGACCTCTTGGATGAAGAAGGACTCGACCTCGCGGCGGCCTTGCAGCCACTCAGGGTCGTGCACATGGACCGAGTAGTTGAAGGGACTCTCGCCCTCCGCGATCGCGGCTTCTTCGCTGAGGTCGCCGGCAACTCGCCCGTAGCGATCTCGACCGCCATCCGCGATCACGAGCAAATCCACATCGGCCTCGGGGTGAGCATTGCCACGAGCGCGGGAGCCATAGAGCCAAAGGGCACGCAGGTCGCCGCCCAACTCCTCGCCTAGGCGCGATGCGAAGTGCTCGACCGTTCGACGCTCACTCTCCGTGAGCTGCGCTGCGGCCAGCCGATTGGCGGTTGCAGGCTCCATGGCTGTCAAGGATAGGCTGGGAGGAGGCTAGGACGATGGATTTCCAGGTCCCGAAACATGTCCCCGATTCCACCGAACGAGATCGAACTCAACTGGACTATCTGGACGCAGCCGCCCTGCATCGGCCGCAAACAGCCTCGCAGAGGCAATTCTCAGTCCGGAAACCGGAGTTCGAATCCCCGTAGCGGTACCTCTGCGACCAGTGCCTCAGATCCCGATCCGCCGGGTGAACGGCGAGTCGAAGACGCCGGAGGCGTTCAGCTGCTCCTCTGCTTCCATCCAGCGGTCCCACTCGGGGTAGAGCTGAGCGACTCGTTCGCGGGTGAGGGTGTTGTACTGACCCCAATGGGGGCGGGCGCCGAGATCGGCGAGGCGGGACTCGTATCCCTCCAGCAGGCTGTAGCCGCCGCGGCTGTCGACGACCATGATCAGCTCGATCATCATCGTCGGCTGGCCCTGCATCATCGAGATCGAGGCTTTTGAGGGGGCGACGAAGCGGAGGGAGATCGGCGAGGTGTGGAAGATGCCCTCCCGGGCGCGCTCGGCGGCGATCGCGAGGATGCGATCCACCGCCTCGACGTGGCGCCCGTCCACCGCGATCCCGAGCTCCATCGAGTACGCCGGGAGATGGTTTGCCTCGCCGATGTTGAGGACCTTGTAGGAGCGGTTGGCGTAGCCGTCGTCGCACATGCCGGCGAGCACGGAGTCGAAGCGCTTGGCCATCTGCGATGGCAGGTGACGAGCGAGGAAGCGGAACACCGAGCCGGTGACGGGAAGGGACGACTCCAGTTCGGTCAGCGGATGGCGTTCGAGCTTGTCGCGTGGGGTCCCGCCCGGCGGCTCGGGGCACTCGCTGCGGCGGGTGATCAGCGCCCGGTGCTGGCCTCCCGGGCCCGGGTAGGGGTTGAGGAAGAGCTCGAAGTGGTCGGGCCCGCCGAGGTCGCACTCCGTGTTCAGTCTCTCCCGCGACGCCTCCCAGGTGCTCAGCGTCCGCACCTCGTTCAGCCAGAAGCGCTCGCGCACCTCGATCAGCATCGAGTGGATCAGGCCGAGGGTCCCGAGCCCGCAGATCGCGGCGGCGAAGAGCGCATCGTCGTTGACCAGCTCGACCGAGAGCTCTCCCGCGCGCCTGCGATCGGTCGGCCCGTCCGCGGGCTCCAGCCTCAGCACCCGGCCGCCGGAGACGACGAGGTCGAGGGATCGGACGAGGTCGGGGAACGGTCCGTAGGCGAGCCCGGAGCCGTGGGTGGAGGTGGAGACGACACCGGCGATCGTCTGCGCGTCGTAGCCGCCCATGTTGGGAAGCGCCCGGCCCATCTCCCAGAGCTCGTCGTTGAGGACGTGGATCGGGGTTCCGCCCAGAACCCGCACAAGGCTCAGCTCGCCCGCCGCCGGCGTCAGCGGCTCTCCGTCGACCCCGCTGACGCCGCTCAGCTCTCCCGGGTCGACCAGGAACCCGTCGGTGAGGGCGACGTCGGACCAGGAGTGACCGGCCCCGACCGCCCTCACCGCCCGCCCTTCGTACTCGGCCCGCCGCACCAGGTCGACGAGCTCTCTGAGGGATCCGGGCCGGACGACCTGGAACGGCGTGCAGGTCTGGTTGCCGGTGTGGTTGTGCCAAACCGGGCTCAAGCGATCTCCTCGATGAGCCGGTCGACCCCCCGCTCGGCCAGCGCCGCGATCGTCTTCGATGGGTTTACTCCGAGCGCGGTCGGGACGATCGAGCCGTCGAGCACATATAGGCCGGGGTACCCATGGACGCGACCGCAGTCGTCGACAACGCCTCGCCTGGGGTCGTCGGCCATCGGGCAGCCGCCGAGCGGATGCACGGTCGTGAACTTGCTCAGCGGGCCGCCGTCGAGCGCGTAGAAGGGCGTCGCGTCGCTGCCTTCGGCCAGCTGCCGCGCCGTCTCTCCCAGGTCCCGGAACAGCTGCGCGCTGCCCTCTTTGCTCCAGCGGATGTCGAACCGCTTCAGCAGCGGCGTCAGCCGCATCTGCCCGTCGGCGGCGTCGCGGCCGATCATCAGGAACACGAGTGAGCTGGTGTTGGAGAGCGGCCGGCGCACGTGTCCCGCCTCATGCGGTCGCAGCGACTGATCGCTCCAACCGATCCGGACCAGGGCGTCGCGCAGCCGCACCAGCGCTCGCCGCCAGCCGCGGATCACGTTGACCCCGCGGGCGAGGTCGAGGATCGCCTCGAAGTTGGCCGGGAGGCCGCCGTCGGCGACCATCAACTGCCGTTCGGGGAAGTCGATTTTGCTCGTCATCACCGGCCCGAAATCGTGCTGTGCGCCGCGAACGTCGGCGGCGGCGGGGTCGAAGGCGATCCCGAGCGCGTCACCGTTGCCGGAGAAACGGCTGCCGAGGGCGGGGGAGAGGTTGGGGAGCCGGCGACGGTTCCTCAGCAGCAGGCGCGAGGAGCCGACGGTGCCGGCGGCCAGCACCACCCGCGGTGCCTGCACGCTGCCGTCGCCACCCCCGTCGAGATGCTT
>Ga0307300_10000048_pt1 | contig 30711 bp, 34 predicted proteins | sample ER_DNA_181_FD_194492 | JGI IMG/M metagenome (GOLD analysis project Ga0307300, IMG submission 194492) | Bulk soil microbial communities from the East River watershed near Crested Butte, Colorado, United States - ER_DNA_181 | ecosystem: Environmental > Terrestrial > Soil > Floodplain | place... | reverse complement strand
AGGCAATCGCGCTTTCCCCCAACGCCGTCGAGGGCCTCCCTTCCGACCTCCGCACGCGCCGCCACCTAGCCGCCCTCGGAGACACCCTGAAGACCATCCACTTCCCGCGAGAAACCGACGACCTCGACGAAGCTCGCACCCGCCTCCGCTTCGAAGAGCTCTTCCTCCACCAAGCCCTCCTCGCCACCCGCAAGCGCACCCACCGCACCGCCCGCCCTGCCCCCCGCTTCGGCAAGCCCGGCGACCTCGTCGCCCGCTGGCTCGACTCCCTGCCCTTCGAGCCGACCGGCGACCAGCTCAAGGCCTTCGACGAGATCGAGGCCGACCTTGACTCCGGCCAGCCGATGCAGCGGCTGCTGATGGGAGAGGTCGGTTCCGGCAAGACCGTCGTCGCTGTCTACTCGATGCTGCGGGCGCTCGAAGCCGGCTACCAGGCAGCACTGATGGCGCCAACCGAGACCCTGGCCGAGCAGCACGCGATCACGCTGGGGAAGTTGCTGGCCGAAGAGGCGACCCCGTTCGCGCTGCTGACCGGCTCGACCCCGGCGCCGCGCCGCCGAGAGGCCCTCGACCGCCTCGCCAGCGGCGAGCTCGGCCTCCTCGTCGGGACCCACGCGCTGATCGAGCCGACCGTCCGCTTCGCCCGCCTCGGCCTCGTCGTCGTCGACGAGCAGCACCGCTTCGGTGTCTCCCAGCGCCGGGCGCTGGACGAGAAGGGGGTGGAGGGGATGGCGCCGCACGTCCTTCACATGACCGCGACGCCGATCCCGCGCACGCTCTCGCTGACCGCCTACGGCGACCTCGACACCACCGCCCTGCACGAGCTGCCCGCCGGGCGGCAGCCGATCACGACGAAGCTGGTCGAGGAGCACCAGCGCGGGGAAGCCTTCGAGTTCCTGCGCCGGCGCCTGCGCGAGGGCCGCCAGGCCTTCGTCGTCTGCCCGCTGGTCGGAGAGTCGGAGAAAGTCGCCGGCAAAGCGGCGGCGGTCGAGGCCGAGCGGCTGCGCGCCGGCGAGCTGCGCGAGTTCCGCGTCGGCCTCCTGCACGGGCAGATGGCCTCGCCCGAAAAGGCGGAGGCGATGCGCGCCTTCGCCGCTCACGAGACCGACGTGCTCGTCTCGACCACGGTGATCGAGGTCGGAATCGACGTCGGCAACGCGACGGTGATGGTGATCGAGGGCGCCGAGCGCTTCGGCGTCTCCCAGCTGCACCAGTTGCGCGGGCGGGTCGGCCGCGGCGAGCACCCGAGCCAGTGCCTGCTCTTCGCCGAAGAGGCCGGCGAGCTGGCGCAGAAGCGGCTGGGGGCGGTGGCGAGCGAGAGCGACGGGTTCAAGCTCGCCGAGGTCGACCTCGAACTGCGCGGCGAGGGGGAGATCCTCGGCACCCGCCAGTCCGGCCTGCCGCGCTTCGCCGTCGCCAAGCTCCCCGAGGACGGCCCGCTGCTGATCGAGGCGCGCCGCGAGGTCCAGGAGCTGCTGCGCGAGCACGGATCCCTCGCCGACCCTGCCCTCGGCCCGCTCCTCGACGCCGCCCACCGCCGCTTCGGCACGGGGGCTGCTGACCCGATCCCGCTCTAGCTGCGTTCGTCCTTTTCCCGGGATAGATGGGAAAAGGACGAACGCCGACTAGGTTTGGCGCGTGAGAGTGATCGCCGGCGAGCTGAAAGGGCAGCGCCTGGTCGCGCCCAAGGGCTGGAAGGTGCGGCCGACCTCCGACCGCGTCCGCGAGGCGATCTTCTCCACCCTCGGCGACCGGGTCGAGGGCGCCACCGTCCTCGACCTCTACTGCGGCACCGGCGCCCTCGCGATCGAGGCGCTCTCGCGCGGCGCCGAGAGCGCCGTCCTCGTCGACCGCGACACCCGGCCCGCCCTCGGCAACGTCCAGCGCCTCGGCCTCGGCGAGCGCGCCGAGCTCGTCCGCGCCGACGTCGGCCGCTGGCTGGGCCAGGTTTCGCCCGCCTCATTTGCGGGGAAATTCGACCTCGTCTTTGTGGACGCCCCGTATAAACTCGCCGACCGCGTGGCCCAGGACCTCAACATCCACCTGCCGAAGCTGCTGAGCAGCGGGGGTCGCGCCGTGGTCGAGAGCGGGGCCCGCCGGCCGCTGCGGATCGACGCGCTCGAGCCGCTGCGGCAGCGCCGCTACGGCGCCGCCGACGTCTCCATCTACGCCGAGGCGAACGGATGAGCCAGCAGAACGGGACGGTCGTCTGCCCGGGCTCCTACGACCCGGTCACCAACGGCCACGTCGACATCATCACCCGCACCTCCAACGTCTTCGACCGCGTCGTCGTCGGCGTCGTCAACAACCCGGTCCGCAAGGCGAAGACGCTCTTCACCGCCGAGGAGCGGAAGGCGTTCATCGAGGAGGCGACCGCGGACCTCCCCAACGTCGAGGTGCAGATCTTCGCCAACCTCCTGGTCGAGTTCGCCCGCGACAACGAGGCGAAGGCGATCGTCAAGGGGCTGCGGGCGATCTCCGACTTCGAGTACGAGTTCGAGATGGCGCAGCTGAACCGCAAGCTCGACCCGGGGATCGAGAGCATGTACGTGATCGCCTCGCCCCACTACAGCTTCCTCTCGTCCACCGGGGTGAAGGAGATGGCCACCTTCGGGGGCGACGTCTCCGACCTCGTTCCGGCCGTCGTCGCAGGCGCCCTGAAAGAACGCCTGGGGGACAGGTAGGCTGTGCGAACCAGTCCGTCCGTATGGGCGTCGCCTTGCAAAAAAACGCTCTTTGAACGCCTTCTTCCCTAAAACCCCCGCATACACGTAGGCTTACGACCTTCATATGGACGTCCTGGTCCTCATAGACAAGCTCGATGACGTAGTTCACAACGCCCGTCCGGTCCCCCTGACGGATCAAGTCCGCGTGGACCGCGAGGAGATCTACGACCTCCTCGACCAGATGCGGGCGACGATCCCCGAGGAGATCAAGCAGGCGCGGTGGATCGTCAAGGAGCGCCAGGAGATGCTGGCCGAGGCCAAACGCGAGGCGGAGCGAATCGTCCGCGAGGCCCGCGAGCAGCAGGCCCGCCTGATCTCCGACGAGGAGGTCACCAAGCAGGCCGAGCGCGCCGCCGACGAGATCGTCGAGGACGCCCGCAACCGCGAGCGCGAAATCCGCCTCGGCGCCGAGGACTACGCCGACGAGATCCTCAACACCCTCGAAGTGAACCTGCAGAAGTTCCTCGCCGCCGTCCAGCGCGGCCGCGACCGCCTCGCCGGTCGCGAGGAGGAACAGCCGCAGCCCGAGCTCGACCAGCAGCCTTAACGGCTACTCGAGTTTCAGGTCCTTCAGCGCCGCCCAACGGTCGTCGACCGGGGTCTCGTGCTCATGCGGGTTGTCGTTGAGGCTCTCGCCGCAGACGGGGCAGAGGCCGGCGCAGCCGGGGCGGCAGAGGATGCGGGTCGGGAGGGCGAGGATCGTCGCGTCGTGGGCCCAGCGGCCGATGTCGAGCTCGTCGTCGGAGACGTAGGGGCTGCGCAGTTCCGGATCGTCGGTCCCGGCCTGGTCGACCTCGCGCGCTTCGACCTCGAGGTCGAGCTTCGCCGGTTCGAGGCAGCGCATGCAGGGCCCTTCGAGGTGGACCGGGAAGTTGAGCCGGAAGGCGAAGCCGTTGCTGGGACGGGAGACCTCGAGACGCACCCGCGGCGCCCAGGGCTCGGGCTTGTAGGTCTGGGCAGCCAGCTCGAAGGGCTCGAGCGCCACCGGCGTCTCCAGACGCTTGCCCTCGCCGTGGGCGAGCGAGAGCCGGGATAGGTCGATGATCGTCTGCGGCGCCTGTGACATGCTCCCGTCGAGGTTACGAGATGGGCCGATTCCACTGGAAACCCGACACCTACTCGGAGCTGATCCGCTCCGAGATCCCGCGCTACGACGAACTGCAGGAGCAGGCGATCGCCGCGATCCCGTTCCCGCCCGAGCGGGTGCTGGAGCTGGGGATGGGGACGGGGGAAACGACCCGCCGCCTGATCGAGGCCTACCCCGACAGCTGGGTGATCGGCCTCGACGCCAGCGCCGACATGGTCTTCCGGGCGCGCGAGAACTACGACGACGTGCAACTCGCGCGGATGGAGGACCCGCTGCCCGAAGGCCCCTGGGACCTGGTGATCGGCGTCCTCTCGATCCACCACCTGCGCGCCGAGCAGAAGCAGAACCTCTTCCGCCAGGTGCGCGAGCAGGCGCGCGCCTTCGTGATCGGCGACGTCGTCAAGGCCGACGTCGAGATCGCCCCAATCGACCCCGGCTACGACTTCCCGGAGCGAGCAGCCGACCTCGCCGAGTGGTGCGGGGGAGAGGTGACGTGGGGGGCCGACGACCTCGCCGTGGTGCGGGCGACGTACTGAAAGCCTGCACCCGCTAGCATTCCGCGACCGATGGCCGTCCCGAAGAAGAGAACTTCCAGCGCCCGCCGCGACAAGCGCCGCGCCCAGCACAAGGCCGGCAAGCCGAACTTGAACAGCTGTCCGCGCTGCCACAGCCCGCGGCTGCCGCATCGCGTCTGCCCGACCTGCGGCACCTACGCCGGCCGCGAGGTCGTCGCGCAGCGGATCGCCGACCCGTCGGCGCCCCACACCCACGAGTAAGCGGTGGCAGCCTCCCGCGCGGTGACCGTGGCCCTCGACGGCTACGGGGCTGAGCAGGGATTCGACGTGCTCGCCCAAGGCGCGCGGCTGGCCGCCGCCGACGGCATCGGCGTCCGCGTCTTCGGGCCGCGGCGCGCGCTCGGCCTCGACGGCGTCGAGGGGGTCGAGGTCATCGACACCGCCGACCGCATCGGCAACGAGGACGATCCGGTGCCGGCGGTCCGCGCCAAGAAGGAGGCCTCGGTGGTCCGCGCCGCCCGCGACGTCGCCGACGGCAACTCGGCCGCCCTCGTCAGCTGCGGCTCGACCGGGGCGACGATGGCCGCCGCCACCTTCGGCCTGCGCCGGCTCAAGGGCGTGCAGCGGCCGGCGCTGGCGGTGCAGCTGCCGGTTCCCGGCAAACCCGTCCTCTTCCTCGACGTCGGCGCCAACGTCGAGGTCCGCGCCCAGCACCTGGTCCAGTTCGCCTTCCTCGGCGCCGCCTTTGCCGAAGCCGTGCTCGAGGTCGAGGACCCCTCGGTCGGCCTGCTCACGGTCGGTGAGGAGTCCGGCAAGGGGCGGGAGGAGGTTGTCGAGGCCCACCGCCTGCTCAGCGGCGCCGCCGGGATCCGCTTCGCCGGCAACGTCGAGGGACGCAGCCTTCCCGCCGGGCAGGTCGACGTCGTCGTCACCGACGGCTTCACCGGCAACGTCTCCCTGAAGCTGCTCGAGGGCACCGCGAAGACGGTCGCCGCCGCGGTCGGCGACGCCGCTCGCTCCAATCCCGTCGCCTCAATCGGCGGCCTGCTGCTGAAACCGGCCCTGAACGGACTGCGGCGCGAGCTCCACCCCGACACCACCGGCGGCGCGATCCTGCTCGGCTTGCGCGGCATCGCCGTCGTCGGCCACGGCAGCTCCGGCGCCGAGGGGGTTGCCAACGCCGTCCGCCTCGCCGCCCGCTGCGCCGAGGTCGACGCCGTCGGCCGCACCGCCGCGCTCCTGGCCGAGGGCGGGGCCGGCCGCGGCGCCCTCGCCGCCGACGGGGACGCGTAACCGCCGTGATAAACAGAGCCGGTAGATGAACCGCGACGACGTCCTGACGCTGGTCCGCGATCACCTTTCCGAGGAGCTCGAAGTCCCGCTGGAGCGAATCGAGGAGTCCACCCGCTTCAAGGAGGATCTCGACGCCGACTCGCTCGACCTCTACGAGCTGGTGATGGAGCTGGAGGACCGCTACGGCGTCACCGTCTCCGAGGAGCAGGCGACCCACATCAAAACCGTCGGCGACGCGGTCGGGTTCGTGCTGGAGCACGCCCCAGCCTGAGCCGGTGGCGTCGGACCCCGACTCTCCCGTCGCGGCGCTGGCGGCCCTGGTCGAGGAGCTGCCCGAGGACCTTCGCCGGCAGGCGCTGACCCACTCCTCCTGGACCGAGCGCCGCGTCGACTCCTTTGAGCGCCTCGCCTTCCTCGGCGACAGCGTCCTCGGCCTCGCCGTCGCCACCAGCGTCTACGAGACCTTTCCGAAGCTGGCCGCGGGCGGGCTCACCAAGGTCCACAACCAGGGTGTCAGCGGCGTCTCCTGCGCGGAGGTGGGGACGGTGCTGGGCGTGCCGGCGATGCTGAAGGGGAACGAGCCCGAGGGTCTGGCGACGGCGATCCCGGCCGACGTCCTCCTCGACGGCGGCCGGCCGCTGCCGGAGGCGACCGAGGCGCTGATCGGCGCCTGCTACATCGCCTTCGGGTTCGAGCGCACCGCCGAAGCGGTGGCCGAGGCGTTCGAGCCGCGGATCGAGCTCGCCTCCGAGACCCGGATCGATTTCAAGTCCGCTTTGCAGGAGCTTTTGGCCCAGCGCGGAGCGCGCGTAACCTACGAGGTGATCGCGGCGACGGGTCCCCCGCACCGGCGAACCTTCGAGGTGGCCGCGATCGTCGACTCCGAGCGGGTCGGGACGGGGAAAGGGCGGAGCAAGAAGGCGGCCGAGCAGCTTGCCGCCGAGGAGGCTTTGGCGCATCTTGGGGGTTAATCGAGCGACCGTCGCGTCCGAGCAGACCGGGAGCATCCAGGCGATGCGAGGTGCCCGCGCATGTACCTGAGGTCGATCTCGATGAAGGGCTTCAAGTCCTTCCCCGAGCGCACGACGCTGGAGTTCTCCCCCGGCGTCAGCGTCATCGTCGGCCCCAACGGCTCCGGCAAGAGCAACATCACCGACGCCGTCCTCTGGGCGCTCGGCGAGCAGAGCCCGGGGGCGATCCGCGGCGCCTCGATGCAGGACGTGATCTCCGCCGGCGGCAAGGGGATCACCCAGCGCAAGGCGGCCGAGGTCGAGGTGACGATTGACAACTCCGACGGCCGCGCCGCCACCGAGTTCTCCGAGATCGCGGTCGAACGCCGGCTCGACCGCTCCGGCGACAGCGGCTACCGCCTCAACGGCGCCCGCTGCCGCCTCGCCGACGTCACCGACGTGCTCTCCGACACCAACCTCGGCCGCGAGATGCACTCGGTGATCAGCCAGGGACGGGTCGAGACGATCGTTCACTCCAAGCCGCGTGAGCGGCGGCTCCTGGTCGAGGAGGCGGCCGGCCTTGGCAAGCATCGCAAGCGCCGGCGCCGGGCCGAGCTGAAGCTGCGCTCGGCGCGCGACAACCTCGACCGCGCCCTCGACGTCGAGCGCGAGGCGCGGGCGCGGCTGCGGCCGCTGAAGCGCCAGGCGCAAGCGGCCGAGCTGGGGGCGCGGATCGAGCGCGAGGAGCTGGGGCTGCGGGCGCAGCTGGTCTCCGAGGAACTGCGCTTCGGCGCCGACCGCGCCGCCGCGGCTGAGGCGGCGGCGGCAAAGGCGCGCGGGGTGCGGGCGAAGCTGGAGGAGCGGCTGAGCGAGGTCTCCGGGCGCCGGGCCGCAGCCGAGGAGCGCTTTGCCGCTCGCGACCGCGAGCGCACCCAGGCCTGGGGCCTGCTGACGAAGCTGCGGGGTGATCAGGAGCGGGTCGCGGTCCGGGTCGCCAACCTCTCCAGCCGCGAGGCCGAGGTTGAGGCCGGGCTGGAGCGGCTGCGGGTCGAGCTGGGCCCGCTGACCCTCGACGTCGGGCCGGGCTCGGCCCCCGGCGAGCGGGCGCGAAAGCTGGAAGAGGAGCTGGGCGAGATCGACGCCGGCCTGCGGACGGCGGGCGAGGGCCTCGACGTCGCCCGCTCCGCCGACGCCGCCGAGGCGGCGCGCGAGAAGGCGCTCGGGGACGTTCGCGCCGGCGCCGAGCGCGCCTCCCGCCACGCCAAACGGGCCGAGGGCCTGCTCGGCGAGCGCCACCGCGAGGCGATGCGGGCGCGCCTGGCGGCGGGGGAGACGCTGCTCGACGACGTCCGCAGCGCGCTGAAGGCCGTCGAAGGCGCCGGTACGGCGATCCGCGAGCGGGTCGAGCGGATCGAGCAGAAGGTGATGGGCGGCAAGGACGACGGCGACGAGATCGCCGAGGAGCTGCGCGCCTGCTCTCAGCAGGAGTTCGAGCTGCAGGCGGAGATGAGGAAGACCTCCGACGAGCTGACCCAGGCCGAGGTCGAGGCCGCCCACCTCGGCGACCGCCGCGCCGAGGCCGAGCGCGAGCTGGCTTCGATCGCCGAGCGGCTGGGGGAGGAGATCCCGCCCGCCGAGGAGGCCCTGAGCGAGGAGGCGCGGGCCGAAATCGACCGAAAGCTGGAGCGGTTGGAGCGCCGGCGGGCGCAGATCGGACCGGTCAACCCGCTGGCCGAGCAGGAGTACGACGAAGCCCGCGAGCACGTCGAGAGCCTGCAGGTGCAGCGCGAGGACATCGAGCGGTCGATGCGGGAGCTGGAGTCGTTGATCCGCGACATCGACGAGGAGATCGAGCGCGCCTTCGAGCAGACCTTCGAGGCGACGGCGAAGAACTTCGAGGAGATGGTCGAGCACCTCTTCCCCGGCGGCCGCGGGCGCCTGCGCCGCGTCAGCCTGCGGCCGGTGCGCGACGACGAGCGGCCAGCCGGCGAGCAGGAGGCGCCGACCGACGCCGAGCCGGAGCCTGAGCCCGAGGAGGAGGAAGAGGAGCGCGACGAGCTCGGGGTCGAGATCGAGGTCACCCCGGCCGGCAAGTCGACCCGCAAGCTGCAGCTGCTCTCCGGCGGTGAGAAGTCCCTGGTCGCGCTGGCCTTCGTCTTCGCCGTCTTCCTCGCCCGGCCCTGCCCCTTCTACATCCTCGACGAGGTCGAGGCCGCCCTCGACGACGCCAACATCGACCGCTTCCTGCAGCTGATCCGGCGCTTCTCTGACCGCGCCCAGTTCGTCATCGTCACCCACCAGAAACGGACGATGGACGCCGCCGACGTGCTCTACGGCGTCTCGATGGGCGGGGACGGCGTGACCAAGGTGGTGTCGCGGAAACTCCCCCGCGAAGTCGCCGAGGACGAAGAGGACGAGGGCGAAGCCCCGGGCCTCTCCGCCGTCGCTTAGACCGGATGTCCTAGATGGCTCCGGAGTTCGAGCGAGAGTGCTTCTTCATCGCTCCTATCGGGGATGTCGACAGCGAAATAAGGAAGCGATCCAACGGCATTCGGGACTGGTTGGTGAGGCCTGCCGCTGAAGCTGCCGGCGATCTCGAGACTGTCCGAGCTGATGATGTCGGTGAGCCCGGACAAATCACGGCACAGGCAGTTCAGCACTGCTTGAAGGCGAAAGCTGCAGTGGCCGATCTGACCGGCGGCAATCCCAATGTCTACTACGAGCTGTCTGTGCGACATGGCGCCCAGCTTCCGGTGGTTCTGCTTGCCGAAGAGGGCACCAAGCTTCCCTTCGACATCAGTCAATCCCGCGTGATCTTCTTCGATCACACCGACCTGAATAGCGCTGGAAAAGCAAGGGAAGAGCTCGAGGTTCAGATAAGGGCCTCCCTCCTGAGACCTCCGGACAATCCAATCTCGGACGGGATGAGGTTGGCTCAACTTCAAGCAGGGGATGCCGAGGAGCAAACTCTGGCCGTCGTCCTGGATCGGCTGCAACGGCTCGCGGTACTGACGGAGCAGATCGATCAACGGCTCAGCCGGACGGAATCGCTAACTCGCAGGAGGCAGGCGCCGGTATATCTGCACCCTCCCGAGGAGCGCGATGAGTTTGGAAGACGCCTCGTGACTTGGGACGAATATCGAAAAAGAGTGGACGAGGAAGGTCCTAGTTCGAATCCCGCGGCTGACCTGAAGGCGGAAATCGAAGCTGAGCAGAGGCTAGAACGCCCGCCTGGATCTGACGACTTGGACGCCTAGGCGCCCGGCTGAGCCATACGACTCCTTCCGCCGCCTGATCCGTCGGGTGCCCTGGCTGCCCGCAACTATCATCTCCGATGGAGAAAATTTCAGCGTCCGCTGAATTTCCACCTCTATGAGGGCTATTTTTCAGCGCTCGCTGAGTTTGTCCGCCGACGGGTACCGTTTCGCCAATGGCTACGAGCTGGCAGGAGATAGTCAATCTGGGGTCGCGCAGTCCCGGAGCGGTCGCGACCGCCGCGGAAGAGGCACCTGAGCAGCGGCGCGGGGTCTTCAAGCGGCTGCGCGAGAGCCTCTCGAAAAGCCGCCAGGCGCTGACCGAGGAGATCTCGGCCAGCCTGTTCGACCGGATCGACGACGAGACCTGGGAGCTGCTCGAGGAGGCGCTGATCCTCGCCGACGTGGGCGCTCCGACGACGGCGGCGGTGGTCGAGAAGCTGGAGCACGAGGTCGAGTCCGGGGCGGTGCCGATGGACGGGGCCGCGGTCCGCGACCGCTTGATCGAGATGCTCGCAGAGGTCGCTTCGACCGGCCGCGCCCCGATCGACCTCAGCGCCGAGCCGGCGGTCCTGATGATGGTCGGGGTCAACGGCACCGGCAAGACGACGACGATCGGCAAGATCGCCTGGCACCTGAGCAAGGAGATGGGCCTGAGCGTGGTGATGGCCGCCGCCGACACCTACCGCGCCGCCGCCGCCGAGCAGCTCGAAACCTGGGCCGAGCGGGCCGGCGCCGAGCTGGTCCGCGGCGAAGAGGGCGCCGACCCCGGCGCCGTCGCCTACGACGCGATCAACGCCGCCCGCGCCCGCGGCGCCGATGTCGTCATCGTCGACACCGCCGGCCGCCTCCACACCCAGACCAACCTGATGGAGGAGTTGGCGAAGGTGCGCCGCGTGATCCAGAAGCAGATCCCCGAGGCCCCGCACGAGACCCTGATCTCGATCGACGCCACCACCGGCCAGAACGGGCTGCGCCAGGCCAAGGTCTTCTCCGAGGCGGTCGAGGTCGACGGCGTCGTCCTCACCAAGCTCGACGGCACCGCCCGCGGCGGCATCGCCCTCGCGATCGCCTCCGACCTCGGCATCCCGGTGAAGCTGATCGGCGTCGGCGAGACCCTCGAGGACCTGCGCCCCTTCGACCCCGCCGACTACGCGAACGCGCTGCTGGCGGAGTAATCGCTCCCTCAGTAGAGGAGATAGATCTGAACGAGCGAAACACTTCTCGGTGATCGATCAGGCCCTTCTAGCTTTCGCCGAGGCCGCTGAGAGAGGGGATGAGATGCCTGGGATCTGCCTTTTCACCGGGATTCTCAGCATCTTTGGTAGCCCGATCAGATCTACCGAGGCGCGAACCCTTATGGAAGAGAGCTTGGCCCACACGATGCTTCGCTCCGAGGGTCGCCTCCGTCGTCGCAAGGAGACGGTTGCTGCCGAAGCCCGACAAGCCGCCGAGGCCTATCTCGCAACCTTCGGCTCCGGGGTGGTCGCCAACCCAGGCGGCCTGTCGCTTAAGGAAGCCGAGCTGATCGTCACCCCAACTTCTGAGCGAATCAGCATTCCCACTGTCCGCGTATCGCTTGATTCAGTGAACTCGTGGTTCGTCGGTGACTTCCAGTCGTCGGGTGGGGGAAGCAGCGGGTTTGCAGGATTCGTCACCTTCCCGACCAGCTAGTCAATGCTGCTGGCCGAGTAGGCCCGCCCCGACTCTTTAAGCTGCGCGGACATGTTCGACCAGCTCTCCGAACGGCTGCAATCGACCCTCTCCGACGTCCGCTCGCGCGGCAAGCTGAGCGAGTCCGACGTCGATGCGGCGATGCGGGAGATCCGCCTCGCGCTGCTCGAGGCGGATGTCAACTTCAAAGTCGTCAAAGCCTTCACGAAGACGCTGAAGGAGCGCTGCCTGGGCTCCGAGGTGCTGGAGAGCCTCGACCCCGGCCAGCAGGTGGTGAAGATCGTCAACGAGGAGCTTGCCTCGCTGATGGGCGGAACCGGCTCGGAGCTGGCGATGGCCTCCAGCGGCCCGACCGTGATCCTGATGGCCGGCCTGCAGGGCTCCGGTAAGACCACCGCATGCGCCAAGCTCGCCCAGTTCTTCGGCAAGCAGGGCAAGGATGTCGCCCTCGCGGCCTGCGACGTCTACCGCCCGGCCGCGGTCGAGCAGCTGGTGACGATGGGCGGCCGCGCGGGGGCACACGTCTACGAGCGCGGCACCGACGCCGATCCGGTCGACATCGCCTCCTGGGCGCTCGAGGAGGCCCGCCGCGAGCGCCGCGACGTCCTCATCGTCGACACCGCCGGTCGCCTCCACATCGACGCGGACCTGATGGCCGAGCTGGCGAAGATCCGCAAGCAGACCCGCCCCCACGACGTCCTCCTCGTCGTCGACGCGATGACCGGCCAGGACGCGGTCGGCGTCGCCGAAACCTTCGCCGAGGTCGCCGAGTTCGACGGCGTCGTCATGACCAAGCTCGACGGCGACGCCCGCGGCGGCGCCGCGCTCTCGGTCAAAGCCGTGACCGGCAAGCCGATCCTCTTCGCCTCCACCGGGGAGAAGATCGAGGACTTCGACAAGTTCCACCCCGACCGCATGGCGCAGCGGATCCTCGGCATGGGCGACGTCTTGAGCCTGATCGAGAAAGCCGAGCAGCAGGTCGACGAGGACGAAGCCGAGGCGCTGCAGGAGAAAATGCGGCGCGACCAGTTCACCCTTGACGACTTCCTCAAGCAGATGAAACAGGTCCGCAAAATGGGGCCGCTGAGCGGGATCATCGGGATGCTGCCGGGGATGGGGGCGATGAAGCAGCTGAAGAACGCCGACGTCGACGAGCGGGAGCTCGACCGCGTCCAGGCGATCATCCTCTCGATGACCCCCCAGGAGCGGGCCAATCCGGGGATCATCAACGGCTCCCGCCGCAAACGGATCGCCAACGGCTCCGGGACCAAGGTCCAGAACGTCAACGCCCTGGTCAAGCAGTTCGACCAGATGCGCGTGCTGATGAAATCGATGGCCAACGGGCGGATGCCGACGCCCCAGCAGATGGCCCAGCTGGCGGGCGGAAACCAGCGCGCGCCGCGCCCCAAGGCCCGTAGACGCTAATCTGCCCGACCCTATGGCAGTCAGAATCAGACTCAGACGCGTGGGTTCGAAGAAGAACCCGATCTGGCGCATCGTCGTCGCCGACAAACGCTCGCCCCGCGACGGGCGCACGATCGAGACGATCGGCCAGTACAACCCGCAGACCGACCCCTCGACGATCAACATCGACGAGGAGCGCGCGAAGCACTGGCTCGAGCACGGTGCCCAGCCCTCGGAGACGGTGGCGACCCTGCTGCGGACCAAGGGCATCAAGGCCTCCGGCAGCTAGCCGGGCCCAGCGGCGATGACCGAGCTGCTCGAGTTTCTCGTCAAGGCCCTCGTCGAAGACCCGGAGGCGGTCAAGGTCGAGGAGCTGGAGGAAGACGGGGACCTCGTCTACGAGATCAGCGTCGCCGAGGGCGACCTCGGGCGCGTGATCGGCAAGGGCGGGCGGATCGCCAACGCGATCCGGACGATCGCCAAGGCCGCCGCCGTGCGGATCGACCGCCGCGTCATCGTCGACATCCTCGACTGACTCCCATCGCGACCATCTAGAGTCGCCGCGTGCGCCTCGACGTCTTCACCCTCTTCCCCGAGGCCTTTGACTGGTTCCAGACCCAGCGCTCGGTCCAGAACGCGATCCGCGAAGGCAACGAGCTCAACTTCTTCAACTACCGCGACTCGACCCCGCTGACCGCCGGCCAGGTCGATGACTCCCCCTACGGCGGCGGCGCCGGGATGGTGCTGCGGGTCGACGTCGTCGACGCCGCCCTGCAGGCCGCCTACGGCGAAGGGCCGCGCCCGCGGATCGTCCTCCTCTCGCCGACCGGGCCGCTGCTCGACGACCCGATCGCCGACGAACTCGTCGCCGAGCCCCACGTCGCCCTGCTCTGCGGCCGCTACGAGGGCTTCGACGACCGCGTCCACCGGCACCTCGCCGACGACGAGCTCTCGATCGGCCGCTACGTGCTCGCCGGCGGCGAGCTGCCGGCGATGGTCGTCGCCGACGTCCTCATGCGCAAGCTTCCCGGCGCCCTCGGCCACGAGGACTCCGCCGTCGAGGAGTCCTTCAGCCACGCCCTCGAGGGGATGCCCGAGTACCCGCATTTCACTCGCCCGCCGAGCTACCGCGGCTGGCCGGTTCCCGAGGTCCTGCTCTCCGGCGACCACGGGAAAGTCCGCGAGTGGCGGTTGCAGCAGAGCCGGCTCCGAGCCGAGCAGTTCGAAAAAGACGCGGAATAGCTACCATTCCGCCACCGCGCGGTTCCCGCACCTGGGTCCCGGCGGTTTTTTCTCGCAGCAACTCTGCCTATGAGCTCCGTAATCGACAGCATCGAGCGCGCCCAGCTGCGGCAGGGCCTGCCCAAATTCGACCCTGGTGACCGTGTCCGCGTCCACTTCCAGGTGATCGAGGGCAACCGCAAAAGGACCCAGGTCTTCGAGGGCGTCGTCCTCAAGCGCCAAGGCTCCGGCGTGCGCGAGACCTTCACGGTGCGCAAGCAGTCCTTCGGCGTCGGCGTCGAGCGGACGTTCCCGCTGCACTCGCCCAAGATCGAGAAACTCGAGGTCGCGGCGCGCGGCGACGTCCGCCGCGCCAAGCTCTACTACCTGCGCGGCAGGATCGGCAAGGCCGCCCGCGTCGCCGAGCGGCGCTGGGGGATCGACGACGACGTCGTCGCGGTCGCCGGCGCGGCCGACGGCGAGTCCAGCGCGGTCGACGCCGAGGGCGTCAGCCAGGAGGAGGTCGTGCCGGTCGAGACCGAGGAGGCGCCAGAGGCCGGGTCCGAGGCGCCCGCCGAGGAGGCACCCGAGGCCGAGGCGGGCAGCGAGGGACAGAACCAAGGTGCCGAGCCGCAGCCGGAGGGCGAGGCCGAGCACGAGGCCGCGCCGGCAGCTGAGGCGGAGGCCGAGACGGCGGCGGAGACGGACGCGGAAGCGCCCGAGGCGGGGGAGACCGAGGACACTGCAGCGCCCGAGGATGCCGAGGACGAGAAGCCGTCGGGGGACGGCGACTCCGACGAGGACTCGGCAGCCTGAATCCCAGGATCCCGAAGCCGGAATCCAGAGCAGGCGGCCTGATCGAGCTGGTCGTCATCGTCGTGCTCGCGCTCGGGCTGGCGCTGGCAATCCAGGCCTGGGTCGTGAAGCCCTACCAGATCCCCTCGGGCTCGATGGAACCCACCCTGGACGTCGGCCAGCGGGTGCTGGTCAACCGCTTCCTCTACCACTTCAAGGACCCGAAGGTCGGCGACATCGTCGTCTTCCATCCCCCCGAGGGCGCCGAAGGCGGGCCGGGCGAACAGTGCGGCGTCAACCGCAACCAGACCGAACCCTGCCCGACCGCAACCGAAAACGAGGCGAGCGACAACTTCATCAAGCGGATCGTCGCCGGCCCCGGCGACACGATCGCGGTCAAAGAAGGGCACCCGGTCGTCAACGGCAAGATGGTCAGCGACGAGCCCTACATTTATCCCTGCCCTTCCTGCAATTTGCCGAAAGCGATCACGGTTCCACCCGATCACTACTTCATGATGGGGGACAACCGTGGGGCCAGCGACGACAGCCGCGAATGGGGTCCCGTTCCCCGAGACTGGATCATCGGAGAGGCCTTTGCCACCTACTGGCCCCCGAACCGCATCGGCGGGCTCTAAGAGCCAGAAGCCGAAGACTCACCGGCGCCGGCTCGCGCGCAGCCGCCGCCTGTTCGCCTTCGACCGCGGGCTGCAAAGCCGGTTCGTGGCGGGCGCCGACGAGGCCGGGCGGGGCTGCCTGGCCGGGCCGCTGGTCGCCGCCGCGGTCCTGATCGACTACGAGCGGCTCTCGCACTCCGATCGCCGCGCGCTCAGCGGCCTGCACGACTCCAAGCAGATGACCGAGACCCAGCGGCTTGAGATGTACCCGTGCGTCCTGCGAGCGGCCGAGCGGATCAGCGTCGTCGTCCGCTCCGCCCCCGGGATCGACCGCCGGGGACTGCACGTGACCAACATCGAAGCGCTCTCGCTGGCGCTGGAGCGGCTGGCGCCGGGTGAGGAGGCGATCTGCCTGGTCGACGGCTTCCGCCTGCCCCGCTGCGGAGTCCCGCACCGGCGGGTGGTCAAGGGGGACGCGACCAGCGCCGCGATCGCCGCCGCCTCGGTCATCGCCAAGGTGACGCGCGACCGGTACATGCGGGAGGTGGCGCCGAGGCACCCGGGCTGGGGCTTCGAGGAACACGTCGGCTACTCGACCCCCGAGCACCGCCAGGCGATCGAGGAAATCGGGATCTCGCCGCTGCACCGCCGCTCGTTCCAGTCGGTGGCCTACTCCCAGCTCGAGCTGTCCTGACCGGCGCATATCGGCGTCCTCGGTCGCTCGCGTGCAGAGCACGCCACGCTCCCTGCGTCCTTGATCTGCTTGGTCAGGACGGCGTTAGAAAGCACCTTTGACGTAATCGACGTCGATCGCGCGGCCGTGGCGGTCGAGGGTGACGCCGACGGCGTCGAAGCGGATCTCGGCGTAGGGCATCTGGCCACGGCGTTCGGACATCCAGGCGGTGGCGAGGCGGCGGACGCGGCTCTGCTTGCGGGCGTCGATCGCCAGGATCGGCTTCTCGGGTCCGAAGGACGTTCCCTCCCGCGCCCCCTTCACCTCGATGAAGACGAGGGTGGCGTCGTCGCGGGCGACGATGTCGAGCTCGCCGTAGCGGGTGCGGGCGTTGCGCTCGACGATCTCCCAGCCATGAGCGGCGAGGCGGCGAGCGACCAGGTCCTCGGCGATCTCTCCGGTGCGGCGGCGGGCGACGGTCATGGAGGGATAAGGGCCCGATGGTGACGAACTCTCCCCACTTTTTGCCCGAAGAATTTGCTTTTTGCGCGCCACGCGTGAATCGGCGCCGCCTAGCGTGGCTGCCGTGCTCGCCACCGCCCGCACCTTCACCCTCGACGGCATCTCTGCCCGCCCGGTCCGGGTCGAGGTCGATGTCCACCGCGGCCTGCCGAACTTCACGATCGTCGGCTTGCCCGACGCCGCCGTGCGCGAGGCGCGGGAGCGGGTGCGGGCGGCGCTGGTCAACTGCGGCTTCGAGTTCCCGCTGCGGCGGATCGTCGTCAACCTGGCTCCGGCCAGCCTGCGCAAGGCAGGGCCGGGGATGGACCTGGCGATCGCCGCGGCGCTGCTGAGCGCCGCGGGGGAGCTGGAGTGGGAAGGCCTGGGGCGGGTCGCCCTGGCTGGAGAGCTGGCCCTGGACGGCTCGCTGCGACCGGTACAGGGCGCTCTGGCGATGGCGGAGGCGGCGCGGGAGAGCGGGGCGAAGGCGATCGTGCTGCCGGCCGAGAACGGAGGGGAGGCGTCGCTGGCGGAGGGCATCGGCGTGGTGCCGGTGGAGGCGCTGGGGCAGCTGCCGGCTCTGGTCGCGGGGGAGTGGGACCCGCCGCGGCCGGAGCCGATGCCGCTGCGGCTCGATCCCCCGCCCGGAGCGCCGGACCTGGCCGACCTGCGCGGCCAGCCGCACCTGCGCCACGCGCTGGAGGTGGCGGCAGCGGGAGGCCACAGCCTGCTCATGGTCGGCCCGCCTGGGGCGGGGAAGTCGCTCGCCGCCAGCCGGCTGCCGTCGATCCTGCCGCCGCTCGCCGTCGGCGACGCGCTGGAGGTGGCGCGGATCGCCAGCTCTTGCGGCCGGCTCGACAGCCTGCCCGGCGGCAGGCCGTTCCGGGCGCCCCACCACACGGTCAGCGCCGCCGGCCTCGTCGGCGGCGGCAGCCCGCCGCGTGCCGGCGAGGTGACGCTCGCCCACCGCGGCGTCCTCTTCCTCGACGAGCTCTGCGAGTTCCGCCGCGACGCGCTCGAGGCGCTGCGGGCGCCGCTGGAGACGGGGGAGGTCGCGATCGCCCGGGTCGGCGGCCAGCGCGTTCTCCCCTGCCGGTTCATGCTGGTGGCGGCCGCCAACCCCTGCCCGTGCGGCCGCGGCGAAACCGACCCCGACTGCGCTTGCTCGCCGTATGAGGTGCAGCGGTATCAGGGCAAGCTGAGCGGAGCGCTTGCCGACCGCATCGACATCCTCGCCGCGGTTCGCCAGCCGAGTGCCGCCGAGATCGGCGGCGCGCCGGGTGAGCCCTCGGCAGCCGTCCGCGAGCGGGTCTGCGCGGCGCGGGAGCGCCAGGAGAAAAGGCTCGGCAGTGGGCGCTGCAATGCGGAGATGACGCCAGCCGAGGCGCGGGCGTGCCCGCTGGGCGAGGGCGCGGCGACGCTGCTCGCCGACCTCTACGCGCGGCAGCGACTGAGCGGCCGCGCCCACGACCGCGCGTTGCGGCTGGCGCAGACCCTTGCCGACCTGGCAGGACTGGAGGAGATCGGCGAGGAGCAGATGGCGCAGGCGCTGCAGATGCGGAGGCGGGACCGTGGCTGAGCCGCGCGCCTGCCCCGAGTGCCTGCGGCGATCCTGGCTGCTGGCGGACCTCGGTCCCTACGTGGAGCGGATCGCGACCGGGGAGGTCGGCTCCCGCTCGCCGGAACTGCTGCGGCTCTCCAGCGAGGAGCTGGCCGAGGTGGCGGCGCCGAATGTGGCGGCGCAACTGCTGGCACGGAACGCCGCCCTGCCGGAGGAGCGGCTGAACGAAGAGCTGCTGGTGGCCGGGTGCTGGGCCTGCTGCCGCCACGGCGACCTCTACCCGGACTCGCTGCGCGACGCCGACGACGCTCCCTGGGCCTTGATCGGCCGCGGCAGCCCGGAGCTGCTGGAAGGGTTGGAGCCCTTCGAAACCGTGACCATCGTCGGCGCTCGCCGCGCCACCTCCTACGGCCGCGAGATCGCCCGCGAGCTGGGGCGGGAGCTGGCGGCGGCGGGGATGACCGTCGTCAGCGGCCTCGCCTTCGGGATCGACGGCTGCGCCCACCGCGGTGCCCTCGACGCCGGCCGCACGATCGCCGTCCTCGGCTGCGGCCCCGACGTCGCCTACCCCGCCAGCCACCGCACCCTCTGGCGCCGGGTCTGCGAAGTCGGCCTGGCGATCTCCGAGCTGCCGCCCGGCGCCACCCCCTGGCGCTGGACCTTCCCCGCCCGCAACCGGATCATGGCCGCCCTCGCCGGGATGACCGTCGTCGTCGAGGCCGCCAAGCGCTCCGGCTCCCTGATCACCATGGACCTCGCCGCCGACCTCGGCCGCGACCTCGGCGCCGTCCCGGGCCCCGTCACCTCCCGCGCCTCCGCCGGCCCCAACGCCCTCCTCGCCAGCGGCGCCCACGTCATCCGTGACGCCCAGGACGTCCTCGACGCCATGCTCGGCCCCGGCCGGAAGCCGATCAACCACGCCCTCCCGTCCCTGAATCCCGCCCTCGAAGCGGTCCTCGCCGCGGTCGAGTCTGGCGAGTCGACCTGCGACGGAGTCGCAACCGCAACCGCAATCTCCGGTCCCGCCGCAGCCGCCGCCCTCGCCCACCTGGAGCTGCTGGGCTATGTCAGGTGTTCATCGCTTGGAAGCTACGTGCGGGCGTTGTCCGAATCGTGACTCGGCTTCTACCCCTAAGATCCCCTTCGGGTGCCAGAGAGGCCGAAGAGCCATGTGATCGGCGACAGGGCGGTTTCTGCGGTGATGGACACCGTCGCCCATGCGGGCTATGCAGCGGAAATCGTTTCAAAGGACTATGGAGAGGATCTCCTGGTCCAGACGAGCCATGTGGGCCAAATGGACGCCAGTCGTCTTTGGTTGCAAGTAAAGGGGACGGCGAGCTTGGACCGTCACCTATTGAAGTCGGGTGATCTGCGGCTCCCGGTCAGCTTTGACCATGCATTGCGCTGGGCGCGGAGCGCGGATCTCGTTGCGGTTGTCCTATGGGATGTGGAGTCGTCAAGAGGGTGGTACACGCTTCCCTTGAGCCAGGTGGACCAGATTGGTGGCTTCATCAATGAGAGGCAGACGATGACGCTCCAGTTCGACCGGCGGGACGCCTTCTCCTCAGAGGTGGTGCATTCACTGGCATGGGAATCGCGCATCAACCACTTTCGCTATCTCATGCTCAGCGCCAGAAGCATCGATCGCGACCGGGCAGAGCGGGGAGAAGAGAAGTCGAGACTGATCAAGCTATTGGCGCTGGACTTTCTCATTTTGCTCGGGATAGTCGAGCAGACTTCTCAAAACCCGGTGCTCTACGACGTTCCTCAAGCGGTTCGTGACCTAATGATTGAAAACTTCATAGATGCTTGCTTGCATCAAGAAGATCCCGTAGCCGCTGTTGCCGAGGCAGGAACGCGGACTCTCTTCGCCTATGTTCCTGTCAGGGGGGAACAGCGGGGACTGCCGATGATCTTGATCGAAGAGCCGGTCGAGGTTCTTGTTTCGCTTCTCGGGATCCCAAAGGTAATCGGAGACAACTATGGGATTTAGGGCACCCCGACAAATACCCGCCGCCCTCTCGATCGCCGGGTCTGACTCCGGCGGCGGCGCCGGAATCCAGGCCGACCTGAAGGCGTTCGCGCGGGTTGGGGTGCATGGGATGACTGCGATCACTGCGATCACGGCACAGAACACCGTGGGGGTGGAGGCGGTGCAGGCGATCTCGCCGCGGGTGATAGTTGCGCAGGTGAAGGCGGTGGCCGAGGACATCGGGGTCGATGCGGTGAAGATCGGGATGCTGGGGACGGCGGAGACTGTGGGGGCGGTGGTGGAGGCGCTCGGGCATGTGGGCGGGGCGCCGGTGGTGATCGATCCGGTGATGGTCTCCGAGAGCGGGGCGGTGCTGCTGGACGAGGACGCACGGAGCGCGCTGGTCGAGCGGTTGCTGCCGCTGACCGCGGTGGCCACCCCCAACATTCCCGAGGCGCGGGTGCTGACGGGGCTGGGGGAGGGGGCGAGTCAGGAGGAGCTGGCGCGGGCGGTGGTCGCGCTCGGTCCCAAGGCGGTGGTGGTTACCGGCGGGCACAGCGAGGAGCTGGTCGATCTCTTCTTCGACGGGGAGCAGATGGTCGAGATTCCAGGTGAGCGGCATCCGGACGGGGCTGCCCACGGGTCCGGCTGCACCCACTCCTCGGCGCTGGCGGCTTATCTGGCCCGCGGCGAGGAGCCACTGGAGGCGGCTCGCAAGGCTCGGGTGGTCGCCTCCGAGGCCGTGGGGGCGGGCCTGCGCGGGATTGGCAAGGGGCCGGGGCCGGTGAACGCGCTTGGGCTCGAATGACCAGATTGGCCAGCTCTGGCTCCAAAGCGGGGCGGTCGCGGCCGCGGTGCCCTCAGTAGATTTGGCTGCCATGAGCACGAATGGCGACACCGCGACCAAGCTGCCCCGTCCCCGCTCGGCGACCGTCTTCGACGGTCCCGACCGCGCCCACTCGCGCGCCTACATGAAGGGGATCGGGTTCGACGACGATGCGCTCAGCCGGCCGACGATCGGGATCGCCAACACCTGGACCGAGGCGATGCCGTGCAACTTCCACCTGCGGGCCTTGGCCGAGCACGTCAAAGAGGGGGTGCGCGCGGCCGGCGGGACGCCGATGGAGTTCAACACCGTCGCCGTCTCCGACGGGGTGACGATGGGGACGCAGGGGATGAAGGCCTCGCTGGTCAGCCGCGAGGTGATCGCCGACTCGATCGAGCTGATGGCCCGCGGCTACCAGTTCGACGCGATCGTCGCCCTGTGCGCCTGCGACAAGACGATCCCGGGCTGCGCGATGGCGCTGGCCCGCCTCGACGTGCCCTCGGTGCTGCTCTACGGCGGCTCGATCGCCCCCGGCCACTGGCACGGCCGCGACGTCACCATCCTCGACATCTTCGAGGCGATCGGCGCCCACAACGCGGGCGACATGTCCGACGAGGAACTGCACGAGCTCGAGGGCGTCGCCAGCCCCGGCGCGGGCGCGTGCGGCGGCCAGTTCACCGCCAACACGATGGCCTGCGCGTTCGAGGCATTGGGGATCAGCGCCGGCGGCTCGGCGATGGTCCCGGCCGAAGACGACGACAAGCAGACGGTGGCCGAGAAGGTCGGCGAGCTGGTGATCAACGTCCTCGTCAACGACCTGCGGCCGAGCAAGATCATCACCCGCGAGTCGCTTGAGAACGCGATCGCCTGCATCTGCGCCTCGGGCGGCTCGACCAACGGCGTCCTGCACATGATCGCCCTCGCCCACGAGCTCGGGATCGAGTTGACGATGGATGACTTCGAGCGGATCTCGCGGCAGACGCCGCTCTTCGCCGACCTCAAGCCGGGCGGCCGCTTCGTCGCCACCGACCTCTACGCCGCCGGCGGGGTGCCGGTGATCCTCAAGCGCCTGGCCAAAGCCGGGATCCTCCACGGCGAGGCGATTACCGTGACCGGGAAAAGCATCGGCGAGGAAGCCGCTGCCGCGACCGAGGCCCCCGACCAGGAGGTCGTGCGCCATGTCGAGAACCCGCTCAAGCCCGAAGGCGGGCTGGCGATCCTTCGCGGCAACCTCGCCCCGGAAGGCTCGGTGGTCAAGGTCGCCGGCACCGAGCGCCGCCAGCAGACCGGTCCCGCCCGCGTCTTCGAGTCAGAAGAGGAGTGCTTCCGCGCCGTCAAGGACCAGCAGATCAACCCCGGCGACATCGTCGTCATCCGCAACGAGGGCCCGGTCGGCGGCCCCGGGATGCGGGAGATGCTGCAGGTGACCGCGGCGATCGTCGGCGAGGGGCTCGGCGAGAGCGTGGCGATGGTCACCGACGGCCGCTTCTCCGGCGCCACCCGCGGCCTGATGATCGGCCACGTCGCCCCCGAGGCGGCGAAGGGCGGCCCGATCGCGGCGATCCGCGAGGGCGATGAGATCACCGTCGACATCGACAACCGCAGCCTCAGCGTCGCCCTCTCCGACGAGGAGATCGCGAAGCGGGTCGAGGAATACGAGCAGCCCGAGCCGCTCTACACCCGCGGCGTCATGGCCAAGTACGCGGCTACGGTGTCATCCGCCTCCAAGGGCGCGATCACGGGCTAGGTGACGCGGCGCATCTCTGCGTCCTCGGTCGCTCGCGTGCAGAGCACGCCACGCTCCCTGCGTCCTTGACCTGCTTGGTCACCTAACCCGTGACGGTTTAACCGACGGCGGTGTCCTGCGCTGCCCGCAGCGGCTGCGAGGACTCGATGAACTCTTCCAGCAGCGGGTTGAAGCGTTGCGGGCGCTCGAGCATCGGCAGGTGGCCGGTGCGCTCGAAGAGCTCGAGGCGGGACCTCGGGATCAGGCGGTGGTACCCGAGCGCGCCCTCGACCGGGACGATCTGGTCGCTGAGGCCCCAGACGATCATCGTCGGGATCTCGATTTCCGGCAGCCGCTCGCGGGTGTCGTAGCCCCAGATCTTGGTCAGCGCCGCGCTGAAGGCGGGCGCCTGCAGCCCCGGGCGCACCTGCTCGGCGAGCAGCTCCGGGCGCAGCTTGTTGGGGTTGCGGAAGAGGCGGCCGAAGGCGATCTTGCGGCCGCGCGGCGTCGTCCAGTAGACGCGGCGGTCGCCGCTCATCAGCGGGATCGCCGCCCGGAAGATGCGGGCGGCGGCGTCGAAGGTGCGGCCCTGCCACTCGGCGAAGCTGATCCCGGCCGCGGAGATCAACACCAGGCGGTCGAAGCGCTCGGGCTCCTCGATCACCGCCTCGGTGCCGATGAAGCCGCCCATCGAGTTGCCGACCAGCGCCGCCACCCGCTCGATCCCCAGCCGCTCGCAGAAGTCGTGGACGAGCCGGCCGTAGTTGGCCATCGAGATCTCCCAGGACGGCATCGGGCTGTCGCCGAAGCCCGGCAGGTCGATCGCGATCGCCCGGTGCGTGCGGCCGAAGTAGGGGAGGTTTTCGAGCCAGTTGCGCCAGCAGCCGGCGATGCCGTGGATGAAGATGATCGGCTCACCCTCGCCGATCTCCACGTAGTTCACGTCCTGCGCCCCGGGCAGGTCGACCCGCCGCAGGTGCTGACCCCAGTCGATCTTCAGCCACTCCGGGTCGGGGTTCCCGTAGTCGGTACCGGGGAAGGCTGGCAGCGGTTGGCGCTCCGGCTCAGGCATAGCCCATCCTTTCCAAGACCGGGATCTCCCGGATCTGCGGCGGCTGCAGGTGGTCCCAGAGGATCCCCCGCGGCCGGTCGTGCTGGCGGTCGATCTCGATCACCGCCCGCGGCGTCGCGATCAGGTCGCAGGGAAGGTCGTGGTCGGTGACCATCAGGTGCTGGCGGAGGATCTGGATTGGGTGGACGGTGGTGGCGACTGCGGTGTGGGCGTCGATCTTGCCGGCGTCGGTGAGGATCCCGTACTCGAGGTCGTGGTAGCCGCCGCCTTTGCCGACGCGGGCGCCGCTGAGGTTGACCGCGACCGAGCCGCAGAGGACGAAGTCGATCTCGGGCAGGTCGTCGAGGGCGACGACACGGCCGTGCTTGAGCGCTCCCTTGATCGTCGCCGCCTCCCTTATCGCCGCCTTCGAGAGGCGCTTCGGCTCCAGCACCCGGAAGGGATGGGGGTCGCGCAGGCGCGGCACCGCCATGATCATCGTCTTGCCCTCTTCCAGCGCGATCCGCCGCGCGTGGGTCTGCGGCGAGTCCGGATTGGCCTTGATCACCCGCGCCCGCTTCCAGAGCCTGTGCCCTGCGAGCTTCTCAGCCGCGAGTTTGGCGCCGGCGAAGTTCGGGATCCGCCCCTCGGCCCCGGGGAAGCGGGAAACCCCCTCCCGTTCCATCGCCTTCCAGACCTCCGCCCGGACCTCGTCCTTGGTGCGCATCGGCGAAAGATATCCGGCCCCGCTGCCGATAAGACCGAGGCACATGCGAAATTGCAAGGAAGACCACCCGGCAGGCCGAAGATGGCCGATGCCTAAACTTCTACCAACCGGCAACCAGACGTCCTAAGGGTTACTCAGTCCAGATGCGAACGAAGACTTCTATTGCGGCGCTGATCGCCGCTCTTTTGCTGGTGGTCGTGGTCGGCGGCGCCTACGCCTACGACAGCTCCCAGAAGGACCAGATCGCCGACGGGGTGACGATCGCCGGCGTCGACGTCAGCGGCCTGAACGAAGAAGAAGCGGCGGCGAAGGTCCGCCGCAAGCTGCTGGCCCCGCTGCAGCACTCGCTGAAGGTCAGCTTCGACGGCGAGACCTGGAAGCTCCCCGGACAGAAGCTGAAGATCCGCGCCGACATCGACGCCGCGGTCGCCGAAGCGGTCGAAGACAGCCAGGAGGGGGGACTGCCCGGCCGCCTGGTCCGCTACGTCAGCGGCGGCGAAGTCGACGAAAGCATCACCCCGCAGGTCGCCTACTCGGTGCCGGCGGTCAACCGCTTCGTCCGCCAGGTGGCGGAAGAGGTCAACCGGGAACCGAAGAACGCCGACGTCGAAGCGACCGGAGACTCGCTCACGGTCGTCGCCGGCGAGTCCGGCCGCAAGCTGCGCGACAACCTGCTCGAGAAGGACCTGAAGGCGGCGGTCCTCAACGCCAACGCCCCGCACACGATCAAGGCCAAGGTCCACTCGGTCCCGCCGGAGGTCACCAAGCAGGAAGTCGCCGCCGAGTACCCGTCCTACCTCACCCTCGACCGCTCGACCTTCACCCTGCGGCTCTGGAAGCACCTGAAGCTGGCCAAGACCTACACCGTCGCCGTTGGCATGGAAGGGCTGGAAACGCCGGAAGGGCTGTACGCGATCCAGGAAAAGGAAGAAAACCCGGTCTGGCACGTGCCGATGAGCGACTGGGCCGGGAGCCTGGCCGGACAGACGATCCCGCCGGGGCCGTCGAATCCGATCAAGGCGCGCTGGATGGGCATCTACGAAGGCGCCGGCATCCACGGCACCGAAGAGACCTACTCGCTCGGCAGCGCCGCTTCCCACGGCTGCGTCCGGATGGCGATTCCGGACGTGGAAGAACTCTACGACGAAGTCGAAGTAGGCACGCCGATTTTTATCGGATAGCGGACGCTGCAAACCTGCGCATCTCGGCGTCCTCCCTCGGTCATGTGCAGAGCACACTCCCTCGGTCGTCCTTGACCTGCTTGGTTTTCGCGCCCGTTCGCAGGACGACCGAACACCGCGGCGAACCTGATCTCCGATGAACTGGGAGGAAGCACTCAGCGCCTACGACCGCGACCTGCGCGCGCGCGGCTCGGCCGAGCGCACGCGTCGGGCATACGGGGTCGATCTCGGCGGCTTCTCCGAGTGGGCCGGGGAGCAGGGTCTCGGGCCCGCCGACATCCGCCATCGCGACGTGCGCCGCTACGGCGCGGGACTCTCCAACGCCGGCGCGGCGCCGGCCACGGTCGCCCGCAAGCTGGCGGCGATCCGCGGCCTCTACGGATACCTGGTCCGCACCGAAAAAGCCGGCGCCAACCCGGCCGAGCTCGTCTCCAGCCCGAAGCGGGCGGAGAAGCTGCCGACCGTGCTCACCACCGAGCAGATGCGCTCGCTGCTGGAGCGGATCCCGGCGCGGACGCCGCTGGAGCTACGCGATCGGGCGATGCTGGAGCTCGCCTACTCCTGCGGCCTGCGCTGCGAGGAGATCGTCAACCTTGACGAGGGCTCTCTCGACTTCGAGACCGAGCAGCTGCGGGTGCTCGGCAAGGGAAACAAAGAACGGCTGCTGCCGGTGGGGGAGCCGGCGCAGCGGGCGCTGCGGCGCTACCTCGACAAGGGCCGGCGCGCTCTCGCCGCCGATCCGCGCGAGCAGGCGCTCTTCCTCTCCAAGAGCGGGCGCCGCCTCTCCAACTCCGACGTCACCCGCCGCCTCGGCCTCTGGACGCGTGAGGCCGCCCTCGCCGCCGGGCTCTCCCCGCACGCACTTAGACATTCCTTCGCAACGCATTTGCTCGAGGGGGGCGCCGACCTGCGTACGATTCAGGAGTTGCTAGGTCACGCGTCGATCTCGACCACCCAGATCTACACCCGAGTCGACGCGGCGAGGCTGCGCGACACCTACGCCGCCAGTCACCCCCGCGCATGAGACAAATCCCCGCAAACGAACGTAGGATGCCCTAGTGGAAACGGGAGTGAAAGAGGTCGAGCTCCGCGACCTGTGGCGCCGCTACAAGGACGACGGGGACGAGGGCGCCCGCGAGCGGCTCGTCGTCGCCTACTCGCCGATGGTCAAGTTCGTCGCCGGTCGCCTCGGTGCCGGACTGCCTTCCCACGTCGAAGACGCCGACCTGATCTCCTACGGCCTCGTCGGCCTGATCGGCGCGATCCAGCGCTTCGAGCCGGAGCGCGGAATCAAATTCGAGACCTTCGCGATGACCCGGATCCGCGGCGCGATCATCGACGAACTGCGCTCGCTCGACTGGGTGCCGCGCTCGGTCCGCTCGCGCGCCCGCGAAATCGAAACCGCGCAGGCGAAACTCGAGCACGAACTGCAGCGGGCGCCGACCGAGGCCGAGCTCGCCTCGAAACTGAACCTGACCGAGGAAGAACTGCAGAGCGCGCTGCTGGAGATCGCCAACTCCTCCGTCTACGCGCTGGATGAGCTCTGGACCGTCTCCGACTCCTCCGGCGACCAGGTCTCGCTGCTGGACACGATCGCCGACGACAGCGCCGCCGACCCGCAGGAGGCGCTCGCCTCGACCGAGGTCAAGGACCTGCTGACCGAGGCGATCGGCGGCCTGCCCGAGCGCGAGCAGCTCGTCGTCGCCCTCTACTACTACGAGAACCTCACCCTGCGCGAGATCGGCGAGGTTCTCGGGGTCACCGAGTCGCGGGTCTCCCAGCTTCACACCAAGGCCGTGATGCGGCTGAAATCTTCTCTCCAGCAGGGGTGATGGGAGAGCCCTGCTCGATCTGCGGCCGGACGATCCTCGCCGGCGAGCGCGTCCACGGCTTCCTCGACGGCCGTGAGGAGAAGCCGGTCTGCGAGCTTTGCCTCGCCCGCGCCGAGCGGCTCGGCTGGAGGCCTGGGGATGAGCCCGCGCCGGAGCCGGAGGGGCACGGACACGAAGGCCGCCTGCGCCGGCTGCTGCGCCGGCGCGACCGGCGGCCGGGAGCGCCTGCGCCCGGGCCGACCCCGGCCGCTCCCGCACCGCCACGGCGGCGCCCGCTGCCGCCGCCGGTAGACGAGCTCGGCTTCACCCCCTTCGAACGCGCCGTCGCTCGCTTCAACTCCAGCGAGGCCGGGCGCGCCGTCGCCGGCCTCACCCGCACCCTCGGGGTGCCGCGGGCCTCGGTCGGCGCCTCTGCCGGCGCTCCCGACGAGGTCCGGATCACGGTCGCCTGGGACCTCTCCTGGTACCAGTGGAGCGTCGACATCGCCGACGAGCTGAGCCCGGTCGCCGAGCTCGGCAAGGACGGCGAGGTCGACCAGCTCGACGCGGCGGCCAAGCAGTGGAACGCCCGCGTCGGCAAGGACGGCAAGCTGCGCCTCGCCGGGGAGCGGGCGCCGAGCCGGTGAGTCGGTACACGGTCAACGTCGACGGCGGCGCCCGCGGCAACCCGGGCCCGGCGGCGATCGGGGTCGTCCTCCGCGCCGACGGCGAGGTGCTGGAGGAGGTGGGGGAGACGATCGGCGAGGCGACCAACAACGTCGCCGAGTACCGGGCGCTGCTGCGCGGGATCGAGCTCGCCGCCGCCCGCGGGGCCAGCGAGCTGGAGCTGATCGGCGACTCGGAGCTGGTCGTGCGGCAGGTCGAAGGCCGCTACAAAGTGAAAAACGCCGGGATGAAGGAGCTGCACGAAGAGGTGAAGCGGGCGCTGCGGGAGTTCGACTCCTGGTCGATCCGCCACGTGCGACGGGCCGAGAACGCCGACGCCGACCGCCTCGTCAACCAGGCCCTGGACGGAGCGCTCGATGGCTGAGCCGATCGATCCCGGCGTCGACATCGGTCACGTCCACCTCAAGGTCGCCGACGTCGACCGGGCGCTGGAGTTCTACTGCGGCATCCTCGGCTTCGAGCTGATGCAGCGCTGGGGCGCCGACGCCGCCTTCATCTCCGCCGGCGGCTACCACCACCACATCGGTCTCAACTCCTGGAGCTCCAAAGGCGGCTCGCCGCCGCCCCCGGGCACCACCGGCCTCTTCCACACGGCGATCCGCTACCCGACCCGCCGCGCCCTCGCCGACGCCCTCCGCCGCCTCAGCGAAGCCGGCTGGCCGCTCGAAGGCGCCTCCGACCATGGGGTCAGCGAGGCTCTCTACCTCGCCGATCCCGACCGCAACGGCGTCGAGCTCTATTGGGACCGCCCGCGCGAGCAGTGGCCGATGGCGCCGGACGGCAAAGGCGTCGAGATGGGCACCACTCCACTCGACCTCGACGACCTTATCTCCGAGCTGCGCGGCTAGCTCCGCTTGGAAGGGGCCGGGCGCGACGCGGGGAGGACTCTGGGCAACCGTGGCCAGGGAAACGACGGTGCCGTCAATGGATGATTCATTCCTCCCGCGTCGCGCCGGTGGGGAATGGTTCTTGTGGGTTGGCGGCAGGATACCCAATAATCGGTAAGGGAAACGCGGAGCTGGATACCTGCCCAGACTGCCTGCTAAAGAGCGAGCCACCCGGTGTTGACAACAAGGATCCGGCCGTCGCCTTGGAAGTGACCTTCCTCCTTGAGCTGCAAGAGCAAGGAGAGGCCTGCGATACCTGACTCGTCACATCTAACGCCATTGGTTCTGGCCACCTTTAGGGCCTCTGCCACGATGCTCTCGCGGACGTTGTAGATGTTGGAGGCCGCACCACAAAACCCCCGGTCCCGCATTTCGTCAACGACCCGCTGCGCCTCGACCAGGGTGGGACGATAGTGGGCGTACAGCTTGTCCATCTTCGTCTTTCGGTCCTCCGAGGTGGCGCCGTAAACCTCGATTCCTTCGATCGTCTCCGAGCCACCGGCCAACCGCCTGTCGTTGGTGACGCCCATCAGCTCGTCACGCAGCACGGTGAGGACGTTGACGTATAGATCGCCCGTGCCCACTGGGATAAAGATGTGGTCGGCATTGCAGTTGAGGATCTCGTAGGCGAGCCAGTCGTAGTAGGTACGCCGGGTCGGGTCGACGAGACTGCGAGCGGTGACGTCGAACCCGTCTTCGTTTTCAGTCAACTGAAGCACTTCGCTGGAGGCAAGCTCCCTCTTCGAAAGGTCGAAGCTGAACACTTCGCATCCCGCTCTCTCGAGTTTCCGGACGATCCTTTGGTCCGTGCGTTCATCGATCAGGACCTTCAGTCGGGGCAGGTCAAAGCACCGCAGCATCACTTGGATGGCCATCGCCGCAGAGCCATTGGAGATGATCGAGGGGGAGGGAAGGGTTAGGGACTTGGCGTGTGGTGACAGCAGGTCCTGGATGATCGACTTGTAGTAGACGACGATCTCCCAGGCCATCCGATCCTTATGGCTTCCGGTGAAGTTATGACTCTCGTCCTTGATAGTGATCTCGCGTCCGAGCTGCGGGATCTCGATGGGGTAGGCGGGGGTGGCGGGAAACCTGGGGGAGAAGGGGGGAAACTCGGGTCGCTCCGGATCGCTCTCAGAGGCCACGACGATGCTGTCGTGCAGAGCCGCGAGCCGTTCGATTTCCGGCGGAGAGATCGCCGTCGGGTGTTCCGGGTGAAGCTTCGTTTCATCCAGGTCGGGGGGGCGTTTGCCGGGCAGGCGGAGGGCCGTGAAACGCCGCGGCGGCTCCGTCTCGGGAGCCGCCAAGGCCCGCTGCCTGGAATCGATTCCGATGTCCCGCGAACGCTCGACGACGTCGAGGAACCCGAGTTTCTCCTGGGCGCTATAGGACGTGGCGTAGATGTTTTCGGTGGCCGTTCGCAGGAACCGCATGATGTGCTCCGCGATGTCGCGAAAAATCGTGAGGTCACCGCGAATCTCGTCAAGGGCGGGACCGAACTCTTCCCCGCGCGCGTTGATCTGCTCCTCGAGATCCATCTTTGCGTCCATCCAGTAATCGACCAGCATCAGCTGT
>Ga0307300_10000045_pt1 | contig 31622 bp, 29 predicted proteins | sample ER_DNA_181_FD_194492 | JGI IMG/M metagenome (GOLD analysis project Ga0307300, IMG submission 194492) | Bulk soil microbial communities from the East River watershed near Crested Butte, Colorado, United States - ER_DNA_181 | ecosystem: Environmental > Terrestrial > Soil > Floodplain | place... | reverse complement strand
CCGCCCGAGGATCGCTTCCATCAGCGCGCGGCAGCGGACCGACTTCGAAGCGACCCGGACCTTCTTGTCGCCAGCCCGCTCGAGCATCGAATCGGCGTTCGCCCACATCGCCTCGAGGTCGACGAAAGCAAACGGCGCCTCTACATCGGCGAAGACCCGCTCGTAGCGCTCGTGGGTCTGGGGAGGGACGGGCACGGCGGCCAGCCTATCCCCGCCGTTCCCGGTTACTTCCTACAATCGGGGGAGGAGTGCCCGGAGAGGTGGCCGAGTGGCTGAAGGCACTCGCCTGCTAAGCGAGTAGGGGGCGCAAGCTCTCTCGAGGGTTCGAATCCCTCCCTCTCCGCTCCACCGTCGCTCAGCCCTTGTCCAGGAAGAGCACGAGCAAGGTGACTCCCCCACCGCCCAGAATCGCCAGACTCGTAACGGAGAGTGCGATCCAGCGCACACTGCGTGAAACCTCCCGGCTCGCGAGCAGTAGCGCCTGCTGCACTCCCAGCCCGCTTTCGGCGTTGAGCTGGGCGATGACTCCGGCGAGCTTGGGCCTCTCCCTCCACAGGCTGACGACCTCGGTTGCAACCAGACCGCTCCACTCGAGGATCTCCGGGTTGGTCGGCGCCTGATCCCACTTCCCTTTGATCAAGTAGCGCCACTCCGCGCGATTGCCGCTCGTCGCGAGCGCTCCGGAACGGGCCGTCTTCTCGATGCAGGCGCGCAGCATGACGATCCAGTCCGCGGCCTCCTCGGTGCGGCCGGTTCGAAATTGGGCGAAGCCTTGGGTCCAGGCTCTGGTCAGTACCTCGGCCCCCAGGACGATGGCGCCACGTGCTCTGTTGTCACGAGCGGCCTCCGCTCGACGATGTTCTCGCGTCTTCGACCGCACCCCCATCCCTCTCTTGCCGAGACGCCTCAGCTCCGATCCGAGACCCCGGCGGACGCGGTGGCTCCCACCCTTGCTGGTAGCCGCGCGCTCCTCCTCGTTCGCCAGGCTCCAAGCGAGAGCCTGCGCGAACGACTTGCGAATCTGCTCCCGCTCTCCGTCCTCCAACTGCCGCATGACGAGCCCGATCACGGGTGCGCCGACGGTGCTGCCGGCCTTGGCCACGGCCAGCCCCGTTTCGATCATGAAGGTTCCGGCTCGAAGCGCGTGATGAGGGGCGGCAGCGCCAGGGAAAGGAAGAGGGCGATCCCGCAGGCAACCCACCAGATGGTGTCGTCGCCGTCGTCGGCCTGATTGTCCTTCTTGCGCAGTTCGGAAGTCTCTTTCACTTCCGCTTCGTAGAGAACCTTTTCGACTTCGCGGTCTCCCTTCGGAGGGGTGGGGAAGCCGGGCTGCTCGGCGACCGCCCCGGTGTTGGCACCGCCATATCCGACAAATGGCGCCGGCAGTAGCGCGAGGCCGAAGGCGAGGGCGATAACCGCCGTTCGCAGCGCGAATCCCCGGTTCATCGCTCCGCTGCGGGTCCAGAGGATGAAGGCGATCGATCGGCGCATCGCCCCTTCTTCCAAGCTGGTCGTCGGCTCGGGCTCTTCCACTCCCTCCGAATTCGATAGGTAGGCGAGGTAGACGGTCGACCAGACGATCGCCCACCCGAGCAGGATCGTCGGGACCATCGCTCGCGAGGGAAGTGGGTTTTCGGTGACGGAAAAAGCCACTGCCAGAACTGCCGTATAGGTCCCGGCGATCGCTCCGGCTGCTTTCTGGACTGCGTCAGCACCCGCGCGGGCCCGGTCGATCGCGGCTTTCGCGACCTCGATCAGGCCACCATGAAAACTGGCGATCGAGCTGTAGGAGGCCGCCTCTCTGGCAGCGATCCGGGCCGCATCGGATGCTTGCTGCGCCTGCTCAGCGGCAGTCTCGCCGTCAAGTGCGGCTTTCGCGACTTCCCGTTCGAAGTCGAGCTTTGCTTGGTAGAGGAGCTTGTCGCCGTCGTTGAGGCCGGCTGGGGGCGGGGGCCAAGTGGGAGAGTCGGCCATCCTCAGGCCATCCTCATCGGCCCCGGGATTTTTTCTTTGCCCGGTTTTTTGTCTTTCGGCTCTCCCTCCTTCAGGAGGGTCCCGGCAACGGTGTGCCGCGGAGATCTGTCGTGGACCCACCCGTTCCGCTCGGTCTGTTCGAACTCATCGGCAGGGAAGCGCTGTTCCTCGTAGTGACAAAAACGGGTTTCCTGGTCGAGCGACATAGACGCAACCTAGTGCTAAGACATCGCAAGTGTCAATCAGGTACGACAAGGTTTTAGGAGGCATAGCTTTACCCTCATCGCAGATGGAAGCGCAGGCGGATCAGAACCTGGGCGCTCCGCAGGGGCGTCGCACCAAGATCATCGCCACGGTCGGCCCGGCGAGCTGGGCGCCGGAGGTGCTGGAGCGGTTGGTCGCGACCGGCGCCGACGTCTTCCGGCTCAACTTCTCCCACGCGGGGCAGGAGCGGCAGGCGGAGACGATCGGGGCGATCCGGGCGGCGGCGGAGCGGGTCGGGCGCGAGGTGGCGATCCTCGGCGACCTGCCGGGGCCGAAGCTGCGGATCGGCTCGCTGCGCGACGACGTCGCAGAGCTGGAGACCGGGACGCACGTGACGCTGACCCCCGAACAGGTGGAGGGGGACCGCGACACGATCCCGGTCCAGTGGGCCGGGGTCTCCGATCTGCGCGAGGACCAGCTCGTCTACCTCGCCGACGGCGCGATCCGGTTGCGGGTCGGCGACGCCGAGGACGCCGGGGTCGGCGCCGAGGTCGAGGTCGGCGGGACGCTCTCCTCCCACAAGGGGATGAACATCCCCGGCGGCGCCGACCTGCCGGCGACGACCGGGGTGGACCTCGGCTGGGTCGAGTTCGCGGTCGAGAACGGCGTCGACCTGCTGGCCGTCTCCTTTGTCTCCAACGCCGCCGACCTGGAGCCGGTCTCGGCGCGGCTGAAAGAGCTGGGCTCGCGGATCCCGGTGATCGCCAAGATCGAGCGCCAGCAGGCGGCGGCCAACGTCGAGGAGATCGTCCGTGCCGCCAGCGGCGGGATCATGGTCGCCCGCGGCGACCTCGGGATCGAAGTGCCGCTGGAGCAACTGCCGGTCGAGCAAAAGCGGCTGATCCGCGCCGCCGGCATGGTCTCCAAACCGGCGATCACGGCGACGCAGATGCTGGCCTCGATGGTGACGGAGCGACGCCCGACCCGGGCCGAGGTGACCGACGTCGCCAACGCGATCTACGACGGCACCGACGCGGTGATGCTCTCCGAGGAGACCGCGGTCGGCTACAACCCGGTCGAGGCGGTGGAAGTGATGGACCGGATCGCGCGCGCGACCGAGCCCGACCTCCCCTACGCCGAGTGGCTGTTCCGCCGCACCGACCAGGCGACCCAGGACGTCGCCGACTCGGTCGCCCAGAGCGCCGTCGGCGCCGTCTACCGGCTGGGGTTGAAAGCGCTGGTCGTCCCGACCAACACCGGCCGCACCGCTCGCCTCGTCTCCGCCCATCGGCCCGACGTGCCGGTGCTCGCGGTCTCCCCATATATAGAGACGGTGCGGCGGGTCTCCCTGCTCTTCGGCATCACCGCCGTGCAGAGCGACTTCGGAACGGAGCTGCGCAGCCTGCTCGGCCACTGCGCCGGGGAGGCGGCCAAGCACGGGATCGCCGCGCCGGGGGACCTGGTCGCGATCACCGCCGGCCTCGACGGGCAGGAACTGGGCACGAACCTGTTCGAGGTCCATAGGGTGCCGGAGCTATGAGCACGAACCCGGCGGCGAGGCTGGAGCGGGAGGGGGAGCTGGCGACGATCACGCTGGACAGCCCGCCGCTCAACCTCTTCGACCGGCGGATGATCGACGACCTGCGGGCGGCGATCGACGAGGTCGCCGCGGAGCCGCCGCGGGCTCTGCTGATCCGGGCCGAGGGTCGCGCCGTCTCCGGCGGCGTCGACGTCCAAGTCTTCGCCGGGCTGACGCCCGAGCAGGGCAGCGCGCTCTGGACCGACCTGCTGGAGATGATCGACAAGGTCGAAACGCTGCCGGCGCCGGTTGTCTTCGCCGCCCACGCGCTGACCCTGACCGCGGCCTTCGAGCTGGCGCTCGCCTGCGACTTGATCGTCGCCTCACCGAAGGCGAAGTTCGGCCTGGTCGAGAAAGTGGTCGGGCTGACGCCCTCGATGGGCGGCACCCAGCGGCTGGCCGAGCGCGCCGGCAGCGGCCGCGCGCGGCACTTCGTGATGTCGGGCGGGATCTTCGATGCCGAGGAGATGGAGCGCTGGGGCGTCGTCAACCTGCTCTTCGAGGACCACGACTTCGAGGCCGCCTCGCGCAAGCTCGCGCAGGAGCTGGCCGAGGGGCCGACGAAGGCGCACGCGATGACCAAGCACATCCTCCGCCGCTTCCGCGAAGGCGGGATCCTGGCCGCTGACGAGGCGGTCCGGACCGAAGCGGGGGAGCTGTTCGCGACGGAGGACCTGCAGAACGCCGTCCGCACCTTCCTCGAGCAGGGCGGCCCCGGCCACGCTAGGTTCCAGGGCCGATGACCGACTTCGACCTGATCGCCAAAGGCATGACCCAGGCGGTGCCCTTCGCCGGCCACCTGGAGCTGGAGATCACGAAGGTCGCCGAAGGCACGGCGACCGTCGTCCTCCCCGACCGGCCGGAGCTGAAAAACCACGTCGGCTCCCAGCACGCCGGCGCCCTCTTCACCGCGGCCGAGACCGCTTCGGGAGCGGCCTTCGTCGGCGCTTTCGCCGAGCGGATGGGAGACGTGACCCCGCTGGCCCGCAGCGCCGAGATCGCCTACGAGAAGATTGCCAACGGCGCGATCACCGCAACTGCGACGCTCGGCGTCGACGCGGCCGAGGCCCTCGCCACCCTCGATGCCGCCGGCAAGGTCGAGTTCCCCTGCGAGGTCGAGCTGAGCGACGCGGACGGCCAGCGGGTCGCGACCGCGACCGTCCACTGGCACGTGCGGCTCAAAGGCTGAGGCGGGCGGCCCTCAAGCGGTGAGGCGTTCGCCCGGCAGGCGCCGGGTCGACCAGAAGGACGCGAGGACGAGCAGGGCGGCGACGAGGAAGGCGAGCTTCAGCGCTTCCAGCTGCGCGTCTTCGTAGTGGCTGACGAGGGTGTCGGTTTCCGCGGCCGGGACCTCCGCGGCCGCGGCCGCTTCGCGGACATCCGCCGAGGGGACGAAGCTGCCGCCGGCGCTGAGCTGCACCTCGACCTGCTGTTCGACCTTGGCCGAGACCTGCGGATCGTCGGCGATGTTGCCGGTGAAGGCGGTGGCGAGGCCGGTGATCACGATCGCCCCCAGCAGTGCCGTGCCGAGCGAAGACCCCAGCTGCTGGGCGGTGTTCTGCAGGCCGCCGGCTTCGCTTCGCTGCTCGTCGCCGATCGAGGACTGGACGACGTTTCCGAGTTGCGAGACGACCAGCCCCATGCCGACGCCGAGGATGCCCATCGCGATCAGGAAGGGGGCGTTGTCGAGCTCGGGCTCGATCGTCCCCATCAACAGCAGCGAGGCGACGAAGACGAGGGCGAGGCCGACGCGGACCAGCAGCCTCGGCGCGAAGCGGGAGGCGAGGCGGGAGCCGACCAGGGCGCTGACGAAGAGGCCGACCGAGGTCGGCAGCATGCGGATGCCGGTTTCCAGGGCGTCGAGCCCCTGGACGATCTGCAGGAACAGCGGGATCGTGAAGAAGATCCCCATCAGGACGAGGTTCTGGGCGAGGAGCATCGCGACTCCGCCCCGCAGCGACGGTATCTTCAGCAGGTCTAGGCGCAGCAGCGGTTCCTCGCCGCGGCCCTCGCGCCGCCGCTCCCAGGAGGCGAAGCCGGCGAGGAGCAGGCCGCCGGCGGCGAGGACGAACGGGGTCAGCGAGAAGCCGAACGGGGTGATCGGCGACTCGTGCGGCCTCAGCCAGCCCCAGTTGCTCGCCTGCAGGACCCCGAAGACGAGGACCGCGAGCCCGCTCGCCGAGAGGACGCTGCCGACCCAGTCGAGGGTCGGCTTGCCGGGGGCGCGCTCGGGCTCGGCCATCATCCGCGTGCCGAGCAGGATCCCGGCCGCGACGATGACCTCGCCGACGAAGACGTAGCGCCAGGAGAAGTCGGTGGTGACCCAGCCGCCGAGGATCGGGCCGACGGCGATGCCGGCTCCGGCGACCCCGCCGAGGACGCCGTAGGCGACCGCGCGGTCGCTGTCGCGGTAGGTGCCGGCGACCAGGGCAACCATCGCCGGCAGGACCAGGGCCGCGCCGATCCCCTCGAGGATCGACCAGCCGAACATCAGCGAGGGGACGCTCCAGGAGGCGGCCGTGAGGCCGGATCCGACGGCATAGATGACGAGCCCGATCGCGAAGACTCGGCGGCGGCCGAAGATGTCGCCGAGCTTGCCGCCGGTCAGCATCAGCCCGGCCATGACCAGGGCATAGAGGGCGATCACCGACTGGATCGTCGTCACCGTCGTGTCGAAGTCTTCGACCAGCTGGCTGATCGCGACGTTCATCACTGCCTGGTCGAGGACCATCAGGAACTGCGCCGCCGCCAGGACCCCGAGTACCGCCCACTTGGTCACCCGCCCAGCCTATGCGCTTGAGGCGGGGGATAGGGTTTGGATAGATGGCCTCGACCGTTGATGCCGCAGCGCCCGCGTCGAGCCCGTCGACCCCGCCGCAGGCCAAGCTCGTCCTGACGGCGCTGATCGCGGTCGCCGCGGTCGCCAACCTCAACCTCGCGGTCGCCAACGTCGCCCTGCCGGACATCGGCAAGGCCTTCGACGCCAGCCAGACCGGGCTCGATCTCGTTGCCGTCGGCTACTCGCTCGGGCTCGCCGCCTCTGTCCTCTACCTCGGCGCCCTCGGCGACGCGCACGGCCGCAAGCAGATGCTGCTGGCCGGCACCGCGCTGGCGATCCCGGCCTCGCTGCTCGCCGGCTTCGCGCCCTCGATCACCGTCCTCTTCTTTGCCCGCCTGCTCGGCGGCCTCGCCGCCGGGATGGCCTTCCCGACCACGCTGGCGCTGATCACCGCGCTTTGGAGCGGGCCGGAGCGGACCAAGTCGATCGCGCTCTGGTCGGCGCTGGGGGGTGGGATCTCGGCCCTCGGGCCGCTGGTCTCCGGCGCCCTGCTGGAGCACTTCGACTGGGACTCGGTCTTCTTCGTCACCCTGCCGCTGGCCGCCGTCGCCCTCTACCTCGCCTGGCGCTTCGTCCCCGCCCACGTCAACGAGACCTCCGAGCGGGTCGACAACCTCGGCGGCATCCTCTCGGTGCTGATGGTCGCCGCCCTCGTCCTGGCGATCAACTTCGCGGCGGTGCCGGGCGCGGGCGCCGCGGCGGCCGGGCTCGGCGTCGTCGCCCTCGCCGCGATCGTCGCCTTCGTCGTCCGCCAGCGCCGCGCGGCGCCGCCGCTCTACGACCTCGAGGTTGCCGGCCGCCGCATCTTCTGGGTCGCGGCCTGCGCCGGGATCATCGTCTTCGGCTCGCTGATGGCGGCGATGTTCATCGGCCAGCAGTACCTGCAGAACGTGCTGGAGTACTCGACCCTCGACGCCGGCCTGGCGATCCTGCCGGGGGCGATCGGGATGGTCCTCGTCGCGCCCCGCTCGGCGAAGCTGGTCGAGACCAAAGGGGCCCGCTTCACCCTCCTGCTCGGCTACGCCTTCTGCCTCCTCGGCTTCGTCGTGATGCTGCTCCTCTGGGACGAGAGCGCCCCGTACTGGCACATCGGCCTCGGCTACCTGCTGATCGGCGTCGGCGTCGGCTTCGCCGGCACTCCGGCCTCGCACTCGCTGACCGCCTCGGTGCCGGTGCACCGGGCGGGGATGGCCTCGGCGACCGCAGACCTGCAGCGCGACCTCGGCGGGGCGATCATGCAGTCGATCCTCGGGGCCCTGCTCACCGCCGGCTACGCGGCCGCGGCTGCCTCGGCGGTCGCCGCGGCGCCGCACTCGGTCTCGACCGGCGTCGAAAGCGAGCTGACCAAGTCCTTCTCCAGCGCCGCCGCGGTCGCCGAACAGCACCCCCGCTACGCCGAATCGATCGTCGAAGGGGCGCGGGGGGCGTTCCTCCAAGGCGACGCCTGGGCCTACGTCGCCGGGATCGCCGCGATCTGCATCGGCGCCCTGCTCGTCGCCACCCGCTTCCCCGACCACGAGGGGGAGAAGCAACTGCTCGCCGCCTACGCCGAGGAAGACGGAACCGCACAAACCGGGTAAGGGGTTCGTGAGCCCAACGAAGGGAGCGGCATGGCGACGAGGAACGGCAGCGCGGTTTGGACGGGCGACCTCAAAAGCGGCAGCGGCACGGTCGAGGTGGGGGAGGGCGTCTTCGAGGGCAGCTACTCCTTCAGCTCCCGCTTCGAGGAGGGCGAGGGGACCAACCCCGAGGAGCTGATCGGCGCCGCGCACGCCAGCTGCTTCGCGATGGCCCTCAGCCTCGTCCTCACCGAAGCCGACCACCCGCCCGAGTCGATCAGCGCCCAGGCCCGCGTCCACCTCCGCATCGTCGACGACCTCCCGACCCTGGCCAAGATCGACCTCGAGGTGGAGGGCGCCGTCCCCGGCATCGACGAGGACGCCTTCCGCTCCTACGCCGAGAAAGCCAAAGCCGGCTGCCCCGTCTCCCGCGCCCTCGCCGGCGTGCCCGAGATCACCCTCGACGCCCGACTCGCCTAAATCCCGCCCCCATCCTTTAATCTCGACATTCGCCGGCAACCACCCGGCCTCTCGCGCCCGTAGCTCAGCTGGATAGAGCGTCGGTCTACGAAACCGAAGGTCACAGGTTCAAATCCTGTCGGGCGCGTTTGGCGGTTGGCTCGTGCTGGAGCCAAATTCCGCTCTGCGAAAGGGATTGACCTTCCTGGCCTTCGACCGCGTTGCAGGTCAATGAAGGTCAGCGAGGTTCAACGGAGTCGCACGCATGAGGGGCGCTCCTTCCCTTCACCTTCCCTTTGGGAAGCGAGGGATTCGCCCGGACGAATGCGACCCTCGGGTGCCCAAGCCAAGAATTCACTGGCCTAAGCATCTACACACGCGGAACCGCTACGGCTTCGCTCGCACCGCAGCTACTCCATTACCTGGATTTATCCTCAAGAAGATCAGGGCAACGTTTGAACAATGCCGTCAATCCGAATTTGAGCGATTCCTGGGCTGATACCCAGGTGTGACCCCGAGCGCGGTGAAAAACCCAAAAGAGCACGAGGGTGGCAAGCAGCGTCAGCATCAGGGTCAGAACGCTTGCCCGAAAACTTTGTCCCTCGATTACATAGGCGATACAGGCTGATGCCGAAACTAACCAAGCTAGCTGGACACCCGCTCTACACGCTCCAAGGGCGTGGTAGATGTCTGACAAGGTCGTGTACTCGGATCTAATCGCCTTCCCAGCGTCGGTTGAATCGCTGATCTCAACTAGGGCTCTGACGATGTTCCAGTTCTCCTGCCAGCGATCTCGATATCTGTCAAGGGGATCAGGCCCTTCACCCCAGTACTCAGATTTCAAACTGAAAGCATGCGCTCTTCTGCCTAGCCAACTCCGCTCTTGATCGAGGATCGAGTCTAGTTTCAGCTCGATACCGAACAACTTGCTGATGCTGGCCTGCTGGTCGGGCGGGAGCAACGCCAGAATCTGCCGTCCCCGGTCAATGCGCACCCACCGCTTTCCATCCTTGAAAGGGCGGGGTCGCCAAGGCCAAACCACGGCTCGGTAGGTGGCGTAATAAATCTGATAGATCAGAAACCCGATGGGGATCGCTGCGACTATCGCCACAACTGCAGACACGTTCTCGGTCACAGCGTGACCGACGGAATCCCAGGAATCTCTCTGTAGAAGTCGACCTAGAACCAAGTATCCCGCGATGGTCAACAGAGTGACCGATCCTGGAATGCTGAAGCGTAGAACCTGCCTCGCGGTGTCCAATAACGCCCCTCCCCTGGGAACCTAGAAGAACCCGGACAGTACCAAGGAAGCACTCGCAGAGTGATCAGTCGCAGCCTGTCGCTACTAGGAGGGCTCGCCTAGACCGCAGCCATCTTTCCGAGTATCTACGCGCCCGCCAGCACAAACGGGGCCCAAAAGAGCGGGTGAGCGAATTTGCCGCTCGGCTCGGAGTCCCGCAGCCACAGTTGAGAACGCCTAAGGGCCTCTCCAACCTCCATACCGTTGCCAATCAGGTCCTCGTAAAGGCGAGCCATAAGGAGGGCCGACGCTCGATCTTTGACCGGCCACTGCGTCGCGACCACCGCAGGGCTTCCAGCAACCAACACTGCCGTGCTCATCGACGACACCTCATCGGGAAGGTTGGACATGTCTAGTTGGGCCGTCTGACAGGCCGAGAGCACGGATACTCGAGCGGAGATCGGCAGGGTCTCCAACTCGGCACCTTTAATGGACCGATCAGCCAGATGAAGCTCTGCATCCGCGTAGTCGAACAGGCCACCGGAAGCATGGCAGGCGAGATGGAGATGGGTCGCGTTCGACACGTTCTGCTTTAGGAAGTCGGCGGTGGCAGCTGCCCGCAGCGCGACCACGCGGCGATCATGAGGAAACCTATGCGCGATCTCACGAACCTCGCGCTCGGCGCCCGGGAGATCCAGTTCTGGATCATCGAGATCGGGATTGCCGAGGGCTAAAAGCGATGGTTCTGGATCGCCGCTTGCTCGCGCCCGTTCAAGACAGACAGCGTGAACCGTCGCGGAGGGAGCGGATCGCACCTGAAAGCGGTCAAGTAGACAAATCGGCGTTTCACCTTCGGGCCAAGGTGCGGCGTGCAGCGGAGCCACCGAGACCGAGCCACTGGAGATCAGCGTCACGCCTCTCGCGTCGATGTCGCGTAGGTAGGCAGCAACACGCTCGGCTATCGGACTGAGACGCGAGAGCGCATCGTCGATTGCCGCCTTCTTTTCCTCGAGAGACGCTCGGCCGCCGGCGGCGAGCGCCAAGTAAGAGAACCTCGGCGAGCCACTGCGCCAATCCCGCACTTGCAAATCAAGGATCAACTCTTCACCAGAAACCTCCTCAAGAAAATGCGCTTCGGTTTCGAAGCTACCGCCAGCATGGCGAACCGATAGAAGTACCGTCCCCCATGGAGTCGGGTTGACGTAGATAAGTGGCCAGTCGGGCTCTACTGCCTCAACTATCTGCGAGAAGGCGATATCGGTTGCGAAATTCTCAAAACCCTCCATGCCTCTTATCGCCGTAATCACCTCTTGGACTTCCCGCGCCGCTTGATCGGCGGCTTCGCCCGTGAGAGGAGTTGAAAGTTTGGCGACACGATTTAAGTAGGCTTCGCGCGCATCTACGGGCAGGCTGGAAAGCGTCGCCTCGTCGATGCCACCCCCTAAACGACGACGAACATCGTGGGTGCGGCCGTTCTCTAGCACTACGATCGCCTGCTCGATCTCGCCGGTCTTAGCGAGAGCGAAGGCGGCCCACCGGGCAACATTCCCAGCTCGACGGAGCTCACCCTGCCTGCCGGTGTTGTCAAGTCGAGCGTGGAAGTTCGCCTTGCCAGCTTCAAGAGCCGTTCGAAACGCCTCCGCGGCGTCCAGCCACTCCCCGCGCTGCGCAAAGCTTAGGCCTAGCCCGAAGCCGGACTGCGTGAGTAACGCAGAAGCTGCATATGCCGTTTGCACCTCAATCGCCTCTCGGTAGGTCTCGATCTCCCTCTCGTCCTCGCCAGCGAGCCAATAGACATGGGCGAGTTGATCAAGAGCGCTTCCTAGGTGCCATCCATGTAGCGAGGGATCGATCAGCTCGCAGGCCGCATGAAGACGGCGTTCAGCGGCCTCAAGCTCCCGTCGCTCCGCATCCCTTGGAGGATGTGGCTCGCCGCCACCGAGACCGATCCGACCGGAGTCCTCGGCGATTTGTCGGGCCCGGCGCTGGTGAATTTCACCCAGGGCGGCGTTGGCGACGCCTTGAAAGGTCTCGAAACCTTCCAACTCGCTGGCGTCGGCTACTTCACGGAGCCGTTCCTCTGCGTCACTCAGTTCCGCCTGTCCTTCCGCCGCCAGTCTTCTGATCGCCTCGGCGAGGTTGATTCGCACGAGCGCCCACCGCTCCGGGTCCTCCGTAGCGGGCGTCAACTCGGCGGCTTCTTCGCCGATCCGGAGGCTCTCCCGTAGATTCTCTAGCCGCACTCCTTCCTCGCGGATCTGGAACGTGCGCATCAGATTGTTCATTACCAGCACTCGCAGGTGGATTGGTGCATGTGAGTCGAGTAACCCACGCGCCTCTTCCAGTATCCGCAGCGCCGTCTCGAGGTTCTGATTGGGGTCACCGTTTACCCGCATCCCCCAGAGTCCAGCGAGATTGATCAGGCGCTCTGCCTTGAAGTACGGGTGAGGCGCTCCCCCCGCCGCAAGCGCCATGTGGTCGATCGCTCTGTCGAGGTTAGACCGGACATCGCCGCCGCGCAGCCGAAAGCAGGTCGAAAGGAGGAAGTGCAGGTCAGCGCTCTGGACCCAGTAACCCTCCTGATCGGTGAATCGCAAAGTTTCCTCGGCGAGTTCGGCCGCAGCGTCGTACTCCCCTCTCTCTGCCATGGCGTTGGCGCGCTGAATGATCGCTCCCACCCTCTGTTCTTCTCCGGCTCGTTCCTCCATCGAGTGTCTGAAATGTTGCCAGGCGTTCTCAGGGTTCTCGTGGACCCCCTCGACCAGGCGCAAAAACGGAACGATCGCCTCACCGAGGCCTGGGGCGGCTCGGAACTCGTACAGTTCCTCGATCATCGCCGGGTCGAAGAGGTCAGGTCGCGCCGTCATTACAGCTTGGAGCGACGCGCTGTCTTGGACTTGGCTTAGGGCGTCGACCAGCGCTTCAAAGCCGTCTTCACCCTCACCGATTTCGTCTTGGTTCGTGGTCACCTTGCCTCCAAAAGAAGCTTGCATCGTCAGCTTTTCACGGATTGAAAGGGCGATCCAGGCGCTCGCGGTGCTGACGTTGAGAGAATCACTACCGTGACTGACAGGTTGGCGATCGGGGAGCGCCGCGCGCGTTGCTCGGGAAAGGAAAAAGCAGCAATGAGCGACTCAGGGAAGCAGCGGAATGGCGGTGAGGAGCTTCCGGCGCGAGCGCCGGAGTCCGAGCCAAAGCCGGCGGCCGACACCGAGGCAATAGGTCTCTCAATCGAAGAGCGGGGAATGGTGGTGATGCCGCAGGTATCAGTCCCGCTCGACCAAATCGACGTTGGCAACATGCCACGGGCAGATGCGAGTCCCGCTGACAGCGAGGGCAACGCAGGCAGTGGCTCGGAAAGCGGCGATGCGGCGTCCGGTGAGGGCGCCGGCGAGTGATTCCTGGCACCCTTCTCGGCCTTGTTGCCTTAGCGGCAGCGCTCGGCCCCGGCTACCTCTTCGTTCGCCGGGCCGAGCGCCATCGCAGCCGCCCGCCCCAGAGTCAGCTAGGCGAGCTCGTCGAGATGGTGGTAATCGGCGGCGCGGCTTCGCTCCTTGCTGCCGGCATCATTCTCGGGGCCGCAAGGTTCCATGGCTTCATCGATACCGCCGCTTTGCAAGAAGATGCGGCCGGGTATCTACTCGCCCATTCGTGGCGCTGCTTCGCTGCCGCCACGGCCTTCTACGCCCTCGCCTACGGGTTGACTTTTGTGGCCAGCCTCCTCATCCATCGCCAGACGGGCAGCGCGATCGAACCGGGTGCGAGCGGCTGGACGCGGGCCATGCGGTCGCGCGTCCCCGCAGAGAAGGCGGTGAGGATCATGGTGGAGATGAACGACGGGCGGAAGCTCGCCGGTGTCGTCACGGACTTCAGCTCGGCTCGGGAGCAGAACCGCGAGATCGTCCTTGGAGCGCCTATCGTCGCGACGATAGGCAGCAGTGACAAGACCATTGTTGTGGACGCAGATTTTGTCGCCCTTCGCGAGGATCAGATCGCCCTGCTTTCCGGTCGCTACGTCGACCCGAGCTAAGGCAGTCGCAGCCCTCGAGGCACCGCACCGCGGCATCTGAGGCGGTTGAGGAATGGCCTGACCAGGATGAATTCCTGACGTTGCTCGACGACCTGCGGCCTAGGTCCCAGGAACATTTTGAAGGTGCGCCAACCGGGAGATGGGCGTACGATTTACCCAATGGCTGGGCAAAAGAAAAGTCACCGGTCCGTCGCCCTTCCGGCTATTCGGAAGGATGTGCGCCGCATTGCTGCTGCCCATGGCGCAGGCAATGTGCGCGTGTTCGGGTCTGTTAGCCGCGGCGAGCAGGATGTCGGCAGCGATCTCGACCTTCTGGTTGACATGGCGGAAGGTCGCAGCCTGTTCGACCTGATCGCGCTTTCGAGCGATCTGGAGGAGAGTCTCGGGGTCGATGTTGATGTCGTCACCGAGGCCAGCCTGTCGCCCTACATACGCGACCGCGTTCTCGATGAGGCGGTTGCGCTCTGAAGGACGAGAGCGTCTACCTGCTGCATATCCGCGACGCCATTGACAAAGTGTTCGCCTACACCGAGTCTGGCCGGACCGCGTTCTTCGAGAGCCCGATGATTCAGGATGCGGTCGTCCGCAACCTGGAGGTCATCGGGGAGGCAACCAAGCAGGTGCCGGACTCGCTCCGCGCACGGGCACCAGAGTTGTCCTGGCGCGAGATGGCTGGGATGCGCGACAAACTCATCCACGATTACCTTGGTGTCGATCTCAATCTCGTCTGGGATGTGGTTGTCTCGGAGCTGCCGACTACCCGGGAGCGGGTCGCTGCCTTGGTCGAGGAGATTGAAGCTGAGAGCAAGTAGAAGCTCCCAGCTTTTCGGAATCTCCTTCCCTTCAGCCTTCCCTTTGAGGTCTGGGGGGACCAAAATAGGCTCTAGATGGCTCTGTGAAGCGCTTTCTCGAAGCTAGGCCTTCCGTCTACGAAACCGAAGGTCACAGGTTCAAATCCTGTCGGGCGCGTTATTTTGGCTTGCTTGAGCGGTTTGCGGGCTGGTTACTCTTCCTTAGAGCGTCGGTGTAAAGACCGACCGTCCTGCTCAATTCATGCGTGAGAGCCTGGGTTTCTAGGGTCCTCCTTCCATTTACCTTCCCTTGGATCTGGCCTGAGGAGGCACCTTGGTTATCGTCCGATTTCTGAACAGTCGGCGCGGGAGGAACGGCGAGTGTTGAATTTCGACAACGCGGCTTTGGTGCTTGCAGCGGTCGGCATGGCCGAGGCCAAAGGGGAGGAACTCGATAGGGGCGCCCTCGGCCGGGAACTAGGACTAGCTCCAGCACCTCTTGAAGAGTTTCTTCGCCACATCGATCGCCTCGGCCTCGCCTGGATTCCGCCGCAAACCGAATCGGATCTTGGACCTCGGTTGACTCCCGCTGGAAGTCAGTACCTAAGCCTGAAAGGAGAGGTCGCCGGCGACGTGTTGCACTTTCTGCCGTCGGTCATCGAGGATCTCAACGCCCGGCGAGCCCTGATCGAGTCCGGCGGATTCATTCTCGACGAATTTCGATACGCGATGCTCGCTGGCCGGGGTGTCGAATATGCGAAGGATCTTGTGCCGGACGCATTTGAGAGTGCCGTCGATGAGCGACTGGCCCTCAACCTCTTTGCTGCGGCAGTGGCGCTGATGGCACGCCTCTCCTGTGGGGACGCGGCCGGGTGTCTCGCAGAGGAGATCATCGCGGTGGCGTTGCTGAACGAGGCCGAGGCGTGGCTTGAAATGCAGGTCGACAAGGGCGAGCTCGTGCGCGACGATGCGCGGGCGGCCGTCAGGCGGCTTAATGGCATCTTCGAGCTCTTCGAAGACGATGACGTCCTCGGCCTGTTCAGGATGGAGGAGCCTGCCGATGCCGCAGTCGCCGGTCACTCGTGGATCAATCAGCAGGCTGGCGTGGTTGACCAGCGAGTGGAGGCTTGGTTTCGTCCGTTTGGTGGAGTCACCGCAACCGGCTATCTGGACGAACGCCCTTCCTGACTGTATGTCGATAGCGGAGCCGACTCGCATCTTCGTCGACTCTTGACCCCTCTGGGGCCGAGCCTACCTTATGAACCACCTATCGGGTTAGCCTCTCCGAGCGCCGTCAGGAGCTCGGCTTACACCTCCCGCCCTAGGCTGCGTACTTCTTCCGGTAGGCGTCGAGCCAGCTGGTGTCGGAGCAGCCGACCACGCAGTCCGCACGCCTGGCCGGTTCCGAGCGCAGGTCCGGGTTGGGCCCGGCGTAGAAGATGTGCTGGAACTCCCCGCGCAGCGTGGCCTCGATGCCGAGTGCTTCCTTTACCAGCTCTCCCGCGGCGAGGATGCCGGGAAAGGCGGCGAGGAAGGAGAGCGAGGGGGCCCGCGGGTCGGCGATGTTCCCGCACCCGTCGGGATCGTCGTGCACCGCCGGCGCACCCCGGCGCGTGCAGCCGAGGCATCCCCATTCACCGAACACGACGCGCTCGACCCGGGCGTTGAAGTCCCGCCCGGTCGAGCCGTCGATCAGGACGCGAGGCAACTCGCGCTGGGCGGCGTGGCGGACCTCGTCGTCGTCGAGTGCCGTGATCAGTACGTCGTAGCGACGATCGCCTCGTCGCGGCGCCAGCGTCCGCTTGAACCGGTCGAATTCCTCAGCATGCGGGACGACGTCCAGGTTGGGACACATGGCGCGTAGATGACGGGCCGCGGAGTGGACCTTGAACCCTCCGGCGTGAGCCTCGACGAGCGTCGCATAGGTGACCCGGTTTAGGTTGGTTAGGTCGAGGCGATCATGGTCGATTAACGCAACCCCGCCCTCCAGGTGGGGTCCAAGCCCCCCGAGGACGCGGACGGCGCCCGCACCGACCCCGCCGAGGCCAAGCAGGTAGGCGTCGATGCGCATCTTCTCGAGACCCGGACCATGAGCCTCGTCGTAGTCGAAGCAGGAGAAACGGCCGGCGGCTGGCAGGAAGCGCCGAGCTCCCTTCGTGTCGGGGAAGGAGCTGGCGAAGAGAATCTTGAAGATCTCCGCCGTCCCGAGGCAGGCGGCGGCCAGCGGACCAAGCGGGTTGAGGACGCGCCCATCCTCGAAGGCCAGCTCCTCACCTACCGAGGCAACCCAGCCGCCGGCGTCGAGGACGAGGTCGGCATGGTCGGAGGCGCCGACTGCGACCACAAGGTCGGCACGCGCGGCGGAGGGCTCAACAATCTCGAGCGGCAGCCGCGTCGCGATCTCCTCCGCGACGGCGCCGTCGAGGCCCGAGACCCGCACCTCGGTGATCAACGGATCCAGCCGCAGGGTGTAGTCGATGAGCGCCGCCGCGAGCACCTGCCGCGATGGCCCGGCGTCCGTGGGCAGTGTGATCGCGACCACTGCTCCATCGGGTTCCTCGCCCGATGGGATGCCCAGGTGCTCGAGCTGGGCGAGCGTGCGGCTGTCGCCCGCGGCAATTAGCTGGTGATGGAGGCGAGGCCGTAGCGCGAGGCTCATCTGATCACCAGGAGCGATGGGTCGACGACGAGCCTCTCGAGGCGCTCGGCACGATCGAGCTCATGCCAGGCTTCTCGGCCACGGTATTCGTAGGCAGCCCAGTTGCCGACTTCGGCGAGGTCGACGAAGCCGAAGTTCGGGATGACGATCGAGAGGAAGCCCGGCACGGCGAGGGCCGGACGCTCCCTGTCGATCGAGGAGAGGTAGGCCTCCCGCGGGTGGCTGTGGATCTGGGCGAGCGCGACGAGGTCGAGGTCGTCGAGCCGTGAAACCACGGCCGCTATCGTCTCGGCCGCGAGTTCGCCGTGGAGGGCTCCGTGGGCGGTTACCGCGGGCATCACCAGCGTGGAGGCGAAGCCGTCACCCTCGGCGACCGACCCTGCCCAGATCCCGATGCCCTCCTCGCCGGCTACGCCGTGGCGGCGCAGCATCGCCTCGGTCTGGTCGACCAAGAGGGAGGGGACGAAGAGGTGACCGAGACTGTCGAAGCCGATCTCGCGCCGTCCGAGGGTGCGCTCCGACAAGGGAGCGTCTACGCGAACCGTGACCAGGGGCGCCGGTGCGCCCCGTCGCAAGTCGGCGGCGGGATCGCTCTCGTCGCGGTGTCGCCTAAGCCCAAACATCGAAGATCGCGTTCCGCACGTCAACCACGTGCTGATAGAGGGCGTGCGCGGCCGTGGGCGGATCGCTCCAGCCGTCGTGCCAGCCTCCGGCGTAGTAGTCGCGGTGGCCCCGTATACAGATGACCGGAAGCGGCGCGCGGCCGGGGTCGACATTGGGGCCCTGCGGCCAGAACTCGGCCCGCGCCTCGGTGGTCTCGTCCGCGGTCTCGAAGAGCTCGGGGTCGATGAAGGCCTGTAGCGGTGCGAGCGCCGGATAGTCGTCGCACTCGAGTCGCACCACGAAGGTCCGACCGCCCGGCTTCTCGATCCGGACGAGGCAGACGAGGAAGTCACCGGCGTCGTGGACGCGGACGTCCCAGCCGAAGTAGTCGGCCTCCTCGCACAGGCGCTCGATCTGCTCAAGCGCCTGTGCCTTGGAGCGCTCCTCGGGACTCATCGCCGCCTCGGCCACGGCGAGGTCGCTCATCGCGACCGGGCCCCGAACGGGCTGCCGGCCGCGAGGATCACCTTCTGCTCCTTCTTCAGTCCGTAGTCGGCTACGGTCTTCGCCTCTTCGAGCTGGACCTCCTCGTGGTCGATCTTCGAGCGCAGGATGTACTGACCCGCCTCGTCGGCTCCGATGTCGAAGAGTCCCATCGCAGCGATCTTCACGGCGTCAATCGTCTCCGTCTCATCGACCTCGAGCTTTTTGTTGGTGGAATAGGAGATCTTCAACTCGATCTTCCTTTCCTTCTTCGCCGCCTCCGCGGCCCCGGTCTCCATCCGATCTGCTCCTCTCGGTCTCGTCTTGCGGCGTCCTCGCCGCCTGTCGAGCACCCAAGACCGGGAGCCGGGTTCGATTTCCAACCAGCGCGCTGCCGGGGCGCCTGCCCGACTCAGGAGGCGGTCAGGCGGGCTTGCGTAAGCGCTATCGAGAGGGCGTCCCGCGAGACGTCGAAGCGATGCCGCAACGACTCGAAGCCATCGTCCTCGGCGACGGCGACGATGAGCATGGGCGGCGGGATCAGGAGGGCGCCGGCGAAGGCCTGGGCCTCACGCTCCACCTCGGGTCCGGTGCGATCCCCGTCGGCGTGCATACGTAGGTGGCCGATCTCGTGGGCGACGGTGTACCGACGCCTGACGCGCGAGAAGCCCTGGTTCACGATGATCCTGCCGTCACGGAACTCGCCCTCGACGTTGCCGAGTGGCGCGTAGGTGACGGGTGCTCCCATGCGCTGCGCGATCGCCTCGACATCAATCGGAGGCCGCTCGACGCCCAACTCGGCGAGGAGCTCCGCTGCAGCGGCACGCGGCGCGGCGCGCGGGTCGACCTTGCGCTGCGCGGGGGAGGGTGGCAGCGGATCGTCGGCGTCAAGCTCGACGCTCCCATCGGCTCCGCAGTGCTGACAAGGACTGAGCGCCGCCAAATGGGATCGCTCGAAGAAGGTCCCACCGCACTCACCGCATCGGTACTCCGGCATCAGTCGCGCAGTTCTTCGAGTGCCGCGATCACGTCTGCGACGTAGATCTCAATCTCGCCGGGTCCCTCGCCTTCCATTGCTCGTAGGCGTTTCTCGACTGATGCCGGGGCACGGTGATAGACGGGACGGGCGAGGAAGGAACGCGGGGCCGCGGTGGGCGCGGCGGGTCCGGTGCCGACAAGCGTCGCCAGCAGGTGGACGCGGGCGTCATCTGCCTCGATCGTCGTGTAGGCGAGGAGCTCGGCCATCCTCTGGGCGGCGAAGGCGGTTTGGGTCCGATTGATCTCTTCTCGAAGCAGGCGCTCGACGTCGCCCTGCATCCAGCCGACCTGGGTCGCGAGGCCGGCGGCGTCGTCTCCGACCTCCTCGAGCCAGGCTGCGACCAGGACACCGATGCCTTTGGCTTTTCCCTCGGGCACAGCTGCTCCGAGATCCTCCGCGTCGCTCCAATAGCGGCGCGTCCGTTCGACCTCCTGATCCTGGAAGAGGCTCCGCGGATCCTCCTCCGAGAGGAGGGGCGGTCCGGTTCTGGCGTCGGAGGGTGGTTCGTCGGCGAAGACGGCCGAATAGAGCCTGAGGAGTTCCTCGCTCGTCCGCTCGGAGAGAACGCCGAGGCTCTCGGCAACCTGCCCGGGTGACACCCGGCCGTGATTCCACACCTCGGCGATCGCCTCGTAGCCGAGTGGATCCTGGGTCGCGTCGAGAAAAAGGTCCCATTCCGCCGCGAGCCCGACATCCCCGGACAGCGGGGCCACCTCGAGCGACTCCTCGGATATGGCGAGGAGGGCCGCGAGGAGGAGCTCTCCGTTAGCGCGCCCGCTCCGCAGGGAGACGACCTCACCGACCGTTCGGACCGCCAGTGGGCGGCGCTCGGGGAGGTTCGCCCGGGCGAACACGGGCGACTTCGGCGCGGGCCCGTCGGCGTCGATCGGCTCGCCGAGCTCAAGCAGAGCTCGGCACCGCTCGCAACCGCGGGCGTGTTCGATCGCGGCGGGCTCCGCGTCTAGAAGGTCTGAAATGGGTGGGCAGTCTTGGCTCATCGCACCTCTCGAGTCACCTATTTGCGTTCTCTTCGCCATCTAGGGACAGCCCGTCGAGGACTTTTTCCAAGATGGCCTCCCTGGTAATCCCGTCTACGCAGTACTTATCGATTAGAGGTCCAGACGACCGGAGCGCATTGTCCGCCGTCCCGCGGGAGACGCCCAGTCCTGCGGCGATCTCCTCGAGGGTCTCACCGCAATGGCGCCTACGTATGGCCTGGACCTGGCGTGCCGAGAGCTCAGCGAGGAGCGAGGAGGCAGCCTCCTGCGCCGAGCCGGGATCGACAGCCTCGACCTCAGTGCCCGGCTCCGGGACCGAGTCGATGTCAACCTCGGTCGGGGATCCCAGGTCAAAGCGCGCACCGAGGACGACCGCCAAATGGGAGAGATTGAGTAGGTCTCCTGTCGATTCGAGGAGGCCTGTCAGGAAGCCACGCAGCGTCTCGGTCGAGAGCACCGGGCTCGCGCGTTCCACGGAAGGCGAGTAGCGGAAGATCTGCTGCTCCCCCAGTGCCCAGGCGGCGGCCACCAGGTCGCGGTCGGCTCCCTGGTAGGGATCTGGATCCTCCCAGGAGGCCAGGCCCCACCAGGCGTCGGAGGGACGTGGAGCCGGGATATGGTCGCGGAAGGCATCGTCCTCCCGCAGGAGGGCGCCGGTCCTTGAGATCAGGTTGTCGAGCTCACCCCGCTCCTTAGCGTTCTCCAGATGATGGCGGAAGTTCCGCTCCAGCGAGTTGAGAAACGGTCGAGGATGCTCGGCCAGGTCGAAGGCGGCCAGCAGGGCATTCGTCCGCAGCAGACGCCGCTCTATCCAGTCGTGGAGGGCTTCCAGGTGGGCCTCGGCGTCCCAGTGTCCGGTGGGGGAGTAGGCCGGAGCAAGACGGGCCCCGAAGACGATCGCTGCGCTCAGGCGGTGAAGGAGGCCGTAGAGGTCCGCGTCGATCTCGCCCGAGCCCCGGAAGCGCCCTCGCAGCGCGAGGTAGTCCTCAACCGCAATCATGGCTTTGGCCTCGCCTGCGAGAGGACCTTGGCGAGGTAGGGATGTCCAAGGTGACCCACGCACTGGCAGTGAACGGCGAGCGAGAGGCGGATGGTCGTCGAGCATGGGACGAAGCCACCTTCCCCGAGTCCGTCCATCGTGCCGCCGGGCACGCCAACCCCGTTTCTCGTATTCGTAGTCTGGGGCATGACCCGTACCCTGCGACCTGCGCAACCGACGACGACGTAGGGCCGGTTTCTTTTGGGGTTTTTTGGGCTCAAGCCAGTCTCGATGTCGTCGATGATCAGGATCTCCCCCGCGATCGGAGGTGGAGGATCGCTACCCACGTAGCCTCGTCTCCGGTGAGCGATATGCGGAGGGTCGAGCTCTGGCGCGACTCGACAGAATCGGCATTCGGGTGGGACCGAGCAGGTTGCGGCACCCATATGGCGCGCCCGCCAGCGAGTCAGACCCAACAAACGTCATCGAGGCTCCTTCTGGTACCCCTGACCCTGCAGATAGGAATGGCACGGTAATTGGTCCAGCCGATACGCGCAATCTCGGTCAACGAGCCGTTTTCCGTAATGTCATTGATCGGGCCTTGGCGCTTCGAAGCATTGCGGTGGTCGCTTTCCGCGAGTCCCAGAAGATTGATGGGCCGCAATGGGCACCGCGCGCGCCGATTTGGCGATGCACCGTCATTAAGGACCGCTAAAGAACAATTAAGACTAATTTTGAGGATATGAATACTGGATGATTTCCGGTTGGGTAGCCGCCACTACCCAGAGGGCCGAGCCCCCTGGTCCAACGCAATGCTCGACGCAGGGGGAGATGTGGAGCCGCACCAGAACGTCCGGAAAGCCAAACTCAGCGCGCTGCTCGCCGCAGCTCTTCTTCTTGTCCTAGTTGTCCTGGCCTCGTCCGCGGGCGCTTCGGACAATCCGAGTGTCAACCTCGAAACCCCTGGCCAGGAAGCAGCTGGCGACGACCCGGAACGCCTTTTCGATGGCGACCACGTGGTCCCGGTCGATCTCGAAGCCGTCGAAGCTGAAGAAGCCGAACGCGAGGACTGGCTGGAAGGCTCCGTGGCTGAACACGAACGGGAGGTCTCGCGGGACGCCTATGCCGATCTCTCCCCGGCCGCCTCAGAAGCCCTCTTGCAGGACACCTTCTCCGACCGGCTCGCAACCCTGAACGACGACCCGGCGCGCTTCCTGAGCGACGCGCAGCTGATCCGCCCGCTTGAAGAAACCGCGGCAGCGGTGAAAAGGATGGCGAAAACTCGCTCCTGGATGCCGGCATCCCGGTACGGGCCGAAGAAGAGGACGGCGATCTCGCGAAGGTCGATCTAAGCCTCGCCTCGACCCCCGGGGGCTTCGAACCCATTAACGGGCTGGTCGACGCAACCCTGCCGAGGGTCGCCGATGAAGCAACGCAGGTGGGCGAAGCTGGCTTCGGGGTCACCCAAGCCGATGCCGAGCCGAGTCCAGCCCGCCGCTTCGGCGACAAGAACCTCTTCTACGGCGACGTGCTTCCCGACACCGATCTGCTCGTCGCCCCGACCGGAGGCGGAGTCGAGCTGTTCGATCTCCTGCGCTCCGAGTTGAGCCCGCAGGAGCTCCGCTTCGCGATCGACGTTCCGGCCGGCGCCGCCCTCAGAGCGGACGGAGCTGGCGGCGCTGAAGTGCTCCGCGACGGCGCAACCCTGACCCGCATCGCGACGCCGATGGCGACCGACGCCCAGGGCACCGAAGTCCCGGTGGACCTGAGCGTCGTGGCCGACGAGATCGTTCTCAACGTCGCCCACCAAGGAGGCGAATTTGCCTTCCCGATCCTCGTCGACCCCGTGGTGGAGGATTGGGCCAACAACCCGAACAACTGGTATCTCACCAACGCCAAATGGGATGCCCTCTCCAACGGCGCCTGGAATTACGCCTCCAACAATTCCCAGCTCAAGAGCTGGATCTGCTGCTGGGAAGGCTCGCATGCCGGGCTGATGATCAGCTCCGAAAAAAACGTCTTCTACGGCGCCAAACAGTTCGGCCAGTGGTCCTACAGCACCGCCAACTCGAAGACTTATGTCACCCACGCCTGGCTAACGCCGTTTTGGCGGAACGTCGAATCCTGCGGCTCCTCTGCCGAGCCCCACGACTACGTCGGCATGCTCTGGGAACCAGGCGAAGTCTGGAATCCCGTTGTCAGCGACAAAGCCAAAGAAGGCACCTACAGCCTCGACGGCAACGGTCAGGCGTTCATCATCGGTATGGGGACCGGCAACGGCGTCTGGATCGGCTGCAACCGCTACGTATATGCGGGTGGGGTCGCGCTTTGGCTCGATGACCAGTGGCCGCCTGTCATCAGCGCGCCCACCGTCACCCCGTCCAGCGGCTGGGTGAGCGACACCGGCTCTATCAACATCGGCGTCAACGCCAGCGATGAGGGCCTCGGCATCTACAGGGCGACGATAACCCCGGATGGCAAAGCGGCGATCTCGAAAACCACTGGCTGCACCGGCCTCTACGGCAACCGCTGCCCGAATACGACGAGCGTCAACTTCAATTTGACCGGCCTCAGCTTCGGTGAGGGCGTGCGGAGCGCGGGGGTGAGCGCCGAAGACCCTTCGGGCAAGGCCGCATCGGGCCCGTCCTTCACCACCAAAGTCGACCGCACCCCGCCCGAAGTCACCCTCAGTGGCCAGCTCGCCCAGGCGACGAACGAGGGGGGCGCCACCGAGCAGCCGGCCGGCCAGGGCGACGAACTCGTCCTCCCCGTCTACAACCTGAACATCGCCGCCACCGATGGCAGCAACGCGACCAACCTGACCAGGCGCTCGGGTGTCAAAAACATCGAAGTCCTCCTCGACGGCATCAAACAGAGCGTCGAATGGACCGCGCAGACCGCGACCGAAGACAGCAAACCGATGACCAAGACCTATCCGCTCAAGCTGAGCACGGTGACGACCGTGGGCGCCCACACGCTGAAGGTGCTCGTAAGCGATCAGGTCGGAAACGTCAGGGAACGAAAAATCGAGTTCGAATACTTCCCGGCCACCGGGATGAAGGACGAGTACGTGATGCAGCACTTCCCCCTGCCGGATGGCCTCGGTGACGAATCCGAAGAAGAGCACCCAGCCCGCCCCGAACTCGCCGTCAACGTGATGAACGGCAACCTCGTCTACCGCGAGCAGGACATCGACGTCAACGGCGCGGGTGCCGATCTGGAAGTCGAACGCTTCTACAACTCGATGCTCCCGACCGCGGAGAACACCGAGTGGGGGGACGGTTGGACCCTGGCGGAGACGCCGGAGATCGAGCCGACCAGCTCAAGCCAGGCCGAAGTCCTCGACTCAAGCGGCGCGGTCGAAGACAAGGTTGCCCTACCGACGGAAGTCGGAGCGAGCAAATTCGACCCGGTGCTGCAGGCGACGATCGAGAAGAGGGCCGGCGGCGGCTATGAGATGACCGACGAGACCGGCGAATCAGCGACCTCGGTCTCCTTCGACCCGACCGGTCAGGCCGAGGCGCTCCTGACCGAAGGCTACGCGAAGGTCGACTACTCCTACGAAGCCGGCGAGCTCGCCGAAATCGAGGTCCAGGATCCCGCCACCTTCTCGGGCAAACCCGAAATCCCGCAGCCCCAGCTGGTCACCGCCCCCACCTTCGGCGGCTCCTTCGGCACCAACGGCTCCGGCAACGGTCAGTTCAAAGTCCCCGCCGACGCGGCGGTCGACAAGAAAGGCAACCTCTGGGTGGCCGACAAGACCAACAACCGCCTCGAGCGCTTCAACGAAGACGGCGAATTTGCTCAAGTCGTGGGGGCCGTCGGTACCGCCGGCGGAAAACTAAGCGCACCCGCCGGGGTGGCGGTTGACGGCAGCGGCAACGTCTGGGTCGCCGACACCGGCAACAACCGGATCCAGGAGTTCAACGAAAAAGGCGAATTCGTCCTCACCTTCGGCAAGGACGTCAACAAAACGAAGGTCACCGCCCTTGCTCCGGAAGCAGAACGAAACGTCTGCACCGCGGCCTCGGGCAACACCTGCCAGGCGGGTGTCGCGGGCAGCGCCGCAGGACAGCTGAAAGCCCCGCAGGGGATCGCGGCGAGCTCCGGCGGCAACGTCTGGGTCGCCGACACCGGCAACAGCCGCCTGCAGAAGTTCTCGCCGGCCGGCGCTCTGATCAACAACATCTCCGGCTACGGGAGCGAAGCCGGGAAACTGAAAGAACCCTCCTCGATCGCCCTGGCTCCGGACGGATCGATCTGGGTCGCCGACACGCTGAATAACCGCGTCCAGCAATGGAATAGCTCCCTGGCCCTGGTCCGCACCTTCGGGACCGAAGGTACCGGGAGCGGCCAATTCAAACGGCCGGCGGGGATCGACATCGACGCCGCCGGCAACGTCTGGGTGGCAGACCAGCTGAACAACCGCCTCCAGCAGTTCGACTCCAGTGCCCAGTTCCTCGGCAAATACGGCTCCTCGGGCTCGGGCGACGCTCAGTTCAACTTCGCCTCGATGACCGGGCTCGCGACCGACTCCAAGGGGCATATCTGGGTCGCCGACCCCGGCAACAACCGCGTCCAGCAGTGGCTGCTGCCGGTCGAAAAGCCGACCTACCTCTCCAGCTTCGGCTCAAATGGCTCGGGCGATGGGCAGATGAAAGCCCCCTCCGATGTCGCTCTCGGCCTCGCTGGTGCCGTCTGGGTCGCCGACAAGACCAACAACCGCATCGAGAAGTTCGACGCCAAGGGCAAATACCTGGCGAAATTCGGATCGCTGGGGACCGGGGACGGGCAGTTCAACCGCCCCGCCTCGATCGCGGTCGACCGCGACGGCAACCTTCTTGTCGTCGACTCCAACAACAACCGCATCGAGAAGTTCGATCCTTCCGGCCAGTTCATCTCGAAATTCGGCTCCGCCGGAACCGGCAATGGGCAGTTTGCGACGCCTGAAGGAGTGACCACCGACTTCCAGGGCAACATCTGGGTCGCCGACACCGACAACGGCCGCCTGCAGAAATTCGACGAGAACGGCGCCTTCCTCAAAGTCGTCGCCAGCAAAGGCTCGGGCCTGGGGCAGCTGGGCGAACCGTCAGGCCTCGACATCGGGCCCGAAGGGAACGTCTGGGTCGCCGACTGGCTCAACAACCGCATCTCCGCCTTCAGCCCGGAAGGCACCTATCTCGGCAGCTTCGGCTCCGCCGGCAGCGGCCCGGGCCAGTTCAACCATCCCGACGAGATCGAGATTGACAGCCACGGCAACGTCTGGGTCGGCGACCAGACCAACAACCGAGTGCAGCGCTTCAACCTCAAAGGCGAATACCTCGGCCAGTTCGGCACCTCGGGGGCTGGTGAAGGAAACCTGAGCCTCGCCTTCCCGATGGGGATCGCCGCCGATTCGGTCGGGCACATCTGGGTGACCGACCCCAACAACAACCGGGTTCAGCAGTGGAGGCTCGGCAACTACTTCCTGAAAGCCCTGGAACTTGATCTCTCCGATGGAGATCCCGCGGTTACGGTCGAAACGCCCAGCGGGCTGGTCAGCAAAGTCAGCGGCAACGCCGCCGGCACCCACACCTACGCACACGTCGGCGACGATCTAACCGCCCATAAAGGTCCGGCGGGCGAAACCAAATACGAATACGACGCAAGCGGCCGGATGACGAAAGTCACGCTGCCGAATGGCACCTGGGGGTCCATCGCCTACCAGGCCGAGGCGCGGGTAAAATCGGTGACGGTTGACCCTGCGGGAACCGAAGGCGCTAAGACGACCACCTTCGAATACACCGACTCGCCGACGCGCCGAACGAAGGTAGTGATCTCGGGCGCTCCGGACGTCACCTATGACATCGGAGACGACGGATCAGTTTTGAAGTGGTGGAATACGGCGCAGCCGCCCACCTTCGACGATCTGTCAGGTACCCTCTACGAAAACCGAAACAAAGAGGGTGGGCTCCTCCCTGGCGATCACTACCTCGACATCCAAGGCACTCGGAGGAGGGAATGACCTCGATCGAGGTGATCGTCGGCGGGAATCAGGTCGTGCACGAAACGACCTGCCCCGCAGGTGATCCCGTGGAATCTTGCAAAACGTTGTTGAGCGAGTGGGTGACGGATACCAGCACTAACCCCCCGGGTCACCTAGAGGTCGAGGTTGTGCTTACGGATCGGGACGGAAACATCGCTAGCGAGCGCTTCTGGGTCGACATCCCCGAGCCGCCGCCACCGCCCGCCCCGGGAACTCCGATCCCGCCGAAATTCGCGGATGTATCGAAGTTCCGCGAAGACTTCGGCCTTGAGAAAGTGTTCCCCGTCGCAACCGAGATCGAGCGAAACGAACGGATCTTCAACACGATCAACGCCTGGTATGAGGGTGATCCGGTTGCGAGGGGGTCGTGGGAACGGTGGGGAGTCCCTCTGCGCCCAGCCGATGTTGCCGAGCTGGAATACCGCGAACAGTATCTGGAACTCAACATCCCCAAAATCGAAGAATGGGCCGAATCGCACCAAGGCAATACTTATGCTGGCTACTATCTTGACCATGCCAGCGGTGGCCTTATGCGCGTCGGCTTCACTCAGAGTCAAGGATCGATGATCGAAAGCCTCAAGGCAGAGGTCGCTCTCGTCGCCCCCGACCGGATCACCCCATACCCGGCGCAGCCCAACGCGTCTCAGGGCGCACTTGAGGAAACCTTGTCAGGGGTGGAAGCCGCATGGGGCGCGGATCCGGCTTTGGAAGGAGCTATCACCTCAGCGGGCGTCAGCGACCGCGCGGATGTCGTTGAAGTGACGGGTACAGACCCCTCTCTGATTGACAATCACCTGCGTGCGGCGCTTGGCCAGCAGACTCCCATTGCAGTCAGCTATGAAGGAATAGGCGAAGAATACGCAGGGCGCAACCATAAGTCAGGGCGCATCCACGCCGGCGATCACATATTGGGGTATGACGTAGGCAACAGCTACAAAGGATGCACCGCAGGATTCGGCGCATGGGACCGAATCGGAACTAAGGCGAACGGCGAACCGAAAATAGCTCCCTTCCTACTTACCGCGGGCCACTGTGCTCGACCTGGGGAATATTGGTACCGATCCGATGAAATCGGCTTTTCCCACCCTGAGAACTGGCAGAAGATCGGGCATTTCGCGCGCACGGGCCTTCCCAGAGGCGGCCAGCACTACGAAACTGACGGTTCCGCGATAAAACTCAATGATGGCGGCTTGATGCCATACCACATTTACGTAAACGATCAAGACCTCAAGCCGGTTGAGCCTGCCGGTACGGCGAAGCACGGTCAGATTTTGTGCTTTTCGGGAACCGCGACTAACCAGAGAAAATGTGGGGAAATGGTCGGAGTAAGGGTACGCAAGACCCACAACCCTGGGCGGCAGTTGTTCATTATCACCCGCTTTGCCGGTGTTTCTGGAGACAGCGGTGCCCCCGTATGGATTCCAAGAACTGGGCGGTCGATCGGGTTGGTGAGCGGGGGCCCAAATATTCCTGGGCTATATAAGGACTGGGTGACTCCGCTGGTCGTCCCGCGCGGTCAAGACGCCGCGAAGGTTCCCGGGATACTGAACGCACCGGGCATGGACTCACTCAACCTAGCGGTTCCGGGAGGATAACCGATGCCGTATAGACAGTGTGGTGGATTCAAAAAGGCAGCAATAGTGTTAGCTACTGCGCTTGTCGCAGCAAGCTGTGGTGACACCTCCCATGGCGTGGCGGACGCAGGAGATTCTGGGGCAAATCAGCCTGTCACTACAAACGCTCGGGCCAATTCTTCTTACAGCGGAGGGACGCGGGCAGTCCGCTGGAACGTTCTGAGCATTGGCAAGCGCAGCATTCAAATAGGAGCCTTCGTGCCGTATTGCGAAGACGACAAGCCGAAACCCCAAGTGTCCGGGGTGGGTCAGGATCGTCGCGGTCAGAAAATTATTCTTGTTCTTTTCGTTCGTTTTTCTAGTGAGAGAAACGCTTCCTGTGTGGGATATGATTTAGGACTATCACGTTGGGTAGCGTTGGGTCACAAATGGCGCAACAAGTCGGTCTACGATGGCCACTCTTCACCACCCGCATTGCGCATTCGAGCCCGCAATTGACAGCGCCACGGTCTCCAGCTTTAAATCCGTCGTTGTCACTGGCCTATGCGCTGCCGGACTGGCTCCGTGGTCTCCTGCGGAGGTAGTTCGGCGAGTGGAGAGGCCAGTGAATTGGGGTGACGGTGATCGGTTGGTAATTCGTGGTGTTATCGGGCGTTGAGCACTCCGCGCCGGTCATCACCTTTCCTCAATCTGCTTCAGCAGCCACACCTCAGCGGCTGCCGCGGAGTGGCCGAGGAAGATCGGAGGACCGTCCAGGGTCTGACGCATGTACCAGCCGGCTGCACGGATCTCGCTCTCGTCGGGCACCCAGACGTAGAAAGGTGGGACAGCTGGTGCCGGCTCAAGTTTGCTCGCCACCGCCCGGAGTCGTCTGCCCCGCTCACCAAGCCCGCTCATCGACGGACTCTCGGCGGATAGGGCGATTGCGTATCGCTGGCATCGGGCTCCTAACGGGAGGCCCCTGCCTAATCACGAGACTACATGTCGGGGGCCGAGTGACTAAGGGAGTGGCAGTTGCTAGCAGGAGGTGGTCATTCCGGGCAGGCTCGCTCTCCAAGACAGGCTTGGGTCGCTCCCGGTCATCGGCCTTCCCAGCGCTCACGCAACGAGCCCGCCGCCCGTGCGCTTTGCGCTGTGGAATCCGGTCCGTCCGCCGCTAGCGTCATAGGGAGCAGGTGATTGGCAGCGGCGGCGTCGAAGGAGATGAGCCATGGATCAGCCACTGCTGATGTCCCGCGAAGAGGCGGCCAGATCGCTGGGCATGAGCCTCAGTCACTTCCAGCGCCACGTGCAGGCAGAGATGCCGTGCGTGAGATCAGGTCAGCTGAAGCTCTACCGAAGGCGGGAGCTCGGACTCTGGATCGATCGTGAAACCGTCCAGGAGCGAGGCCGCCAGCAGCGGAAGGCCGTCAGCCTCGAGGAGGCGCATGAGCGGTTCATCGCCGACTGCAGAGCGGGTGTTGCGCTTAACAAGAGGGGCAGGTCGTATAAGGCCAACGCGATCATCAACCTCGAATCTTCACTGAAGAGGCTGCCGAGCGAGACCCGGCTCGCATCCCTCGACGCTCTCAGCCGCGGCGAGATTCAACGCGCAGTTGACGACCTGCGACGCGAAGGCCTTTCCAGTTCTCGGATCACGAACATTGTCAACGCTGTCCGCTCGCTTTATCGGTGGGCAATCTACCGCGAGATGGCCCACGAGAATCCGGCATCGCTGATTCAGCTGCCGGCATGCGATTGCAAAGAACGCGATCGAGTCGCTGGACCCGGTGAGTTCACCCACCTACTCGGCCGGCTGGCGCCGGAGGATGGGCTGCCGTTTGCGCTCGCCGCCTACGGCATGGCCCGCTCGCAGGAGATACGGGCCCTGAATTGGCCGCAGGTCGACCTCTCCCGGGACGTCCTGTTGCTTGCCGACGACGTTGATGTCCGGAAGTCGGAGATGGCGAGGAGACTCGTGCCCATCGCCAAACCGCTGCGGAAACGCCTGCATGCGGAGTGGGCGAGGCAGGGGAGACCGACAGATGGGCGGGTATGTCCGCCGCGGAAGAGATCTCGGTCGGGCATGGTCTCGCTCGATCAGCTCCAGAAGCGGGTCATCGCGTTCTGGGTACAACTGGGCCTCAACCCGATCGGCCTCCAAGACTCCCGCCACACCGCGGCTACCTGGCTCGATCATGCCGGCGTCACGCCTAAAGTCGCCTCGGTCTTCATGGGGCATAAAGCTCCGAGGCGCCACTGCAATCCCGAGGCTGCCCCGATCACGCTGCGTCGCTACACCCACGTTCTCGACGGCGAACTCGAGCGCGCCCGTGATCAGCTCGACCAATTCCTCGCTGAACGCGAAAGGCAAGAGTGAGTGGCCGTTTGCGCTCGCAGCGGCTGCCTGAGGGGGTCACGGCCGGGAGCGTGCAGAGTCTTCGGGATTTCCTTCCCTTCGGCCTTCCCTTCAACGATTTCGCAGCCAAAAAGCGGGTCCAAAGGGCTCTAACAAGCCCTTTGGGAGAATTAGGCCCGAAGTCTACGAAACCGAAGGTCACAGGTTCAAATCCTGTCGGGCGCGTTATCGTGCTTCTGCGGCTGGTGA
>Ga0307300_10000044_pt1 | contig 31767 bp, 33 predicted proteins | sample ER_DNA_181_FD_194492 | JGI IMG/M metagenome (GOLD analysis project Ga0307300, IMG submission 194492) | Bulk soil microbial communities from the East River watershed near Crested Butte, Colorado, United States - ER_DNA_181 | ecosystem: Environmental > Terrestrial > Soil > Floodplain | place... | reverse complement strand
CGAGGTCGAGGAATCCGAAGGCTCGCCCTCCGAAGCGCTGGTCTTCTCGGAAAACTGCTCGGTCTGCCACGGCGCCACCGGCCACGGCGGCAACGGCGGCCCCGACCTGACCACGCAGCCGAAAGCGAAGACCCTCAACGGCGCGATCGAACAGGTGACCGAAGGCGGCGGCGGGATGCCGGCCTTCGCCGAATTGCTCTCGACGAAGGAAATCGAAGACGTCGCCGCCTACGTGGTCGAAACGATCAACGGCAAGTAGCTCAGCGCGGTAACTGCGGCGGCGGTAGGCGGTAGCTGGCCGGGGTCTTTGAGAGCTTGATCGGGTTGCGGGGGAGGCGGACCGGGGGACCCTCGTCGCGGGGGATCTCGACGGTGGGGGTCAAGCCGATTCGTTCGGCGAACTCGAAGGCGGCGCCGATGTCGTTGACGACGCCGGCGGGGACGCGGCGCGAACGCAGCAGCTCGACCCACTCGGCGGCCGGCTTCTTCCCGAGCGCCGCCTCCAGCTTTGGCCGCAGCTCGTCCCGATTCTCCACCCGAGCCGGGTTGGCGGCGAAGCGCTGATCGACCGCCAAGTCCGGCTCGCCGATCACCTCGCAGAGCTCGCCGAACTGGCGGTCGTTGCCCACGGCGAGGACCAGCTCGCCCTCGCCGCAGCGCAGCAGTTCGTAGGGGGCGATGCTGGGGTGGCGGTTGCCCATCCGCGCCGGCACCACCCCGGCCTGCGTGTAGGCCGAGCTCTGGTTGACGAGGCCGGCGAGCAGGGCGGAGAGGAGGTCGACCTCGACGCGCTGACCTTCGCCGCTCGCGCGCCGGTGCTCGACCGCGGCGAGGATGCCGACGGCGGCGTAGAGGCCGGCGACGACGTCGACGAGGGCGACGCCGACCTTCAGCGGCTCCCCGTCGGGCTCGCCGGTGACGCTCATCAGGCCGCCGAGCGCCTGGACCAAGAGGTCGTATCCCGGCAGCTCCGCGCCCGCGCCGCCGCCGCCGAAGCCGGTGATCGAGCAGTAGACGAGGCCCGGGTTCTCCGCTGCGAGGCTCTCGTAGTCGAGGCCCAGCTCCGCCATCAGCCCCGGCCGGAAGTTCTCGACGAGGACGTCGCTCTCCAGTGCCATCCGCCGCGCCTCCGCCAGATCCTCGGGGTCACGGAGATCGAGGGCGACGCTGCGCTTGTTGCGGTTGACCGCCTGGAAGTAGGTGGCCTCCCCCTGCGAGTCGTGGGGCGGGCCCCAGGCGCGGGTGTCGTCGCCGCTGCCGGGCCGCTCGACCTTGGTCACCTCGGCGCCGAGGTCGGCCAGGGTCATCGTCGCCAGCGGGCCGGCGAGGACGCGGGAGAAGTCGAGGATGCGCAGTCGTCCCAGCGCCGAGTCGGCCATTCGGTCACGATCTCAGAAACCCGCCACCGATTCGAGGTCGCCGATGTCATCCACCACCGCCGCGCCGCCGATCCGTCCCAACGACTACCTCGCGCTCGACACCCTCCTCTCCGACGAGGAGCGCGACATCCGCGACACCGTCCGCGCCTTCGTCCGCAACGAGGTCGTGCCGAACGTGGGGGAGTGGTTCGAGGCGGCGACGGTTCCGGTCGGCGAGCTGGCGCCGGCGCTGGGGAAGCTCGGGGTGCTGGGGATGCACCTGGAGGGGTACGGCTGCGCCGGCGCCTCGGCGACCGCCTACGGCCTCGCCTGCATGGAGCTGGAGGCGGGCGACAGCGGCATCCGCAGCCTCGTCTCCGTCCAGGGGTCGCTGGCGATGTACGCGATCTGGCGCTGGGGCTCGGAGGAGCAGAAGCAGGAGTGGCTGCCGCGGATGGCGGCGGGCGAAGCGCTCGGCTGCTTCGGGTTGACCGAGCCCGACGCCGGCTCGGACCCCGGCTCGATGCGGACCCGCGCCCGCCGCGACGGCAGCGACTGGATCCTGCACGGGCAGAAGATGTGGATCACCAACGGCTCGGCCTCCGAGGTGGCAGTGGTCTGGGCCCAGACCGACGAGGGCGTGCGCGGCTTCCTCGTCCCGAAAGGGACGAAGGGCTTCACCACCCAGGACATCCACCGCAAGCTCTCGCTGCGGGCCTCGATCACCTCCGAGCTGCTGCTCGACGACGTGCGTCTGCCCGCCGAGGCGGTGCTGCCGGAGGTGAGCTCGCTGAAAGGGCCGCTCTCCTGCCTCAACGAGGCCCGCTACGGGATCGTCTGGGGAGCCGCCGGGGCGGGGCGGGCCTGCTACGAAGCGGCGTTGGAGTACGCGCTCGAGCGGACCCAGTTCGACCGCCCGATCGCCTCCTTCCAGATCCAGCAGCAGAAGCTCGCGGAGATGGTCCTGGAGGTGAACCGGGCGACGCTGGTGGCGATGCACTTGGGGCGGATGAAGGACGCCGGCACCCTGCGGCCCGAGCACGTCAGCCTCGGCAAGCTCGGCAACGTCAACGGGGCCCTGGAGGTGGCGCGGAGCGCGCGGCAGGTGCTCGGGGCCAACGGCGTCACCCTCGAGTATCCGGTGATCCGCCACATGAACAACCTCGAGTCGGTGGTCACCTACGAGGGCACCGCCGACGTCCACGCGCTGGTGATCGGCGGCGCTGTGACCGGGATCCAGGCCTTTCGGTAAACCCAGCGTTTCCTCCGTCCGGTCTCGGGTATTTGATCGTTCGCCAGACGCCATTCGGCCTACGGGTAGGAGGAGAGATGGAGGCGAGCGGGAGCCCTTCATTAGTGCTGGTGGAGCAGCACGAGGCGCTGCGGGACGGTCTTGCAGTCCTGCTGGAACGCCGCGGCTTCGAGGTGCGCGGCTGCGCCACCACCGCGGCGCGCGGGGAAGAGGTGATCGCTGAACGGCAGCCTGACGTCGCCGTCGTCGGCGTCGACCTCCCGGACGAGCGCGGGACCGAGCTGGTGCGGCGGCTGAACGACTGCCCGCCCTGCCCGAAGTTCCTCATCTACACCGGGCTCACAGACCCCGACCTGCTGGAGGCGGCCTACCGCAGCGGCGCCCGCGGGCTGGTCGCGAAGCCGGCCGGCCTCGACGTCCTCGTCGACGCCCTGCGCGAGGTCTGCCGCGGCGGCCGCTACTTCGACCGCAGCTTCGCCGCCAAGGGGACGAACGGCAACGGCAACGGCGCCGCGAAGACGCTGAGCCGCCGCGAGTCGGAGATCCTCGCCCTGCTGGCCCAGGGCCTGACGGGCGAGGAAATCGCCAAGCGCCTCGTGCTCTCGCCGGAGACCGTCCGCACCCACATCCGCAACGCGATGGAAAAGCTCGACGCCCGCACCCGGACCGAGGCGGTCGTCAAGGCCATGGACCTGGAAGAGATCCAGCGTTAGTCAGCGGTAAATGCGAGGAGGTTGTAGAACCTTTCCAATTCCGCCTCAATTCCGGCACTTTTATGTCTTGTTCCGTGCGCGGGCGCCTCGGACCATCGCCGCTCCGAATCGATCTAAGGAGGAAGCGATGTTCTACGCGCTGATGGGTTACATCCACGCCCACTTCACCCGGCGGGTGAACGAGATCCGCCGCCTGGCGGGGGAGACGGGGCAGGGGACGGTCGAGTACGTCGGCCTGATCCTGCTCGTCTCGCTGCTGATGGTCGGGATGGTCGCGGCGATGAAAGGTTTCAACGGCAAGCAGGGGACCGAGCTCGCCGACGTGATCGTCAACAAGATCAAGGAGGCGGTCGACAAAGTCGCCTTCAAATAGCCCGTCGGGCTGGTGGCGCTTTTGTGGCCTCTGCGTCCACAAAAGCGCCACTCGGCCCCGGCTTGCGCTCGCATGAGAAACTCGCGCGATGCCAGCTTCACGCAGTTACGACAGGGCGCCGGCCGACATCCGGCCGGTGACGATCGATCCGGGGTTCGTGGAAAGCGCCGACGGGTCGGCGCTGATCTCGATCGGGCGGACGCGGGTGATCTGCACCGCATCGATCCAGGAGCAGGTGCCGCGCTGGATGAACGGCAAGGGGAAAGGCTGGGTCACCGCCGAGTACGCGATGCTGCCCGCCTCCACCGGCGACCGCAAGCAGCGCGACATCTCCAAGGGCAAACAGGACGGGCGCGGGGTCGAGATCCAGCGCCTGATCGGTCGCTCGCTGCGGGTCGTCGTCGACTTCCGGGCGATGGGCGAACGCAGCGTCTACGTCGACTGCGACGTGCTCGAAGCCGACGGCGGTACCCGCTGCGCGGCGATCACCGGCGGCTTCGTCGCCCTGCGCCAGGCCTTCCAGAAGCTGGTTGACAAGAAGGCGCTCGACGCGCTGCCGCTGACCGGGACGATCGCCGCGGTCAGCGTCGGCATGGTCAACGGCCGCGCCCTCTGCGACCTCGACTACGGCGAGGACTCCAACGCCGAAGTCGACGCCAACGTGGTGATGACCGGCGACGGCGGCCTGGTCGAGGTGCAGGCGACGGCTGAGCGGACGCCGCTCTCCCGCGCCTCGCTCGACGAGCTGCTGGGACTGGCCGAGCTCGGGATCGGCCGCCTGCGGGAGGTGCAGGAGCGGGCGGCTTCGTGAACTCCGGCGAGGGGGCCGCGGAGCAGGTCTTTGTCCTCTCCACCCGCAACCAGCACAAGGTGCGGGAGATGGCGGAGCTGCTGCCGGGGGTGGAGCTGAAGCCGCTGCCGGCCGAGGTGACGCTGCCGCCCGAGGACGGCGACAGCTTCGAGGCCAACGCGTTGATCAAGGCGCGCGCCGCCCACGCGGCCACCGGCGAGGCGGCGATCGCCGACGATTCCGGGATCGAAGCCGCCGACCTCGGCGGCGCCCCGGGGATCTACTCGGCCCGCTACGCCGGCGAAGGCGCGAGCGACGAGTCCAACCTCGAGAAGCTGCTGCGCGAAGTCAGCGCCGCCGGCGGCGAGCGGCGGGCGGCCTACGTCTGCGCGATCGCCCTGATCGAAGCCGAGGGCCACGAGTACGTCTTCGAGGCCCGCTGCGAGGGGACTCTCCTGCGTGAGGGCCGCGGCAGCGGCGGCTTCGGCTACGACCCGGCCTTCGTCCCCGACGAGACCGGGCACTCAGACCGGCGCACGATGGCCGAGCTTCCACCCGAGGAGAAGAACGCGATCAGCCACCGCGGCAAGGCGGCGCGGATGCTGGCGCGGCATCTGGGCCTGGAGGCCGGGGCGGGACCATGATCCGCAGCAAATCCGGCGCCGCCGCGCTCTCGATCGCCTCCAACGCGGTCCTGATCGCGCTGAAGCTGGCCGCCGGGGCGATCACCGGCTCGATCGCGATCGTCACCGAGGCGATCCACTCGCTGGTCGACCTTGTCGCCTCCGTGATCGCCTTCATCTCGGTCCGTAAAGCCGACGAGCCGGCCGACGAGGAGCACCCCTACGGCCACGAGAAGGTCGAGAACCTGGCGGCGACGATCGAGGGGATCCTGATCCTGGTCGGCGCCGCGATCATCGTCTACGAGGCGACCCACCGCCTCGTCGTCGGCTCGGAGGTCGAATCCCTCGGGATCGGGATCGCCGTCATGGGCGTCTCGGTGATCGCCAACCTCTTCGTCTCCAGCGTCCTCTATCGCCAGGCGAAGGTCCACGATTCGCCGGCGCTGGAAGGCGACGGGGCCCACCTGCGCACCGACGCCCTCACCTCGCTCGGCGTCCTCGTCGGGCTCGCCCTGGTCCAGATCACCGGCGCCGCCGCCTTCGACTCGATCACCGCCCTCGTCGTCGCCGGCGCGATCGTCTGGGCCGGGATCAGCATCATCCGCCGCTCCTCCGGCGTGCTCGTCGACGAAACCCTCCCGGACGCGGAGATGGACCGGATCGAGCGGGCTATCGCCACCGCCCGCACCCCCGAGGTCGCCGGGTACCACAAGCTCCGCGCCCGCCGCGCCGGCAAACGCCGCCACATCGACTTCCACGTCCAGTACCGCTCCGGCACCAGCCTCGAGCGCGCCCACGAGCTCGCCCACACGATGCGGGACTCGATCGAGGCCGAGATCCCCCAGGCCGAGGTCCTGATCCACGTCGAGCCCGAGACCTCCTACCGCGAGCGCGAAAGCGGCCCCTACCGCTCGGGGTGAAACGCCTTCGGCTTCGCCTCAGGCGGGCGGCAGCAGGTTGACGCCGGCCGCGAGGCCGACGGCGACGAGGGTGATCGCGTAGCCGGTGTAGCCGCTGAAGGCGAAGAGGATCGCGGCGATCGCGCAGATGACGACCGTGATGATCCAGGAGGCTCGGGCGAGGGTCACTGTCGGTAGTTTTTCGCAGATGCCCGACGCTGCCGCCGCCACCGTCCCCAGCGAGGAGTCCGCGGAGGCGGCGCTGGAGTTCCTGACCGAGATGTCGCCGGATCTGCGCGGGGCGGCGATCCTCGGGGCCGGGGGCGAGGTGCTGGCGGGGACCGGGGGGGAGCCCGAGCGCTGGGGGGAGGACGCTGCCGCTCTCTTCGCCGCCGCCGACGGGGCCGAGGGGAAGCCGGTCGAGCAGGTCCACGTCGCCACCGAGCAGGGCGAGGTCTTCGCGGTCCGCAACGCCGGTCTCGCCGCGGTGACGGTCACCGACCGCTTCGCCCTCGCCTCCCTGATGCTCTTCGACATGCGCTCGACCCTGCGGCAGCTGGCGTCTCCGAACTTCACCCCGCCAGAGCGGGACGAATCTCGGAAGGGCGACGGATGACCCCCCCGAAGCCGCATCGCGTCCTCCTCGAGCGAGTCTCGGTCTACGCCGACGAGGCGGCCGCCTTCATGCGGCGGCGCCGGGTGGCCCGCCGCCCCTTCGCCCGCCTCTACTACCCCCACGGCCGCAGCGCCGACCACGCCCAGAACTCGCGCAGCGGCGCCGAGCTGTTCGTCGCCGCCGGTCGCCTGATCGAGGTCGCCGGGAAGAAGCAGAAGGGATGAGCGGGCTGATCGACCAGGCCGTCGCCGAGCGGGTGCTGGCGCGGGCGCTCGCCAACGGCGGCCTCTTCGCCGAGGTCTTCGCCGAACGGCGCCAGGGGCAGACGCTGGCGATCGACGAGCGGCGGATCGAGTCGGTCCAGGCCGGCGCCGAGGAGGGAGCCGGCGTCCGCGTCGTCGACGGCAACACCACCTACTTCGCCCACGTCGACGGCCTCGACCCGGCCGAGCTCGAACGGGCCGCCGAGGAAGCCGCCGGCGCGCTGCGGGCAGCGCGCACCGAGCCGCGGCCGCTGCAGGCGCGGGAGGCGACGCCGCTGCCGATCGAGCGCCGGCCCGAAAACGTGCCGGCCGAGCGCAAGGCGGAGCTGCTGCGCGAGCTCGACGAGCGCGCCCGCGGCAAGGGCGGGGAGATCGCCCAGGTCAACGCTTCCTACGCCGAGGCCCGACGCGAGATCGCGGTCGCCAACTCCGACGGCCTCTTCACCGGCGACGACCGCACCCGCGTCCGGATCGGCGTCCAGACGGTCGCCAAACGCGACGGGACCGTCGAGACCGGGGCCGAGACCCTCGGCGCCCACCGTGGCTTCGAGCTGCTCGAAGACGACCCCGGCCAGATCGCCGAGCAGGCGGCGGCCAAGGCGCTGACCCTGCTCGACGCGGTCCCGGCGCCCTCGGGCTCGATGCCGGTGGTCGTCGGCGGCGGCTTCGGCGGCGTCCTCTTCCACGAGATGACCGGCCATGGGCTGGAGGCCGACCACATCCAGAAGGGCGCCAGCGTCTACGTCGGCAAGCTCGGCGAATCGGTGGCCGAGCCGCTGCTGAACGCCTACGACGACGGACGCCTCCCCGGCGAATGGGGCAGCGACGCGATCGACGACGAGGGCCAGCCGACGCAGAAGACGCAGGTGATCGAGGACGGCCGCCTCACCTCCTACCTCTACGACCGCCTCACCGGCGAGCGCGATGGCGCCGCCTCGACCGGCAACGGCCGCCGCGAGAGCTTCCGCCACCTACCGATCCCGCGCATGACCAACACCTACATCGCCCCCGGCGACGCCACCCCCGAGGCGATCATCGCCGGTGTTTCTCGCGGCTTCTACGCGGTCTCCTTCGGCGGCGGCCAGGTCGACCCCGCCACCGGCGACTTCGTCTTCGGCGTCTCCGAGGGCTACCTGATCGAGAACGGCAAGGTGACCAGCCCCTGCCGCGGCGCCACCCTGATCGGCAACTGCCTGGAGGCGCTGGCGGCGATCGACGCGGTCGGGAACGACTTCTTCATGAAGACCGGGATCTGCGGCAAGGGCGGCCAGAAAGTCCCGGTCGGGACCGGCCAGGGCCACGTCCGGGTGCGGGCGATGACCGTGGGAGGGACCGAGAGATGACGGCGGGAGCCTTCGATGACTGAGCTGAGTGCGGTCGCGCGGCGCGCGGTCGAGGCCGCCACCGGCGCCGGCGCCGGCGACGCCGAGGCCTACGTCTCCCGCGAGGGCGGCCGCGAGGTCCGCGTCCACGGGGGCGAGGTCGAGAGCCTGGCCGCGGCGACGCAGAGCGGCGTCGGCATCCGCGCCTGGGACGGCCACCGGGTCGGCTACGCCTACGGCACCGACCTCTCCGACGCCGGCGTGGCGGCGATCGCCGCCAAGGCCGCCGAAGCTGCCGCGGTCGCCGACGAGGACGAGTTCGCGGCGCCGCCGCAGCCGGCCGAGATCGAGGCGGTGCCCGGCCTCGGCGACCCCTCGATCGCCGAATGGGAGACCGCCCGCGTCGCCGACCTGGCGCTGACCGTGGAGCGAACCGCGCTCGGATCCGACCCCCGCCTTGTCGCTGTCGAGACCGCCGTCTACGCCGACTCCGACGAGCAGGTGGCGATCGCCTCCTCGACCGGCGTCGCCGGCTCCTACGAGGCCTCCAGCGCCTACGCCTACCTCTCTGCCCTGGCCGAAGGGGAGGGGGGAGCACGGGAGACGGGGCTCGGCTTCGGCCTCGCCCGCGGCCCCCGCGGCCTCGACCCGGAAGCGATCGGGGCCGAGGGCGCGCGCCGCGCGCTGGCGATGATCGGCGCCGGCAAGCCGGCCTCCCGCTCCTGCCCGGTCGTCCTCGACGAGACGGTCGCCGCCAGCTTCGCCGGCCTGATCGGCGGCGGCCTCAGCGCCAAAGCCGTCCAGCGCGGGCGCTCGCCCTTCGCCGGCCGGCTCGAAGAGGAGGTGGCGAGCGGCACCTTCGTCCTCCACGACGACGGCCGCGACCCGCTCGGCCCCGCCTCGGCTCCCTTCGACGCCGAGGGCGTCCCCCGCCGCCGCACCGCGCTGATCGAGGGCGGCAGGCTCCGCTCCTACCTCTTCGACACCTACACCGCCAACCGCGAGGGCGTCTCCTCGACCGGGTCGGCCTCGCGCCAGGGCTACCGCTCGCTGCCGTCGGTCTCGACCTCGAACCTGATGGTCGCCCCCGGCGAGCTCTCCCTCGACGGCCTCTTGGCTAGGGCGGGGGATGGCGTCTACGTCACCGACGTCGCCGGCCTCCACTCCGGCGTCAACCCCGTAACCGGCGTCTTCTCGGTCGGCGCCTCGGGCCGGATCATCCGCGACGGAGCCCTTGCCGAGCCGGTGCGGGAGTTCACGATCGCCGGTGAGCTGGCGGCGATGCTGGGGGCCGTCAGCGCCGCCGGCGCCGAGCCGCGCTGGGTCCCTTTCGGCGGCTCCGTCAGCACGCCGCCGTTGCTGATCGCCGAGATGGCGATCAGCGGCTCGTGACGTTTGGCTCTAGAGCTTGAGTTTCTTACGCCGTGGGCGCTGTTAGATTGCCGCCGATCTCAAACCCCCGAGGAGGATCTACGACGTGACCAAGGCTGAGTTTCTGGACCAACTTGCTGGCGACGAGCGTTTGGGCAGCAAAAAAGCTGCCAGCGATGCCGTCGACGCCGTGCTCGACGCGATCACCGGTGCTCTGAGCAACGGCGACGAGGTCAGCTTCACCGGCTTCGGCAAATTCCACGTCGCCGAGCGCGGACCGCGCCAGGGCGTCAACCCGCGCACCGGCGAAAGGATCACCATCCCGGGCGGCAAGGTTCCGCGCTTCTCCGCCGGCTCGGCCCTGAAGACCAAGGTCAAGGGCGGCTGATTCGCTGACTGGCTTTTCCGATCGGCTGGCGGCGCTCGTCGAGGAGCGCCGCAGCCAGATCTGCCTCGGCCTCGACCCCGACCCGGCCAACCTTGCCGGGGAGGGGGCGAGCGCGGACGATCCCGACGCGCCCCCGGCCGAGCTGGCGGCGGTCGCGGTCGCCAAGCACTGCCGCGACCTGATCGAGCAGGCCGGCCCGCATTGCGTCGCCGTAAAGCCGCAGCTCGCCTGCTTCGAGCGGCTGGGGGCGCCCGGCTGGTTCGCCCTCGAAGAGGTCTGCGCCACCGCCCGGGAGGCTGGGCTGCTGGTCGTCGCCGACGGCAAGCGCGGCGACGTCCCCGTCACCGCCGCCGCCTACGCGCAGGCGCTCGTCGGCGAGACGCCGACCCCGTGGGGCCCTGTCTCGGGCCTCGGCGCCGACGCCTTCACCGCCAACCCCTTGCTCGGGCTCGACGCCCTCGAGCCCCTCGTCGAGGCCGCCGCGGCGGCGGGGGCCGGGATCTTCGCCCTCGTCCGCACCAGCAACCCCGGTGCCGCCGACCTCCAGGACCTGCCCGCCCCCGACGCGCCCCTGCACGAGCGGCTCGCCGGCATCGTCGACCGGCTCTCCGAGCGCCTGCTCGGGGAGTCCGGCCTCAGCGGCATGGGCGCCGTCCTCGGTGCCACCGAGCCGCGCCACTTCAGCCGCATGCGCGAGCTGATGCCGCGGGCGATCTTCCTCATCCCCGGCGTCGGCGCCCAGGGCGGCAAGCCGGAGCTGCTCGGCGCCGCCTTCGCGGCCGGCCGCGCCGCCGGGCTCGTCGCCGCCTCCCGCGGGATCGCCGCCGACCCCGACCCGGGCGCCGCCGCCGAGCGCCTGCGGCAGGTCGTCTGGGACGTATCTACCGCCTGACGACGCCCGGCGCGACTACGATCAGCCCGCCCCGACCGACTCGCCCCGCCCAGACCGATGGAAAAACGCTCCAGCGCCGCCACCCGCATCGCCGCCGCCCTCGCCCTCGTGGCCGCGGTGGTCGTCTGCGTCGTCGTCGCCAGCGTCGCCCTCAACAGCGACTCCTCCTCGGACCGCCACCACAGCCAGCCCCACGCCCAGAAGCAGAAGAAGCAGCGGACGACGGCCAAGAGCTACACGGTCGAATCGGGCGACACCCTGACCGCGATCGCCCACAAGACCGGGGTTCCCGTCGCCGAAATCCTGGCGCTGAACCCCGAAGTCGACCCCCAGATCCTGATCGCCGGGCAGACGCTGAAGCTCAAGTGAGGTCCGGGCGCCACGGCGCCGGGGTGCTGGCGATTCTGCTGGCGCTCGCGCTTTGGGTCGCGCCGGGCGCCGCGGCCGCGGCGGAGGCCGCCACCGGCCCACCGGGAATCGAAGCGAAAGCCTGGATCGTGGTCGATGGCCGCAGTGGCGAGGCTCTCGACTCGCACGCCTCCGGTCGACAGCTGCCGATTGCCAGCACGACGAAGCTGATGACCGCCTTTGTGGCGATGAAGGAGCTGCCGCTCGACAAGGTCGTTCGCGCGGCGCCCTACTCGCCGATCTATGGCGAGTCCCTGATGGGTTTGAAGGCGGGCGAGCGGGTGAGCGTGCGGGACCTGCTCTACGGGCTGATCCTGGTCAGCGGCAATGACGCCGCCCACACTCTGGCGCTGCGAGCAGCGGGCTCGGAAGCCCGCTTCGTAGGGCAGATGAACCGCTACGCCGCCGCGCTCGGGCTCTCCCACACTCACTATGCCAACCCCGTCGGGCTCGACCAGCGGGGCAACTACTCGAGTGCAGGCGACCTGGCGGCCCTGGCCCGGCGGCTGCTGCGCCAGCCGGTCTTCGCCAAGATCGCCGACTCGCACACGGCATTGCTGCGCAGCCTGCGCCCGCCCCGCCGGATCGAGACCCTCAACGACCTCCTCTACATGGCGCCCTGGGCGACGGGGGTGAAGACCGGACACACCTTCGACGCCGGCTACGTCCTCGTCGGTTCCGGCCAGAAGAAGGGCGTCAGCCTGGTCTCGGTCGCGATCGGCGCCCCGACCGAAGAAACTCGTTTCACCGACAACCTCGCCCTGCTCGAATGGGGCTTCTCGCAGTACCGGCGGCGGCTGCCGATCCGCCGCGGCCAGGACCTGGCCGATCCGGCGATCCGCTACTCCGGCGGCGAGCTGCCGCTGCGGGCGGTGCGCTCGCTGCAGGTGGGAGTGCGGCGCGGGCAGCAGGTCGACGTCCGAGTGCGGGCGCCGGCGGAGGTCGAGGGGCCGCTGCGGCGTGGCTCTCGACTCGGCGCGGCGACCGTCTTCGTCGCCGGCCGCAGGGTCGGGTCGGTTCCCTTGCGGGCCGGCCGCTCGGTCCCCGAGGCGAGCCTCTTCGACCGCACCCGCGGCTTCCTCGCTGACAACTACCTCCCTATCGGAATCGCGGCGTTCGTGATACTCATTTTCGCGATCGTCCTGCGGCGCCGGCTGGCCCGTAAACGAAGCTAGGAGCTGAATCGGGTGGAGCCCAAGTGATCCTCACGGTCACCTTGAACGCGGCCATAGACCGCACCGTCGCCGTGCCGAACTTCCGGCTCGGCCGCCGCCATCGCGCGGTGGAGAGCCGCACCGTCGCCGGTGGCAAGGGCATCAACGTCGCCCGGGCGCTGAGCCTGCTCGGCCGGCCGGTGATCGCGACCGGCTTCGTCGGCGGCTCCACCGGAACCCAAGTGCTCGAACAGCTGCACTCCGAATCGGTCCTAACCGACTTCAGCCGGATCGCCGCCGAGACCCGGATCAACCTGGCGGTGATCGACCCCACCTCCGGCGAGCAGACCGAGATCAACGAGCGCGGCCCGGCGGTCAGCGCCGAGGAGGTGAAGCGGCTATTCGACCGGATCGGCTATCTGGCCAGCGGGGCGAAGATCTGCGTCCTCGCCGGCTCGGTCCCGCCGGGAGCCGGCGACGACCTCTACGCGCGGCTGATCGACGACCTCTCCCGCCGCGGCGTCTCCGTCGTCCTCGACGCCGAGGGCGAGGCGATGCTGGAGGGAGTCCGGGCCGGCGCAGCGATGGTCACCCCGAACGAGGCCGAGGCCGAGGAGCTGGTCGGGCAGGAGTTCGCCGACCGCGGCGACCTCGCCCACGGCCTCCTGGAGCTGGTGCGGCTGGGGGCGAGCGAGGCGGCGATCACCCGCCCCGAGGGCTGCGTCGCGGCCGTCGGCACCGGCAACTCGCGGCGCTTGCTCGAGGTCCACACCGAGCCGCTGGAGCCGGTCTCGACCGTCGGCTCCGGGGACGCCTTCCTCGCCGGCTACGTCGCCGCCCGCTACGAGGGCCGCTCGCCCGAGGATTGCCTCGCCTACGGCGTCGCCTGCGGGGCCGAGTCGACCCAGCACTTCGGCGCCGGCACCGTCGACCGCAACCAGGTCGAGCGACTGCTGGGCGAGGTCTCAGTGCATGACTTGGAGGTCCCCGCCGAAGTGTAGGCTGACTGATTCAACGCCAGCAGCCTTTGGAGGACTAACTTGGAAATCGAAATCGGCCGCGGCAAGAAGGGGCGTCGCGCCTACGGATTCGACGACATCGCGATCGTTCCTTCCCGCCGGACTCGCGACCCCGACGACATCGACATCAGCTGGACCCTCGGTCCCTACCGCTTCGAACTGCCTCTCGTCGCCTCGGCGATGGACGGGGTCGTCTCGCCCGAGACCGCTGTCCTGACCAACGAGCTGGGCGGGCTCGGCGTGCTGAACCTGGAGGGGATCTGGTCGCGCTTCGAGGATGCCGAGGAGAGGCTGGAGGCGATCGCCGCCGCCCCCAAGCACGAAGCGACGCGGCTGATGCAGCAGATCTACACCGAGCCGGTGAAGGCCGAGCTGATCGCCAAGCGGATCGAGGAAATCAAGGCCCGCGGAGCGGTCGTCTGCGGCTCCCTGACCCCGCAGAAAGTCCGCGAGTACTACGAGGTCGCGGTCGAGGCGGGGCTGGACATCCTCGTCATCCAGGGCACGGTGATCTCCGCCGAACACGTCTCCACCACGGTCGAGCCGCTGAACCTGAAGGAGTTCATCGCCGAGGTCCCGGTCCCGACCGTTGTCGGCGGCTGCGCCTCCTACTCGACCGGGCTGCACCTGATGCGGACCGGCGCCGTCGGCGTCCTCGTCGGAGTCGGCCCCGGCGCCGCCTGCACCACCCGCGGCGTGCTCGGGATCGGCGTCCCGCAGGCGACCGCGATCGCCGACGTCGCCGCGGCCCGCGCTCAGCACATGCTGGAGACCGGCGAGTACGTCAACGTGATCGCCGACGGCGGCATGCGAACCGGCGGCGACGTCTCCAAGGCGATCGCCTGCGGCGCCGACTCGGTGATGATCGGCTCGCCGCTGGCCCGCGCCAAAGAGGCTCCCGGCCGCGGCTTCCACTGGGGGATGGCGACCTTCCACCCCTCGCTGCCCCGCGGCACCCGCGTCTCGACCAAGCAGGACGGAACGCTGGAGGAGATCCTCCTCGGGCCGGCCAAGGAGAACGACGGCACCTTCAACCTGATGGGGGCGCTGAAAACCTCGATGGCCACCTGCGGCTACGAGGACATCCGCTCCTTCCAGCGCGCCGAGGTCATGGTCGCTCCCGCCCTGATGAGCGAGGGCAAGAAGCTCCAGAACGAGCAGTCGGTCGGGATGGGCTCGAACGGGCGGGCCGCAGTCTCGACGGGAGTTGCCGTATCGGATGACTAGTGGGACGGAAGCGTCTCGGCCGGCGGGTCCTGTCACGGCAGGGGACCCCCCATCCCTTCCGGTAGCTAAAGCTTCCTCAGGGATGGTCCCCCCTACCGTGCCACCCGCCGGAGGGGCGTTGGAGGAGGTGCTCGTTCTCGATTTCGGGGGGCAGTACAGCCAGTTGATCGCCCGTCGGATCCGGGAATGCGGAGTGTTTGCCGAGATGCTGCCGGCAAATACGCCGGTGGAGAAGATCCGTGAGCGAAAGCCGAAGGGCCTTGTGTTGTCAGGTGGGCCGGCTTCCGTCTATGACCCGGAGGCCCCGAAGTTCCCGACGCAGCTGCTCGATCTCGAGGTTCCGATGCTGGGCATCTGTTACGGGATGCAGGCGATGGCGCTGGCGCTCGGCGGCCGCGTCGAGTCGGCCGAGACCGGGGAGTTCGGCCGCACCGACCTCGTCCTCCGCGACGGCGGCGGCAGGCTGCTCGGCGGCCTTCCGGAGGAGCAGAGCTGCTGGATGAGCCACCGCGACGCTGTCTTCGAGGCGCCTGAGGGGTTCACCCCCCTGGCTTCCAGCCCGAGCTCTCCGGTCGCCGCCTACGAGCTTCCCGATCGCGGCCTCTACGGGATCCAGTTCCACCCCGAGGTCGTCCACACCCCCTACGGGACCGAGATCCTCACCCGCTTCCTCCGCGACGTCGCCGGCTGCGAGGAGGAGTGGTCGCCGCAGTCGGTGATCGCCGAGCAGGTGGAGAAGATCCAGGCCCAGGTGGGGGAGGGGAAGATGATCTGCGGCCTCTCCGGCGGCGTCGACTCCTCTGTGGCGGCCCTGCTCGTGCACAAGGCCGTCGGCGACAAGCTCACCTGCGTCTTCGTCGACCACGGCCTGATGCGGATGAACGAGGCCCAGCAGGTGGTCGAGGCCTTCGGTCAGTTCGGGATCCCGCTCGTCCATGTCGATGCCGAAGAGCGCTTCCTCGCCAAGCTGGCCGGGGTCGACGATCCGGAGACGAAGCGGAAGATCATCGGCGCCGAGTTCATCCGCGTATTCGAGGAGGAGGCGGCGAAGCTCGAGGACGTCAGCTTCCTGGTCCAGGGCACCCTCTACTCGGACGTGATCGAGTCCGGCGGCTCCGACCACGCGGCGACGATTAAGTCCCACCACAACGTCGGCGGCCTCCCCGACGACCTCGAGTTCGAGCTGGTCGAGCCGCTGCGGATGCTGTTCAAGGACGAGGTGCGGGCGGTTGGCGCCGAGCTCGGCCTGCCCGAGCGGATGGTCTGGCGCCAGCCCTTCCCCGGCCCCGGCCTCGGGATCCGGATCGTCGGCGGCGAGGTCAACAAAGAGCGCCTCGACATCCTCCGCGCCGCCGACGCGATCCTGCAGGAGGAGATCCGCGCCGCCGAGCTCTACCGCCAGCTCTGGCAGTCCTTCTGCGTGCTCCCGGTCGTGCGCTCGGTCGGGGTCCAGGGCGACGGCCGCACCTACGCCTACCCGATCGTGATCCGCGCCGTCACCTCCGACGACGCAATGACCGCGGACTGGGCGCGGCTCCCCTACGACCTGCTCGAGCGCGTCTCCAACCGGATCATCAACGAGATCCGCGACGTCAACCGCGTCGCCCTCGACATCTCCTCGAAGCCGCCTGCGACGATCGAGTGGGAGTAGGCCGGGGGCCTACCCCGCCTCCAGGGAGCCGGCGGTCTCGAAGGCGGCCATCCCGGCCACGGTCGAGACAACCCCTTCGCCACCGTTTTCGCGCAGCCGGTCCTGGCTGCGGACGTGCGCGGCCAGCATCAGCTTCGTCGCCTCTTCCATGATCGCCACCACCTCGCTCCAGCCCTCCTCGTCGAGATGGAGCGGCATCCAGCGGAAGACGGTGTCGTCGCGGCCGTCGAGGGTGCCGGCTTCGAGCGCCGCGATCGCCTTGTCGAGGAAAGTCCGCAGAGTCGCAGCCGAGACGCCACCGCGGATCGTGCGGGGGACCTTCCGCCAGGGCGGCCCGCCAACGAAAGCTCCGGGGGTCGCCTTGTAGAAGTGCTCGGTGGCGCCGCGGCGCTGGGCGGTGTCGACGAGTTCAAGCGCGCCGTAGCGATCGAGCGCACGGGTGTGGTACGCGACGTCGCTGAGGCCCGATCCGAGCTCGTTGGCGATCAGGTTGGGGCTGGCGACGCGATCCGTGAGGAGCTCGAGGATCTGGATCCGCAGGGGGTGGGCGAGGGACCTGACCAAGCGCTGGTCGATGGGGTCTGGAAATGGCTCCTTCATGATCGGCTCCTGACTGATCGGGGTGGATACCGCGGCGTTCGTCAGCCGTTTAACATGTATAAACCATTCAACGGGTGTAGACCAGAGGACCCCGTTTCAGAGGTACCAGTTGGTGGGCCGCGGCGAGGCGCCTCAAACCCCGGCCAGGCGCGAGATCGCGAAGATCGCGGCGAACCCGGAAGCGGTTAGGACAACTCGTCCCCAAGAAGGGTGCGAATGCGCCTCGGGCAACAGGTCGCTGGCCCCGATGTAGAGGAAGATCCCGCAGTAGACGCAGAGCACGTAGCCGAGGGAGCGGTCGGAGATCGCAACCTGCGAGCCGACGATCGCCCCCAGCAGCGGGGCGAGGGCGTCAATCGTCAACCACCTCACCGCGGCGCGCCGGTCGCCGGAGCGCCGCAGCACGTAACTGACCGTGTTGAGGCCGTCGGCGAAGTCGTGGCTGATCACCGCGGCGAAGACGAGGAAGCCGGTGGCCGAGTCGACCCCGAAGGCGAAGCCGATCCCGAGGCCGTCGATGAAGCTGTGGGCGGAGAGGCCGGCGGCGCCGAGGATGCCGACCCGGCCGCCGGCCAGCGTCTCCATCGCCTCCTCGCGGTCGTGGAGGACCAGCATTCGCTCTGCGAAGAAGAACCCGAGGAAGCCGGCGGCGACGAGGGCGGTGGAGAGGTCGACGTCGTCGACCCCTTCGATTCCCTCCGGCAGGACGTCGAGCAGGGCAACGGCGACGACGACGCCGCCGGTCAGCGCCAGCAGGGTCGGCAGCCGGTCGGAGAAGCGGAGGCCGATCCGGCCCCCGAGCAGGGTCGCGAAGACGGTCAGCCCCGCCAGCGGGATTGCGATCGACACTAGTCCTGCTCCTGGCAGCGCGGGCAGGTGCCGCGCAGGAGGACGTCGTGGGCGCTGACCTCGAACTCGGCCCGCTCGGCTACGAGATGGATCGCCCGCTCCAGCGCCTGGTCCTCGAAGGGCGCGAGGCGGCCGCACTGGACGCAGACCATGTGGTGGTGGTGCCCGGTCGGGTCGTTGCGCTCGTAGGCGACAGTGTCGCCGCCGACGTCTACCCGGTAGACGAGCTCCAGGTCCTCGAGCTGCTCCAGCGTCCGGTAAACGCTTGCCCGGCCGACCTTGGGGAGCCGCCGGTCGATCTCCAGCGCCGTCAGCGCACAGCGCTCCCCCTCGAGCAGCTCGATCACCTGCCGCCGCGCGGCCCCGGTCCGGAACCCCGCCTCATCGAACCGCCTCGATGCCCGCTCGGCCCAGGTCACGGGCGAGAGCCTACATGAAAATGAGACTCGTTCTTATCAGGAGTACGCGTCCCACTTCTGCAACAGGGGAAGCGGGTCGAAGGGGGAGCCGCCCTCGTACCAGCCGGGGGCGCTCCAGATCTCGAAGTGGAGGTGGCAGCCCTGGGCGTCGCCGGTCTCGCCGACGATCCCGATCGGCTGGCCGGTGCGGACGGTGTCGCCTTCCTCCAGCGGCGATGGTTCGGCCAGGTGCGCGTACATGAAGTCGTTGCCGGTCCCCTTGCCGTCGATCACGACGTAGTTGCCGGCGGCGTCGTCCCAGGTCGACGTCTGCACGCGACCGCCGCGGGCGGCGACGAGGGTGAGGCCGCAGGCCGCCATCACGTCCTGCCCCTGGTGGGTGTGGCCGGAGCGGGCGGCGCCGAAGCGACCCGCGCTCATCCCAAATTCGTGCGGCCCGAGGATCGGGAAGGCGTAGCCGTAGAAGGCGAAGCCGAGGCTGAGGGTGGTGGAGCCGGTCGCCTTGCGGGCGGCGGGCGCGGTGACGGTCCCCGACTGGGGGCTGATCCGGAACGTGTAGCGGCCGTTGCGGGCGGGCCGGCCTTCGTTCGTCGTCCCGTCCCAGCGGACTTTGTTTTCGACGTCGGGGGCGACGTTTTCGCGGTAGAAGGTCTTGACCACAGCGCCGGTGGCGTCGACGACGTCGATCTCGAGGTCGTTCTCGGGCTGGGTGCTGCCGATCGTGTAGCTGAGGCGGGGGTAGCGGTAGCCGAAGTAGAAGGACTTGCGGGGGGTCGTCTTCCCGGCGAGGAGGGTGAGGGCGCCGGCGCTCGGCGAGGCGGTCGGGGCCCCGGAAGGGCTGCCCTTGGCGCTCGGCGTCGCCCCGGGGGTGGCGGCGCCGCCGGTGCTCGCCGCCGCGCTGCCCAGCAGGCACGCGAGCAGCACGATCACGGCTGCTACGCCTATTTGACCGACCGTGCGTGGTCGGACGAACCCTTTGCTGTTCAACCGCTAGCCCTCTCTTTCCATCGCCTGCGGAGTTAGCTGACGGGCTCGCGCTGAAAGAGTCGCGCTACGGACGGTGTTCGTCCGATTAGCCCCGGGGACCTGCAAGGTCCCTACGGTTCCTCCGCTCCCGCACAGTGGCCTGCACGGGATTCGGCTATTGCTCGGGCGGCAGTATAGGCAACTGTCCGGAGACCCTCAGAGGCCGCGATGCGGCTATCATCCCCCGGCCGCGTGGGAAGGACCGCGCGGTTTTTGCGCGATGAAGACCTTTGTAGCCACTCCCGCCAACCGCCAGCGCGACTGGTACGTCGTCGATGCCGAGGGCAAGACCCTGGGCCGGCTGGCGACGCAGATCGCTGACACGCTGCGGGGCAAGCGCAAGCCGGAGTACACGCCGCACATCGACACCGGCGACTTCGTCGTCGTCGTCAACGCGGAGAAGATCCACGTAACCGGCGACAAGCTGGCGCAGAAGACCTACTACCGCCACAGCGGCTACCCGGGCGGGATCAAGTCCCGGACGCTCGGCGAGATGCTCGAGCGCAAGCCCGAGGAAGTGATCCGCAAGGCCGTGAAGGGGATGCTGCCGCGCAACCGCCTCGCCCGCCAGCAGCTGACCAAGCTGAAGGTGTACGCGGGGCCGGACCACCCGCACGCGGCGCAGCAGCCGAAACCGATGGAGACGAACTGAACTTGATGGACGACGAGCAGAAAAAAGACGAGACGGGGCAGGACGAGACTCAGGACCAGGGTCAGGGGGACGCGGGTCCTGTCTCCGATTCCGGGCTCTCCCTGCCGGGAGAGTCCTCGGAATCGTCGCCACCCGCGGCAGATGCCGCTGAGGAGTCGCCGTCCGAGGAGGGTGGAGATGAGGGGCCGTCCGAGGAGGTTGCCGAAGATCCCGTAGCCGAGGAGGTCACCTCGCCTGAGGCTGACCAAGAGGTCGTCGAGGAGCAGAGCGAGGAGGCTCCGCCCGAGCCCGCTGAGGAGCCGAAGGCCAAGGAGGAGAAAAAAGACGTTATCCCGGGAGCCGACCTCGAGCCGATCCTGGTCGAGCCGGACAAACCCGAGCTGAGCGCCGAGGAGAAAGCGCGGCTCGAAGCCGAGGAAGAGGAGAAAGCCCGCCGCGAAGCCGAGCTCGCCGCCGCCGAGGAGGCCGACTCCCCCGCCGCCAGCCGCGCTCCGGCGAAAATGGAGAAAGGCGCCCGCTTCCTCGCCACCGGCAAACGCAAGAGCTCGATCGCCCGCGTCACCCTGCTTCCCGGCGACGGCAAGATCGAGATCAACAAGCGCAGCCTGGAGGAGTTCTTCCCGCGGCCCCTGCACCAGACGATGGTCAAGCAGCCGCTCGCGGTCTCCGGCTACGAGGGCAACGTTGACGTCCGCGTGCGCGTCCACGGCGGTGGCATCAGCGGCCAGGCCGGCGCCGTCCGGCACGGGATCGCCCGGGCCCTGATCGAGATCGACTCCGAGCTTCGCGGCGATCTCAAGCGTCGTGGCTTCCTCACCCGCGACGCCCGCGTCAAGGAGCGTCGCAAGGCCGGCCTGAAGAAGGCCCGTAAGCGGCCTCAGTTCTCGAAGCGCTAGCGGGAGCGGGGTGAGAACCGCGCGCAAGCTCTTCGGAACCGACGGGGTTCGGGGAGAGGCCGGCAGCTTCCTCAGCGCCGAGCTGGCGACCGCCCTGGGGCGGGCCACGACGGCATCTTTGGAGGCCGAGCGGCCACAGGTCCTGATCGTCCGCGACACGCGCGAGTCGGGGCCGATGCTGGAGGCGGCGCTGGCCGCCGGCATCGCCGCCGCCGGCGGGGATGCGCTGCTGGCCGGGGTGCTGCCGACGCCAGCCGCGGCGATCCTGGTCCGGCGCCTCGGGCTCGACCTCGCCGCCGTCGTCTCCGCCTCCCACAACCCCTTCCACGACAACGGGATCAAGTTCTTCGACGGCAACGGCGTCAAGCTCGCCGACGAGGTCGAGGCCCGGATCGAGTCGCTGATCGAGGAGCCGCCCACCGCCGAGCGTGCCGGTCACGTGCGCGAGCTGAACGGCGGTCTCGACGACTACTTGCGGGAGCTGGAGGCCGCCTTCCCCCTCGACCTATCCGGCCGCAAGGTCCTGCTCGACTGCGCCAACGGCGCCACCTACCGCGCCGCCCCGGCGATCTTCGAGCGCCTCGGCGCCGAGGTCGAGACGATCGGGGTCGAGCCCGACGGCCGCAACATCAACGCCGGCTGCGGCTCGACGCACGTCGAGGCGCTGGCCGAGCGTGTCGCCGCCTCCGACGCCGAGATCGGCTTCGCCTTCGACGGCGACGGCGACCGCGTCCTCGCCGCCGACGGCGACGGCAGGGTCCACGACGGCGACGAGCTGATCGCCCTGGCCGCCCGCGGGCTGGCGGGCCGGGGGGAGCTGAACGGGGGCGTGGTCGTCACCGTGATGAGCAACTACGGCTTCCACCAGGCGATGGCCGCGGACGGGATCGAGGTCGCGGTGACCCAGGTCGGCGACCGCTACGTGATCGACGAGATGCGCAAGCGCAGCTGGCCGCTCGGCGGCGAGCAGTCGGGCCACATCATCTGCTCGGACTTCGTCTCCACCGGCGACGGGATCGCCGCCGCGCTGATGACGATGCGGGAGCTGGGCGGCCGCCGGCTCGAGGACGCGGTGCCGATGGAGAAGCTGCCGCAGACTCTGGTCAACGTCGAGGTCGCAAACCGCGAGGCGGTGAAGGACGCTGCCGCGGTCTGGGAGGCGGTCGAGCGTGAGAACGATGGCCTCGAGGGACGCGGTCGCGTGCTGCTGCGGCCTTCCGGGACCGAGCCGCTGGTCCGGGTGATGGTCGAGGCGCCCACGGCCCAGGAGGCCGAGATGACCGCCGAGCGCCTGGCCGGGCTCGTGCGCCAAGAGCTCGCCTGACCGGCGTCCGGCTCCCGCCCTCTACCCTTACTCGCCTCTTATGTGCGGCATCGTCGGATACGTGGGCGCCAGGCCCTGCGAGGAGCTGCTGCTCTCGGGCCTGGAAAAGCTCGAATACCGGGGCTATGACTCGGCCGGTCTCTCCGTGCTCGCTGACGGCGAGGTCGAGAGCGTGCACGCGGTCGGCAACCTCGCCAACCTGCGGGCCGCCGTCGACGACCGCGCCAACAACGGAGCCGGGCCGCTGCCGCCATCGGCGACCGGGATCGCCCACACCCGCTGGGCCACCCACGGTCGTGTCACCGAGGAGAACGCGCATCCCCACGACGACAGCTCCGGCCGCGTCCACATCGTCCTCAACGGGATCGTCGAGAATCACTCGGAACTGCGCCGCCGCCTCCAGGACGAAGGCAGGGCCTTCACCTCCGAGACCGACGCTGAGGTCGTCGCCCACCTGATCGCCGCCCACTACAGCGGCGACCTCGCCGTCGCCGTCCGCGCCGCCTACGCCGAGCTGCGCGGCCACTACGCCTTCGTCGCCATGCACGCCGACGAGCCCGAGCGGCTCCTCGGCGCCCGCAAGGAGTGCCCGCTGGTCGCCGGGGTCGGCGAGGGGGAGACCTTCCTCGCCTCCGCGATCCCGGCCTTCCTCGCCGACACCCGCACCGCGATGCCGATCGAAAACGGAGAGATCGTCGAAATCGAAGCCGGCGCCGTGCGGATCACCGACACCGAGGGGGCTCCGATCGCGCGCGAGGCCGAAGAGGTGACCTGGGACGCCGACGCCGCCGAGAAGGGCGGCTACGAGACCTTCATGCTGAAGGAGATCCACGAACAGGCCGACGCGGTGGCGGAGACGATCACCGACCGGCTCCCGGGGGAGGATGGGATCGACCTCTCCGACGTTGACCTCTCCGACGATTTCCTGCGCGACGCGCGCCGGATCGTGATCGTCGCCTGCGGCACCTCCTACCACGCCGGCCTGGTCGGCCGCTACGCGATCGAGGAGTGGGCGCGGGTGCCGGTCGAGATGGACGTTGCCTCCGAGTACCGCTATCGCAACCCGGTGGTCGGGCCGGGTGACCTGGTGATCGGGATGACGCAGTCGGGGGAGACGGCGGACACCCTGGCGGCGATGCGCCTCGCCCGCGAGGCGGGGGCGACCGTACTGGCGATAACCAACATCATGGGCAGCCAGGCGACCCGCGACGCCGATGCCGTCCTCTACATCCGCGCCGGGATGGAGATCAGCGTCGCGGCGACCAAGACCTTTGTCGCCCAGGTGGCTGCGATGTACCTGCTGGGGCTCCGTCTGGCCGAGCTGCGCGGAACGCTGCCGACCGAGCGGCTGGCCGAGCTGGTCGCGGAGATGAAGGCCCTGCCCTCGAAGATGGAGGAGACGCTGTCGGCGGCAGAGGAGCCCGCTCGGGAGATCGCCGGCCGCCACAGCCAGCAGGAGTTCTTCCTCTACCTGGGGCGCCACATCGGCTTGCCGGTGTGTCTCGAGGGGGCGCTGAAGCTGAAGGAGATCAGCTATATCCCGACTGACGCCTACGCCGCCGGCGAGATGAAGCACGGCCCGATCGCCCTGCTCGACGAGTCGACGCCGGTGATCTGCGTCGCTACCGACAGCCCGATCCTGGAGAAGGTCCTCTCCAACGTCGAGGAGGTGCGCGCGCGCGGCGCCCAGACGATCGGCATCGCCACCGCGGGGGACAAGCGCGTCGCCGAGGTGGCCGGCGAGACGATCGAGGTTGCGGCGAGCGACTGGATCCTGCAGCCGATCCTGGCCATCCTGCCGCTGCAGCTGATCGCCTACGAGATCGCCCGCAACCGCGGCCTCAACATCGACCAGCCCCGAAACCTGGCCAAGACCGTCACCGTCGAGTGACAATCGTCCAGGCTGCGCCTGGTCGGCTGAACTTGTCCAAAACGGTCGCTAATGTGCCCGCCTCCGTGAAGCACCGCCTCGTCCTCCCAGTCCTCCTCGCGGCCCTGGCCGCCCTGCTCGTCGCCGGCTGCGGCGGGGGCGGCAGCAGCGACAGCGGCGGCACCGATCCGGCCAGCGTCGCGCCGGCGCAGGTTCCGGTCTTCATCGACTTCACGCTCCAGCCCGAAGGCGAAACGAAGCAGAACATCGAGGCGCTGGCGCAGAAGATCGCCGGGATCGACGACCTCGGCGGCCTGATCGTAGAAGAACTCGAAAACTCCGCCAGCGAGGACGCCGAAGAACTCGACTTCGACAAGGAAATCGAGCCCTGGCTAGGGCAGGAAGCGGGCCTCTTCCTGCAGGACTACGAAGAAGAAGACTTCGAAGGCTACGGCGCCGCGGTCCAGGCCAGCGACGAAGACGAAGCGCAGGAGTTCGTCGACGAGCAGGTCGAATCCGGAGACGAAACGGCTGAAGACGGCTCCTACGAAGGCGTCGACTTCAAGGTTCAGGAAGACGAAACCACGATCGGCGTCTTCGACGGCCTCCTCGTCTTCGCCGAAGACGAAGCGATCTTCAAATCGATGGTCGACGCCTCGAACGGCGAGAACCTCGGCGGCGAGGGCCCCTACACCAGCGCCGTCTCCGACGTCCCCGACGACAGCGTCGCCGACGTCTTCGTCGACATCGGTGGCCTGATCGAAGAAGCGGGCAACGGAATCGATTCCGAAACCGAGCTATTCCTCGACAGCGTCGGGATCGAACCAAAGGAAGCGACCGCGGTCGCCAGACTCGTTCCCGGCTCCGATCAGGTCGAGATCGATTTCAGCTCGAACCTCAGCGGCGACAACCCGCCCGGCGGCGACGCCTCCGAGCTGCTCGGCTCGCTGCCGGCCACCTCGGTTGCGGCCTTCGCCTCGCCGGAATTCGGCGACCGCTTCAACGAGGGGATCGAGCGGATCGACGCGGAGGGGATCCCGAGCGAGGGCATTCCGCCGCACAAGCTGAAGAAGTCGCTGAAGGAAGCAGGGGTCGATCTCGAATCGATCGCTGGCTCGATCGGCGACGTCGCCGCCTATCTCACCGGCAACAGCGAAAGCAGCCTCGGCGGGGCGATGATTCTCGAAGCCGAAGACGCGGAAACGGCGAAGAACACCGTCTCCAACCTCGGCCTCTTACTCCGCTCCACCGGCACCCCCGGGATCACCAAGATCAGCGAAGGCGCCAGCGGCTTCTCGATCCGCAGCCCCGAACTGGGTCGCCAGCCGGTCGTGGTCGTCGCCAAGGGAAGCCGCATCGCGATCGGCTACGGCCTCGCGACGACGCTCTCGAGCTTCCAGGAATCCGGCAAGACCCTCGCCGACTCCGCCACCTACGAGGAGGCCACCGAGGCTCTCGGCGGCACGCCGATCTCCGTCTACGTCGACGGCGGCTCCGCCCTGAAACTGGCGACGGCGCTGATGCCGGTGGGGGACGAAGGGTTCTTGGAAGCGAAGCCTTACTTGCAGAAGGTCGATTACCTGGCGCTTGGGTCTGAAGCTTCGGGTGATTTGGCTACCGCGAAGCTGATCGTCGGCGTCAAGTAGCGCCCCCGCTTCAAGCCAACCTGAGCTGACGCTGTTGTCTGACGATCGCGAAGGGGTCGTCAGCAGACTCCGGCTTGCGTTTCGCTTTGATGTCTTCACGCAGCCCCCGGGGTTTCCGGCCAGCGAGGTAGTAACGCGCTCGCCGCTCGCCTACCGCTTCGAGCAACTCTGCGTCTACCAGTGCCTTGAGATCGCGGGAGGCGGTCAAGTCGCTGATCTCCTCACCGGTCGCTGCCTCGGCAGAGGACCGGTAGATCTTCCTGCGAACTCGAACACCCAAGGCGGCGTCCATCAGGCCGGCCGCGCAGCGTTCTGGGAGGTTGCTGTCCTCCGCCAAAGCCACGCACTCATTCCAGAGGCTCTCGATCTCTTCGCGCCGGCGCATGGTCGTGATCGCCTGCAGATAGTGGGCACGGAGGCAGAATCGAACCCAAGGTCGGGCATCTCGTTCCGGGTTCCAGGCCCCGGCGCCCACGTCCTCCAGCACCTCGTAATAGGCCTCGGTGTTGCGGCCGAGGAACTCCTCGATGCTCGAGAAGACGGGGGCCACTACGCGCTCGCGTGCTAGCACCAGCGTCTGCAGGCAGCGGGCCATGCGCCCGTTCCCGTCGCTGAAGGGATGGATCATCGTCAAGTTCAGGTGGGCCATGGCCGCCTTGACGAGAACTGGATCGTCACCCTGGTCCAGCTCCGTCAGCATCTCTGCAATCAGCCCGGGAACTTCCTCGCTCGGCGGGGCCTCGTAGACGATCTCGTCCGTCGCTTCCCGGTGGACAAAGATCGGACCGGGGCGCCATCGTCCCGGATTCTTCTTCAGGTCGTACTTGAGCATCATGAAATGGAGGCTCTTGAGCAGGCCCTCGTCCACCTCGAGACTCTGGTCGTCGGCGATCTGCAGGACGTAGGTCATCGCGTCCCGGTAGCCGGCAAGTGCTTGCTGCGTCTCCTCCTCTGCTCCGAGAGTCGGTTCTTCTTCCACGGCGGCAACAACGTCGTCGAGGGACGCGTTGTACCCCTCGATGCTGTTCGAGCCCTGTACCGCCCGGGCAAGAGCCATCCGCCGCAGCGTCCCCGACCAGCGGCGTGGCTCTGTCATCCGATCTCTAAGTTGCTCTCGCTGGGTAGCGAGAAGTGACAACACGTCGAGTTCGTCTTGGTGAAGATCAGGCGTCCTGAAAACCATGATATTTACAAATTAGCATTGCTATTGAGTCAATGACATTAAGTAAATATCAATGGATCATTATGTGGTTGGTCTCATAGGGTGCCTTGATGGATCTCTGGCTGAGCCCGCTTTACGACGCAGAAGGGATGCGCGGCGTTGATCGGTGGGCGATTGAGGAGCGGGAGGTGCCCTCGCTGGAGCTGATGGAGGCTGCTGGTCGGGCGGTGGCCGAGGCTGTCGCTGGGTTGGCTCCGCAGGGGCCGGTGCGGGTCGTTTGTGGGAAGGGGAACAACGGGGGGGATGGGTTCGTGGTGGCGCGGTTGCTGCGGGAGATGGGGTTCGAGGTCGATGTGCTGCTCTTGTGGTCCCCCGAGGAGCTGCGGGGGGATGCGGCTGTGAACTACGAGCGCTCGGGTGGGGAGCTGGTCGAGGGGGGCCTGGCGGGTCGAGTCGAGGGTTCCGGGGCGGTGGTCGACGCGATCTTTGGGACCGGGTTCGACGGGGCGCCGCGGGAGCCGGCCGCTGAGGCGATCGGGGCGATCAACGGGTGCCGGGCGCCGGTCGTGGCCTGCGACATCGCCTCGGGGGTCGATGCTTCGAGTGGCGAGGTCGCGGGAGACGCGGTCGAAGCCGACGTCACGATCAGCTTCCACGCGGCGAAGGTCGGGCAGCGGGTCGCGCCGGGGAAGTGGCACACGGGGGAGCTGCGGGTGGTGGCGATCGGTATCCCGCCCGGTGCGCCGGGAGAGGCTGCGGCTGGAGAGATCGCCCCTTCCGTCCTCGACCTGGCGCCGCGCCGGGGCCCTCATTCGAACAAGTTCAGCTCCGGACAGGTAGCGATCGCCGGCGGCTCGCGCGGGCTGACCGGCGCCGTGCGCATGGCCTCGCTGGCGGCGATCCGGGCCGGCGCCGGCTACGCCACGGTCGCCGTGCCATCCGACCTGGAGATGGTCTTCGAGCTGGCTCAACCGGAGGTGATGTCGGTCGGCTGTCCCGGGGGCGACGGTTGCCTCGTGCCCGCCTCGGAGAAGGCGGTCCTGCGGACCTTCGAGCGCGCCGCCGCCGGCATCTTCGGCCCCGGCCTCGGCAAGGACCCCGGCTCATTCGAGCTGGCCCGCTCGGTCGTCCCGAGGATCGAGGCGCCGCTCGTCCTCGACGCCGACGGCCTCAACGCCTTCGCCGGCCGCCTCGGCGAGCTGCGGGCGCGGCAGGCGCCGACGGTCCTCACCCCGCACGCCGGCGAGCTCGGCCGGCTGCTCGAGCGCGATTCCGCCGAGGTCGACGCCGACCGGCTCGCCAGCGCCCGCGAGGCAGCCGAGGCGGCGGGCGCGATCGTCGTCCTCAAGGGGGACGACACGATCGTCACCGACGGCTCCCGGGCGGCCGTCAACGCGCTGTCGGCCCCGGCTCTCGGCACCGCTGGCAGCGGTGACGTCCTCTCCGGTGTCGCCGCTGGCCTCCTCGCCCGCATGGACGAGCCTTTTGCCGCCACCTGCGCGGCGGTCATGGCCCACGCCCGTGCCGGCCGCGACGCCGCCGCCCGCATCGGCGCCGCCGAGTCGGTGATCGCCACCGACGTCATCGACAGCGTCCCCTTGGCGCTGCGTCCCGACGGGCCGGTCGAATAACCTCGCGCTCATGAAGACCGCCGGAGAGATCATGGCCCGCGACGTCCCCAGCGTCCATCCCAGCGACGACGCCCGCACCGCGATCGACCTGCTCTCGAAAAGCGATCTCGGCGCGATCCCGGTCGTCGACAACGACAACAAGCTGGTCGGGATCGTCTCCGAGTCGGACCTCATCCTCAGCGAGGAGGAGTCGGACCTGCACCTGCCGCACTACCTCAACATCATGGGCGGGATCGTCTTCGTCGGCTCGATGAAGGGGTTCGAGGAGCGGCTGGAAAAAGCGTTTGCCACCGAGGTCTCGGAGCTGATGACCGCGGACCCGATCGTCGCCCACGACTACGAGTCGGCCGACCGGGTGGCGAAGAAAATCGCCGACAAGCACCACAACCACCTGCCGGTCGTGGACGCCGACGGCTACCTGGCCGGCATGGTGACCAGGGCCGACGCGCTTGCCGCCCTGGTCGACGGCGACTAGAGCCATGGAGCGGGCGCTCGCCCGGATCGACTTCGACGCGGTGCGCGCCAACTGCGCGCGGCTGAAGTCCGAGCTGACCGGCGGAGCGGAGCTCTGCGCCGTGGTCAAGGCAGACGGCTACGGGCACGGGGCCGACGGCTGCGCCGACGCCGCTCTGCGGGGCGGGGCCACCCGCCTCGCGGTGGCGACGGCGGGGGAGGCGGAGCAGGTCGGCCGCCGCTTCCAGCACGTGCCGTTGCTGACGATGGGAGCGCTGACCGCGGAGGAGGTGGACGTCGCGTTCTCCGCCGGCTCGGAGCTCGCCGTCTGGCGGGAGGATTCCCGCCGCCTTTTCGCCGACCGGGCCCGCGCCCACGGCCGCCGTGCCCGCGTCCACGTCAAGTACGACAGCGGCATGGGCCGGCTCGGCAACCGCGACGCGGCCGAGGTGCTGGCGCTGGTCCGTGCCTGCGCCGAGGACCCCGACCTCGAGCTGGCCGGGCTCTGGACCCACTTGGCCACCGCCGACGAGCTCGACTCGTCCTACTTCGACGAGCAGATGGATCGCTTCGACGAGGTCGTCGCCGCGGTCAGGGCCGAGCACCCCGGCGTCCTCGTCCACGCCGCCAACAGCGCTGCCGTCCTCCGCGACAAGCGGTCTCACTACGGAATGGCCCGCTGCGGCGTCGCCATCTACGGTCTCGATCCCTTCCAGCGCGACCCCGCCGAGCAGGGCCTGCGGCCCGCGCTCTCGCTCCACTCCCACGTCGCCGACGTGAAGCGCTTCCCCGCCAGGGCCAGCGCCGGCTACGGACGCAGGTGGACGGCCCCGGTCGACACCTGGGTCGGGGTGGTCCCGCTCGGCTACGGCGACGGCGTCCGCCGTGGTCTGACCAACAACGCCGACGTCCTCGTCGGCGGCCGGCGCCACCCGCTCGTCGGCACCGTCTCGATGGACAACATCACGATCGACCTCGGTCCCGAGACCGACGTCGAGCCGGGGGACGAAGCGGTCCTGATCGGCCGCCAGGGCGAGGAGGAGATCCGCGCCGAGGAGCTCGCCGCCCGACTGGAGACGATCAACTACGAGGTCACCTGCGCGATCTCGCCGCGGGTGCCGCGGGTGCCGGCTTGACGGTGGCGCTTTCGTATTCCCATGGCTGAGGAGTGGGCAATTCGTCTCGGTGAGGCGCCCGTGGCGGCGGCGGTGCGAGCTGCCCTGGGGAACGCCGAGGGCGTCTGGATCGTCGGCGGCGCCGTGCGCGACGCAGCGCTCGGCCGCCAGGTCGCCGACCTCGACCTCGCCGCGGCCGGCGACCCCGGAGCGGTCGCGAAGGCGATCGGCGCCGAGCTGGGCGAGCACGCCTTCGAGCTCTCGGCGGAGTTCGGGACCTGGCGGGTGGCGGCGCAGGCGCACGGTTGGCAGATAGACGTCACCGCCCTGCGCGGCAGCGGCATCGAGGAGGACCTCGCCGGGCGCGACTTCACGGTCGGCGCCGTCGCCGTGCCGCTCGCGGGGGAGGAGCCGATCGATCCCCACGGCGGCCTCGCCGACCTGGCTGATCGGCGCCTGCGCGCCGTCGGCAGCGACAGCTTCGAGAGCGACCCGCTGCGGCTGCTGCGGGCGGCGCGGCTGGCCGCCGAGCTGGACCTGGAGATTGAGCCGGGGACGTTGGAGCTCGCCCGTGCCTGCGCCGCGCGCGCCGCCGACCCCGCGGGAGAGCGGCAGCTGGCGGAGCTGCGCCAGCTCGTCGGTGGCCCCGATCCGCTGCGCGGCCTGCGCCTGCTCGACGAGCTCGGCGTCACCGGCGTCGTCCTGCCCGAGCTGGAGACCCTGCGCGGAGTCGAGCAGGGGCCGAACCACCACCTCGACGTCTACGACCACACGATCGCCGTGCTCGAGCACACGCTGGAGGTCGAGAGCGACCTCGAGCGCTTCGCCGGCGATCGCGCCGCCGCGGTCGCCGCTCTGCTCGACGAGGCGCTCGCAGACGAGATGACCCGCCGCACCGCCCTGCGCTTCGGGGCCCTCTTCCACGACATCGCCAAGCCGGCGACCAAGGCCGAACGCAATGGCTTCGTCGGCTTCAAAGGCCACGACGAGGTGGGGGCGGAGGTGATCGGCGAGGTCTGCCGCCGCCTGCGCGCCAGCCGCCGCCTCACCCAGCACCTGCAGGGGATGGCCCGGCACCACCTGCGGCTCGGGTTCCTGATCCCGGAGATGCCGCTGTCGCGTCGCCGGGTCCACGCCTACCTCCGCGCGACCGATCCGGTCACCGTCGACGTCACCCTGCTCACCGTCGCCGACCGCCTTTCCGCCCGCGGCAAAGGGCCGATCGCCAGCCCGGAGATGGTCGTCGCCCACCTGCAGCTGGCGCGCGAGATGATCGCCGCCGGCCTCGACTGGCGCCGCGAGGGGCCGCCTGCGCCGCTGCTGCGCGGGGATGAGATCGCCGCCGAGCTGGGGATCGAGCCGGGGCCCGAGCTCGGCAACTTCGTCGCCGAGCTGGAGGCGGCCCAATTTGCAGGGGAAGTCACTGACCGGGAGGGCGCCCTCCGACACCTGCGCCGTTAGATACGCTCCGCGCGCATGGCCAAAGAGGAAAAGATCGAAATGGAGGGGGAGATCACCGAGGCTCTCCCCAACACGATGTTCCGGGTCAAACTGGACAACGGGCACGACGTGCTCGGCCACATCTCGGGCAAGATGCGCCGCCACTACATCCGCATCCTCCCCGGCGACCGCGTGAAGATCGAGCTTTCGCCCTACGACTTGGATCGCGGGCGAATCACCTACCGCTACAAATAGTCGCTCGGCCGCGGGTCGGCTAGCTCGGCGATCAACGCCGACCAGGCGAAGTCTTTCGCCCCCATGCCGGTGCCGTTGCGGGGGTCGTAGTACTCGCGCAGGCCTTCGCG
>Ga0307300_10000043_pt1 | contig 32229 bp, 31 predicted proteins | sample ER_DNA_181_FD_194492 | JGI IMG/M metagenome (GOLD analysis project Ga0307300, IMG submission 194492) | Bulk soil microbial communities from the East River watershed near Crested Butte, Colorado, United States - ER_DNA_181 | ecosystem: Environmental > Terrestrial > Soil > Floodplain | place... | reverse complement strand
CGCCGACCTTCATCGCCAGCTCGAGGTTGACCTTCGAGCCGTCTTCGACGCTGTCGAGAGCGGTCACCTCCAGCGTCTGGTTCATCGCCTCGGTCTCGAAGCCGTTGTCGGTGACGGCGGTTGCGGTGAGACAGCAGCCGTTGACGGCGATCGAGTCGCCGAGGGTGAGCTCGGGGGCGAGCGAGGAGGAGATGCGGAGGCGGGCGCCGTCGGCGGTGCGGTCGAGGGACTCGACGCTGCCTACGTCTTCGATTAGGCCGGTGAACATCTCACCACTCCTTGTACTGGGCTTTGATGAGGAGGTCGTCGCCGATCTGCTCGACCGTTTGGGACAAGGCTTGCTGGCGCGCGGGTCCTGTCACGGCAGGGGACCCCCCATGTCTTCCGGTAGCTAAAGCTTCCTCAGACATGGTCCCCCCTACCGTGCCACCCGCGCGAGGGGCCGGGTTGGGCTGGCCGAGAAGCATTGGGGCGATGAAGGTACGGGATTCGTCGACCTGAGCGGAAGAGATGAAAGAGGCTGCCAAGGTCTTGCCGCCCTCTAGAAACAGGCTCGTGATGTCGCGGCGGCCCAGCTCACGGAGGGCTGACTCGATGTCTGGGGCAGGGATGATTTCGGCTCCGGCGTCTTTGAGGGAGATGGTGCGGGCGGTTGGGGCGTCGGGGGAGGTGACGACGAGGACCGGGGCTTGGTCGAGGGTTTGGAGGAGCTGGCTGTCGAGGGGGAGGCGGGCTTGGGAGTCGAAGACGACTCGTTTGGGCTGGCGGGCTCCGTCGAGGCGGGCGGTGAGGAGGGGGTCGTCGGCGAGGGCGGTGCCGATGCCGACGGCGATCGCGTCGTGTTCGGCGCGCCAGCGGTGGACGAGCTCGCGGCTCTCGGGGCCGGAGATCCAGGGGCTGTCGCCGGGGGCCGTGGCGGTCTGGCCGTCGAGCGAGATCGCCATCTTCAGGACCACGAGCGGCAGGCCGGTGCGAGCGTGCTTGCGGAAGGGCTGGTTGAGGCGGCGGGCCGCGGTGGCCTCGGCACCGGAGGCGAAGGCGACCTCGACACCGCCGTCGCGAAGGATGCCGGGACCGCGGCCGGCGGCCTTCTCGCTGGGATCGTCGGAGGCGATCACGACTCTCGCTATCCCCGCCTCGAGGATCGCCTCGACGCAGGGCGGCTGCCGTCCCTGGTGCGCGCAGGGCTCCAGCGTCACGTACATCGTCGCCCCCGCCGAATCCTCCCCCCGCTCCCGGCAATCCGCCAAAGCCGCCCGCTCCGCATGCAGCCCTCCCAGCTCCGCATGAAACCCCTCGCCGATCACCCGCCCGTCCCGCACCACAACTGCACCCACAAGGGGATTGGGGCTTACCCGCCCACGCCCGCCCTCGGCCAGCTGGAGAGCGCGCTGCAGGTGAGCCGGATCCATGGAAGTAAGCTGGGAATTCATGGTTGATTGACTCGTCAATCAGTCTACTCTCCACGCGCAGGTGGCGACGGTATTGAGGACTCTCCCGGGAGGGAGAGCCCAATACCGGAGACAGGACCCGCGCGCCACTGCGGCAGGCGTGTAGACCGTAAACGCGAATACGCTGATGTCGTGAAGCTGATCATCCAAATCCCCTGCTTAAACGAGGAAGCGACCCTTCCGGCGACGATCGCCGACCTCCCCCGCTCCCTCCCCGGCATCGACCGGATCGAGCTGCTGGTGGTCGACGACGGCAGCACCGACCACACGGTCGAGGTTGCCCGCGAGTGCGGCGTCGACCACGTCGTCCGCCTGACCAACAACAAGGGCCTCGCCGCCGGCTTCCAGGCGGGGCTGGATGCCTGCCTGAAGCTCGGCGCCGACGTCGTCGTCAACACCGACGCCGACAACCAGTACCGGGGCGCCGACGTCGCCAAGCTGGTGGCGCCGATCGTCGCCGGCGAGGCCGACATGGTCGTCGGCGACCGCCGGGTCGGCGAGATCGACCACTTCTCCGGCTCGAAAAAAGGCCTGCAGCGGCTCGGCAGCTGGGTCGTGCGGCGGCTCTCCGGGACCGAGGTCAGCGACGCCACCTCCGGCTTCCGCGCCTACAACCGCGAGGCCGCCCTGCAGCTGCTCGTCGTCGACAACTTCACCTACACGCTGGAGAGCCTGATCCAGGCCGGGAAGATGCTGGTCGCGGTCGACGAGGTCGAGATCGGGACCAACCCGAAGACGCGCGAGTCCCGCCTCTTCGACTCGACCGGCGCCTACGTGCGCCGCAACGCCCCGGCGATCCTCCGCATCTACGCCCGCTACGAGCCGCTGCGCGCCTTCGCCACCGCCGGCGCCGTCGTCCTCCTCCTCGCCCTCTGCGCCTGGCTTCCGTTCCTGATCGACGCGATCTTCAACGGCGACAGCACCGGCCACATCCAGTCGCTGATCCTCGGCGCCGTCCTCTTCATCGCTGCGATGCAGCTCTTCGCCCTCGGCGTTATCGGCGACCTCCTCGCCGGCCAGCGGGTGATGACCCAGCGCGTCTTCGAGCGGGTGCGGCGGGTCGAGCTGGCGCTCGGGGTCGAGCCCTCCCACTACGAGCCCGGCACCCGCAGCGGCGCCCGCGAGAACGCCGAGTGAGCCCGGAGCCCAAGCGCGGCGACTCGGCCTCCAGCGCCGAGTATGGGAAAACCGCGAGCTTCCTCGCGGTCGGCGTCGGCCTCACCGGGGTGATCACCTACGCCTACTTCCTGATCGCCTCGCACACCCTCTCCAAGCTCGACTACGGGCAGATCACGATCCTCTGGTCGGCGGTCTTCATCACGATCTCCACCCTCTACCGGCCGGTCGAACAGCTGCTCAGCCGCCACGTCTCCGAGCGGCTGGCGAAAGGGGAACCGCTGCGGCAGGAGCTGCGGGTCGCGGCGACGATCCAGGTCGGGCTGGCGCTCTTCTTCGCCGTCGTCGCCCTGGTCCTGCGCGGGCCGATCCAGGACGACCTGCTGGAAGGCAACGAAACCCTCTACTGGGTCTTCTTCGGCGCCGTCCTCTTCTACGCCGCCAGCTACTTCGCCCGCGGCTTCCTCGCCGGCCAGCGGACCTTCGGCCTGTTCACGGCGCTGATCCTCTCCGAGTCCTGCTTCCGCACCCTCTTCGCCGTCCTCGTCGCCATCAGCCTGCTCAGCGGCCAGTCCTGGGTCGCGGTCGGGATCGTCGCCGCCCCCAGCCTCTCGCTGATGGTGGTGCCGTTCGCCTTCCTGCGACGGGCGAAGAAAGAAGCACCAGCCCAAGCGGCTCCCGGACGCGCAGCGGAGGAAGCCGCGCCTGACGGAGGTTCGGAGCTGACGATGCGCGAGGGCAGCGGCTTCGCGGCGGCGGTGCTGGTGATCATGTTCAGCGAACAGGCCTTCCTCAACGCCGGGCCGCTGATCACCCGCGGCCTCCAGGGCGCCGAAGCGGCCGGCTTCATCTTCAACGTGCTGATGCTGGCGCGGGCGCCGCTGCAGCTCTTCCAGGCGGTCTCGACCAGCATCCTCCCCCACCTCACCAACCTCCACACCTCAAGGGCGCCGGACAGCGAGCGCGAGTTCCACCGCTCGGTCCGCGGCGTCCTCCTCGGCGTCGCGGCCTTCGCCGCCTTCACCGCCCTCGTCGTCCTGATCGCCGGCCCGCACCTGATGCAGATCGCCTTCAGCGACAAGTTCGAGTACGACCGGGCGGGGCTGCTGCTGATCACCCTCGGGATGGGCCTCTACCTCGGCTCGGTCACCCTCAACCAGGCCTGCGTCGCCCAGGGCCAGGTGCGCCGCGCCGCCGCCCGCTGGATCGCCTGCGCCGGCTTCTTCATCCTCTGGAACTTCCTGCCGATCGTCGGCGACGAGTTCCGCCGGGTCGAGATCGGCTTCGCGCTGACGGCCGGCGTCCTCTTCTCCCTCCTCTACCTCGTCTACCGCCGCCCGCACGGGCGGCCCGAGGACATCCCGCGCGAAGGCTCGACCGAGGAACTCGAGCTGCGGCTCGCCTCGATCGACGAGAACACCTAGCGGGTTTAGCGCGAGACGGGCGTCCAGCACTTAACGCTGTTCAAGCAATGCCCCCTTCCTCTAGGGTCGCCGCGATGGGTGCCCATGACGCCGAGCTGATCCTGATCGCCGGCGTCCTCCTGTCCGCCGGGATCGCCGGGGCTCTGCTTGCCGATCGGGTGCGGGTCCCCGGCCTGCTGCTGTTCCTGGCGCTGGGGATGGTCGCCGGCTCACAGGGTGTCGGCGGGATCGAGTTCGACGACGCCGAGCTGGCGCGGACGCTGGGGACGATCGCCCTCGTCCTGATCATCTTCGAGGGCGGCCTCACCGCCGGCTGGTCGGAGATCCGGCCCGTGCTCGGCACCGCCGCCTCCCTGGCGACGATCGGCACCGCCCTGACCGCGGTAATCGCCGGGTTCGCAGCCAAGTTCCTCTTCGGCCTCAGCACCCTGGAAGGGATGCTGGTCGGAGCCGCGATCGCCGCCACCGACTCCGCCGCGATCTTCGCCGTCCTTCGCCGCTCGACCCTGGAGAAGCGGCTGGCGCGCTCGCTCGAGGGCGAGTCGGGGATGAACGATCCGGTGGCACTGCTGCTGGTGATCGGGTTCATCGAATGGATCCAGCAGCCCGGCTACGGGCTCGCCGACATGGCCGGGCTGCTGGCGCTGAAACTGGCCCTGGGAGCGGCGATCGGGACGGCCCTGGGCTGGGCGGCGGTGCGCGTCCTCGACCGGGTGCAGCTTCCGAGCGACGGGATCTACCCGGTGGCGACGATCGCGATCGCCGGGCTCGCCTACGGACTGGCCGAGGTCGCCCACGGCTCCGGCTTCCTCGCCGTCTACCTGACCGCGCTCGCCCTCGGCTCGGCCCGGCTCCCCGCCCGCCGCACCGTCGTCGCCTTCCACCAGGGCCTCGGCTGGGTGGCCCAGATCGCCCTCTTCATCCTCCTCGGGCTGCTGGTCTTCCCCTCCAGCCTCGACGACGTCGCCCTCGACGCGCTGGCGCTCTCGGCGGTGCTGATCGTGGTCGCCCGTCCCGTCGCCGCCTTCGCCGCGACCGCGCTGGCGCCGCTCAACGCCAAGGAGCGGTTGATGCTCGGCTGGGCCGGCCTCCGCGGTGCCACCCCGATCTGGCTCGCCACCTTCCCCGTCGTCGCCGGGGTGGGCGAGGGCGAAGAACTGTTTGCGATCGTCTTCTTCGTGGTCGTCACCTCGACCCTGGTCCAGGGCGCCAGCTTCGAGCCGCTGGCGACCCGGCTGGGGCTGACCACCGACGAACCGGCGCTGCCGCGGCGCCTGCTCGAGTCGGGGCGGATCCGGCGCATGGGCGGCGACGTGATCGCCTACCGGATTCCGGAGGGGGCGGCGATCGCCGGCCACCGGGTGCGGGAGCTCGAGCTGCCCCGCGAGGCGCTGGTCAACGTGATCGTCCGCGACGGCAATGCGATGCCGCCGCGGGGATCGACCGAACTACTGGAGGGCGACGAGCTGCACATCCTCGTCCGCAGCGAGCTGCGCGACGAGGTCGAGGGCCTGACCGGGCACTGGGCCAAGGGGCCGATCGGCCGCCCGGCGCCGCCGCCGCTGCCGCGGCGCGGCGCCTCCCAGGTCTTCACGGTGCGCCCGGTCCGGGGGGACCGGGAGCTCGGCGAGGAGATCGACGGCGTCCCGATCGTCAGGGTGATGCGCGACCGCAGCGAGCGCGGCGCCTACCTCGTCGCTCTCGCCGACGGGCGCTATGCGGTCCTGAGCTCCGGGCTGGTCGCGATCGGGGGACGGCGGGCGCTGGCCGGCTGGTGCGAGGGCCGCGCCGCCCGGAGTGACGTCGATGCCTCAGAACGCGCCTGGTGGCAGGAGGTGACCGGCGCCTTGATTGCCAGAGGACATTCCGGGGTCTGAGACCAAGCAGATCAAGGACGCAGGGAGCGTGGCGTGCTTTGCACGCGAGCGACTGAGGACGCCGATATGCGCCGGTCTCAGGCCCCGGCAGCAGCAGCGATCTCGGTGTAAGCGGCCGCGGGATCGTCGGCTCCGAAAACAGCTGAGCCGGCGACGAAGAGGTTGACGCCGACGGCGGCGAGAGGCCCGGCGGTGTCTTTGTCAACTCCACCGTCGACCTCGATCCGGGCGTCGCCGACGAGCGGCGCGAGGCGCTCAAGCTTGTCGTACGACGTCTCGATCAGCTTCTGGCCGCCCCAACCGGGATTGATCGTCATGCAGAGGACCAGGTCGGCGTAGCCCCGCAACTCGGCCACCGCGTCGACCGGGGTCGCCGGGTTGATCGCGATGCCGGCGCCGCAGCCGAGCTCGCGAATCGAGTGCAAGAGGCGGTTGGCGTGCGGAGTGGCCTCGGCGTGGAAGGTGATCGAGTCCGCCCCGGCTTCGGCGAATTCCGCGAATTGCCGTTCCGGGTTCTCGATCATCAGGTGGACGTCGACGCCGCCACCTGCGTCGTGGACCTGGTCGGCGATGCCGCTGAGGACCAGCGGCCCGATCGTGATCGGCGGGACGAAGTGCCCGTCCATCACGTCGAAGTGGATGATCCGCGCGCCGGCGTCCATGACCTCTTCGACCTGGGCTCCTAACTTGCCCATGTCAGCCGAGAGGATCGAGGGGAGCACGCGCGGCTCGCCCATCAGCTCTGCCATCTGCTGGCTCACGGGCCGCAGCCTACTGAGCGCCTGCGGACGCGCCCTATGCCGTTTTGAGCATCGAGGCTCCGCACGACTGACATTCCATGTCGGCCGTGTTCGTCATCCGGGCGATCGTCTGGTGCTCGCCGCAGTTGGGGCACTGGGAGACGAGTTCGAAGCGGCTGAGGCAGTTGACGCAGCGCAGGCGGCCCGGCAGCTGGGTCGGGCGCAGCCAGGGCTCGCCGCAGTTCGGGCAGGGCGCACGGCCGAGGGGATTCGACTCCCCCTGATCCGACTGGTTGGGGTGGCTCATGGCCTAATCATTGCGGGTCAGGCGTCGTCCCTGACCAATCGGGCGACGAAGAAGCCGGTGGTGCGGTCGCGATCGGGGCGCAGCTGCAGGCAGCGGGGCTCGGCCGCGGAGGCGAGCGCCGGAGCCTCCGCGCCGAGGTCGTCGAGGCGCAGCGGCGGCACCTCCCCCGCCCCGGCGCCGTCCAGCAGGGCGGCGATCCGCTCCTCGTTCTCGCAGCGGGAGATCGTGCAGCTCGAGTAGACGAGGGTGCCGCCGGGGCGCAGGAGGGTGGCGGCGTGGCGCAGCAGCGCGTCCTGGATCTCGACCAGGCGCCCGATCGCCTTCGGCGACTTGCGCCAGCGGGCGTCAGGGCGGGAGGCGAGCGTGCCGAGGTCGGAGCAGGGCGCGTCGAGGAGAACGCGGTCGAAGCCCTCGCCGACGGCGGCCTCGGTGGCGTCGGCCTCGATCACGGTGATGCCGTGGAGGCCGAGGCGGCGTGCCTGCGCGGCGACTTCGCCGGCCCGGGCCGCGTCGAGCTCGACCGAGATCACCGTGCAGCGGTCCCCCGTCCGCTCGGCGATCTGCCCGGTCTTGATCCCGGGCCCGGCGCAGAGGTCGAGGATCTGCTCCTCGGGCCGGGGGTCGAGGATCTCGACCACGGCGGCGGAGCCGCGGCTCTGCGGGGTCAGCTCGCCGGCCGCGATCGCGGCAGGCACCGCCTCACCGGTCCGGCCCTCGATCACGATCGAGTCGGCCGCGGCCAGTGGCCAGCCGGCCTCGGGGAGGCGCGCATCGACCTCCCCGTCGCGCAGGCGCGCCAGCATCGAGTCGCGGTCGGTGCGGAGGAGGTTGACCCGCATCGCCACCTCGGCGGGCCGGTTGCAGGCGGCGAGGACCCCGCGCGCCGCATCGTCCCCCAGCTCCTGCCACCACATCTCCGCCAGCCACTGCGGAGCCGAGTCGGCGATGGCGGCGGCCGGGGGGGTGGAGTCGTCGCCCAGCAGCGAGGCCGTCAACTGCTTCCGCTCGCGGACAGCGCGTCGGAGGATCGCGTTGGCGAAACCGGCGGCGTGCGCGGCGCCGGCGCCCTTGACCAGCTCGACGGCCTGGTCGACGGCGGCGTGATCTGGGGTGGCGTCGGCGAAGAGCAGCTCGTAGAGGCCGAGGCGGAGCGCCGCCAGCACCGGCGGGTCGAGCAGGCGGGTCGAGCGCCCGGCCAGCCGTTCGATCGCGACGTCGCTGGTGCCGCGCCGCTGCACGGCGCCGTAGGCGAGCCGCTGCGCCTGGGCGCGGTCGCGGCCGCCCAGGCCGAGTCGGTCGGCCTCGGCGCGGAAAGCGCGCTCGGTGAAGGCGCCGTCCTCGAAGGTGGCGCGGATGGTCGCGAAGGCGAGCGCCCGCGCCGGCGAGACGCGGCCGGGCGCCGGCCCCTTGCCGCCGCCGCTCACGATTCCGGCAGCGGGTGGCCGCGCAGGTAGGCGTCGGCCGGCATCGGCTTGCCGCCGGCCGGCTGCACGACCTCGAGCTGCAACGATCCCGCGCCGCAGCCAAGCAGAAGCGCCTCGAAATGCATCTCCAGCTTGCCCGCCTCCACCTGCTCCTCGGCGGCCTTGGCACGGCGGACGCCCAGCCGCTCGCCGTCGGGAAGCTCGATGTAGGCGCCCACATGCGGGGTCAGCGCCCGCACCTTTGCCGCCAGCTCGGTTGCCGGCCGATCGGGATCGAGGCGCCGCTCGGAGGCCTCGATCTTCTCGGCGTAGGTGACGCCGGCCTCGTCCTGCTCGGTGAACTCGAGCGATCCCTCCGCCTGCAGGTCGAGGGCGCGGACCAGGAGCTCGCCGCCGACCGCCGCCAGCCGCGCCGAGAGCCCGGCGAAGTCCTCGTCGGGGTCGATCGGCACCTCCTCGACCAGGGCGACGGGACCGGAGTCGAGCCCGGCGGTCAGCTGCATCACGCAGACCCCGGTCACCTCGTCGCCGGCCATCATCGCCCGCTCGATCGGGGCGGCGCCGCGCCAGCGGGGCAGCAGCGAGGGGTGCACGTTCAGCATCGGGAACTCAAAGAGAAGCGGCTCGCGGATCAGCTGCCCGAAGGCGCAGACGACGACTGCCTCCGGCGCGGCGGCCCGGATCCGCCCCAGCGCCTCCTCCTCGTTGACGTTTTCGGCCTGCAGCAGCTCCAGTCCCAGCTCCTGCGCGGCGACCGCGGCCGGTGGCGGCTTCACCTTGCGCCCGCGCCCTTGGCGGCGGTCGGGTGGGGTGACGACGAGGCCCGGGCGGTGGGGCGAGGCGGCGAGGCGGCGCAGGACCGTCGCCGCGAACTCGGAGGTGCCGAGGTAGGCGGTCCTCACGCGTCGGTGCGAGGCTCGCGCAGCTCGTCGCCCTCGTCGATCTCTTCCTCGGAGGAGGGGCTGTAGCTGCCGCCTTCGCGGAGGGCGCGGAGGGCCGCCTTGCGCTGCTCGCGAACGGTGCGGTCGAGGATCAGGACCCCGTCGAGGTGGTCGATCTCGTGCTGGAGGACGCGCGCCTCCAGGCCGGCGGCCTCGATCACGATCCGGGCACCCTCCGCGTCCCGGCCGCTGAAGCGCGCGTAGAGCGGGCGCTCGACGTCCATCGAGACCCGCGGCAGGCTGAGGCAACCCTCCTCGGCGACCGCCATCTCGCTGGAGAGCCACTCGACCTCGGGATTGACGAGCGCGGTGGGCTCGCTCTCGGGGCCGGCCTGGAAAACCAGCAGGCGGCGGAGGGTGCCGAGCTGGGTCGCCGCCAAGCCGATGCCGAGCCCGTCGCGCATGATCTCGATCATCCGCTCAACCTCGGCGCGCAGGTCGGGGCCGAAGTTGGAGACCGGCGAGGCCTTGCTCTTCAGCACCGGGTCGCCGAATTTGACGACATGAGCGAGGGCGGTTTCGCGCCGCTCCAACAGCTCGGATTCAAGCTGGCGGTCCTCGGCCTCGCGCTCCTCCGTCTTCACCTCGTCGCTCATCCGGGCTGAGTCTAAAACGCCACCCCGTTCCGGTACTTCCCGCGGGGGGAGCGCTACTGCGGGTCGACGTCGACGCCGATCGAGACGTCCTTCAGCGAGCGGTCGGCGGCGCGGCGCTCGACCGCCTCGCGCACGGCGGTGACGGTGCCGGCGCGGTCGTCGGCCTTGATCAGGATCCGGCGGCGGTGGCGGTTGCGGACGCGGAACATCGGCGCCGGACCCAGCAGTTCGGAGCCCTCGGGAAGCCCGCGGTCCAGCTCGCGCGCGAGCGAGATCGCGGTCTCGTCGAGCTTCGGCTCGGCTTCGGCCGAGAAGTTGATCCGGACCAGGTGCGAGTAGGGCGGGTAGTGGAGGATCCGCCGCCGCCCCAGCTCGACCTCGAGGAAGCCGGCGGAGTCGTGGCGGGAGGCGTGCTCGATGCTGGAGGCGTTCGGCGCCAGGGTCTGGACGATCACCTCTCCCCCGGCCTCGCCGCGGCCGGAGCGGCCGGCGAGCTGAGCGACCATCGCGAAGGTCCGCTCCTCGGCGCGGAAGTCTGGGAAGCGCAGGGTCGCGTCGGCGTCGAGGATCGCGCTCAGCGTCACCTCGGGGAAGTCGTGGCCCTTGGCGACCATCTGGGTGCCGATGAGGACGGCGCTGGGGGCTTCGTCGAAGCTGGCGAGGATGCGGGCGTGGGCGCCGCGCTCCGAGGCGGTGTCGGAGTCGAGGCGCAGGACCGGCATCGGGTCGAGGCGCTCGGCCAGCAGGGTCTCGATCCGCTCGGTGCCGGCGCCGGCGCGGGAGAGCGTGGTCGAGCCGCACTCGACGCAGGCGCGCGGCTGGGGCTCGGAGTGGGCGCAGTGGTGGCAGACGAGGCGACCGCTGTGGCGGTGGACGATCAGCGAGACATCGCAGTTGGGGCAGCCCCAGTGGTGGCCGCAGGAGCGGCAGGTGAGCCAGGGGGCGAAGCCGCGGCGGTTGATCATCACGATCGCCTTGGCGCCGGCGGCGCGGACGCCCTCCAGCGCCTCCCAGGTCTCGGTGTGGACGGGCCCGGAGCGCGGGTCGGCGCCGCGCATGTCGACGAGGTGGACCGGCGGCATCCGCCGGCCGTCGACCCGGCGCGGCAGCTCCAGCCGCGGCAGCTGCAGCCAGCTCTCGGGCCGCGGCGTGGCGGTGCCGGCGACGAGGACGGCGCCGTTATCCTCGGCCCGTTTGCGGGCGACGGCGCGGGCATCGTAGGTGGGATCGCCCTCCTGCTTATAAGAGGGGTCGTGCTCCTCGTCGATCACGATCAGGCCGAGGTCGCGGACCGGGGCGAAGACGGCCGAGCGGGGACCGACGCAGACGCTCGCCTCGCCGCTGTGCAGGCGCCGCCACTCGTCGTAGCGCTGGCCGGCGGAGAGGGCCGAGTGCAGGACGGCGAAGCGGTCGCCGAGGCGGGCGCGGAAGCGGGCCACGGCCTGGGGCGCGAGCCCGATCTCGGGGACGAGGACGATCGCGCCCTTGCCGCGCTCCAGAGCCGCCTCCACCGCCGCTAGGTAGACCTCGGTCTTGCCCGAGCCGGTGACGCCGTGGAGGAGCAGCTGGCGCGGGGCGTCGGCCTCGCCGTCGAGGGCGGCGACGAGGGCCGCGACCGCGTCGGCCTGCTCGGGCAGGAGCTCGGGACGCTCGGCGGTGCCGCTGAGACCGGGCTCGCCGGGGATACGGCGCACGGCGGCGCTGCGGGTCGCGACCAGCCCGCGCTCCTCCAGCCGCCGCAGGGTGCCGCGGTCGGAGCCGACCGCCGTCGCCAGCTCGCCGCTCGACATCTCCCCCGCCCGCAGCGCCTCCAGCACCGCCCGCTGCTTGGCGCCGAGCCGCGCACCGTCATCGAGGGCGGTCTCGCCGGCGGAGAGGATCGCGGCCCGCAGCTCGGTCTTGGCCCGGGTCGTCCGTCCGGCGCTCCCGGTCCCGGTCCCCGGCGGCAGCACCAGCTGCAGACCGCGCGAGGGCGTCGAGCAGTACTCGCGGGCGGCCCAGAGGCCGAGCCGGACCAGCTCCGGCGTGGCGCCGGCCTCGAGCGCCTCGATCGGCTCGGCCAGGCGCTCGGGCGGCAGCTCGGACACGTCGGCGACCTCGACCACGACCCCGAGCAGGCGGCGCGGCCCGAAGGGGACGCGGACGACGCTGCCGACCCCGAGGTCCTCCATCGCCTCCGGCCGCCGGTAGTCGAAGGGACCGCGCAGGGCACGCGCGGTGGTCAGCGGCTCGACGCGGAGGATCGCCATCCGATCGAGGTTATGGGTGCGCGGGGATGGCCTGGCCTACGGCCGCAGGAGGTCATATGCTGGCGCCCGTGAGCATCAACCTCCACCCCGGCGAGCAGGTCCTCTTCGAGGGTCACCCCTCGTGGCGGGCGATCCTCGGCTTCTACCTGAAAGGGCTGCTGGTCGCGGTCATCCTCGGCGTGATCGCGAAGCTGGCCGCGGACGACGGCACCGCCTTCCTGGTGATCCTCGTCGTCCTCGCCCTGACCGTGCTGATCGGCTTCGTCAAGCGGGTGGCGACGACCTACACGATCACCAACCGCCGCCTCAACATCAAACGCGGCATCGTCTCCAAAGAGGTCCAGGAGACGCGCCTGGAGCGGGTCCAGAACGTCAACTACCGCCAGTCCGTCTACCAGCGCCTGATGCAGATCGGCGACGTCGACTTCGACACGGCGGCAAGCGACGACTACAACTTCGTCTTCAACGGCGTCGCCGACCCGGCCCAGGTCGTGGAAGCGGTCGACAAAGCGACCGGCGTCTTCGCCGCGGGCTCCCACGGCCTCGGCGAGGCCCAGCCGCCGGAAGCCCCCCGAGCGAACTAGCCCTTCCTAGCCCCTCCGCACTTAGGAGGGTCATGGCCCCCAAATCTCGGAGAGGCGAATTCGGAAGCCTCCGGGCGCGGCTCCCTGCACCCTTACCTGCTCAGTGAGGGTGCAGGGAGCCGCGCAGGTGCGCTGCGGTTTGTTCAAGGATGGTTCGCACGTGCCGCGGTTCGTACTTCACCTGGTAGTGGGAGAACCGCAGCGGGGTCAACCCGTTCGCCACGTGGGTCTGAAACCGCAGCGCATCACGACTCTGCGCCGAGGGAGTCCGGTGGTAGCGCCAGCCGTCCGTCTCAACGACCAGCCCCAAGTCCGGCCAGTAGAAGTCGACCTCGAATTTTGTTGACCATGTGTTTGGTCAAGGGCACCGGCAGCCCGGCGGCAGCGGCGAGGGGACGAAAGAGCCGTTCCAGCTCGTCGTCGGAGAGCCGGAACGTGTGCTTGTCGAGGATCCGACGCAGCGGGCGGACGCCCATCTCGCCCGGCCGCTCGTCCAGCGCTTTGCGCAGCGCATCCGCGTCGATCACGTCGACCTTGTCCGCCTCGTTGATCGCCCGCTCGAGGTCCCGCGGACCCATCCCGCTCACGAGATCTAGGAACGTCTGAACTGGCTGGGTAAGGGGGATGTTCCGGCGCCTCGTGATCTCCGACGCCGCCAGCGTGGGACGCCGATGGCAGCGCAAGCCTGGGAGTCGCGTTTCGGACCGGCGCCTTACACTGACATCGATGTAGGTGGAGTGCTCCTTCGCAAAGCCCCAGAGCGCGGCTGCGCTTCGGTGGCTCAGAGCGGCATCGGGTCCGCAGACGAGAACGGCAGCCATCCAGCGCCCCTCGCGATCAACCTGGGCCCGTCCAACTGCATAGACACCCCGTGCGACGACGTGCAAGCGGCCGGTTTGGAGTCGATGCTCAAGCGCGCTCTTGGTGAAGCCAAGCGCCAAGAGCTGCTCGCGCGTCACCACACCGTGCTGAGATCGAACTAGCCGCCAAGCCGCGGCGCTTCGTCTCTCCGCACTTGACCCCGCCATAGCGAGGTTAAGTGCGGAAAGGCGCGGGCTCTCCCCCTACCCAGCCCCGAACTTACCTGCAAAGCCCGGAAGTTGCGGCTTAAGCCGGGGCGGCCTCGGCACCGGCTGCGTCGCGGAGGGCGTCGGCGCGGTCGGTTTGCTCCCAGGTGAAGTCGGTGTCGCCGCGGCCGAAGTGGCCGTAGGCGGCGGTCTTCTGGAAGATCGGGCGGTGGAGGTCGAGGTACTCGCGGAAGGCGCCGGGGCGCATGTCGAACTCCGCTTCGACCAGCTGGGAGATCTTCCCGTCGGAGAGCTTGCCGGTGCCGAAGGTCTCGACCATCAGGCTGACCGGGTGGGCGACACCGATCGCGTAGGCGACTTGGACCTCGCAGCGCTGCGCGAGGCCGGCGGCGACGACGTTCTTCGCCACGTGCCGGGCCGCGTAGGCGGCGGAGCGGTCGACCTTGGACGGGTCCTTGCCGGAGAAGGCGCCGCCGCCGTGGCGGGCCATGCCCCCGTAGGTGTCGACGATGATCTTGCGGCCGGTGAGGCCAGCGTCGCCGACCGGGCCGCCGATCACGAACTTGCCGGTCGGGTTGACGAGGAACTCTCCCAGCAGCTCGTTCTCGTCGAAGCGGTCCGGGACCTCCTCGCGGAGGACCGGGAGGACGACGCTCTCCCACAGCTCCGGCTTGATCTGGCTCTGCGAGTCGATGCCCTCGTCGTGCTGGGTAGAGATCAGGAGCTTTTCGACGGCGACCGGGCGGCCGTCGGCGTAGCGGACGCTGACCTGGGTCTTGCCGTCCGGGCCGAGGTAGCCGAGGCTGCCGTCCTTGCGCACCGCCGCCAGCCGTTCGGCGAGCCGGTGGGCGAGGTGGATCGGCATCGGCATCAGGGCCTCGGTCTCGTCGGAGGCGTAACCGAACATCATCCCCTGGTCGCCGGCCCCGGCGACGTCGAGCTCGTCGTCGTCGGAGGGGTCGACTTTGGTCTCGTAGGCCTTGTCGACGCCCTGGGCGATGTCGGGGGACTGCTCGTCGATCGAGACGATCACCGAGATGTGGTCGCAGTCATAGCCGTAGCCGCCGCCCTGGTAGCCGATCTCCCGCACCGTGTCGCGGACGATGTCCGGGATGTTGAGATGAGCATTGGTCGAGATCTCGCCCGAGACCACCGCCATGCCGGTGTTGACGAGGGTCTCGCAGGCGACGCGGCCGCCCGGGTCCTCGCGCATGATCGCGTCGAGGACGCCGTCGGAGATCTGGTCCGCGACCTTGTCCGGGTGGCCCTCGGTGACTGACTCCGACGTGAAGAGGTACTCGCCCTCGGCGAGTGGCTTGGAAGTAGGCATGCGCGGAAGAGTAAAGGAACGTCGAGTGGCGACGCCGATCAGGAGTCCCCGTAGCGCCTGCGCCCTGACGCGGGGACGAAATCGATGATCAGCGGGACCCCCTCGAACTCATACGTCTCCCGCATCCGGTTCTCCAGGTGGTAAGCCCAGTCGCGGGTGATCAGGCGGCGGTCGTTGACCTGGATCGCGACCCGCGGCGGCCGCTCTCCCACCTGGGCCGCGTAGTAGAGGCGCAGGCGCTTGCCGCGCCGGGAGGGCGGCGGGTGCTTGGCGACGACGTCGCCGACGAACCGGTTCAGCTCCGGGGTCGGGACCCGCTCGCCCGCCTTGTCGGCGAGCCGCAGCGCCCGCGGCAGCAGCCCGCCGACGTTGCGCCCGCGCGTCGCCGAGATCGTGATCACCGCCGGCCGCAGCCGCAGCTTGCGCTCGACCCGCGCCCGCGCGTCGTCGATGTCGGTTTCGGTGATGTCCCACTTGTTGAGGCAGAGGAGGCTGGCGCAGCCGGCTTTCATCGCCATCTCGGCGACCCGCAGGTCCTCGGCGGTGACCCCCTCGGAGGCGTCGCAGACGATGATCGCGACGTCGGCGCGCTCGACCGCCCGTTCCGAGCGCAGCTGCGCGTAGTAGTCGACCGTCCCCGCGACCTTGGAGCGGCGCCGCAGCCCTGCGGTGTCGACGAGAACGACCGGGCGGCCGTCGACCTCGAGCCGGGTGTCGATCGCGTCGCGGGTGGTGCCGGCGAGGTCGGAGACGATCACCCGGTCGGAGCCGAGGAAGGCGTTGACGAGAGAGGACTTGCCGACGTTGGGGCGGCCGATCACCGCGACCCGGGTGGTCTCGTCGTCCTCGTCCTGGGGCTCGCGCTCGCCGAGCGCGGAGACGATCGCGTCGAGCAGGTCGCCGGTGCCGAGGCCGTGGGTGGCGGAGACCGCCTGCGGCTCGCCGAGCCCGAGCGCGTGGAACTCGGCGGTGATCCCGAAGTCATCGGCGCGGTCGGATTTGTTGACGACGACGAGAACGGGGACGTCGCCCCCGCGCAGGGTCTTCGCCAGCTCGGCGTCGCCGGCGCGGAGGCCAGCGCGGCCGTCGACGACGAGCAGGATCGCGTCGGCTTCGGCGATCGCCACCCGCGCCTGCGCCTGCACGTCGCGCGCCAGCTCGGCCTCGTCGCCGAGGTCGATACCGCCGGTGTCGACCAGCTCGAAGGCGACCCCGTTCCATTCGGTGGCCAGGCGCTTGCGGTCGCGGGTGACGCCGGGCTGGGGCGAGGTGACGGCCTCGTTGCCGCCGACGAGGCGGTTGACGAGGGTGCTCTTGCCGACGTTGGGGAAGCCGACGACGGCGACGGTGGGAAGGCTCATGCGAGGCCCCGCTCGCGAGCGAGGGCGACGACGCGGGCGACGACTTCGTCGAGGCTGAACCCCGTGGTGTCGAGCTCGACGGCGTCCTCGGCGGCCCGCAGCGCCCCGTGCTCGCGCTCGGTGTCGCGGGCGTCGCGCCGGCGCTGCGCTTCCAGCACCGCGTCGGCGTTCTCGCCGGTCTCGGCCGCGCGTCGTCGTGCCCGCTCCTCGTCGGAGGCGGTGAGGAAGATCTTCAGCGGCGAGCCGGGGCTGACGACGGTGCCGATGTCCCGCCCCTCGGCGACGTAGTCGCCGGTGCCGATCAGGTGCTGCTGGCGACCGACCATCGCGGCGCGGACGCGCGGGTGGACGGAGACGCGGGAGGCGGCGGCGGTAACCGCGGGGGTGCGGATTTCACGGCTGACATCCCGCTCCCCAAGCAGCACGCGAGAGCCGTCGAAGCCGATCTCGAGACCCTCGGCCAGGACACCAAGCCCTTCGCCGTCGTCCAGCGACTCTCCCTGCTCCAGCGCCGCCAGCGCCACGCAGCGGTACATCGCCCCCGAGTCGAGGTAGGTGAATCCGAGCTCGCCTGCGACCTTGCGCGCGACCGTGGACTTGCCGGCCCCGGCGGGCCCGTCGATCGCGATCACCATGACCGCAGCGTATTCAGCGGCTGATCAGGGAGGCGAGGTCGTCTTCGAAGCCGGGGTAGCTGACCGCGGCGGCATCCATGCCCACGACCTCGACCCCCTCCTGCGAGGCGAGGCCGGCGACGGCGCCGAGCATCGCGATCCGGTGGTCGCCGTGGGAGTCGATCGTGCCGCCGCGCAGGCCCCAGGTGCCCTCGATGACCATCCCGTCCTCGGTCGGCTCGGCATGCCCGCCGAGCGCGCGCAGCGCTGCGGTCACGGTCTCGATCCGGTCCGACTCCTTGCGCCGCAGCTCCTCCGCGTCGCGGATCACCGTCGTCCCCTCGGCGAAGCAGGCGGCGAGGGCGACCAGCGGCAGCTCGTCGATCGCGAGCGGGATCTCGGCGCCGCCGACCTCGGTGGCTCGGAGAGGGGCGGAGCGGACGCGGAGGGTGGCGACCGGCTCGCCGCCGACCTCGCGCTCGTCCTCGACCTCGATCTCGGCGCCCATCCGCCCAAGGATCGTCAGCAGCCCGGTCCGGGTCGGGTTGACGTTCACCTCTTCGAGGACGACCTCGCTTTCGGGCAACAGCGAGGCGGCCGTGACGAAAAAGGCTGCAGAGGAGACGTCGGCGGGGACGGCGATCGGCTCCGGCTCCAGCCGCTCCGGCGGCCGCACCGAGATCGCCTCGCCGTCACGCTCGATCGCGGCCCCGGCAGCGACCAGCATCCGCTCCGTGTGGTCGCGGCTCGGCAACGGCTCGATCACCCGCGTCTGGGCTCCGGCGAGAAGCCCGGCCAAGAGCAGGCAGGACTTGACCTGGGCGCTGGCAATCGGCATCTCGTAGGTGGTGCCGTGGAGGGACGTGCCCTCGATCTCCAATGGCGGCAGTCGCTCCTCGCGACAGCGCAAGCGCGCTCCCATCTGGCGCAGGGGCACCGCGATCCTGTCGACGGGGCGACGCCGGATCGAGTCGTCGCCGTCAAGCGTCCAGCTGCCGTGCTCCTGCCCGGCCAGCCACCCCGGCAGCAGGCGCAGCAGGGTGCCGGCGTTGCCGACGTCGATCGTCGCCGAACGGGCGCCGCGCAGCCCGACTCCCTTTATCCGCAGGCCGGCGACCGGATCGCCCTCGACTCCGGCCCCAAGAGCCGCCACCGCCCCCAGCGTCGAGCGCGTATCGGCGGCATCGAGGTAGCCCCGGATCTCGGTCCAGTCCTCCCCCATCGCCGCGATCAGCGCCGCGCGGTGGGAAATCGACTTGTCCGAGGGCGGCCGCAGCCACCCGCGCAGGGGTCCTGAGGGCGCAAACCGGGTGCTGCTCATCGGGCGACCCTACGGCCCGGGGACGTCGAGGACGCTGACGGTGTGACCGAGCCCTCGCACCAGCTCTGACGCCTTGCTCGCCTGCTCGTCGCCGGCGACCCAAAGCGAGACCGCGCCGGAGGTCATGTCGGGCGCCGGGTGCAGCGCCATGTCCTCGATGTTGACGCCGGCCTCGCTCAGTGCCAGCGCCAGCTCGGCGATCGTGCCGGGCTTGTTGGCGACGACGATCCGCAACTCGCGCAGCGGGCCGCTCTGGGCTTCGGATTCGAGCAGGCAGTCGCGGTCCTTGCCGGCGGCGGCGTGCCAGGCCGAGAGCGCCTCGCGGTCGCCCGAGCGAATCAGCGCCGCCGCCTCGCGCAGGCGCTCGGCGATCGAGTCGGCCGAGCTCGCAACCGCCTCGCGATTGCTGGCGTAGATGTCGGCCCAGATCCCCGGGTTGGAACCGGCGACGCGGGTGGCGTCGCGGAAGCTCGGGCCGACGTCGGGGAGGCGCTCGGAGTCGCGGGTCAGCGAATCCGCCGCCTCGGCGGCGAGCGCGTTTGCGAGCACGTGAGGAAGGTGGCTGACGGTCGCCATCAGGCGGTCGTGACCCTGCGGGTCGATCGCCTGCGGCCGCGCTCCCAGTCCCGTCAGCGCCCGCTGCAGGCGGTCGTAGAGAAGGCCGCTGGAGCGATCTGTCGGGGTCAGGTACCAGCGGGCGCCCTCGAAGAGGTCCTCGCGGGCGTTCTCGACCCCCGCCGTCTCCGCCCCGGCTAGCGGGTGGCCACCGATGAAGCGCTCGTCCCCACCGAGCGCCGCGACCAGCTCGCCCTTGGTCGAGCCGACGTCGGTGACGGCGGTCTCCGGCCCGGCTGCGGCCAGCGCCTCGCCCCCCTGCCCCGGCAGCGCCGCCACCGGCGCGCAGCAGAAGACGACGTCGGCGCCCTCGCAGGCCTCCGCCAGCGAGCCGGCGGCACGATCGACCGCGCCCAGCTCGACCGCGCGCCGCAGCCGCTCCGGGCTGCGCCCCCAGCCGACCACCTCCGCCTCCAGCCGCCGCCGCGCGGCGAGCCCGATCGAGCCTCCGATCAGGCCCACCCCGAGGACAGCGATCTTCATACGGGGAGGAGCGCCTTCACGAGCCGCGCCGCGCCTCCACTGCCGAGGCGAACCGCTCCAGGGCCGAGGCCGTGTCCTCCCAGTCGATGCAGGCGTCAGTGATCGACTGCCCGTAGGTCAGCTCCTCGCCGGGGACCAGGTTCTGGCGGCCCTCGACCAGGAACGACTCCAGCATCACCCCGACGACCGCCTTGTTGCCGTCGGCGACCTGGTCGGCGATGTCTCCGGCGGCGAGGAACTGCTTCTCGGGGTCCTTGCCGCTGTTGTCGTGGGAGGCGTCGATCACGAGCCGCTCCGGCAGCCCGGCCACGCCGAGCGTCACCAGCGCGTCTTCGACCTCGGGCGGGTGGTAGTTCGGGACACCGTGGCCGCCGCGCAGGATCAGGTGGCAGTCGGGGTTGCCGGTCGTGTGCAGGATCGCCGGCATGCCGGCGTCGTCGATCCCGGCGAAGGCGTGCGCCGCCGCCGCCGCCCGCACCGCGTCGACCGCAATCTGGATGTTGCCGTCGGTGCGGTTCTTGAACCCGATCGGCATCGAGAGCCCGGAGGCGAGCTGACGGTGCGTCTGGCTCTCCGAAGTCCGCGCGCCGATCGCCCCCCAGGCGACGCAGTCGGCGATGTACTGCGGCGTGATCGGGTCGAGGAACTCGCAGCCGATCGGCAGCCCGGTGTCGACCACCTCGAGCAGCAGTTTGCGGGCAATCCGCAGGCCGGCGTTGACGTCGCCGCTTTCGTCCAGGTGCGGGTCGTTGATCAGGCCCTTCCAGCCGGTCGTCGTCCGCGGCTTCTCGAAGTAGACCCGCATCACGACCAGCAGGTCGTCGCTGAGCGCCCGCGCCGTGGCGCTCAGGCGCGTCGCGTACTCCATCGCCGCTTTCGGGTCGTGGACGCTGCACGGACCGACCACGACCATCAGCCGCGGGTCCTTCCCCGCCAGCACGTCGCGCACTTCTTCGCGGCCGCGGATCACCGCCTTCGCCCGCTCCTCCGTCAGCGGCAGCTCCGCGAGCAGCCGTTCCGGCGGCGTCAGCTCGACGACTTTCGCGATCCGCTGATCGCGGACGCCGTCTCTTTTCGCCCCCTCCATGCCGATGAACATTTTGCCTTCGCCTTTCTCCAAACCAAAGAAATTCTACTTTCTGGTCGCTCGCTGCCGGTCTGGGTCGGCGCGCGGGCGATGAGGAAACTGAGGACGGCGCCCGGCCGGAAGATCTGAGGTCTTCAGGGGCGGCACGAGGGCCGCCGGGCCAGACGCCTAGCTAAATCGCCAATACCAGTGCGTGAGGTGGCCGCGCGTCGCGGCGCCGGCTGGGGCGCAGTTCGCGAATGTGGCGTCGTTCGACCTCACGGTCCAGAGGTTGTACCACGGCCGGACCTTTAGTCAAGTAATTCCGAGAGGGTGCGCAGGAAGCGCTCGTTCTCCTCGGCGGTGCCGTAGCTGACCCGGATGTGGCCGGGGCCGCCGAGGGCCTTGCCGGGGCGAACGGCGATCTCGCGCTCGGCGAGGCCGGCGATCACCGCCGCTTCGTCGGCATCGCCGAGGTCGATCCAGGAGAAGTTGGCCTGGGAGTCCGAGCTGCGCAGGCCGATCCCGCCCAGCGCCTCCTCGACGGTCAGCCGGGCGGCGATCGTGCTCTCGACCCGGCGCAGGACGTCGTCCTGGTGCAGGATCGCCTCCGCCCCGGCCGCCTGGGCGAGGGCGTTGACGCTGAACGGCTGGCGGACGGCGTCGACCGCGGCGCGGAACTTGGGCGAGCCGATCGCGTAGCCGACCCGCAGCCCAGCGAGGCCGTAGCACTTGCTGAAGGTGCGGAGGACGACCAGGTTCGGGAAGTCGGCGAGCAGGTCGAGGGTCGCGTCGGGGTCGTCGTGGGTCTGGAACTCGACGTAGGCCTCGTCGAGGATCACGGTCACGTGCGAGGGGATCCGCTCGCAGAAGGCGGCGATCTCGGCAGCGGGGATGTGGGTCGCGGTGGGGTTGTTCGGGTTGCAGACGATCAGCAGCTGGGTCGCCGCCGTCACCTCGGTCGCCATCGCGCCGAGGTCGTGGACGTCGCCCTCGGCCAGCGGCACCCGGACCTCGCGGGCGCCGGTCAGCGCCGGCAAGTAGGGGTACATCGAGAAGGCCGGCCAGGCGTAGAGGATCTCGTCGCCCGGCTCGCAGAGCGCCTCGGCGGCGGCGAGCAGGATCTCGCAGGAGCCGTTGCCGACGGCCACTCGCCCCGGCTCGGTCTCGTAGCGCTCGGCGAGGCGGCGGCGCAGCAGCGTCGCGTCGGGGTCGGGGTAGCGGTTCATCAGGCCAGCGGCGTCGGCGACCGCCTCGACCACCTTCGGGTGCGGCGGCGTCGGCGACTCGTTGGAGGCGAGCTGGGCGATGTTCCCCGAGGCGATCGCCTCGGGCGCCTGTCCGGTCGGGACCCCGGCCTGGTAACCCGGCATGCGGGCGAGCTTCTCGGCGAAGGTGATCGTCATCGCCAGCGGATTGTGACGAATGGGCGGGGGACTCGGCGGGCCTGGGCCTACTGCGCCGCTTCGAGGTCGGCCCGCAGCTTCTGCGCCTCGCCGACGTAGACGTGGACCGGCTGGTGCCCCTCCGGGGCGTAGAAGTGCAGCATCACCCGGATCACCCGCGGCATCGAGCCGGGCACCGGGATCTCCCGGCAGCACATCAGCGGCACCATTGTCAGCCCCAGGTCCCGCGCCGCGACCGCCGGGAACTCGGCGTCGAGGTCGTCCGTGGTCGTGAACAGGCAGCTGACCATCTCCTCCGGCTCCATCCCGTTGCGCTCGATCAGCTCCCGCATCAGCTCCTCGGTGGCGGCGAGGATCGCCTCCCCCTCGTTCGCCTCCGCCTGCACTGCCCCCCGCACCGCGAAGAGCCGCTGCGCCGGACCCTCGTAACGCCCGCGCTGCATGTCGCCGTTTTGACCCACGAGGCGCATCTTTCCAGAGATAGAGGGGGCGAAACCCACAGCGGTGGGACTTATGCCCCTTATGGGGCCCAAAACTCCCACTGATCGCGAAGCGTGCCTGACCTTTTTGGCGGATCGGCAAAATGGAGTCGTATCGCGGCACCAAATGCGGGCCTTCGGCATGAGCGACAAGGCGATTGCCCACGCGACGAGGACCGGGCGCGTCCACCGAATCTTCCGCGGGGCCTACGCGCTTGGGCGCCGGAACATCAGCCCGCGAGGACGCCTACATGCCGCTGCGCTCGCCTGCGGCATGGGAGCGGTCATCTCGCATCGCAGTGCCGCCGCGCTTCTCGGCCTCCTCAATGAGGGGCCGGTGGTGATTGATGTGATTCCGCCTCACGAACAGGGCCGGGCCATCGACGGCATCCGGTTCCACCGCGTACGGCCGCCGCGGCTGGAGGAGACCGGGACCGTGGATGGGATCCCCTGCACGAGTCCGGCGCGGACGTTCGTGGACTTGGCGGGGACCGTGAGCGACCGAACGCTGCGGAGCTGCTTCGAGCGGGCGGCGCAGCGGAATCTGCTCGACATCCCGGCGATCGAGGCGTCGATGGACCCGGGGCGGCGCGGGATGCCGTCCCTGCGGAGACTGGCTGACGAATGGCGCCAAGCCGCGCCGGTGGCGAAGAAGAACAAGCTCAAGAGCCCGTTGGAGGCAAAGGTGCTGCCACTCGTCCTGCGACGCGACCTCCCCATCCCGGTCTCCAACGCCCCGGTCCAGATCGCCAACGGGCGCATCGAGGTCGACTTCCTCTGGCCGGCAGCCAAGTTCGTCGTCGAGGCCGACAGCCGTGACTTCCACGGCACCTACGTCGCCTTCGAGCGCGACCGCTGGCGCGACCGGGAACTGATGCGAGCGGGTTACGCCACCCTGCGGGTCACCCATCGCGAAGCCGAACAGGAACCCGAGGCAATTGCCGACGCCGTCTCCAAGACCCTCGCCGCCCGCCTCCCACAAGCGCCTCGCACCTCCCCGAGCGGCGCGGGGTGAGGAGCAGAGTCGCCCTCCCTACCTGCAAGTAGTAGGGCGACTCTGCTCCTCACCCCGCAGCCGCCTCGCGCAAGCGGGAGATCTCGTGGTCCGAGAGGCGCCGCGCCTGTCCCTCCTTAAGCCCGCCGAGCCCCAAAGAGCCGAAGGCGACCCGCCGCAGGGCCACCACCTCGTTCCCGACCGCTTCCAGCATCCGCCGCACCTGGCGATTGCGGCCTTCGCGCAGCGTCACCTCGATCTCGCGGTCGCCGAGGCGTCGCACCTTTGCCGGTGCGGTCGGGCCGTCCTCCAGCTCCACCCCGCTCCGCAAGCGCTCGAGGTCGCGATCGGCGATCGGCGCCCGCAGCCGCGCCCGGTAGGTCTTCGGCACCTCGTAGCGAGGGTGCGTCAGCCGGTTCGCCAGCTCGCCGTCATTCGTCAGCAGCAAGAGGCCGGTCGAGTCCGCATCGAGCCGTCCCACCGGGTACAGCCGTGCCTCCGTCTCGACCAGCTCCACCACCGCCGGTCGCCCGCCCGGTTCCCGCGCGGTCGAGACCACCCCTTCGGGCTTGTTCACCGCCCAGACCTCGCGCGCCTCCGCCGCCACCGGCGCCCCGTTGACCCGCACGTCGTCCCCCGCCTCGACGTTGCGCGCCGGGTCGGTAACCACCTCGCCGCCGACCGTCACCACCCCCTTGGCGATGATCTCCTCCGCTTTCCGTCTAGAAGCGACGCCCCCGTGGGCGAGGAACTTGACCAGCCTCACGAGGAGGGTCGGGGAAGGGTCCGACGGACCCTCCCCGTCTTTGTCCGGAGGGCCCTTCCCCGACCCTCCCCCACTACGGCTCCGCTCTCTGTTCCCCCGCCTTCAGCAGGCGCTCGCGCAGGTCGCGCTCGTCCTCGGGGCTGGGGTCGAAGCGGGAGGGGTCCGGCAGCTGGTCGAGGCCGCTGAGGCCGAAGAGGCGCTCGAACAGCTCCGAGGTCTTGAAGATCGCGGCGCCGAACTGGGAGCGGCCGGACTCTTCGATCAGGCCGCGCTCGGCGAGACTGGTGACCGCCGACTCGGAGGTGACGCCGCGGATGCGGGCGATCTCCGGCCGCGTCACCGGCTGCAGGTAGGCGACGATCGCCAGGGTCTCGGCCTGGGCCTGGGTCAGCGGAGGCGTCCGCGGCTTGGAGAGGAGCCGCCGGGCCGCTTCCTCGCTGCCCGGGTCGCTAGCGAGAGCGAAACCGCCGCCGACCTCGCGCAGCACCACCCCGCGCTTGCCCTCGGCGAGGTCCTCGCGGAGCAGCTCGATCGCCTCCGCCACCTGCCCCTCGGTCGCCTCGGTCGCCATCGCCAGGTCGCCGAGCGTGACCGCCTGCGGCGAGAGGAAGAGCAGCGCTTCGATCGTGCGGGAGAGGTCGCTCATCCGCTCTTGTGGATCGCGTCGGGGATTGCTTTCTTCACCCGGATCGGGCCGAAGGCACGGTCCTGCTCCCAGGTGATCTCGCCTTTGCGGTAGAGCTCCAGCAGGCCGAAGACGGTGACCGCCTGGGTCAGTCGGTCCTCGTTTCCGAACTCCTCGTCGAAGTCGAAGCTGGAGCGGCTGCGGAGGACGTCTCGCAGCGCCCGCAGCCGCCGTTCCAGCGAGACGGTCGGGCGGATGTGGCTGATGTCGACCTCGGGCGGCTCGGTCAGCAGGTCGCCGAGGGCGGCGCCGAGCGCGTCGGGGTCGTAGACGGCGGTGGCGGCCTCGACCGCCACGCGGCGCAGCTCCGGCGGCAGCGGCGCCGAGCGGTAGAGGTAGCCGCGCTGGCTCTCGAAGCGGTCGGAGAGGACCTTGGAGGCGTCGCGGTAGCGCCGGTACTCGAGCATCCGCGCCAGCAGCTCCTCGACCGCCTCCTCGGGTTTCAGCTCCTCCAGCTCCTCCTCGGGGCTCGGCAGCATCAGCCGCGACTTCAGCTCCAGCAGGGCGGCGATGAGGACGAGGAACTCCGTCGCGACCTCCAGCTCCAGCTCGCCCTCGCGCTCGAGGTGCTCGACGTAGGCGACGACGACCTCCCCCAGCTGCAGGTCGAGCAGGCTGATCTCCTCGCGCAGGACGACCGCCATCAGCAGGTCGAACGGCCCGGCGAAGACGTCGAGATCGAGATCGAGGTCGAGGTCGGCTACGGCCACTCAGTCCAAGACTACTTCCGAGCTGAGACAGCGACGGCAGCGGACGCGGAGCGGAGCAGCCGTCGCCTGATCAGGGGTTGGGCGATCCGTAGCCCATGCGCTCGCGCACGTCGGCGAGAACGGGAGCCGCGAGCGCCTGCGCCTTCTCGGCGCCGAGCCCGAAGATGCGGTTGAGCTCGGGCTCGTCGGGGCGAAGCTGCGCGTAGCGCTCCCGGACCGGCGCCAGGTACTCGACCACGGCCTCGGCCACGGCCTTCTTGAAGTCGCCGTACCCGGATCCCTCGAACTCGCTCTCGACCTGGGCCTGGTCGACGCCACGGGCGACGGCGAGGATGTCGATGAGGTTGGTGATCCCGGGCTTGTCGTCGCGCCGGACGATCTCGCGACCCGAGTCGGTCACCGCGGAGCCGAACTTCTTGCGAATCGCCGCCGGCTCCTCGAGGACGAGCACGGTTCCCTGCTCGGTCCCGCCGGTGGTCGACATCTTCCGCTCCGGCTCCTGCAGGTCCATGATCCGGGCGCCGACCTTTGGAATCACCAGCTCCGGGACGACGAGGGTGTCGCCGAAGCGGGCGTTGAAGCGGCGGGCGATCTCCCGCATCAGCTCGACGTGCTGGCGCTGGTCGTCGCCGACCGGCACCTCGGTCGCCCGGTAGGCGAGGACGTCGGCGGCCATCAAGACCGGGTAGTAGAAGAGCGCCGCCGAGGCCAGTTCGCGGTCCTTGCCGACCTTTTCCTTGAACTGGTGCATGCGGTTGAGGTCGCCGTGGGCGGTGACCGCCGAGAGCAGCCAGGTCAGTTCGCTGTGCTCGGGGACGTCGGACTGACGGAAGAGGATGCAGCGCTCGGGGTCGAGCCCGGCCGCGAGCAGGATCGCGGCGGTGTCGTAGACGCGCTCGCGCAGCTCGACCGGGTCGTAGGGGACCGAGATCGCGTGCAGGTCGACGATGCAGAAGATCGCCGGCTCGCCCCGCTCCTGGCCCTCGACGTACTGGCGGATCGCGCCGATGTAGTTGCCCAGGTGCTTGCGGCCGGTCGGCTGGATGCCCGAGAAGATGATGGGTTGGGACATAAGGGACGGAGCCTAGTGAGGGGGCCGGGACCGGTGACCCCTCGCCCGGACAAATGGCGGCCTAATTAGGCCGCCATTTTGGGTATCCGCCCGTTCGAGGGGTCACCGGTCCCGGCCCAGGCGAAGCCGTTCCGGTCGACGCCCATCTCAGGCCGGATCGGTCGCCGCCGCGGCTTTTTCTTGCTGAGGGGTGCAGTCGCCGTCGCTGCTGTGGCCGCACTCGCCGGCTTGGGCGGAGCCGCGGTTGGGAATGGAGCTGACCTTTCTCCGGGGATTCTCGATGCCCAGGCCGGAGGCGATGCCGCCGGCGATCATCAGGACGGCGGCGATGAGGACGCCCAGGTGGAAGGCGGAGGTGGAGGCGGCGGTTGCGGCGTCGGTCAGGGGGCCGCCGGCGACATCGGGGGCGATCGCGTCGAAGCGGGCGGAGATGACGGCGCCGAGGACGGCGATCGCCAGCAGGCCGGCGACGCGGGAGACGCCGTTGTTGATCCCGGAGGCGATGCCGACGTGGCGTTCCTCGACCGAGTCGAGGACGGTCGCGGTCAGCGGCGCCACCGTCGCCGAGAGCCCGAGGCCGAAGACGAGGACGGCCGGCAGCACCTCGGTGACGTAGTCGGCGCCGGAGTCGACCCGCAGCATCAGCAGCAGACCGAGGCCGCCGACGATCGGGCCCGCGGTCATCGGCAGCCGCGGGCCGGTGCCGGAGGCGAGGCGGCCGAAGCGCGGCGAGAGGAAGAAGAGCAGGACCGAGATCGGCGTCGTCGCCAGGCCCGCCTCCAGAGGCGAGTAACCGGCCACCTGCTGGAGAAAGAGGCCGACGAAGAAGAGGCCGCCGATCAGCCCCGCGTAAGCGGAGAGCGTGGTCAGGTTGGCGACGGCGAAGTTGCGGATGCGGAAGAGGCCGAGGTCCATCATCGGGTGGCGGGCGCGCGCCTCGTGGAGGACGAAGAGGGCGAAGCAGAGGACGCCGCCGAGGAGCGGGATCCAGACCAGCGGGTCGCTCCAGCCGTACTTGGGCTGCTCGATCAGCGCGAAGACGGGGCCGCCGAGGCCCGCGGCGGAGAGCGCGATCCCGCCCCAGTCGATGCCGCGGAAGGCGTCGGAGTCACGGCTCTCCTCGACCGCGTGCAGAGTCAGCATCACCGTGCCGGCGATCAGCGGAAGGTTGACCCAGAAGATCGCCCGCCAGGAGGTGAGGCCGATGAGGGCGCCGCCGCCGGCCGGGCCGATCACGGTCGCGATCCCGGTCCAGGCGGTCCAGGTGCCGACCGCCTTGCCGCGCGCCTCGCCGGCGAAGGTGGCGGCGACGATTGCCAGCGACCCCGGCACCAGCAGGGCGCCGGCAACCCCCTGCAGCGCCCGCGCCCCGACCAGGACCTCGACCGTGGGGGCGATCGCGCAGAGGATCGAGGTGACGGCGAAGGCGATCAGCCCGGCGACGAACATCCGCCGGCGCCCGAACTGGTCCCCGAGCGAGCCACCGACCAGGAGCAGCGCGACCATGGTCAGCATGTAGGCCTCGACCACCCACTGCTGGCCGGAGAGTCCGGCGTCGAGGTCTTCGCTGATCGCCGGCAGGGCGACGTTGACGACGGTGCTGTCGAGGAAGACGACGGTCGAGCCGAGGATCGTCGCGATCAGCGTCAGTCGCTGGGAGCGGGACACGCGCCGAGTCTGGCAGGTGCGATCGGCGGGACCGGGACCTCTGGGCGGGGCTCGTCCGTATAGAGGACATGAGAAGGAAATCGATCGCGATCGCCGCAGCCCTGCTGGCGCTGGCCCTGACCCCCTCCGCCGCCGCAGCCGACGGGTTCGGGCTGCTCGGCGCCGCCAACCACCTCGACGATCCCCCCTACCGCTACGTCGCCCTCGCCCCCCGCACCCGCCACCCGCTGACGGTGGTCGAGCGGATCGACCTGCGGGACTCGACGATCGACCGCTGGTGGTACCTGCGGGGGAGCTGGTACCTGCCCGCGGTGGCCTCCGACGGCACCGCCGCCGGTTTCGCTGACGGCAAGCTAGTCCTCACGACCTCGCCGCGCCGCTACCCGCCGAAGCGGACCGGGTTCGCGATCCTCGACACCCGCCTCTTCCTCCGCCACCCGCCGACCGGGGAGGCCCCGCGCCACGCGATCGCCCGCTTCAGCCTCCGCGGCGCCTACGGCTTCGACGCGCTCTCGCCCGACGCCTCGACGATGTACCTGATCCACAACTTCTTCGACCGTAATCGCCGCGGGCGCTACGAGGTGCGGGCGCTTGATCTGGCGACTCGGCGTCTGCTGCCGCACCCGATCGTCGACCCTGAGGAGCCGGACGAGCGGATGCAGGGATCGCCGGTCAGCCGCGTCGCCAGCCCCGACGGACACTGGGCCTACACCCTCTACACGGGCAGCGAGGAGACCTTCGTGCACGCCCTCGACACGGTCCGCGGCCGCGCCGTCTGCGTCGACCTCCCCCAGCTCGACGACCTCTCCCTGCGCGAACCGTTCCAGCTGCGGCTGGCGCTCAGCGCCGACGGGAGCGAGATCCTCGTCCACAGCCGCGACACGAAAGACGCGCCCGACGGCACCCTGCTGGCGATCGACACCGAATCCTTCGACATCCGCGAGCCCGCCTGGATGCTGCTCGGCCTCAGCGCCAACTTCCTCCAGGCCTTCTGATGGTCGCGCTGCTGGCAGCACTCGCCCTTCTCGCCCCCGCCCCGCGGGCAAGCGCCTCCGGAGACCTCCTCGCCTTCGCCCAGTCGCCGCGAAGGCCGGGCAACCTGCTCGAGCGCGTCGGGATCGTCGGCCACTCCATGCAGGGGCGGCGGATCACGCTGCGGCAGTACGGGGATCCCGCCTGGGACGGAGAGCTGCTCGTCTTCGGCTGCACCCACGGCGACGAGTGCGCCGCGACGGGGATCCAGCCGCTGACGAACGGCTGCCCCGACCCCACCGCCGACATCCTCGTCGTCCCCAACCTCAACCCCGATGGCGCGGCGGCGCATTCGCGCCTGAACGGCCGCGGGGTCGACCTCAACCGCAACTTCTCCTCGGGCTGGAAGCCGATCGGCGCCCGCGGCGACCTCGAATACTCCGGGCCGAAGCCGTTCTCGGAGCCGGAAACGCAGCTGGCGAGGCGGCTGGTGCGGGATCTGCGTCCGCAGGCGACGATCTGGTTCCACCAGTACCGGGGCGGGCGGCGCCCGTTCGTCCGCGCCTGGGGGCCGAGCACCGGTGCCGGCCGCCACTTCGCCCGCCTCGCCCGGATCCCGTTCCGGCGCCTGCGCTGGCCCGCCGGCAGCGCTCCGAACTGGCAGAACCACAACTTCACCGGGTCCTCGTTCGTCGTCGAGCTGCCGCGCGGGGAGGCGAAGCCGGCGCTGCGGGCACGCCTGTCGAAGGCGCTCGTCCGCATGGGCCGGTGGGTGAGAGAAGATTGAGATGGCGAGAGGAGGTCGGGCTTGCAGGTCGAGGACGGTACGGATGAGCGACGGCTCGTCCGCGAAGCGCAGAACGGCTCTGGGCCCGCGATGGCGCGGCTCTACTCGCTGCACTGGCGCGGCGCCTACCGGGCCGCCTACCTCGTCGTCCACGATGCCGCCGCGGCCGAGGACATCGCCCAGGACGCCTTCCTCGCCGCGGTCGACGCGCTCGACCGCTTCGACCGCCGCCGCCCCTTCAGGCCCTGGCTGCACCGGATCGTCGTCAACCGGGCCCTCGACTGGGCGCGGCGCGAGGCGCTGCGGCGGCGGGTCGACGGGGCCGAGTCGGTTTTCGAGCCCCTGCCGCCGCCCGAAGGGATCGGCGGTGAGCTGATGGCGGCGCTGAAGGAGCTGCCGGCCGAGCAGCGCGCGGTGGTGGTGCTGCGACACCTGCTCGAGTACACGCCGGGGGAGATCGCGCGAATGCTGGAGCTGCCGCGGGGAACGGTCAACTCGCGGCTGCGGCGGGGGCTGGACCGGTTGCGCGCGGCGGCCGAGACGGAGGAATTCGCGGAGGAGAGGCGATGAGGGACGAGCTCTACCGCGCCCTCCGGAACGTAGCGGTCCCCCAAGAGGCCGGCGCCGAGGAACGTGGCCAGCGGATTGTCGAAGCTGCCTACGCGGAGCAGAGGGGCGGCTCCTCCGAACTTCGGGGGGCTATGACCCCCCCAACCTCGGAGGGGCGAAGCAGGCAACCGCTCCCCCGCCTGGCCCTCGCCCTTGGCATCGCCACGCTGCTGACTGCGCTCCTGCTCTCGCCGGCCGGCGCCGCCGTCCGCGACTGGGTCGGCGAGGTGGTCGAGAGCTCGGCCCCGAAGCCCGAACCCGAGCTGGCCCGGATCCCCGGCGGCGGCCGCCTCCTCGTCCAGAGCGCCGCCGGCCCCTGGGTCGTGCAGCCGGACGGCTCGCGGCGCCTGCTCGGCGACTACGAAGAAGCGAGCTGGTCGCCGCGCGGGCTCTTCATCGCCGCCGCCGAAGGCAGGACGCTGAGCGCGGTCGAGCCCGACAGCACGCCGCACTGGTCGCTGACCGTGGCCGCACGGGTCCGCAGCCCACGCTGGTCCCCCTCCGGGTATCGAATCGCCTACCGGGCAGGGGACGAGCTGCACATCGTCGCCGGCGACGGCACCGGCGACCACCTGGTCAACCCGGACACCGCGCCCGTAGCTCCCGCCTGGTCGCCCTACGGGACCCCCGAAGTGGCCTATGTCAACTCCGAAGGGCAATTGCGGATCGCTGCCAGCGAGAAGAGAGCGAGCCGATCGGGGGCGCCGCCGGACATGGCCGGTGCAGTGGCTGGGCGCGACACCTCGCAGATCGAATGGGGCGCCGCCGGCCGGCTGGTCCTCGAGGTCTCGCCTGGTCATCTGCACCTGCAGAGAATGCGTTTATCCAAGCTCGAAGGGCGATCCGAATTCGGCACCCGGACGGAGCTCGCGATCCCGGCCGGAGCGTCCGTCGTCGACGCCGCCGTCGCCCCCGAGCGGCGGACGGTCGCCGCCGTCATCACCCACTGGCGGCAGCACGGCACCACCAGCCAGGTCCTCGTCTTCACACCCAGAGCCGCGAAGCCGCAAAGCCTTCTCACCGTCCCCGGCAGCCTCGGCGAAGTCGCCTGGTCTCCCGACGGCCGCCGCCTGCTCGTCGCCTGGCCCGGCCCCAACCAGTGGCTCTTCCTCCCGGTCGGTCGCGGCAAACCACGGGCCGTGGCCAACATCTCCACCGCCTTCTCTCCAGGCGAACGCGCCGCTTCCTTCCCCCGCGTCGAAGGCTGGTGCTGCCGCCGCTAGTCCTCGCGCAACTGCGCCGCGGGCGTGAAGAAGTGGCGGTAGGCCAGCAAGGTGGCGGTCAGCGCGGAGATCGAGACGCTGCCGAGGAGGGTGTAGAGGAGGATCAGCTGCAGGCGGACGGCGTCGGTGGGGCTGGCGCCGGCGAGGAGCATGCCGACCATCGTGCCGGGGAAGAAGATCAGGCCGGTGGTCTTGGTCGAGTCGACGAGGGCGATCATCCCCGAACGCAGGGAGCGGCGGACGGTCGGCGCGGCGGCTTCGCGGGCGGTGGCGCCGAGGGCCAGGGAGGCCTCGATCCGCGCCCGGGCGTCGCCCATCTCGTCGCCGAGGC
>Ga0307300_10000041_pt1 | contig 32553 bp, 34 predicted proteins | sample ER_DNA_181_FD_194492 | JGI IMG/M metagenome (GOLD analysis project Ga0307300, IMG submission 194492) | Bulk soil microbial communities from the East River watershed near Crested Butte, Colorado, United States - ER_DNA_181 | ecosystem: Environmental > Terrestrial > Soil > Floodplain | place... | reverse complement strand
AGGCGAGGCCGAAGGTGAGCGGGAAGATCGAGTTGGCGCGGGCCCAGTTCTGGACTTTCTCGAAGGTAGTGGTGACGACGCGTTCTTCGACGTAGCGCTCGAGGTCTTCGCCCTCGAGGTCGCCCCGGAGCATGTCCCGGGCCCGAACCTGTTTCTCGCGCAGGGAGCGGCGCTCTATCTCCAATCCAACGCACCCTTCCGCCAGACGTAGACGAAGGCGACGAGCAGGAGGACGACGAAGGTGATGAGCTCGCCGAGGACGAGGAGGCTGTCGGCGCCCTTCAGGATCACCCCAATGGGGTAGAGGAAGACGACCTCGATGTCGAAGAGGATGAAGAGCATCGCGACGAGGTAGAAGGTGACGCCGAAGCGCAGGCCCGACGTCGGTTCGACCGGGATCCCGGACTCGTAGGGCTCGCCTTGGCGGCGGCTGGCGGCGGTCTCGCGCGCCGCCTTCTTCGGGCCGAGAAGGTGGTTCAGCATCGCGAAGATGCCGCCGACCGTGAGGCCGAGGAAGGCGAAGACGAGGATCGGGAGGTAGGTCTTGAGCACAGGGGAGGTGGGGTCCGTCAGCGCTGTTATACACCGACATTGTGACAACTTGCTACATAGTGCTTTTTCGCATCAGCAAGCCGAATCCCGACCCCTTTAGGCGGATATAGACAGTGGTCGGCCTGCATATCGCGGTGGGCGTGCTTTTGATCGCCCTCAACCTCGCCGCCGGCCTCGTCGGCGGCATCGCCTGGTACCGCGACCGGCCTTCGATCCCCTTCTGGTACCTGCTCCGCGCCGCCCAGGTCGCCGTCTTCCTCCAGGCCCTTCTCGGCGGCCTCCTCGTCGTCACCGACCACGAACCGAAGGAAGGCCTCCACTACCTCTACGGGATCCTCCCCCTCGTCGTCTCCTTCATCGCCGAGGGCGCCCGCCTCGACGCCGCCCAGCGCGAGGTCGGCGACCTCGACCCCGAGTCCCTCACCACCGACGAGCAGGAGTCCCTGGCCCTCGCCATCGTCCGCCGCGAGATGGGCATCATGGCCGTCAGTTGCGGAGTGATCTTCTTCCTGGGTCTGCGCGCGGCAGGGACGAGCGGGCTATGAACTCGCCGGCACGAGCCCGTCGCTGGGTGTTCGTATCGATCCTGCTTGCGCTCGTGGGAGCCATCGGCGCTGCTATTGCCCCTGCAGCCGAGGGCAAGATCGTCGAACTAGCGTCGGGTCGGTACGCAGGCCGCGAGTGGGCTTTCGCGGTCAACGGCTCAAGGGACGAACGCTGTCTCGTGCTCCAAACGATCGGCGGCGGCTGGGGCAGTGAAGGCACGATCTGCGAAAAAGACGAGCCGGTAAGCAGGTATTGGGATGCGGGTTTCGGCGATGCGGCTGAAAACGATGCCTCGACGATCGCGGTGAACCTGGCGTCGCCACGCGTCGCCAGCGTCCGCTTGCTGCTCGGCCACCCCGGCCCGCACCCGCACGCTTCCAATTGGCGGTTCCTCCACACCCGGTCCCCGACGCCTCAGCAGTTGGAAGAAGCCGGGCTCGAGTCCCCCTTCAATTTTGTGGTGCTCGCCGGCATCGGCAATCTCTGCGTCGAAAAGGTGCGCGCCTTCGATCGGAGCGGACGCCGCCTCGCGAAACTCTCGCTCCCCTGCGAGTACTAACTCGTCCAGTTCTTCATCGAAAGCGGAATTGAGCACCGTATGGGTGCTCAACTCCGCACGGAGTTTCCTGCCTATCGAAGCGGCCGGTACTCGCCCCCGTGGAAGACGAGCGGGTCGCCTTCTTTGGCCTCGAGCGCCCGGACTTCGCCGGTGACGATCACGTGGTCGCCGGCCGAGATGACGTCGCGGAGGTCGCAGGCGATCCAGATCAGGGCGTCGTCGATCGCGGGGAGGCCGTCGCGCTCGCTCCAGGCGACGCCGGACCACTTCTCGACGACGGGGGCCTTGGTGGAGAAGGCGCGGGCGATCGGCTCCTGGCCGGAGTGCAGCACGGTGATGCCGAAGCTGTCGGCGGCCTGGACGGCGAGCAGGGTGCGGGAGCCGCGGTCGAGGCAGGCGAGCATCATCATCGGCTTGATCGAGAGCGAGCAGACCGCGTTGGCGGTCGCCCCGGCCGGTCCCTCGGGGCCGCTGGCGGTGACGATCGTGACCCCGGTCGGGAGCCCCGACATGGCGGCGCGGAAGGCGTCTGGCTCGGGAGCGGGCATCGTCAAAGAGCGAGGTCGGCTCTAGACAATATGATGCCCGCCGCATGCGTCCCACGCTGATCATCGGATTTCTGCTCGCCGCCGTCCTCGGCCTCTCGGCCTGCGGCTTTGGCGAAGAAAAGCTCTCGGTCTCCGAAAGCGACCCCAACTACAACGGGGCCGTCCTCTTCGCGACCCACTGCTCCGGCTGCCACACGCTCAGCGCCGCCGGCACCCAGGGGAGCGGCAACCGCGGCGAGCGCACCCAGGGGCCGAACCTCAACCAGCGGGAAGAGTCCTTCGACGACGCCCTCTTCGCGATCCAGAACGGCGGCTTCTCCGGCGCGATCATGCCCCAGAACATCGTCGTCGGCGACGAAGCCAAGGCGGTCGCCAAATTCGTCGCCAAGTACGCCGGCTCCGAAGCCGAACAGTCGCCGCGGCCCGGCGAAACCAAAGCTCCCTAGAGCGGGACTTCCCATGCTGGACCTGAAGGCGATCCGCTCCGACCCCGAGCGGTTCCGAGGGGCGTTGGCGCGGCGCGGCGCCGCCGAGCAGGTCGATGAGCTGCTGGCGCTCGACGCGCGGCGCCGGGAGCTGCTGCCCGAGGTCGAGGGCGCCCAGGCCGAGCGCAAGACCCTCTCGAAGCAGATCGGGGAACGCAAACAGGCAGGCGAAGAGGCTGAGGCCGAGCAGCTGATGGCGACGGTGGGGGAGCTGAAGGAGCGGATCGAGTCGGGCAAAGAGGAGCTGGAGCGGGTCGACGCCCAGCTCGGCGAGCTCGCCCTCACCCTGCCCAACCTCCCCGATCCCGACGCGCCCGCAGGGGACACGGAGGAGGACGCGGTCGTCATCCGCGAGGTCGGCGAGCGCCCGCAGTTCGACTTCGAGCCGCGCGACCACCTCGAGATCGGCACCGAGCTGGGCCTGATCGACATGGAGGCCGGCGCGAGGCTCTCCGGCTCCCGCTTCGCCTACCTGAAAGGCGACCTGGTCCTGCTCGAGCTGGCGCTGGTCCGCTTCGCGATCGAGCTGGTCCGCGGCGAGGGACACGAGCCGGTCGTGCCGCCGGTCCTGGTCCGCGAAGAGGCGCTTGAGGGAACCGGCTTCCTCCCCGGCGACCGCGACCAGATCTACGAGGTCCCCAAGGACGAGCTCTTCCTCACCGGAACCTCCGAGGTCGCCCTCGCCGGCCTCCACGCCGACGAGATCCTCGACGCCGCGGCGCTGCCGCTCCGCTACTGCGCCTTCTCGACCTGCTTCCGCCGCGAGGCCGGCGCCGCCGGCCGCGACACCCGCGGCATCTTCCGGGTTCACCAGTTCGACAAGGTCGAGATGTTCTCGTTCGTCGAGCCCGGCGCCTCGGGCCAGGAGCACGAGCGGCTGCTGTCGATCGAGGAGCGGATCCTCGGTGAGCTCGAGATCCCGTATCGCGTGGTCAACGTCGCCGTCGGCGACCTCGGCGCCCCGGCGGCGAAGAAGTACGACTGCGAGGCCTGGATCCCGAGTCAGGGCCGCTACCGGGAGCTCACCTCCTGCTCGAACACGACCGATTACCAGGCGCGCCGGCTCGGAGCCCGCTACCGTCCGGCCGAGGGCGAGGCCCCGCAACCGGTCCACACCCTCAACGGCACCGCCTGCGCCGTCGGCCGCACGATCATCGCCCTGATCGAGAACCGCCAAGAGCGCGACGGGAGTTTCACGCTACCTAATACTTTGCATCCGTACGGAGCGCCTGAAAGAATCGGCCCGGCATGAGTACGACCGTCCGTGAGGCCAAGCGAGTTGTGCTCTGTGACGACCACGAGATCGTCCGCGAGGCGATCAAGTCTCGTATGGCGAATTCCCCCATCGTCGAGATCGTCGGCGAGGCCGGCAACGGCCGCGACGTCGTCAACGTCGTCAAAGAGCTGGAACCCGACGTCCTCATCATCGACGTCGAGCTGCCCAAGCGCGACGGCATCGAGGCGACCAAGGAGGTCCTCAAAGTCCGGCCGCGGACGAAAGTGATCATCTTCACCGCCCACGCCCAGCCGGACCTGCTGGCGCTGGCGCTGCGCGCCGGGGCCTCCGGTTACGTGCTGAAGTCCGCGCCGGCCGAGGACATCGCCAAAGCGGTGAAAGCAGTGACCGGCGGTGGCACCTTCCTCGGCGGCGACTTTGCCGGCGGCAAGCCCTCCGAGGTCGAGAAACTGCTCGAGCTCTCGCCGCGCGAGCGCCAGATCCTCGAGCTCCTCGCCGAGGGCCTGCGGGTGAAAGAAATCGCCGACCGCCTGCAGCTGAGCCCCGCGACCGTGCACACCCACGTGCGCAACGCGATCGCCAAGCTCGAGGTCGACACCCGCACCGAGGCGGTGGCGCTGGCAGTGCGCTTCAGCTACCTCGGTGCCGGCGGCGGCTCCCTCTAGAAGCGCGTAAGCGCTGCGCGCTTACGCCTTCTTCTCCAGGCTCAGCGCGCAGCCGTTGATGCAGTAGCGCTTGCCGCCTTTGTCGGCCGGGCCGTCGTCGAAGACGTGGCCGAGGTGGGCGTCGCAGTGCTTGCAGACGACCTCGGTGCGGCGCATGAAGAGGCTGTTGTCGGGCCGCAGCTCGACGTGCTCGAGGTTGGCCGGCTCGGTGAAGCTGGGCCAGCCGGTGCCGGAGTCGAACTTGGTGTCGGAGGAGAAGAGCTCGGTGCCGCAGCAGACGCAGCGGTACATGCCCTCGGTCTTCTCGTCCACATACGGGCCGGTGAAGGCGCGCTCGGTGCCAGCCTTGCGGGTGACCTCGTACTGCTCCGGCGTCAGCTGCTCGCGCCACTCCTGCTCAGATTTCTGGACTTTCGTCGTCATCCTTCTCCTTTCGTCTCTAAGCAGAGTACGCCCCGGCTGTCACGGGCCTGGGATCTGCAGGCGGGAGGCGAGCCCTAGGATGGCGCCGTGCTCGACGCCTTCTACGAGCCCGACGGCGACCACTTCTGGGCCACCGAGCTGACCCGCGGGCCGTGGGACCCTGGCGCTCAGCACGCCGGCCCGCCAGCGGCGCTGCTCGGTCACGCGATCGAGGGACTGCCGGAGGCCGAGGAGTTCCAGGTCGGCCGGGTCACCTTCGAGATCCTCCGCTCGGTGCCGATCGCGCCGGTGCGGCTGCAGGCGCGGGTGGCGCGGCCGGGCCGGCGGGTGCAGATGGTCGAGGCGGAGCTGCGCGACCTCGACGGCGAGGTGCTGATGCTGGCCCGCGGCTGGCGGATCCGCAAGGCGAAGTTGGAGCTGCCGGGCGAGGCCCTGGTCGCGAGCCAGCCGCCGTCCCCTCCCGAGGAGGGCAGCCCAGCCGAGTTCTTCCCCACCGCGCAGGAGCACGGCTACCACTCGGCGATGGAGGTGCGCTTCGTCGCCGGTGGCTTTCTCGAGCCGGGGCCCGCGACCGCCTGGCTGCGGATGCGCCAGCCGCTGGTCGCGGGGGAGGAGCCGACGCCGCTGCAGCGCACCCTCGTCGCCGCCGACGTCGGCAACGGCATCAGCGCCGCGCTGGACTTCCGCCGCTTCCTCTTCATCAACGTCGACCTCACCGTGCACCTCGAGCGGATGCCGAAGGGCGAGTGGATCGGGGTCGACGCGGCGACCCTGCCGCGGCCGAAGGGCGTCGGCACCGCGGAGTCGACGCTGTTTGACGGCAACGGCCGGATTGGCCGCGCCCTGCAGACCTTGCTGATCAGCGAGCGGTAACGGCGCGTAGGCGCGGCCCGGCGCCGCTAGGTCGCCGGGTGCAGGCGGACGAAGATCATCAGCGCCGAGGCAAGGCAGACCGCGGCGGCGAAGAAGAAGGCGCCCTCGTAGCTGCTGAGGGCGGCGACCGCGCCGGCGATCGGGGCGCCGAGGCCGACCCCGGCGTCGAAGAAGGCGGTGTAGGTGCCCATCGCGGCGCCCCGCGCCTGCTCGGTGACGCGGCCGAGGGCGATCAGCATCAGCGAGGGATTGAGCAGCGAGAAGGCGGCGCCCATCGCCATCCCGCCGGCGATCGCGACCGGGAGGCTGTGGGCGACCGCGATCAGCAGCAGGCCCAGCGCCTCGCCGACGGTGGCGGTGATCGCCACCGGCGCCGCGCCCATCCGGTCGGGCAGGTCGCCGAAGACCAGCCGGGTGAGGACGATCATCGCCGCGAAGGCGGCGAAGACGGTGGCGCCGTGCCCGACCCCGCGCGCTTCCAGGTGGAGGACGATGAAGGTGGCGACGGCGGCGTAGCCGAAGGAGGCGAGGCCGATCGCGAAGCCGGGCCCGACCGCCTCCGGCGCGATCAGCGGGTGGGGCTCGGCGTGGGCGACCGGGACGAAGGGGTCGCGGGCGGCGAGCGCGATCAGGCTGCCGAGGATCGGCAGGGTCCCGGCGCAGATCCATACCGCGGTGTAGCCGCCGAGGTTCAGCAGCCCCTCGCCGACCAGGGGGCCAACGCTGAGCCCGCCCCAGACGGCGAGGCCGTAGAGGCCGAGCACCCGGCCCCGCCGCTCCTCCGGCGCCAGGTCGACGATCCAAGCCGAGCCCGCGGTGTAGACGGCCCCCTCGCCGGCGCCGAGGACGAGGCGGGCGAAGACGAGCCCGGCCAGGCCCAGGCTAGGCAGGTAGAGGAACCCGCTCAGCGCCACCAGCGCCGTGCCGACCAGGACCGTCGGCTTGCGCCCACGGGTGTCGGCAAGCCGGCCGGCGACCGGCCGCAGCAGCAGCCCGGTGACCGCGTAGGCGCCGATCACGATCCCGACCGCGACGTCGCCGGAGTCGAGCGGGCCGTGGATGTAGCGGGGGAGGACAGGCAGCACCGAGCCGACGGCGACGAGGCCGCAGAAGGTGGCGGCGAAGACGGCGGCGAAGCTGACGCCCGGCCGTTCGTCCCGCTGCCGCTGCGGTGCCGCGGAGGCGCTCACGCGAGCAGGGCGCGGAGGTCCTCGAGCACGAGGTCGGGCGCCGGGTCGGCGCCCGCGGCCTCCTCCCGCGTAGTGGTGCCGCTGAGGACGAGGATCGTCTGCAGACCCGCGGCGCGGCCGCCGGCGACGTCGGAGGAGATCCGGTCGCCGACCATCGCCACCCGCTCGTTCGCCTGTTCTTTTTCGTTGCTATCGCCCGGAAAGGAACAGGCGAGCGCCTCCCGCGCCATCTCGAACAGGTGGCGCTCCGGCTTGCCGGCGATCTCGGCCCGCCGGCCGGTGGCGGTCTCGACCGCGGCCAGGATCGCGCCGGTGCCGGGCAGCTCGCCGCCGGGGTGGGGCATCGTCGGGTCGTGGCTGGTGGCGAAGAGAGCGGCGCCGCGGTCGAGCGCCCGCTTCGCGACCAGCAGCTCCCCGTAGTCGAAACCGCGGTGGCCGGAGACGACGACGACGTCTGCGGTCCAGGCCTCTTCGCCCTCGACCACCCCCGCTCCGCTTGCCGCGACCATCTCCTTCAGCGCTTCGGCGCCGATCACGAAGGCGGTGCCGGTGCCGCCCGCCGCTGCGGCTGCTTCTCCGGCCAGGCGCGCCGCAACCATCCCGGCGGTGACGACCTGCTCCTCGCCGACCTCGACCCCCAGCTCGCCGAGGCGCTCGGCGTAGGCGGCGGGGGGCCGGCCCGGGTTGTTGGTGACGAAGACGATCCGCTTGCCGGCGTCGAGCAGCGCCCGCAGCGCCTCCGGCGACCCCGGGACCGGATCGCGGCCGATCCAGACGACGCCGTCGAGGTCGACCAAGAGTCCGTCGAAGCTGTCGGCGAGGGCCACGGCCGCACCCTATTTGCCGGCTCGATACGGTGCGGGACAGTGAGCGCCAGCGGACCAGTCGTCGTCGCCACCGACATCCACCGCCGCTACGGCGAGGGAGACACCGCCGTCGATGCCCTCGACGGTGTCACCACCAGCTTCGAGCGCGACCGCTTCACCGCGATCATGGGGCCGTCGGGCTCCGGCAAGTCGACGCTGATGCACATCCTCGCCGGCCTCGACAAACCCACCTCCGGCAAGGTCGAGCTCGACGGGGTCGACATCACCGCCCTCGACGACGGCGAGCTAACCAAGCTCCGCCGCGACAAGCTCGGCTTCGTCTTCCAGTTCTTCAACCTGCTGCCGGTCCTGACCGCGGAGGAGAACCTGGTCCTGCCGCTCTCGATCGCCGGCCGCAAGCCCGACAAGGCCTGGGTCGACCAGCTGGTTCGCACCGTCGGCCTCGAGGACCGCCGCACCCACCGCCCCTCCGAGCTCTCAGGCGGCCAGCAGCAGCGCGTCGCCGTCGCCCGCGCCCTGGTCAGCAAGCCGGCCGTCGTTTTCGCCGACGAGCCGACCGGCAACCTCGACTCGAAGGCGAGCGCCGATGTGATGCAGCTGCTGCGCCAGGCGGTCGACGAGTTCGGCCAGACGGTGGTGATGGTCACCCACGACCCGGTCGCCGCCGCCCACGCCGACCGGCTGATCACGCTGCAGGACGGGAGGATCGTCAGCGACGCCGCGCCCGGTTCGGCTGACGACGTGATCGAGCTGCAGAAGCAGCTTGACTAGCCTCGGCCTCAAGAGTCTCTGGGCTCGCAAGGTCCGGGCCCTGCTGACCGCGTTCGCCGTCTTCCTCGGCGTCGCCTTCGTCGCCGGCTCCTACGTCCTCACCGACACGATCTTCGCCGCCTTCGACGAAATCTTCAACGAGTCGCTGAAGGGCACCAGCGTCGTCATAACCGCCGAGAACCCGGTCGAGCAGGAAAGCGGCGAAATCCCGACGATCAGCGCCTCCCTGCTGCCGCGGGTGGAGAAGACGCCCGGTGTGAGCCGGGCGGCCGGGGCTATCTTCTCCCTCGGGGCCTTCTTCAACGGGGACAACGAAAAGATCGGCAACAAATTCGGGCCGAAGTTCATCTCCTCGACCCTTCCCCAAGGGCTCGAGTCGCTGACCTATGTCGAGGGCCACCTGCCGCGGGGACCGACCGAAGCCTCGCTGGAAAAGGCGGCTGCCGACGACGCCGGCCTGCAGATCGGCGACAAGATCAAGCTGATCAGCCAGGGCAAGCTGGAGACCTTCCGCCTGGTCGGCCTGACCCAGCTCGGAAGCACCTCGTTCGGAGCGGCGAGCATCGCGCAGGTGACGCTGCCGGTCGCCCAACAGCTCACCAACAAGCGGGACCGGTTCGACCAGATCTCGGTTGCGGCCGATGACGGTGTCTCATCCGAGGCGCTGAAACGACGGATCGCGAAGGAGATGCCGCCGGGCGTCCGGGTCGAGACGGCGAAGGAAAACGCCGACCGCTCCTCGGAAGAGATCCGCGAAGGTCTCGGCTTCCTGCAGACCTTCCTCCTCGTCTTCGGCTTCATCGCCGTCTTCGTCGGCTCCTTTCTGATCTTCAACACCTTCTCGATCACGGTCGCCCAGCGAATCAGCGAGTTCGGCATGCTGCGCACGCTCGGCGCCTCTCGACCCCAGATCCTCGCCACGGTGATGGTCGAGGCGCTGGCGATCGGGCTGCTGGGGGCACTGCTCGGCATCGGCGGCGGCTTCCTCATCGCCAAGGGGATCAACGCCCTCTTCGAGGCCTTCGGAATCGACCTGCCGACCACGAGCCTGGTCCTCGAGACCCGCACGGTCGTCGTCGCCCTCCTCGTCGGCGTCGTCGTCACCGCCGTCTCCTCGCTGATCCCTGCCCTGCGCTCGACGCGGGTCCCGCCGATCGCCGCCCTGCACTCATTCCGCCCGGCGCCCACGCGGCGGCGGCGCCTGCTCAACCTGGCGCTCTCGCTCCTGCTCGGGGCAGCCGGCCTGGCGATGGTCGTGGCCGGTCTCTTCGGCAGCGGCGGGGCCGGCACCCGGGCCGGCCTGATCGGAGGCGGTGCCGTTGCGATCGTCTTCGGCGTCTCGATCTCCAGCCCGCGTCTGGTGCCGCCGCTGGCCGCCCTCGCCGGTTGGCCGCTGGAGCGGCTGCGGCGCCTCACCGGCCGCCTCGCCCGCGAGAACGCGCAGCGCAACCCGAGTCGCACCGCGGTGACCGCGGCGGCGCTGATGATCGGCCTCGCCCTGGTCGCCTTCGTCACCGTCTTCGCCGCCGGCCTCAAGAGCACCGTCGCGCAGGTGGTCGACGAGAACTTCGCCGGCGGGCTGATCGTCCAGAACACCGACGGCTTCTCGCCCATCCCCAACGGCGCTGCGGTCGCTGCCGAGCAGGTGCCCGGAGTGAAGGCGGTGGCGACGCTGCGGGGAGCCGAAGCGAAAGTGATCGAAGGCGGCACGCCGGCCGCGAAGACGAAAGTCAACGCCGCCTCACCCGACATCGGCGAAGCCGTCAGCGTCGAATGGAAGCAGGGCGGACCCAGTGTCCTGCGCGACCTCCGTGACAGCGAAGCGGTCGTCTCGGACGACTTCGCCGGCTCCCGCGGGCTGGAGGTCGGCGATAGCTTCCAGCTCCTGACTCAGACCCGGGCGCGGCCGCGCTTCCGGGTCGCCGGAGAGTTCGACTCCAAGCTCGGGGTCTTCGGCGACGTCCTCGTCACCCAGGCGGTGATGGCGCGCGACTTCCGCCAGACCCAGGACCTGATCGATTTCGTCGAGCTAGAAGAAGGAGCCGACGCCGAACAGGTGCAGGCGCTGCTGACGAAAGGGGTTGAACTCGCCTTCCCCGTCGCCGAAGTGCTGAACCAGCAGGAACTGAAGGAAAGCCGCGAAGAACAGATCAACCAGCTGGTGATGCTGGTCATCGCCCTGCTCGTCTTCGCGATCCTGATCTCGCTGTTCGGGATCGCCAACACGCTGGCCCTCTCGATCCACGAACGCGTCCGCGAGCTGGGGATGCTGCGGGCGATCGGGATGTCGCGGCGCCAGGTGCGAACGATGATCCGCTACGAGGCGGTTATCACCGCCCTGATCGGGGCGATTCTCGGGATGGTGCTGGGGATCGTCTTCGCGACCCTGATCGCCCAGCCGCTGAAGGACGAAGGCTTCACGCTCTCCTATCCCGTCGGCACCCTGGCGCTGCTCCTGGTCCTCGCCGCTCTGGCAGGTGTCCTGGCGGCGATCCTGCCGGCCCGCCGGGCCTCCAGGCTCGACGTGCTCGAGTCCCTGCAGTACGAGTAAACGGGCCGCAGCTCAGGCGGCCAGGCCCATCCGCAGCGCCCCTGCCGCTTCCAGCATCGCCTGCCGCGCCGAGGGGCAGATCGCGGTCAGGTTGGCGAAGGTGTGGACGAGGCCTGGGTGGCGGCGGAGAGCGACCGTGCCGCCGGCCTCGCGCAGGCGCTCGGCGTAGGCCTCGCCCTCGTCGCGCAGCGGGTCGAAGCCGGCGGTGGCGACGTAGGCGGGAGGGAGGTTGCTCAGGTCCTCGGCCTGGAGGACCGAGACGCGCGGGTCGCCGCGGTCGGTTCCTGCCGGCAGGTAGCGGTCCTCGAAGTAGTCCATGTCGCGGCGGGTGAGGAGGAAGCCCTCGCGGAACAATTGCCGGGAGGGCAGCTCCCGGCTGCAGTCGGTGATCGGGTAGATCAGCAGCTGCATCGCCGGCGCCGGCATGCCCCCGTTGCGCGCCTGCAGGCAGACCGCTGCCGCCAGGTTGGCACCGGCGCTGTCGCCGCCGACCCCGACCCGATCGACGGCCAGCGGCGGATCGCCGGGGTATCCGGTTGCCCAGGCGTAGGCCGCGCAGGCGTCTTCGACCGCGGCGGGGAAGGGATGCTCGGGGGCGAGCCGGTAGCCGACCGCCAGCACTTGGGCGCCGGAGTGGATGGCGAGGAAACGGCAGGGCGCGTCGTGGGTCTCGAGGTCGCCGATCACCCAGCCGCCGCCGTGGAAGTAGACGAGCAGCGGCAGGGGGCCGGTGGCGGTGGAAGGTGGGACGAAGAGCCGAGCCGGGATCGTTCCCGCCGGCCCCGGGATCTCGACCTCCTCCACCCGCGTCACCTGGGCCTTCGGGCGAGCGGCTACGACTTCTGCTTCGTATCGGCGCTGGGCTCGGGCGTCGGCGACGTTGGCCCCTTCGGCGAGGCTGTCGCCCCGGGCCAGGGCGGCGATCCGCAGCAGCGCCTGGATGTCGGGGGCGAGGGTCTGCCCGTCGAGCTTCGGCGGCGCTCCGAAGAGCAGCCGCTGCAGGCGCGGCGGCAGGTTGCAGGCGAGTCTGAGGACCCGGTGCTCGACGGCGGGCGGGAAGCGGGGCAGCGCCACGGCGCCCAGGCTATCGGGAGGGTTCGGCGAAACCCCCGCGCACGCCTGGCGGCGGCGGACACTGCGCGGGTGCGGCGTCCTCAGTCGGCCAAATAGCTCTGCTATTCGGCCTCCCCGCGTCCTTGCCCCGCTTGGTCCGGCGCTCGCCAGCCGCACACGCGAGTTTCACCGATCCCTCCCACCGGCGGATCGATGTCACACACTGGCCGGACGGCCAGGAGATAGCTTCGGGTTCTTGGAGGCGGCGGCTAAAGCGCGGACGTCCGTCAACGGGCACGGCCCGGCGCCGATCCGCGGGCTGCCGCCGGGCCCGCGGATGAACCGCGTGATGCAGACGGCGATCTGGTCGCGCCAGGCGCAGTGGCTCCTCGACCAGGGCCGCGCCCGCTTCGGTCCGATCTTCTCGCTGAAGATCGCCTACGAGGGCGACTGGGTCGTCCTCGCCGATCCCGAGCTGGTGAAACAGGTCTTCACCGGCGACCCGAAGGTCTTCCACGCCGGCGAGGGCAACCAGATCCTGCGCCCGATCCTCGGCGAGAACTCGGTCCTCGTCCTCGACGAGAAGAAGCACATCGGCCAGCGCAAGCTGCTGCTGCCGCCTTTCCACGGCGAGCGGATGCAGGCCTACGGCGAGAAGATGACCGAGATCGCCGCCCGCGAGATCGAGAGCTGGCCGACCGGCGTCCCCTGCAAGCTGCGGCCGCGGATGCAGGCGATCACGCTGGAGATCATCATCGAGACGGTCTTCGGCGTTCACGACGGCGAGCGGATGGAGCCGCTGCGCGAGGCCCTGCGGGACTTCCTCGACCTGACGACCAACCCGCGGGTGCTGCTGCCGGTGCTGATGGTCGGGCCCGACCGAGTCAACCTGATCCCCGCCTTCCGCCGCCGGGTCGAGCGGGTCGACCGCCTGATCGGGGCCGAGATCGCCGAGCGGCGGGCGGCCGAGGATCTGGAGGAGCGCGAGGACGTCCTCTCGATGCTGATCGGGGCCCGCCACGAGGACGGCAGCCCGATGAGCGACGCCGAGATCCGCGACGAGCTCCTCACCCTCCTCGTCGCCGGCCACGAGACCACCGCGACCGCGCTCGCCTGGGCGATGGAGCGGCTGACCCGCCACCCCGAGAAGCTCGAGCGGCTGCGGGCCGAGGTCGAGGCAGGGGAAGACGAGTACCTGACCGCAACGATCCAGGAGACCCTGCGCCTGCGCCCGGTGATCTCGATCGTCGTCCGCCGGCTGACCGAGCCGGTCGAAATCGGCGGCTACGAGCTGCCGGCCGGGGCGAGCGTCACCCCCTGCATCCACCTGATCCACCGCGACCAGGGCATCTACCCGGACCCCCACCGCTTCCTGCCCGAGCGCTTCCTCGAGACCCCGCCCGGCACCTACACCTGGATCCCCTTCGGCGGCGGCGTCCGCCGCTGCCTAGGCGCCGCCTTCGCCCAGTTCGAGATGGCCGTCGTCCTCCGCGAGCTGGTCCGCCGCCGCCAGATCCTCCCGGCCAGCCCCGCCCCCGAGCGCAACTACCGCCGCGCGATCACCGAGACCCCGCGCCACGACGCCGAGGTCGTGCTCCACTAGGTCGACGGGCCGATTTCGGTCCATATAGGGACGTTTTCGTCCCGTCGGCAGGTGGGTAGGAAGGCGGCAATGAAGCCCGGCAGCCGCGAGACGATCCCGACTATCTCCGAGGTGGTGCGCGACGCGACGGCGATCGTCGACCCGGAGGGCACCGACACCGCGGTGCTCGGCTTCTTCGAGAGCTTCGAGGACGACGACCGACCGGCCACCGCGGCCGAGGACCTGCAGGGAGAGCTGCTCAGCACCGTCCGCGGCATCGACCCCGAAGGCGACGACCCCGCCCCCCTCGCCGCCGCGGCCGCCGCCGTCTGGCTCGCCACCAACCCCAGCCAGGCCGACAACGGCGACCACGTCCTCCGCGAGGGCGTCCGCCTCGTCTTCGCAGGCAGCCCCCCCGAGCCGCTCGCCGAGTGGCTCGCGGCCCGGAATATCGAGATCTAGATCAGCCGCAACCGGTGTTGTTGCCGCAGGACGAGCACGTGTAGCAGGAGCCCGTGCGCTGCATCATCCCGCCGCACTGCTCGCAGGCCGGACCGAGTTCGAGGCCCTGCATCTTCGCCGGGCGAACCGGCGGGGTTTCGGTCAGGGCCGAGGCGGCCGGGACCGGAGCGCTCGCCTTGGCGGCCTCGCCTTTGCCGTTGCCGCCGTTGGAGTGGCCGTTGCCGTTGGCGGGGCCGGCGGTGTCGGTGGCGATGCCGAGCCCCAGCTGGGAGGTCTCGGCCTCCTTCTTGTTGCGAACCTCCTGGGTCATGATCCCCAGTTCCTCGAGGACTTCGGTGTCGTCGATGAAGCGGCTCGCGAGCCAGCGCATGATGTAGTCCGGCATCGATTTGGCGAAGGGGATCTCCGGGTTCCGCGTCATCCCCTCCGGCTCGAACCGCATGTAGCTGAACTTCTGGACGAAGGTCTCGAGCGGCACCCCGTACTGGAGGCCGAGCGAGATCGCGGTGGCGAAGGCGTTGAGCAGCCCGCGCAGCGTCGAGCCCTCCTTGCCGATGTCGGTGAGGAAGATCTCGCCGAGGGTGCCGTCGTCGTATTTGCCGGCGGTGATGTAGCCCTCGTGGCCGGCGATGTTGAACTTGTGGGTGATCGATTCGCGCTCGAGCGGCATCTTCTTGCGGACCGGCTCGGCCATCTGCACTTCGGCCTCCGCCTCCTTCTCGTCCTGCGCGTCGGTCCGCAGCGCCTGCGCCGTCTTCGAGCCGTCGCGGTAAATGGCAAGGGCCTTGAGGCCGCCCTTCCAGCCGCGGGTGTAGGCGTCGGCGATGTCCTCGACAGTCGCCGTCTGCGGCAGGTTGACGGTCTTCGAGATCGCCCCGGAGATGAACGGCTGGGTCGCGGCCATCATGTCGATGTGGCCGGTGTGGGAGATCGCCCGCTCGCCGACCGCGACGTCGAAGACCGGCAGGTGCTCGTCCTTCAAGCCCGGCGCTCCGACGATCGTGTTGTTCTCCTTGATGTGGGCCTCGATCTGGTCGATCTCGGCCTCGGAGTAGCCGAGCGTCTGCAGCGCCAGCGGCACCGAGCGGTTGGCGATCGTCATCTGCCCGCCGCCGACCAGCTCCTTGAACTTGACCAGGGAGAAGTCGGGCTCGATCCCAGTCGTGTCGCAGTCCATCAGGAAGCTGATCGTCCCGGTCGGGGCCAGCACCGTCGCCTGCGCGTTGCGGTAGCCGTGCTCCTCGCCGAGCTCGACCGCTTCGTCCCAGGCCCGCTGCGCGGCCTCGAGCAGCTCGCCCTTGATCCCGGTCCCGTCGACGTCGTAGGAGGCGTCGCGGTGCATCCGCATGACCCCGTTGTGGGGCTCGCGGTTTTTCGCGTACTCCTCGTAGGGCCCGGTCGCACCGGCGGCGATCAGCGCCGACTGGCGGTAGGCGCGGCCGGTCATCAGCGCCGTGATCGCGGCGGCGACGTTGCGGCCCGCGTCGGAGTCGTAGGGGAGCCCGTCGCTCATCAGCAGCGCCCCGAGGTTGGCGTAGCCGAGGCCGAGCTGGCGGAAGCGGTTGGCGTTCTCGGTGATCTCCCCGGTCGGGTAGCTGGAGAAGCCGACGACGATCTCCTGGGCGAGGAAGACGATGTCGACGGCGTGCTCGAACTCGGCCGTGTCGAAGCTGCCGTCCTCGCGGCGGAACTTCATCAGGTTGAGCGAGGCGAGGTTGCAGGCCGAGTCGTCGACGTGCATGTACTCGCTGCAGGGGTTGGAGGCATTGATCCGGCCGGACTCCGGGCAGGTGTGCCAGCGGTTGATGATCGTGTCGTACTGGACGCCCGGGTCGGCGCAGCGCCAGGCGGCGTCGGAGATCTGGTTCATCAGGTCGCGCGCGTCGAGCGTCTTCACCGGCTCGCCGGTGGTGCGCGCGGTCAGGTGCCACTCCTCGCCGGCCTCGACCGCCTCCATGAACTCGTCGGTGACCCGGACCGAGTTGTTGGCGTTCTGGTACTGGATCGAGGTGAAGCCCTCGCCGTCGATCGACATGTCGAAGCCGGCGTCGCGCAGGGCGGCGGCCTTCTTCTCCTCGTCGGCCTTGCACCAGATGAAGTGCTCGATGTCCGGGTGGTCGACGTCGAGGACGACCATCTTCGCCGCCCGCCGCGTCTTGCCGCCGGACTTGATCGTGCCGGCCCAGGCGTCGGCGCCGCGCATGAAGCTGACGGGCCCGCTGGCGGTGCCGCCCTTCTGCAGCGGCTCCATCGAGCCGCGGATGTTGGAGAGGTTGATGCCGGAGCCGGAGCCGCCGCGGAAGATGTTCCCCTCTTTGGTGTTCCAGGAGAGGATCGACTCCATCGTGTCGTCGACGCTGAGGATGAAGCAGGCCGAGCACTGCGGCGTCTCCTCGAAGCCGACGTTGAACCAGACCGGCGAGTTGAAGGCCGCCTTCTGGTTGAGCAGGATCGCGGTCAGCTCCATCTCGAAGGCGTCGGCGTCCTCCTCGGAGGCGAAGTAGCCGCCCTCGCGCCCCCAGTTGGAGATCGTGCCGGCGACGCGCCCGATCATCTGTTTCACCGAGCTCTCCCGCTCGGGGCTGCCGAGCTGGCCGCGGAAGTACTTCTGGGCGACGATGTTGGTCGCATTCTGGGACCAGGTCACAGGGAACTCCACCCCGCGCTGCTCGAAGGCCGGGCTCTGCGGGTCGCCGATCACGGCGTCGCGGATCTCCCACTCGACCTCGTCGAAAGGATGCACTCCGGGCGTGGAGAAACGCCGGTCGACAGAGAGTCCCTCAAGACCGTTCTTCGGGCTGGCAAGTGCGGTCTTCGACATCAAAATGCTCCTCTCTCGGCGGCTTTCGGCGGTAACTGAGCAGGATCGCTCACTCGCCGGTCGGAAAAAGTGCCCGAAGTCGCAAATAAAGGCATCGGGGTAGGGCGCAACCGCTTTCCTAATGGTGACAAGTCCGCAATATCGGCATGAAGTTCCGGGTAGCCTCTGTGGCATGGAGGAACTGCGCAGGGGCGCAGAGCGGATGGGCGAGAAAGCCACGGCTGCACGCGAGGCGATGGGCGAGCGGGCGACGGCGGCCAAAGGGGCCGTGGAAGAGCGCGCGACCGCTGCCAAAGAGGCGACGGCCGAGGCGCTCGCCGCGGTCAAGCCGAAGCTGAGGGGCGTCTTCCACGAGTGGGCCTTCTTCATCTCGCTCGGTTTCGGCGCCGCCCTGATCATCCTCGCCGAAAGCCCGAAGGCGACCTTGGCGGTGGCGATCTACGTCGCCAGCCTCTCGGCCCTGCTCGGCACCAGCGCCCTGTATCACCGGGTCAACTGGTCGCGGCCGCAGGTGCGCCAGTGGATGCGCCGGCTCGACCACAGCATGATCTTCTTCCTCATCGCCGGCACCTACACGCCCTTCGCCCTGCTGGTCCTCGAAGGCACGCTGGCGATGGCGATCCTCGCCGTCGTCTGGGCCGGCGCGATCGCCGGCGCGATCGTCGAGATGATCTGGATCGACCACCCGAAATGGGCCTCGGCCCTGATCTACCTCTCGCTCGGCTGGGTCGCGGTCGCGACCTTCCCCGACCTCTGGTCGCAGATGGGACCGGCTGGGACGCTGCTGGTCGCCGCCGGCGGCCTCCTCTACACGGCGGGCGCCGTCGTCTACGCGATCCAGCGCCCCAACCCCAGCCCGGCCGTCTTCGGCTACCACGAGGTCTTCCACCTCTTCGTCATCGCCGCGGCGATCGCCCACTTCTCCGCGGTCGCCTTCTTCGCCCTGCCGAACGGCTGAATCAGGCCAGCAGCCGGTCCTCGACCGCGTCGGCGGCGATCTCCGTTCCCTCCCAGGCAGCGAAGGAACGTGCCAGCTTCTCCGCGCCATCACGGCGCGTGATCGCTTCGCGAACCTTTTTTCGCAGGCGATCGGGGCGCAGGCGCCGGGCGGGAAGCCGGGTGCCCGCACCGCTGCCCTCGACCCGCCGCGCGACCTCGAACTGGTCGCGCCCGAAGGGGACCGCGCAGACTGGAATCCCCAGCGCCAGCGCCTTCTGAGTCGCTCCCATGCCGCCGTGGGTGATCGCGCAAACCGAGTGACGCAGGATCGGCATGTGAGGAGCGAAAGGAACGATGGTGGCGTTGGGCGGAATCCCGAGCTTGGCGGACGACGCCGCAGGCATCGTCGCGACGGCGTGGACCGGCTCGCCGTCGAGGGCCTCCAGCGCCACTTCGACGAGGCGCCCGTCAGCTTGAAACTCGCTCGAAGTCGTAATCAGGACCAGGGGCTCGCGAATCTCGGTGAGCTCTGGGGGCAGGTCCCCCGGCGGCTCCCACTCGCAGGGTCCGACCATGACGACGCCCTTGGGCCAGTCGTCGCGGCGGCGCTCAAAGGGCGGAGCCGACATATAGAGGTGTAGCGGGGCGTGCGAAAGCGCCGTGGCGATACCGAGGAGCGCGAGGGCGACGCGGAAAGGCGGCAGGGGGAACGGGCGGTAACAAGACCAAGGCCTGCCCGAGGACGCGGCGGCGTTGAGCGCGCCCGCGGCGAGCACGTCGACGATCAACGCGTCGGGGCGCGTGCTCTCGACGGTTTGGAGGAGGTCTCGAGAGTCGCGCGGAGCACGGGCGCGGATCGTGCGTATCGCCCTCCGCTGCGCCCCCGTAGCGGTCCGGGCCCGCCAGTCCTCCATCGGCAGCGCTTCAACCTCCTGGGAGATCGGCGCTGCATCGAAACCGCGGGAGCGCATCAGCTCGATCTCGCTCGCCAGGGTCCGCAAGACCACCTCGTGGCCACGACGGCGCAGCTCGTCGAGGATGGGGACGAGCGGGTAGAGCTGCCCGCGGGAGGGGGCGGTGTAGGCGAGGATCCGGCTCAGGAAGGGACCTTCATCAGCGGTTCGATCAGCTCCCGCATCGCCAGCTTGGTCTGCGGCTTGCTGAGGCCCCGGTCGCGCCGCAGAAGCTTCCAGACGTAGATGTCCGTCGCGGCGACCAGCTGAGCCAGGCGACGCTCGCCGTTCTTCCCCCTCAGGCCCTCGAGGGTGGGCGCGAAAGCCTGCCGGCACCAATGCAGGTGGTAGATGCGGCCTGCGTCGGCGAGATGCTTCAGGATCGGCTCGCGTTCCTCCTGGGCGAGCATCCAGAGGATCCGGTCGCCGAAGCGCTCATAATGGTCGACGAGGTCGCCGACGATCTTCTCCAGGTTCCCGACCGGCAGCGGGCCGCGGTCGGCACCCATCTTCTCCGCGGTCTGCAGGTAGGAGGCGACGAAGAGGTTCTCCTTGTTCTCGAAGTGGCGAAGGACCGTCTGCACCGAGACCCCCGCCCGCCCCGCCACCTCAGTGAGGGTGATTTCGTCATAGAAGAGTTCCTCGAAAGCGACCTCGACCGCTTCCAGGATCTTCCTTCGGGTCGCCTCGGCGGCCTCCGCCCGGGCTCTCATCCGGTACGGGCGCTTTGCCTTCCCTTTGGCGCCGCTCATGGCGACACGGTATCCCTTGCCGGCGCCTCAGCCGTAGCTCCGCCCGTAGCCCCACGGAGCCGCGATCGAGAGCTTCCATTCCCCTTCGATCCTCCGCAGGACCAGGACCGCGTCGGCGATCTGCTCGAAGTGCTGCCAGGGCCGCTCTCCGGTGCGGATTCGCCAGCGCTGGTGGATCAGGAGCACCTCACCGGCGCTGACCGAGCTGCTCAGCTCGACCTGGACCTTGGTCCGCCTGCGAATCATCTGGGCGAGCACGCCACGGATCCCCTCGCGCCCGTGGATCGCCGTCGCGTCGGGCGTGACCAGGCAACCGTCACGGGCGAAGCAGAAGGCGGCGGCGTCGAGATCTCCCGCGTTGACGGCCTGCGCGAAACGAGGGCAGATCAATGTTGAGCTTGGAGGAAGGACGGTTGCGCTTTTTACTTTCACGTGAACAAGATTAACGTGAAATAGCGAGCCTCTGCAAGCTCGCCGAGGAGAGGAGTCGGAGATGAGGAGAGGTATTGCAGTCGCCGGCGCGGTATTGCTGGCCGGGATCGCATGCGTGGGGTACGCAGCCGCCAGGGATAGCGGTCCGAAGCCGGTGGTGGTGCGAGCCGGAAACATGGTTCTGGAAATCAACGGGGACTTCAGGCCCAAGGCCCTGCCCTCCGATCGACTCGCGCCGCTAGGCATCTGGGGCAGCGGCAAGCTGGCGACGGTTGACGGCTCGCACCCTCCCGCGCTGGAAGAAGCGGTCTTCGACGCCGACAAAGACGTCTTCATCAGCGTCAAGGGCCTGCCTGCCTGCACGATCGGGCAGCTGGAAGCGCGGCCGACCAAGAAGGCCGAAGCGGTCTGCGACAAGGCGATTCTCGGCCGCGGCGCCGCCACCGTCGAGGTCGCCTTCCCGGAACAGAAGCCGATCGTCTCGACCGGGCCGCTGGTCCTCTTCAACGGCGGAGAACGGAACGGCGTCGGCAAGGTGCTCGCTCACGCTTATGTCAACGTTCCCGCGCCGACCGCGGTCGTCGCCACCGTCGAGGTCAGCCGTGTTGCCAAGGAAGGCCTCGGCTTGCACATCGAGGTCGAGGTTCCGAAGATCGCCGGCGGCGCCGGCTCGGTCGTCGGCGCGAGGTTCAGCATGCGTCGCGTCTACACCTACAGGGGGAGGCGTCGCAGCGTCATCTCCGCTCGTTGCCCCGACGGGCACATCCTCGGCCGTGGGTCCTTCACCTACAGCGACGGGAGCGTGCTGGCCGGAGGGATCGTGCGCCCCTGCGTCGCGCGGAATTAAGCGGCGACGGTGAGGTCCTGCTGCAGCTGCTCGACTTCGGCGACGAGGGTGGCCAGGATCTCCTCCAGTTGCTGGGACTGCTCGGGGGAGAGCTGGAGGCGGCCCTCGCGGTAGAGCTCGGCGGCGCGGGCGATGGGGAACTCGGCCTCGAGCACGCGGCCGCCGAGGGCGCCGAGGACTTTGCGGGTCTCGGCCTGGGCCCAGACCGCACCGAACATCCCGGTCGAGGCGCCGATCACAGCCGAGGGGGTGCCGGTGAGGGCGCTCTGCCCGGCCGGCCGAGAGGCCCAGTCGAGGGCGTTCTTGAGCACGCCGGGGATCGAGTGGTTGTACTCGGGGGTGGCGACGAGGACGGCGTCGGCTCCGCGCATCGCCTCGCGCAGCTCGGCCACCGCGGCCGGGGTCTCCAGCTGCTCGAGGTCGGCGTCGTAGGGCGGGATCTCCGCCAGGCGCGCGAACTCGACGAACTCGACCCCGGCGGGAAGCCGCTCGGCGGCCTCCCGCATCAGGGCGTGGTTGAGCGAGTCCCGGCGCAGGCTGCCGGTGATGCCGAGGACCCGCATGGCTATGCCTCCTCGCGGACGAGCTCGAGCTCGACCTGGATCGTCACCGCGTACTCGAGGACCTCGCCGCCGCTCGGCAGCTGGGCCTGCCAGTCGAGGCCGAAGTCGCGCCGGTCGACGGTCGCCTCGATCGAGAGGCCCACCCGGCTCTTCCCGTAGGCGTCCTCCCCGAGGTGGGCGAAGCGGCCGCTGGCCTCGACCTTCCGGGTCTCGCCGCGGATCTCGAGGTCGCCGGCGACGCGGGCGCTGCCGTCCTCGCCGACGCTCAGCTCGGTCGAGGTGAAGCGGAGCCGCGGGAAGCGCTGGGTGTCGAAGAACTCGGGGGAGAGGAGGTGGCCCTTCAGCATCTCCTCGTCGATCGCGATGCTCTCGACCTCGACCGTGCCCTCGAGCCGCGGCTGCTCGCCGCCGGTCAGGCGCGCCTCGTAGCGGTCGAAGCCGCTGCGGAAGGTGGTGACGCCGTTGTGGGTGACGGCAAAGCCGACCGAGGAGTGGACGGGGTCCACGGCCCAGGTGCCCGCCGGAATCTGCTGCTGGGTGATCGTCTCTGCGCTCATGATCTCTTCTTTCCCTAGTGGTTGATGCTGAAACCTTTGACTTGGAAACAATCGTAGCAGAGATGGTTAACGTGTCAACTATTGTCAGATCAACTTTCTTGTGAGAAGATGTCGGCATGGCTGAAACGACCACGACGCTCGCCGAGAGCAACGGCAAAGGGGCGGACTTCGATCCCCACCGCGAGGCCTGGATCGCGATCGCGCAGACGCATGCGGCCGTGACCGGGCGCCTGCAGGAGGTCCTCACCGCCGCCGAGCTGCCGCCGTTGCCCTGGTTTGAGGTTCTGGCGACGCTCGACCGCGCCCCCGAGCAGCGGCTGAAGATGGGGGACCTGGCCGAGGCGCTGGTGATCACCCGCGGCGGCCTGACCAAGCTCGTCGACCGCCTGATCAAGGCGGGGCTGCTGGAGCGAACCTTCTGCGAGACCGATCGCCGGGTCAGCTACGCGACGTTGCTTCCGGCGGGGACCGAGCTGCTGGAAGAGATGCGCCCGCTGGTGCGGGCCGAGCTCGCCTCGGCCTTCAGCGCTAACCTCAGCGTCGGGCAGGCCGAAGAGCTGCGCTCGATGCTGGAGCAGGTCCGCAGCTCCGCCTGCGGGACGAGCTGAGCCGAAGTCTTCAGGCGGTTGCCGAAGGCGTTTTTATCGCCGCGGCGGCCCGCTCTTTGGCGGACTCGACGATCGCCAGCACGGCGGCCTCCTGGCCCTCCCGCAGCAGCACGATCGGGTCGGGGTCGCCGTTGACGATCCCCTCGAAGAACTCCTTGCGGTCCTGGTAGGTCGGCAGGGTTCCCTTCGCCCAGCCGCGGGCGTCGTTGAGGATCACCGCCAGCCGCGCGTACTCCTCGCCGAACAGCTCGGAGATCTCACGCTTCATCCGCTTCGCCAGGGCGGGCGAGGCGCCGGCGGTCGAGATCGCGATCGCCAGCGGGCCGGTGCGGACGATCGCCGGCAGGATGAAGTTGCAGAGCGGCGGCACGTCGACGATGTTGACCAGCATCGCCCGCTGCTCGGCGTCGTCGAAGATGCCGATGTTGACCTCGGAGTCGTCGGTGCAGGCGATCACCATGAAGACCCCCACTAGGTCCTCCGACCCGCCATAGGCCCGCTTCTCCCACCGGATCGAGCCCTCGGCGGCGAGCCGCTCCAGCTCGGGGTGGGCGACCGGGGTGACTAGGGTGACGTCGCCGCCGCAGGCCAGCAGCCCCTCGACCTTCTCCAAGCCGATGTCGCCGCCGCCGACAACCAAGCACCTGCGGCCGGTCAGTTTCAGGCAGGCGATGTAGAAGGGCGTCTCCAGCATGTCCCGCACGCAGGACTGGTCGCAGATCCCCTTGCGGTACTGGCAGACGCACTCCTTGCCGGCGTAGGCCTGGGCGGGCATAAGCGACAGGTTAGTGATCCGCCCTAGCCGCCCCGGACGCAAAGCGGAGGAGGCGGCGACTGATCAGAGGGACTCGAGGGTGACGCGGAGGCCCTCGTCGAGGTCCATCTCGGCGCGCCAGCCGAGCTCTCGCTCGGCGCGCCCGGCGTCGATCGTGATCCGCTGCACCTCGCCGGTGCGGGCGGGGGCGAACTCGGGCTCGAAGCTCTCGTTGCCAGAGAGCCGCTTCAGCGCCTCGATCAGCTCCAGCACGTTGGTCTCCTTGCCGGTGCCGACGTTGATCGCGCCGCTCGCCTCGGAGTCGCCGGCCGCGAGCGCGGCGGAGACGACGTCGCCCACATATATGTAGTCGCGGGTCTGGGTGCCGTCGCCGAAGACCGTCGGCCGGCCGCCCTCCTTCAGCAGGCCGCAGAAGATCGCGATCACCCCGGCCTCGCCGAGCGGGTCCTGGCGCGGGCCGTAGACGTTGCCGAGCCGCAGCGAGATCCCGGAGAGGCCGTAGAGCCGCTCGTAGAGGGAGACGTAGCCCTCGGCCGCGAACTTGCTCTGGCCGTAGGCGGAGAGCGGCGCGATCGGTGCGTCCTCGGGCAGCGGCAGCTGCTGGCCCTCGCCCTCGCCGTAGATCGCCCCGCCGGTGGAGATCGAGACGACGCGCCGAGCCCCGGAGGCACGGGCGGCCTCGAGCACGTTGGCGGTGCCGCCGACGTTGACGCCGGCGTCGAAGCAGGGGTCGGCGAGGGACTTGCGGACGTCGATCTGGGCGGCGAGGTGGAAGATCGCCTCTGGCTGCTTCTCCTGCGCCAGCCGGGTTAGCGCCTCGCCGTCGCGGATGTCGGCCTCGACTAGCTCGGCTCCGTTCTCGAGGCCAGGCTCGAGGTTGCTCATGCGCCCGGTGGAGAGGTCGTCGACCACCGTCACCGCATCGCCGCGGGCGAGCAGAGCGTCGACCAAGTTCGAGCCAATGAAGCCGGCGCCGCCGGTTACGAGACACCTCATGGAGCGGTGATCCTAAGCGGATCCGGCGGGGCCGGGAAGGAGATCGGACGGATGGATGCCCGCTTGCGCAGCCGAGAGGCCCTGCTACCCTCGCCGCCCCATGAGACTGATCGTCACCGAGAAGAACAACAGCGCCAAGAAGATCGCCGAAGCCCTCAGCAACGGCTCCAACAGCGCTGACAAAACTTTCAAAGTCCCCTTTTACGCCTGGACCGACGCCGAAGGCAACGAGCAGATGACGGTCGGCCTCAAGGGCCACGTGCTCGGCCCGGCCTTCCCGGAGGGCTACTCGAACTGGCAGAAGACCGACCTCCACGACCTGATCGACGCCGACCTGATCAAGGAGCCGACGGACAAAAACGTCGTCAAAGCGATCAAGAAACTTGCCAAAGAGGCGGACGACCTGGTGATCGCCACCGACTTCGACCGCGAGGGCGAGCTGATCGGGCTCGAGGCCCTGGAGGAGATGCTCGACGCCAACCCGGCCCTGGGCTCGCGCGAGGGCACCGCCGACGGCACCCTGCGGATCCAGCGCGCCCGCTACTCGGCGCTGACCAAGGAAGAGATCGAGCGCGCCTTCTCCAACCTCGACACGCTCTCCTACCCGCTCGCCAACGCCGGCGCCGCCCGCCAGGACATCGACCTGCTCTGGGGGGCGACCCTGACCCGCGCCGTCTCCCTCGCCAGCCGCCGCTTCGGCTCCAACTTCCTCTCGGTCGGGCGCGTCCAGAGCCCGACCCTGGGCCTGATCGTCGAGCGCGAGATGGAACGCCGCGCCCACGTCGCCAAACCCTTCTGGGAACTGTTCGCCAAGTTCCAGCACCCCGACGGCAGCTTCGAGACCCACCACACCGTCGACAAGTTCTGGGAGAAAGCTGAGGCCGACGCGGCGCTCGCCGGCACCTCCAACCCCGGCACGGTCAAAGCGGTCACGGCGCGGAAAAACACCCGCAAGCCGCCGACCCCCTACAACACCACCGCCTTCAGCACCGACGCCTCCAGCCGCCTCGGCATCACCCCCGCCAGCGCGATGCGGATCGCCGAGGACCTCTACATGGACGGCTTCATCTCCTACCCGCGCACCGACAACACGGTCTACCCGTCTTCGCTGCCGGTCCGCGAGCTGGTCACCTCGCTGGTGCGGATCAAAGAGTTCTCCGCCGCTTCCGGCCTGCTCGACGGCGAGCTGAAGCCGACCCGCGGCAAAAAAGAGACGACCGACCACCCGCCGATCTACCCGACCCAGGCGGTCCACCCGGGCGCCCTCGAGGGTCCGAAGAAACGGGTCTACGAACTCGTCGTCCGCCGCTTCCTCGCCACCTTCAGCCCGCCGATGATCACCGAGTCCACGCGCGCCGACATCGAGGCCGGGGACCAGACCTACTTCGTCCGCGGCTCGGTCGTCGTCGACCCCGGCTACGCCGGCATCTACACCTACGCCCGCTCGGCCGACGAGGAGATCCCGAAACTCGAGGAGGGCCAGACCCTGCAGCTGGAGGGCGACCCCTGGATCGTCGACAAGGAGACCCAGCCGCCCGGGCGCATCTCGCAGGCGAAACTGATCGAGATGATGGAGGAGCGCGGGCTCGGCACCAAAGCCACCCGCGCCGACATCATCCAGAAGCTCTTCGACCGCGGCTACGTCTACGGCAACCCGCCGATCCCGACCGAGACCGGGATCGCCCTCTACGAGGCGTTCAAGAACTACGTGCCGGCGATGGCGACGCCGGAGATGACCGCGACGCTGGAGGCGGAGATGGACCGGATCGCCGCCGGCGAGATGACCAAGGGCACGGTCGTCGGCGAGAGCCGCGACCTCCTGCACAAGACCTGGGACGAAATCGACGGGGCGCGCGAAGACCTGGCGAAAGTGATCTGGAAAGGGATGGACGAGGACCGCATCCTCGGCCCCTGCAAGGTCTGCGAAGAAGCCGGCCGCACCAAGGAGGACGGCTCGCCGAACATGCTGCGGATCATCCGCGCGAAAAAATCGGGCAAACGGTTCGTTGGCTGCAGCGGCTGGGTCCTCGACGATCCCGACTCCTGCGACCAGACCTTCCCGCTGCCCCAGCGCGGCGACGTCTTCCGGCTCGAGGAGCGCTGCTCGATCTGCGACCGCACCCCCCGCCTCAAAGTCCAGCCGTTCCGCGGCCGGCCCTGGAACCTCTGCCTCAACGACGACTGCGAGTCGATGCAGGAGATGAAGAAACGCCGGGCCGAGCGCGAAGCGGCCAAAGCCGCGAAAGCGGCGATGGAGAAGAAACCGATGCCCGAGAAGGACAAATCGAGCACCGCAACGCGCAAGCGGAAACGGGCCAAAGCAACGGCCAAATGACGTGACCCAGGCGTCGCCAGGCAAGGACGCAGGGAGCCCGAATAGCAGCGCTATTTGGGCGACCGAGGACGCCGCATGGCGGCGATCTGGGGCCGTCATTTGATGTTCATCTCCCTGGAGGGCGTGGACGGCTCAGGGAAGAGCACCCAGGCGCGCCTGCTGGTCGAGGCGCTGGGAGAGGGCACGGTGGCGATCCGGGAGCCGGGCGGCACCGACGCCGCCGAGCGGATCCGCGAGCTGCTTGCCGACCCGAGCGTCTCCCTGGAGCCGCTGGCGGAGCTGATGCTCTTCCTCGCCGCCCGGGCTGAGGTCACCGAGCGGGTGATCCGGCCGGCGCTGGAGGCGGGGCGGCACGTCGTCGCCGACCGCTTCTCCGACTCGAGCGTCGCCTACCAGGGAGCCGCCCGCGGGCTCGGGGTCGGCGAGGTGATCGGGCTCTGCGAGGCCGCAACCGACGGCCTCTGGCCCGACCTGACCGTGCTGCTGCGACTCGACCCCGAGACCGGCCTCGGCCGCGCCGCTGGGCACGACCGCTTCGAGCAGGAGGGGCTCGGCCTGCAGCGGGCGGTTGCCGAGGCCTACGAGGAGATCGCCGTGATCGCCTCCGACCGCTTCGCCGTCGTCGACGCCGGCGGCAGCGTCGAGGAGGTCCACCAGCGGGTGATGGAGGCTGTCGATGGCCGGCTCGCCGCTGCTTGAGGCGACCGAGCACCAGGCGCGGGCGCGGGTGGCGCTGAACGCGGCGCTCGCCGAGCCCTCGCACGCCTACCTCTTCCGCGGCCCCCGCGGTTCGGGCAAGCGGGCCGCCGCTCGCTCCTTCGCGGCGGAGATCCTCGCCGAGGGCGCCGCCGACCCCGAGGACGCGCGGCGGCGAGCGCTGCTCGACCCCTCGCCTCATCCCGACCTGGTCTGGCTCGCCCCGGCCGGGGCCCAGCACATGGTCGAGGAGGTGCGCGAGCGGGTGATCCGGGCCTCCGCCTACCGGCCCTTCGAAGGCGGCAAGCGGGTGTTCGTGATCGAGGCCGCCGAGGCGATGCGGGACGAGAGCCAGAACGCGCTGCTGAAGACGCTCGAGGAGCCGCCCGGGTTCGTCCACCTGATCCTGCTCAGCTCCGACGGCGAGGGCCTGCTGGAGACGGTCGCCTCCCGCTGCCAGGCGATCGAGTTCGCGCCGCTGCCGGCGGAGGTCCTGGAAGAGAGGCTGGCCGGGGAGGCGCTCGACGCGCCCGCGGACGAGATCGCTGCCGCTGCCCGCCTCGCCGCCGGCGACCTCGAGCGGGCGCTGCTGCTGCTGGGCGACCGCGGGCGGGAGCTGCGGGGCGAGGCCGAGCGCTGCGTCGGCGCCGCCATCGCCGGCGAGTGCGCCGGCGCTCCCTGGAAGGCGCTGCTCGACCGCGCCCAGGCCGCCGGCGAGGACGTGGAAGCCGCGACCCGGGAAGCGCTCGAGGAGGAAGCGAAGGCCGGCGTCAAACGCAGCGCCAAGGAGATCGGCGACGGGGCCAAACGCGCCGGCCGCCGCCGCCGCACCGAGATCCTCGAGCTCGGGTTCGAGCTCTGCGCCACCTGGTTGCGCGACCTCGCCGCCGTCGGCGCGGGCGCCGAGGAGGTCGTCTTCAACCGCGACCGGCTCGAGCGGCTGCGGGCGCAGGCGAGCGGCGTCGACGCGACCGCCGCCCGCCAGGGCGCCGCGCTGGTCCAGGAGACCCGCCGCGGCCTCGAACTGAACGTCAGCGAGGAGCTAGCCCTCGAGGCGTTGTTCTTCCGTATGGAGAGCCTGTTCGGCGGCTGAGCCGTTGCCGTTTGCCGGCTGGTCGCCAGAGCCTCTGCGCGCCTGTTCGATCGCCCGCTCCTGGGCGAGGCGGGTGATCTGGGCCGCCTGGCGGGACATGATCACGCTGAAGTTGAGCGCCAGGCCGAGTAGCAGCAGCAGCACGACCGAGAAGAGGGCGACGTTGGTGTTGCGGACACCCATCGCGTCGGCCAGCAGCTCCAGCAGGCCGGGGAAGGCGGCGCCGGCGAGCATCCCCAGTCCGGCGACGAACCAGATCACGCTGTAGCGCTCCTGCAGGCGGTCGCGGCGGATCAGGTCGAGGATCAGGAGCATGAAGAAGATCGCGATCACGGCGGCGACGATCCGCGTCTGCGAGGTGAGGTGGACCTGCGGTTCCGCCCCTTCCGCTGCCAGCACCAGGCCCCTCATCGCTCCGCCTCCGCCTGCCGCGGCCGGAACTGGCCGACGAGAAGGACGACGAGCCCCTTGAAGATGAAGAACGCCGAGCGCACCGGCGTCAGGAAGGAGCTGCCGCCGGCCCGCTCCAGCATCCGCACCGGCAGCTCCTCGACCCGCAGCCCCTGGCGCACCGCCAGCTGCAGCGACTCGATCTCGGCGAAGTCGGGCGAGTAGTGCTGCGAGAAGAGCGCCATCACCCGCCGGTTGGCGGCGCGCATGCCGCTGGTCGTGTCGGTGAAGCGCTGTCGCGTCGCCAGGGTGAGGAAGAAACGGAAGACGCTGATCCCGATCCGCCGCGAGAAGGTCGGCCGGTAGTCGCCGCTGGAGGCGACGGCGCCGGAGTGGTAGCGCGAGCCGATCACCAGGTCGGCGCGGTCGGCGACGACCTCCCCGAGCAGGCGGGCGACCTCCTCCGGCGGGTGCTGGCCGTCGGCGTCGAGGTGGGCGCAGGCGTCGTAGCCGTTGCGCAGGGCGTAGAGGTAGCCGGTCTGCAGCGCCGCCCCCAGCCCCTGGTTGAAGGGGAGTGAGGCGACCAGCGCGCCGGCCTCGCGGGCCCGCTCGGCGGTCGCGTCGCCGGAGCCGTCGTCGACGACGAGCACGTCGGCCTCGGGCAGCGACTCGCGCACCCCGGCGATCACCGCGGCGACCGAGGCCTCCTCGTTCCAGGCGGGGATGAAGACGAGCGTCCGCACGGTCTGATTCTCCCACGTAGGCACGGAAACCCCTGGTCCGCCGCGATGAGGGGAGGATTGTGTTAGTAAATCTTCATGACGCGCTCGGAGCAGAACCCGGCCGGACCGGCCCCCGGCGCCCCCCGGATCGGGATGCGGCTCTGGCTCACCGGCGCCTTCGCCGCGGTCAGCCTGATCACCGCCGCCGCCGTCTACCTCTTCGGCGACAAGCCGGGGGCCCTGATCGCCGCGGTCACCATCGGTGTCCTTGCCGGCCTTCTGATCGCGATCGCGATCTCCCACCGCGTCGTCGGCCTCGCCCGCGCCGCCGAGGAAATGGCTGGCGGCTCCTTCGACCATCCGCTAAACACCTCTGGCCCCGACGAGATCGGCGACCTCGCCCGCGCCCTCGACTCGATGCGGGCCTCGCTGAAGGAGAGCTTCGGCGTCCTCTCCTCCGACCGCAACAAGCTCGCGGCGATCTTCGACGGCCTCACCGACGTGGTGATGGTCGTCGACCACGAGGGGCCGATCCGCTTTTCCAACAGCGCTGCCTCGCGCCTGCTCGACGAGTCCGGGCAGCCGCCGGAGGAGGCGCTGCCGCTGCTCCACCGCGCAGCCGAGGTCGGCTTCTCCTCGCACCCGGCGCTGCGGATCGGCGACCGCGCCTACGCGATGACCGCTCGGTCCCTGCCGGACGAGCGCGCCGTCCTCGCGGTCCTGCGCGACCGCACCGACGAGCTGCGCCAGGAGCTGGCCGAAGCCGACTTCGTCTCCAACGCCGCCCACGAGCTGCGCAACCCGCTGGCCGGGATCTCCGGCGCGATCGAGGTCCTGCAGAGCGGCGCCAAGAACGACCCCTCCGACCGCGACCACTTCCTCAAGCGGCTGGGCGAAGACGCCGAGCGGATGAACCGGCTGACCCAGTCGCTGCTGACCCTGGCCCGGGTCGAGTCCCGCGGCGCGCCGGAGAGCGAACCGGTCGACGTGCCGATGGCGATCAAGGACGTCGTCACGGCCTGCGAGGCGCCGGCGCACGTCGAGCTGGTCGTCGACGTCGAGTCCGATCTCGCCGCCACCGGGGATCCGACGCTGCTGCGGCAGGTGATGATCGGCTTGCTCACCAACGCCTTCAAGAACACGCCTCCCCCCGGCACCGTTACCGTTCGCGGCCGCCATGACAGCGAGGGCGAAGTCATCTTGGAGGTCATCGACACCGGAACCGGCATTCCCGCCGGCGAGCTCGAGCGCGTCTTCGAGCGCTTCTACCGTCGCTCGGAGTCGCGCAAGCAGGAGGGCTTCGGCCTCGGCTTGGCGATCGCCCGGCGGATGGTCGACGTGATGGGCGGCCGGATCGGCGCCGAGTCGGTGGAGGGGGAGGGGAGCACCTTCTGGGTGCGCCTCCCGATCGCGCAACCGAGCCCGACTCCCGTCGCATGAGCAGCGGCCGCATCCTCATCGCCGACGACGAGCCCTCGGTCCGTGACTCGGTCGGCTACGCGCTGACCCAGGAGGGCTTCGAGGTCACCCCGGCCGCCGATGGGGACGAGGCCGCGCAGCTGCTCGGCAACGGCGTCCCCTTCGACCTGCTGATCCTCGACATCATGATGCCGGGGCCGTCAGGGCTCGACATCTGCCGCGACGTGCGCTCGCGCAGCGCCGTCCCGATCATCGTCCTGACCGCGAAAGACGCCGAGGTCGACAAGGTGGTCGGGCTCGAGGTCGGAGCCGACGACTACGTGACCAAGCCCTTCTCGGTGCGGGAGCTGCTGGGGCGGGTGCGGGCGCAGCTGCGGCGGCGCGAGCTCGACCGGGCACCGCTCTCCCAGGCGGTGAAGATCGAGTCCGGCCCGGTCTCGATCGACCTCGTCCGCCACGTCGCCACCGTCCGCGGCGTCCCCGTCAACCTCACCCGCTCGGAGTTCCAGCTGCTGCGCCTGCTCGTCGCCCGCCCCGGCGAGGTCTTCTCCCGCGCCCAGATCATGGAGGAGCTGTGGCAGACCGAGTTCGACGGCGACGAGCGCGCCTGCGACGTCCACATCTCCAACCTGCGCCAGAAGGTCGAGCGCGACCCGCAGAAGCCGGAGCTGGTTCTGACCGTGCGCGGCGTTGGCTATAAGTACAACCCAGACGCCAACTAGGAGAGGGGCCCTATGCCACTGGTACCGATGGTCGTCGAGCAGACTGCTCGCGGCGAGCGCTCGTTCGACATCTACAGCCGCCTGCTCGCGCAGCGGATCATCTTCCTCGGGGAACCGGTGACCGAGGACCTCGCCAACCTGATCATCGCCCAGCTCCTGCACCTCGAGGCCGAGGACCCCGAGAAGGACGTCAGCCTCTACATCAACTCCCCCGGCGGCTCCGCCTACGCTGGCCTGGCGATCTACGACACGATGCAGTTCGTCAAGCCCGACGTGCAGACGATCTGTTACGGGATCGCGATGTCGGCCGGCTCGCTGATCCTCACCGGCGGCGCCGCTGGCAAGCGGATGGCACTGCCGAACAGCCGCATCCTCATCCACCAGCCGAGCGGCGGCTTCGAAGGCCAGTCGAGCGACATCGAGATCCACGCCAAAGAGATCCTCGCCCTGCGCGAGCGCCTCGACCAGATCTACGTCAAGCACACCGGCCAGTCGGAGGAGCAGATCCACACCGACATGGAACGCGACAAATTCTTCCAGCCCCCCGCCGCCGTCGAGTACGGCCTGATCGACCGGGTGATCGAGTCGCACGAGTTCCAGGGCGGGATC
>Ga0307300_10000037_pt1 | contig 33788 bp, 42 predicted proteins | sample ER_DNA_181_FD_194492 | JGI IMG/M metagenome (GOLD analysis project Ga0307300, IMG submission 194492) | Bulk soil microbial communities from the East River watershed near Crested Butte, Colorado, United States - ER_DNA_181 | ecosystem: Environmental > Terrestrial > Soil > Floodplain | place... | reverse complement strand
GATATACGCCGGATCGGTCTTCACCCACCTTGGGGAGCTGCACGTCGCGTGGCTGGCGGAGCTCTGCCGGATACTGGCCCCGGGCGGGTTGCTCTACATCACCGTCCACGACGAGGAGTCGGTGCGAATCCTCGAATCGGAGCCGGGCCGAGACCGGTTGAAGGAGCGGATCGAGGGCAGCGCCCACAGAGACGCCCTTCGCAGCGGCGACTTCGGGTTCGTCTCGATGGCGCCCTACGGGAACGCGATGCTCTCGCTGGTCATGATGAGCGAGCCTTACGTCATGCGCATCGCGCGACCCCTGGAGCTGGTGGGGAGGTTTCCCAAGGCCTATTCCGGCTTCCAGACCGCCTACGTCTTCCGGCAGCCCGGCGACTGAGCTTCGGCCGGCTCGTCCCCTGGCGAGCGTAAATAGGCTGCGGAGATGAGCGAGCCCATCCCCTTCAACCGCCCCTTCGTCTCCGGCAACGAGCTCGACTACCTCGAGCAGGCGATCGCCGCCCGCGACCTCGCCAGCGGTGGCGAGTTCACGCGGCGCTGCCAGGAGTGGTTGCGGGAGGCGACCGGGTCGCCGCTGGCGCTGCTCTCGCATTCGGCGACGGGGGCGCTGGAGGCGGCGATGATGCTGGCGGAGCTGGGGCCGGGGGACGAGGCGATCATGCCCTCCTTCGGGTATCCGACGATGGCGACGGCCGTGGTGCGGCAGGGGGCGACGCCGGTCTTCGTCGAGATCGATCCGGCGACGCTGAACGTCGACCCGGAGCGGGTGGCGGCGGCGGTGGGGGAGCGGACGAAGGCGATCGTCGCCGTCCACTACGGCGGCGTCGCCTGCGATATGAAGCGGCTGGGAGAGATCGCGGCTTCGCACGATCTGACCCTGGTCGAGGACGCCGCCCACTGCCTCCTGGCCGAACAGGACGGGCGGGCGCTGGGGTCGATCGGCGACCTCGGGGCGATCAGCTTCCACGAGACCAAGAACGTCACCTGCGGCGAGGGCGGGGTCTTGCTGGTCAACGACCCGGCCCTGGCCGAACGGGCGCAGGTGATCTGGGACAAGGGCACCAACCGCTCGCAGTTCATCCGCGGCGAGGTCGAACGCTACACCTGGGTCGACGTCGGCTCCTCCTTCGGCGCCAGCGACCTCACCGCCGCCTTCCTCCTCGCCCAGCTGGAGGCGGCGGCGGAGGTGACGGCGCGCCGGCGGGCGATCTGGGACCGCTACCACGCCGCCTTCGAGGGGCTCGAGCGCGAGGGCCTGGCGCAGCGGCCGGCCACCCCGCCGGGCAGCCTCCACAACGGCCACGTCTACTTCCTGGTGCTGCCGAGCGAGCAGGTCCGCTCCGCCTTCATAGCCCGCCTGCGCGAGCAGGGGATCGCCACCGTTTTCCACTTCGTCCCCCTCCACAGCTCCCCTGCCGGGGAGCGCTTCGGCCGGGTCGAGGGCCCGCTCCACCACACCGAGGAGATGGCCGGGCGGCTGGTGCGCCTGCCGCTCTTCGCCGAGCTGGGCGACCCCGAGGTCGAGCGCGTGATCGAGGCCGCCCGCGCCGCCGTCCTCGAGCTGACCTGGCGATGAGCGCGCCGAGCGACGCCGAGCTGCGGGCGGGGCTGGAGCGGGCGCTCGGCGACGTCGGGCTGGAGCTGGCCGGCGAGATCCAGCGCCGGCCCTCGCCTTATCGGACCAGCTTCCCGATCGAGGAGCTGCGCTTCGAGCTGGCGGGGCGGGGGCCCGTCCGGCTCGGCTTCAAGCAGCTCGACTGGGAGCTGCTCGAGCCCACGGCCCAGCTCGCCAAGCCGCGCTTCCTGCACGACCCCGAGCGCGAGCCCGAGGTCTACCGGGCGCTGCTGCCGCAGGCGCCTCCCGGCCCGCCCGAGTTCTTCGGCGCCGTCCTGGAGGATGACCGTCGCTGGCTCTTCGTCGAGTGGGTCGAGGGGCGGGAGCTGTTCCAGGTGGGGGAGAGGGAGCTGTGGGAGGAGGCGGCCCGCTGGCTCGGTCGTTTACACGCCGCCTTGGCGCCGGAGCGGGGGCGACTCATACGCGAAGCGCGGCTGATCGACCACGACGCCGCCTTCTACCGACGCTGGATCGAGCGGGCGGGCGAGTTCGCCCCCGACCCGAAGCCGATCGAGTGGCTTGCCGCTCGCCACGAGCAGGTGGTCGAGGCCCTCCTCGCCAAGCCCCGGACCGTGCTCCACGGCGAGTTCTACGCTTCCAACGTGCTCGTCGCTTCCGACTTCGACCCCACCCAAGTGGGGAAAGACTCGGAAGCGCGCATCACGCCCGTCGATTGGGAGCTGGCGGCTACCGGGACCGGGCTCAGCGACCTCGCGGCGCTGGTCAGCGGCTGGCCGGAAGAGGACCGCGCGGCGATCGCCGCCGCCTACGCGGCCGAGCCCGGGATCCCCGCCTTCGGCCGCCGCGACCTCGACCTCGCCCGCCTCCAGGCCGCGATCCAGTGGCTCGGCTGGGCGCCGCCGGAGTGGGAGCCACCGGAGGGGCAGCGGCACGACTGGCTCGGCGAGGCGGTCGCGCTGGCGGAGGAGCTGGAGCTGTGAGCGGGGAGCGATTCCTCGTCGTCAACGCCGACGACCTCGGCCTCTCCGTGGCCGTCAACGAGGGCATCTTCCGCGCCCACGCCGAGGGGGTCGTCACCAGCGCCAGCCTGATGGTCCGCCAGGGCGCGGCCCCAGCCGCCGCCAAGGCGACGGCTGCGCACCCCGGGCTCGCGATCGGGCTCCACGTCGACCTCGGCGAGTGGATCTACGAGCGCGGCGAATGGATCCAGGCCTACCTGCACTGCGACACCGACGACCGCGACGCGGTCGAAGCCGAGTGCCGGGCCCAGCTCGAGCGCTTCCGCGCCCTGCTCGGTCGCGACCCGACCCATCTCGACTCCCACCAGCACGTGCACGAATCCGAGCCGGTCGCCGGCGTCTCCGAGACCCTCGCCGCCGAGCTCGGCGTCCCCCTGCGCAACCGCGCGGTCCGCTACGAGGGCGGCTTTTACGGCCAGAGCGGCAAGGGTGAGGCCTTCCCGGAGGGCATCTCTCCCGAACGGCTAGCCACGCTCATCCGGGAGCTGCCGCCCGGCTGGAGCGAGATCGGCTGCCATCCCGCCGCCGGCCCCGTCCCGACCTCCTCCTACGACGCCGAGCGCCAGGTCGAGCTGCGGACCCTTTGCGATCCTTTAATTCGTGAGGCGCTCAATGTGACAAACGTCAAGCTGTGCTCGTTCGCACAGGTAAATCGCCCCTAGCGGCGTACCTTCGGTACATGATCCGTTCCGCTCCACCCGCGCCGTTCAAAACGGCCCTGCTCACCCTCCTGATTGCCGTCGTCGTCGCCGTCCTCGTCGCCGCCGGCAGCGGCGTCCAGGCCTAGGCCTCGCTGAGCACCATCGCGCAGTAGCACTCGGCGATTTCCGCCGGCGACAGCCGACCGTTCGGCCGCACCCACTGCGGCGTGTAGTTGACCATCCCCAGCAGGGCGAGGAGGGAAAGGCGGCGGTCGGCGAAGATCATCGAGCCGTCGCTCTCGCCGCGGGCGAGGACATCGTCGAGGATCTTCTCGAAGGCCCTGCGCTGGGAGCGGACCCGGCGCCAGCGCGGCTCGCGCTCGATCGCCTGCCGCTCCTGGGTGAAGACGAGCATGTGGTGGCGGTGCTCGACGACGTGGGCGACCCAGGCGCCGACCAGGTCGCGCAGCTGCTCGACCGGCGGCGCCTCGGCGGCGACGATCTCGCGCGCCCGCGCCAGCAGCGGCTCCAGCAGCTCGTCGCAGATCGCGATCAGGAGGTCGTCCTTGCCCTCGATGTAGTGGTAGAGGCCGCCGGCGGCGAGGCCGGTCGCTGCGGTCAGCTCGCTCATCGAGGTCGAGTCGTAGCCGCGTTCGGCGAACAGCTCGGCAGCGGTGGCGACGACTTCGCTGCGGCGAGCGTCGTAGCGCGCGCGCAGCGCCGGGCGGGTCGGGGGAGAGGGGACCGGCATCGGGCGAGGGTAGCGCAAAAACCGAACCAGCCCTCTAATTTCGAATGCGTATTCGGTATCTTGTCGGGATGGACTTCAACCTCGGCGACGAGCATCGCCTGATCCAGCGCACGGTCCGCGACTTCGCCACCCAGGAGGTGGCCCCAGTCGCGGAGGAGCTCGACCGCGAGAAGCGGTTCCCCTACGAGATCGTGCGCAAGCTCGCCGGCCTCAACTTGATGGGGATCCCCTTCCCGCAGGAGTACGGCGGCGGGGGCGGCGACTCGCTCGCCTACGCGCTCGCGGTCGAGGAGCTGACCCGGATCGACTCCTCCGTCGCGATCACCCTTTGCGCCCACACCTCGCTCGGCACCCAGCCGATCTACCTCTTCGGCTCCGAGGCCCAAAAAGCCGAGTGGCTGCCGCGGCTGACCTCCGGCGAGATCCTCGGCGCCTTCGGCCTGACCGAGCCCGAGGCCGGCTCGGACGCCGGCAACGTCCGCACCAAGGCGCGCCTCGACGGCGGCGAATGGATCGTCGACGGCGCCAAGCAGTTCATCACCAACGCCGGCACCGAGATCTCCGGCGTCGTCTGCATCACCGCCCGCACCGGCGAGGACGAGATCTCCAACCTGATCGTCCCCAACGGCACCCCCGGCTACGAGCAGGGCGAGCCCTACCGGAAGATGGGCTGGAACGCCTCCGACACCCGCCCGCTCACCTTCACCGGATGCCGGGTCCCGGAGGAGAACCTGCTCGGGCCGCGCGGGATGGGCTTTCGCCAGTTCCTCCAGGTGCTCGACATCGGCCGCATCGGCGTCGCCGCGATGGGCGTCGGCCTCGCCCAGGGGGCCCTCGACGAGGCGCTCGCCTACGCCAAGGAGCGCCAGGCCTTCGGGCAGTCGATCTCCCGCTTCCAGTCGATCCAGGCCAAGCTCGCCGACATGGCGACCGAGATCGAGGCGACCCGCCTGCTCGTCTACAAATCGGCGCGGATGAAGGACCGCGGCGAAAACTTCTCCCTCACCGCCGCCCAGGCGAAGCTGAAGAGCGGCCGCCTCGCCGTCCGCTGCTGCGAGGAGGCGGTTCAGATCCACGGCGGCTACGGCTACATCGAGGAGTACCCGGTCTGCCGCTTCTACCGCGACGCCAAGATCCTCACGATCGGCGAGGGCACCGACGAGGTCCAGCAGATGGTCATCGCCCGCGCCCTGGGGGCTTAGGGGAGGCTGGAGCCGTGATCCCGAAAGCCGTCCACATCCGCGAGGTCGGCCCGCGCGACGGCTTCCAGAACGAGCCGGAGACGATCGCCACCGCCGACAAGGTGCGGCTGGTCGAGATGCTGGCCCGCACGGGGCTGCGGCGGCTGGAGGTGACGAGCTTCGTCCGCGCCGACATCGTCCCGCGGTTGGCCGACGGGCGCGAGGTGCTGGAACAGGCCGAGATCCCGGACGAGGTCTCGGTCTCGGTCCTCGTCCCCAACATGCGCGGCCTCGAAGCGGCGCTGGAGGTGCGGGAGAAGATCGACGAGGTCAACGTCTTCCTCTCCGCCTCGGAGACCCACAACCGCCGCAACGTCAACCGCTCGGTCGAGGAGTCCCTTTCGGGGCTGGAGGCGGTGCTGGCGCGGGCGACCGAGGAAGGCCTGCGCTGCGAGGGCGTGATCAGCACCAGCTTCGGCTGCCCGTACGAGGGCTACGTGCCCTTCGAGCGCGTCTTCGAGATCGCCAAGCGGCTCTCGGTCGCCGGCGCAGTCGAGATCGGGTTCGGGGATACCACCGGGATGGCGAACCCGGTCCAGGTCGGCGAGTTCTTCCGCCGCGCCCACGCGGAGATCGTCGGGGCCGAGCTGACCGCCCACTTCCACGACACCCGCGGCCAGGCGCTCGCCAACGTCCTCGCGGCGCTCGAGGTCGGCGTCGACTCCTTCGAGTCGAGCTTCGGACAACTCGGCGGCTGCCCGGTCCCGCCCGGCGCCACCGGCAACGTCGCCAGCGAGGACCTGGTCTCGATGCTGCACGAGATGGGGATCGAGACCGGCATCGACCTCGGCAGGCTGCTGGCAGCCGCGGCCGCCGCGCAGGAGGTGCTCGGCCGCCCGCTCGCCTCCCACACCCTCGTCGCCGGCCCGGTCGAGTGGCACGCCGAGCGCGACCCCTTCAAGGAGAACCCGCCGCGATGAGCGTGACCAAGAGGACCGTCGAGAGCTCGCGCGAGCGGCACCTGGAGCTGATCGCCGAGCTGAACGCGGAGCTGGAGCGGGTCCGCGCCGGCGGCGGCCCCAAGGCGGTCGAGCGCCACCGCAGCCGCGGCAAGATGACCGCCCGCGAGCGCGTCGCCGGCCTCTGCGACGAAGGCACCGAGTTCCTCGAGCTCTCGCCGCTGGCCGCGCACGGGATGTATGGCGGTGCGGCGCCGGGGGCAGGGATCGTCACCGGGGTCGGCATCGTCAGCGGCCGCCGCTGTGTGGTCGTCGCCAACGACGCCACCGTCAAAGGCGGCACCTACTACCCGGTGACGGTGAAGAAGCACCTCCGCGCCCAGGAGGTGGCGCTGCAGAACCGGCTCCCCTGCGTCTACCTGGTCGACTCCGGCGGCGCCTACCTGCCCCTGCAGGACGAGGTCTTCCCCGACCGCGACCACTTCGGCCGCATCTTCTTCAACCAGGCGACGATGTCGGCCCAGGAGATCCCGCAGCTGGCGGCGGTGATGGGCTCCTGCACGGCCGGCGGCGCCTACGTGCCGGCGATGAGCGACGAGACCGTGATCGTCCGCCACCAGGGGACGATCTTCCTCGGCGGCCCGCCGCTGGTGAAGGCGGCGACCGGGGAGGAGGTGACGGCGGAGGAGCTCGGCGGCGGCGACGTCCACGCCCGCAAGTCCGGCGTCGCCGACCACCTCGCCGCCGACGACGCCGAGGCGCTGGCGATGCTGCGCGAGATCGTCGCCACCCTGCCGCCCTCGCCGGCGCCGCCGTGGGCTCGGATCGAGCCTCGGCCGCCGGCCGAGGACCCGGACGGGATCCTCGACGCCGTCCCGATCGGCTCGCGCGCGCCCTGGGACGTGCGCGAGGTCCTGCGCCGCGTCGTCGACGCCGGTGAGCTGCGCGAGTTCAAGGAGAAGTACGGGAAAACCCTGGTCTGCGCCTTCGCCCACATCGACGGCCACCCGGTCGGGATCCTCGCCAACAACGGCATCCTCTTCTCCGAGAGCGCGCTCAAGGGCGCCCACTTCGTCCAGCTCTGCGACAAGCGCCGCATCCCGCTCCTCTTCGTCCAGAACGTCAACGGCTTCATGGTCGGCGCCAAGTACGAGGCCGGCGGCATCGCCAAGGACGGCGCGAAGCTGGTCGCCGCCGTCTCCACCGCCCGCGTTCCCAAGCTGACCGTGATCGTCGGCGGCTCCTTCGGGGCCGGCAACTACGGCATGTGCGGCCGCGCCTACTCGCCCCGCTTCCTCTTCATGTGGCCCAACGCCCGCATCTCGGTGATGGGCGGCGACATGGCCGCGGCGGTGATGAAAGAGGTCGGCCAGCCCGAGACCGCCGCCGAGCTGAAGGAGCAGTACGAGCACCAAGGCCGCCCCTTCTACTCCACCGCCCGCCTCTGGGACGACGGCGTCATCGACCCCCGCGACACCCGGCGGGTACTCGCCCAGGCCCTCGCCGCCTGCGCCAACGCGCCCTTGGCCGAGGCCGCCGCACCCGTGTACCGGATGTGATCGCGGCCTTCCTCTCCGGCCTACTCGCCCTGCTCCTCGGGGCCGCCGGCCCGATGCCCTCGCACTGCCCGCCCGGGCACCCCGCCTGCCGCGAAACCTACGGGCGGATCATCTACGTCGAGCGGGTCGATCCCGACGGGGACGGCGACGCCCACTTCGTGATCGCCGACCCGCAGGGGGTCACGCTGCCGGGGCTGACGGCGATTGACGTCCGCGCCGGGTTGCGGCCCCACCCGCTGCCGGGGCCGGGCGACCTGATCAGCGCCGCCGGCCCCGTCCAGACCGGCTCATATGGCCAGTCGCAAATCCACGCACTGGAGCTGCACGTGGCCGAATAGCGCCTCAGCTCTTGGCTTTGGCTTTTTTGGCGGATTTCAATTTGCGCTCGGTCTTGCGCTTGACGTCGCCGTTCTTGATCGTCCCGCGCCAGCCTTTGTCGCTGTGCTCCTCCATCTCGACGTAGGCCTTGAAGCGGTGGAGGTCACCGCGGACGGCGCGCTTGGTGAAGCGCATGCCCCGCCCGGCTTTCTCCAGCAGCGAGTCCGGCTTCACGTCCATCGTCACCTCGACCCGGGTCAAGCGCGGGGCGAGGCGGTGGAAGGTGACGACGCCGCTGTTCATCAGCCCGTCCTCGGAGTGCCATTCGATCCGCTCGTCCGGCCGCTGTTCGACGATTTCCGCCTCGAACTCCTTGGTCACGCCCCAGACCTTGGTCGAGATGTGGACGGTCGAGTCGTCGACCTGCTGGACGCTGTCGACCCGGTGCATGAACTCCGGCCACTCTTCGAACCGGGTCCACTGGTCGTAGGCCTCGTCGATCGGGACCGCGACGTCGACCGACTGCTGGATCGGCATCCGCCGGCCGCTGCCGTGGGCCTCCGTCGCCTCCTCGCCGTAGTCGTCGGACCCGTTTTTGCTGAAGAGGCCGCCGAGGCCGCCCAGCTTCGAGCCGAGCTTCTCGTCGGCGACGTCGCTGACCGCTTCTTTCGCGCCTTCGGTGGCTTTGTCTTTCGCCTTCTTGCCGAGGTCGGCGGCCTTCTCTTTCGGCGAGCCGCCGACGAGCTTGGCGATTCCCTCCGCCGCGAACGGCAGCGCCATCATCGTCGCCCCGGCCGCGGCCATCTTCCCCGGGCTTTTCAAGTTCTTCAGCGGCGCGGCCGGTGACTTCCCTTTCTTGCGCGCCAGCTGCACCGCGGTGCTGGTGATGTCGCTTACGTCGGGCATGCGATCCCTCCTCCTCGACGAGCATTCATGCTCGCCTTCGCGTTCATGCGACCCTCCCCATGGCTTCCCCTGCGGCTAAAAGCCAAACATTCCGATCCGGTGGCAGACTCGGGGAATGCCGCGCCGATTTGCCCAGGTCGACGTCTTCGGCAGCGTCCCCTGCTCGGGGAACCCGGTCGCGGTCGTGCTCGGGGCGGAGGGGATGGGGGAGGAGGAGATGCGGCGCTTCGCCCGTTGGACGAACCTCTCGGAGACCACCTTCGTGCTGCCGCCGACCCGGCCGGAGGCCGATTACCGGGTGCGGATCTTCACCCCGGTGCTGGAGCTGCCGTTCGCCGGACATCCGACGCTCGGCACCTGCCACTCCTGGCTGGAGGCCGGCGGAGAGCCGGCGGCTCCTGACGAGATCGTCCAGGAGTGCGGTGCGGGCCTGATCCGGATCCGGCGCGAGGACGAGCACCTGGCCTTTAAGGCGCCGCCGCTGGTCCGCTCGGGGCCGGCCTCCGAGGAGGACGCGGCGAGGGTCGCCGCCGCGCTGCAGATCGACCCTGCCGAGATGCTCGCGGTCGAGTGGGTCGACAACGGGCCCGGCTGGATCGCCGCCCTGCTCGGGAGCGCCGAGCGGGTGCTCGAGCTGCAACCGGCCGACCTCGACTTCGACCTCGGCGTTGTCGGCTTCCACCCGCCCGGGGCGGAGGCGGCGATCGAGCTGCGCGCCTTCACCCCCGTCAACGGCCTCGCCTGGGAGGACCCGGTCACCGGCAGCCTCAACGCCTCCGTCGCCCAGTGGCTGCTCGGCAGCGGCCGGCTAACCGTCCCCTACGTCGCCACCCAGGGCGGGGCGATCGACCGCGCCGGCCGCATCGAGATCTCCCAAGACGACGACGGCGCGGTCTGGGTCGGCGGCCGCATCGAGACCGTGATCGCCGGCGAGCTCGCGAGTCCGCAATAGAGGTCGATAGTCGGCTTCGTTTGCGGTCTCGCGACCGTCAGCCGTGGACGCCGGTCTGGTGGACGACCGCGTGTCCTTTGCCGCGGGCGATCAGCCAGCGGTTGACCGGCCAGGCGACAAGGCCAGCAACCAATAGCGCGAAGGCGAGGCTGCCCCAGAAGAGGAGGCTGTCGAGGCCGGCGTCCATCGCCCCGGGGACCGCGAGGACGACGAGGTTGTCGACGATCTCCATCGTCGCGATGCTGAGGGTGTCGGAGGCGAAGGCGAGCGGCGCCACCTCGCCAAGGGGCAACCCCGAGCGCAGCAGCGGCAGGCTGGTCAGCCCGTAGCCGAAGAAGAAGGCGAGGACGACCGCCAAGATGATCGTCCCGAGGTTGGAAAAACCGAGCGCGGTCCCGAGCGCCAGTCCCGCCACCTCGCCGATCGCGCAGCCGGTGAGGCAGTGGACGGTGGCGGAGAAGGAGAGGGCGTTGAGGCTCTGGCCGCTGTAATCCATGGCTCAATCGTAGGTCCGCGCCATTTGACGGCGCCCACCGAACCCTGAAAGGGTCTAGGGCTACCAGTCAAAGCCCCCGATGAGCACCGCCATGGCGAGTCTACCGCTATAAGACACGGTTTCGTGTAATGAAAATGGTCCTTTCGGGCTACCTTTGAAGTGAAAAAGGCGACCGTTGGTGGCGGCCGTTTTTTTTCGCCTTGACAGGTGACTAAACGGTCACGTATACTCCCCGCCCATGGACGAGATCTTCAAGGCGCTGGCGGATCCCACCCGCCGCGAGCTGCTCGACCGGCTCTTCCAGCGGGATGGGCAATCGCTCAGCGTCCTGGAAGAGCGGTTGCCGATGTCCCGCTTCGGCGTGATGAAGCACCTGAAGGTGCTCGAGGAGGCGGGTCTGGTGACGACGCAGAAGCGCGGCCGCGAGAAGCTGCACTTCCTCAACCCCGTCCCGATCCGGCTGATCCACGACCGCTGGGTCGGCAAGTACGCGCAGCCCTGGGCGTCCGCGCTCAGCGAGCTGAAGAAAGACATAGAGAGCGAGGAGAAGCGATGAACGAGGAACAGGCCTATGCCGTGGTCGGCGGGCGCGGATCGATGACCGTGTTCGAGATCTACATCAAGACGACGCCGGAGCGCCTCTGGGAGGCGATCACCAGCGAGGAGATGCGCGCCCGCTACAGCTTCGGGGTCGGGACCGTCTCCGACTGGACCCCGGGCTCGGAGTACAAGGCCGAGGTCCCAGGGGTGATCGAGATCGCCAGCGGCGAGAACGTCGAGGTCGACCCGCCGCGGCGGCTGGTCCAGAGCTTCACCGCGCTCTGGAGCGAGGACGTGAAGAAGGAGGGCACCTCGCGGGTGACCTGGGAGATCGAGCCGGTCGGCAGCTCCTGCCGGTTGCGCGTCACCCACGACCAGCTCGGCGAGGACGCCAACAACGAGCTCTATGGCGGCTGGCCGATGATCCTCTCCGGCCTGAAGACGCTGCTGGAGACCGGCGAGGACCTCGACACGCCGGGCTCCCTGCGCTACGCCAGCGCTTAGCGTAAGTGGTGTGGTTGAGCTTTGTGGCGCTATGCGCGCCAAAGCTCGACCACACTGCTGTCGGTTTTTCCTGACCGGCCCGGGGTAGCCGAGGCGCACCCCGACTCAGGAGGAGGCGTCGATGACCCAACCGACCTTGGAGGCTGCACGGGAGTTGAGCGAATGGCGCCCGCCGCTGGGCGTCCTCTCCGTCTTCCTGGGGTTCGATCCCGCCGATCGCGGCGGCGCCTGGCGGACCGAGCTGCGCAACGGCCTCGACTCGATCCTCGAGACCCAGCAGGAAGCCGAGCACGACCGCCGCGTGGCCCTGCGGGCGACGGCGAAACGGCTGACCGAGCGCTTCGAAGACGGCGATCTGCGACCTCCGCCGCGGGGCGAGGTCGGCTTCGTCGAAGTCTCCGAGAAGGAGGGGACCGAGCACTGGTTCGGGACCGCGGTGGCCCCGGCCGCCGGCAGCTGCGTCGAGTTCGGCGCCGACCCGGTGGTGGCGCCGCTGCTGGACATCTGCGGCCACGGCGTCGCCCGCGGCGTCGCTTTGCTCTCCTCCGAGCGGGTGCGGCTGCTGCGCTGCGCCGAAGGCGCCTTGGAGGAGCTGGAGAACTGGGAGCTGAGCGTCACCATGCTCGACTGGCGCGAGCGCAAATCCCAGAGCACCAACAATCCCGCCCGCGCCCAGGGGGTCAGCTCCTCCGGCCACGACCAGTTCGGGGAACGGCTCGATCACAACCGCCAGCGCTTCCTCTCCGAGTGCGGTGGCCTCGCGGCCCGACGCCTCAAGGACGACGGGATGGCCGAGCTGATCGTCTTCGGCCCGGGCAAGGACACCGACAGCTTCAAGTCCGGCTTCGGCTTGCCGCAGGCGACCCTGACCGTCGGCGGCGACCAGGACCTGATCTCCGTCCCTACCGGCAAGGTGAGTGAGCTCGTCTCCGAGGTGGTCGGCCGCCTCGATTCCGAGCGCGACCGGGCCGTCGTCGAGCGGGCGCTGGGGGAAGCGAAGGGCGGCAGCCGCGGCGCCGCCGGCCTGCAGGAGGTGAAAGAGGCCCTCGGCGAAGGCCGTGTCGACCACCTCGTCTTCGACGGCGCGATCGGCCAGGAGGGCGAGTCGCTGGTCCGGGCGGCGATGTCCAGCAGCGCCCGCATCACCGTCGTTCGCGACGAACTCGCGGAACCGCTGGCCGAGGCCGACGGGGTGGCTGCCCTCCTGCGCTACTGAACGGGTATGTGACCTCCGTCCGGTTCGCTGCCCCGCCGGCGGGGGTAAGTGGACCCAGACAGGTGAAGAGGACGAAACGAGAAGGAGAGCGAGCTTGAGCGAGCAAGAGAAGGTTGCCGGAGGCCCCTTGGGCAAAGTGGTCGGCAAGGCGAAGCAGATGGCCGGCGCGGTTCTCGACCGCGACGACCTGCACCGCGAGGGAAAGCTGCAGGAGGTCCAGGCCGACGCGGAGGCGGAGGCCGCCGCCAAGGCGGCGGAGGCCGAGCGCAAGGAAGAGGAAGCCGAGATCGAGGCCGAGCGGGCCGAGACCGTGGCAGAGCGCCACGAGGTCGAACGCGAGGCCGCCGAGATCCAGGCCGAAGAGGAGGCCGAGCGCCGGCGGGCCGAAGAGGAGCGGGAAGCCGCCACCCGCGCCCAGGCGGAGAAAGTCGCCGCCGAGCGCCAGCGCCTGGCCGGCGAAGACCGCGCCGCCGCCAAGCGCCAGCGGGCCGCAGCCGAGAAGGGCGAGGCGAAGCGCGAGGCGAGCGAGCTGCAGCGCGAAGCCGACCGCGCCGAAGCGGCCGCCGCCGCGATCGATCCCAAGGAGGAGAACTAGAGATGGCGATGCCGACTATCCCGAAAACGATCTTCAACTCGTCGCTGAAGCTGGCGCGGGCGCCGCTCGACGTCGCGCTGGGTGCGCTGGGCGGCTCCGGTTCCGGGGCCAAACACCTGATCGACCGGGCCGAAGCGGGCGCCCGCAGCGCCACCGGCGTCCTCTTCGCCGACCCGGAGCTGCGGGAAGAAGGGCGGGCGGCGCTGCTGGCGACGAAGGAGCGCGAGCGGGCGACCGAGCTGCGCGAGAAAGCCGAGGTGCAGGAGCGCGAGGCCGAGGAGCGCCAGGCGCGGGCCGCCGAAGCGGCCGAGAAGGCGGCGGCAGAGGCACGGCGCAACGCCGAGCAGGAGAAGCGCAAAGCCGAGAAACGCCGCCGCGAGCGCGAGGCGCAGGCGAAGAAAGCCGAGGCGAAAAAGAAGGAGAAAGCAGCCAAAGCCGCGAGCAAAGCCAAACGCTCCAACGCCAAAGCCGAGAAGACGGCGAAGCTGGAGAAGCTAGAGGCCAAGGAAGAGAGCATCGCGGCCAAAGAGCAGGCGACGGCCACCGAGCGCGAGGCCGAGCGGCTGGAGAAGGCTGCCGCCGCGGCCAAGGAGGCGCGGAAGAACGGTGACGGCGGCTGAGCGGACCTTCTTCCACTGCTGCCCGGCGGAGGCCGACCCGGCCTCCTTGCTCGACCCCGACCGGCAGGTAACCGAACCCTGGGGCGAGCCCGAACACGGCCCCTGCGACAAGTGCGGGGGCCGTGGCACCACTCCGTATGAGTGCTTCTCCTGCCTGGAGGCGGGCTCCGACCCCGACTGCCTCGTCTGCCAGGGGCGGGTCCGCTTCGAGCAGACCTGTCCCACCTGCCAGGGGAGCGGTGAGATCCACCGCACTAAGCGACAGGGCGTCGCAGTCTTCCCCCGCCGCGAGGGCCTCTACCGCTATCTCGCCTGGAAAAACGACTCCGAGCCCAACGGCAAAGTCGTGGTCGAGCTGGCGGGGCGGCTGAGCGACGACTGCGACCTCGACGCCGACCACGGGGCGCTCCTGGTCTTCCCCGAGCGGGTCGTCGCGGTCGAGCCGCTCGACTCCGAGGTGGTCGAGGCGATCGGCAACCGGGTCGGCGAAGAGGACGAGTGATCGGGCACCTCACCGACGCCGTCCGGCAACGGGCGGCTCTGAGCGATGTCGGCCACCGTCCCTGGCCGCTGCCCGAGGGATCCTGGCTGATGGGGCAGACCTGGGTCGATCTCCTCTTCGCCCACTGGCGGGTGCCCGAGGAAGAGCTGCGCCGGGTGGTCCCGCCACAGCTGCCGCTCGACACCTTCGACGGCAGCGCCTGGCTCGGCATCACCCCGTTCTGCGTCCAGGGGCTGCGCCTGCGGGCTACCCTGCCGCCGCCGCTCCTCTCCAGCTTCCCGGAGCTGAACGTGCGCACCTACGTCAGCGTCGAAGGCAAGCCCGGGATCTACTTCCTCAGCCTCGATGCCGACAGCCGCGCCGCCGTCCTCGCCGCCCGCCGCACCTACCGGCTGCCGTACTTCCGCTCCCGGATCCGGGTCGAGCGCGAGGGGGAGGGTGTCGCCTGGGACCTGCTCCGCACCTCCGACGACGGCCCGCCCGCCTACTTCGTCGGCCGCTACGGGCCGCAGGGAGAGGAGCTGCCGGTCCGAGACGGCTCGCTCGGGCGCTGGCTGACCGAGCGCTACTGCCTCTACACCCTGGACGACGAGCAACGGGTCCAGCGCGGCGAGATCCACCACCCACCCTGGGCCCTCTACGAGGCTTGGGCGGAGATCGAGACCAACACGATGGCGATGCCGTTCGGGATCGACCTGGCGGGGGAGCCATTGCTCCATTACTCGCCCCGCCAGGATGTGGTCATCTGGCCGTTGCGGGCCGACGAACTCAGCGCCCGCTGATTTTTGAACCCTATGGGGGCCAAAATTCAGCGAGCGCTGAGTTTGTTCAGCCCCCCTTGATGTCCTTCAGGCCCTCGTCCTCGGGTTCGTAGGCGGGGTCTTCGGAGAGGTCATCGGGGGGCGGGGTTCGGCCGTCCTCTTGGTCCTCGGGGTTCGCGTCAGGCGGCGCCGTCGGGGACTGCTTGTCGGCCTCCTGGCCCTGTTTTTCGGCCTGTTCCTGGTCCTGTTTCTCCGACGTCTCGATCATGGCGTCACCGCGTCCTTTGCTTTGCGGAGGATCCCGCCCTCAGCCGGGATCGGGGTGCTGTGCTGCTCGGGCCGCGCCTCGGCCGGGGCCAGTTTCGGGACGTCGCCCATCGGCTCGGCCTCGCGGACGCCGAACCTGCCCTTGGAGTCGACCGAGCTGCCGCTGGTCCAGCGGGCGTCCTTCGGCACCTCGCCGTCGGAGTGGACGAAGAACTCGTAGGCGAACTCCTGCTTTTCCTGCTCCTGGGGGAAGTCCGGCGGCACCGGCAGCCCCATGTCCTTCTGCTCCTCCAGCACCGCCATCCACTGGTTCTGGTGCATGGTGTCCCGGGCGATCAGGAACGAGAGCATGTCTTTCATCCCCGGGTCGTCGGTCATCTCGTAGAGCCGGGTCGCGAGCAGGCGGCCGCTGGCCTCGGCGTGGACGTTGGCGATCATGTCGGAGCCGAGGTTGCCGGTTGCCACGACCCAGGAGCCGTTGAACGGGTTGCCGTTGGCGTAGGCCGGCATCGCCGCCAGCCCGGCGGAGAGCACGTGGCGGGGGTCCTGGCCGCCGAGGACGGCCTCGACCGCGCCGTTTTTCCCGGCGATCTCCTCCTGCAGCTTCGCCGGCGCCCCCTCGAGGTTCAGCGCCACCGCGGTGGCGAGCATCTCGATGTGGCCGATCTCCTCGGTGCCGGTGTTGAGGAGCATGTCTTTGTAGCGGTCGGGCCCGCGATTGCCCCAGCCCTGGAAGAGGTACTGGAGACAGACCCGGATCTCGCCCTCGACCCCGCCGATCGCCTGCTGCAGGTGCTTGGCGAAGATCGGGTTGGGCTCGTCGACCCTGACTTTGTAGGCCAGCTGTTTGGTGTGCCTGAACATGGTTTTCCTTTCGACTGGTTGCCCCCTGCCGCACGGCTGGAGTCCTGGAAGGGAGGCAGGACTCCAGCCGTGCGGCGCGGGGCTATGGGTTTGGGGGTGGTCAGTGGGCGGGCGTGCGGCGCTCGCGCGTGTAGGTCTCTTCGGCTTCGCTGCGGTCCCAGCGCGTCATCAGCGCGGTCAGCGCCTCTAGGGCGCCGACGATCGCCATGAAGCGGGTCGGGCCCCCCTCGTCGGCGAAGCCGAAGACGAGGGGGGAAAGCAGCAGGATCGCTGCCAGCGCCAGGTCCCCCGCCATGTGCATCCGCAGCGGGATCAGGCGCATCAGCGACAGCCGCCAGTCGGTTATCGAACCGATCAGCAGCATCGCCACGCCAACGAGGACGCAGATCACGGTGGCGCTGTCGGTGTCGCTGAAGCCGAAGATCCAGGGTGCGGCGACGATCACCACGGCCATCAGCGGCTCGAGGGCGGCATGCAGGTTCAGCGGAATCGGGCCACGATCCATTTCAACCTCCTTGGTGGGTTGGTGTTGGAGTCGCGGCCCGCTTCGCGGCCGACTGGTCGACCGGAGACGTTCCGTACTTGCTGGGTTGGAGGCTTGAATCTCTCGATTCAGGCCTGAGGTGCGTCTACCCCCGGGCGGGGGATCTCAACCCTCGCGCCCATCCCGCTCGGGTGACTCCCTCGGCTCGAGGTAGAAGACCTCGGCGCAGACGTCCTCCTCCGCGTCGAGGCCGCTGATGAAGGCCCGCACCCTGCGCCCGGTCAGCCGTTCGACGATCTCCGTGAACCTGTCGTGGGTCGCCGCCTGGAAGTACATCCGCGTGTCGCGCAGGCGCTGGTGCTCGCCGAGGTCGGCGAGGCTGCGCTCGGCCGGGGTGAAGGTGTTCTCGAGGGTGCAGATGACGATGTCGGGACCGGCGAACTCGGTCCGCGCCTTGGTCGGGCCGCGCCCGAACAGCTGCTTGTAGAGGCGGACCATTTCCCGCGAGATCTCCGCCCGGATCGACTCGAAGGCGCTCCCGTGACCGTCGCTCTGCGGCTCCAGGGTCTGTTCCTGTCCCATGCCCACTCCCTACCCAGGAACCGGAACGATTTATCCACCCAACCTGCGGGTAGCTGGACCGGCGGCATGCCACCAGATCAGTCGTCCCCAGCCACCATCACCCCTTATCCTGACGGCCCCTACCTGGTCCGCGGCGACTTCGCCGTCACCGACCAGGACGGGAACGAGCTGCCGGTCGAGCGGCGGACGATCGCGCTCTGTCGCTGCGGCAAATCGCGCATGCGCCCCTTTTGCGACGGCACCCACAAGCTGATCGGGTTCAAGGCCCCGGGCGGACAGGAGCCATGGCCGGGCGCCTGATCGAGCTGCCCCCGCCGCGGGGCCCCCTCGGCGAGCAGCTGTTCGAGGCCCTGGAAGGTTCGCCGCACACGCGCCTCGCCTGCCCCGGCTTGATCGAGCCGAGCGACCCCCTGGCCGACGACGACCTGCAGCTCGCCCTCTACGTCGCCTACGAGCTTCACTACACCGCGATCGCCGGCGTCGACGAAGGCTGGGAGTGGTCGCCCTCGCTGCTCTCCTTCCGCGCCGCTCTCGAGCGGCCGCTCGAAGAAGCCGTGACCGAGCTGGCGCCGCCGGCCGAAGCGGCGGAGCTCGAGTCGGTCGGCGCCGCCCTGCAGGAGATCGTCGCCGACGATCCGGGCCCGCCGCTCTCCCGCTACATGGAGACCCAGGGAACCCAGGAGCAGATGCTCGAGCAGGTCGTCCACCGCTCCGCCTACCAGCTGAAGGAGGCCGACCCGCACTCCTGGGCGATCCCCCGCCTCTCTCCGCGACCGAAGGCGGCGCTGCTGGAGGTCCAGTTCGACGAGTACGGCGGCGGCAACGCCGAGCGCATGCACTCGGCGCTCTTCGCGAAGACGATGGCGGGGGTCGGGCTCGATCCGACCTACGGCCGTTACCTCGACCGCTGGCCCGGGATCACCCTGGCGACGGTCAACCTGATCACGCACTTCGGGCTGCACCGCCGCCGCCGCGGCGCCCTCGTCGGCCACCTGGCCGGTTTCGAGATGACCTCCTCGATCCCCAACCGCCGCTACGGCAACGCCCTGCGCCGCCTTGGGTACGGCCCCGAGGTGACCCACTTCTACGACGAGCACGTCGAGGCCGACGCAGTGCACGAGAACATCGCCGCCTGGGACCTGGCCGGGGGCCTCGCCGCCGAGGAGCCCGAGGTGGCCGCCGACATCCTCTTCGGCGCCCGGGCGCTGCTGCAGGTCGAGGCCCGCTGGGCGGGCCACCTGATGGATTCGTGGGAGCGGGGGGAGACGTCGCTGCGCTCGCCCTTGGTCCCCGTCGCCGCGTGAGCGCCGCGCTCGACCTCAGCTACGTGGTGCCGGTGCGCTGGCGCGACGGCGGGCAGCGGCAGGAGCTGGCGGGCTACCTGGCCGAGATCGCACCCCACTGCGCCGAGGTGATCGTCGTCGACGGCTCGCCACCCGAGGTCTTCGCCGCCAACGCCGAGGCCTGGGGGGCTTTCGCCACCCACGTGCCGCCGCTGGAGGACGAGCGCTGGCTGATGGGGAAAGTCTCCGGGGTGCGCACGGGGGTGCGCCTCGCCTCCCAGGAGCGGGTTGCGATCGCCGACGACGACGTCCGCTACGACTTGGAGGCGCTGCGCCGCACCGCCCGCCTGCTCGACGCCTACGATCTGGTCCGCCCGCAGAACTACTTCAGCTCGTTGCCCTGGCACGCCCGCTGGGACACCGCCCGCACCCTGCTCAACCGCTGCTTCGGGCGCGACTACCCGGGAACCCTGGCGGTGCGGCGCTCGCGCCTGCTGGCGATGGGGCTCTACGACGGCGACGTCCTCTTCGAGAACTTGGAGCTGATCCGAACCGTCCGCGCCGCCGGCGGCAGCGACGTAGCCCCGCTCGACCTCTACGTCGCCCGGACCCCGCCGTCGGCCGGGCACTTCTGGGGCCAGCGCACCCGCCAGGCCTACGACGACTTCGCCCTGCCACTGCGGATGGCGCTCTGGCTCGCGGTCGTGCCGCTGCTGGCGCTCGACCTGAGGCGCTTTAGTAGACCTGTGGTTGACAAAAGCGCCTCGCGCGGGCCGCGATTGGCCCCGCCGGCGGCCGCTGCAACGATCGCGCTTGCCGAGCGGGGCCGGCGGCGCGCCGGGGGGGCCGCCTTCTTTCCGGTGACCTCCTCCCTGCTAGCGCCGGTCTGGGTCCTCGAGCGCGGCGTCTGCGCCTGGCTTGCGCTCCTCCAGCGCCTGCGCTTCGGCGGCGTCCGCTACGGCGATTCGGTGATCCCGCTTGCCGCCCACTCCGAGCGGCACCTGCGGCGGCGGCTGGAGAATCGACGCGAGCTTATGCGGAGCTAGGCGGCGGGCGAGATAGTCTGGTCTCCGAGCGAGGCCTGGTCTCCGAGCGAGGTGTAGGGCAGCCTCTCCTCGAGCCCGGTGAGGCTGAGGACCCGGCGAACTCCCGGCGTCTCGCTGGGGATGAACTGGATCCGGCGCGCCTCCGGGCGGCCGAGGGCCGTCACCAGCAGGGCGATCCCGGTGGAATCGAGGAACTCGAGCCGGCTGAGATCGATCAGGACCGGGCGCTTCGAGTTGAGCGCCTCTTCCAGCATCAGCTCGGCGGTGCCGGCGTTCGAGAGGTCGAGCTCTCCCTCCAGGCGGCAGCGGATGCGCTGTCCTTCTTCCAGCTGCTCGACGACCAGTAACCCGTCTTGGGTTCGTGAATCGACGATTGGCAATTTGGAACCTCCGTTTTGACGTGATCGGAAGTCCCGGGGGCACCTTGCGGTTGGTACCTCGCGGTCTTGCCTTGAACTAGTGTCCGACCGACGCCGCGGGGCGGCACCGGCGAACCCATCTGGCGATTCTACCGCAGTCGGGGAACCCTCACCGGAATCGGCGAGAGCCGTTTCTGCGCTGCGCGGACTCGCTGAAGCACCACGTCGCGCTTCAGGGCGGGGCCAAGCTCAGGGCCGCGAATCTCGTCCCGGGGCGGCGGGGTTTGGCTGCTGGGGGGTGGGGCGGTCATTCTTTCTTCCTCCGGCTTTGGAAAAATTGGGCGTCCAACTGGGCCTCTCCCAATCTCCGTGCGACGCCGTGAGAAGTGAGCGGTCTACCTCCCGACACAAACCGTGCTGTGACAGTTGTGCCGAGAGTCTGATTACCCAGTGACGTAGCGCACAAACCCGTTTTGACCTGAGCCGACCCGGGAAGAGGGTCCGGCAAGAGGAACCGAGATGAAACAGGCAAGTTTTCAACACGAGGCCCTTATTTACGACGGCTCGGCTGAGTACTTGGCAGGGACCGTCCCCTTCATCCAGACTGGAATCGACTCCGGCCAGCGGATCCTGATCGCGGTCGGGCCGGAACAGGCCGAGTGGCTGCGGAGCGAGCTGGGTCCCGAGCCCGCGGGCGTGCGCTTCGTCGACATGCGCGAGGTCGGCCGCAACCCGGCTTCGATCATCCCCCTTTGGCGGGACTTCGTCGACGGCGAAGGCGGCGGCCCGGCCCGCGGGATCGGCGAACCGGTCTGGGCCTCCCGCAGCGACGCTGCCCTGGAGGAGTGCGAGCGCCAGGAGTCCCTGATCAACCTCGCCTTCGACCGCGGCCCCGCCTGGGATCTGCTCTGCCCCTACGACGCGGTCACGATCGGGGACGAAATCATGGAGAAGGTCGCCCACTCGCATCCCTGCCTGCAGCGCGAGGGCAGGCGCGAGCCCAGCGCCACCTACGAGACCGATCCCGACTGCTTCGCCGGCGAGCTGCCGCCGCCGGCGGCAGCTGTGGTCTTTCCCTTCGACGTCAGCGGGCTCGGCGAGGTCCGCCGCCGGGTCGCCGCCGCGGCCGCGGAGGCCGGGATCCACCCCGACGGCGTCGCCGACCTCGTCACCGCGACCAGCGAGCTGGCCGCCAACAGCGTCATGCACGGCGGCGGCAGCGGCGCGCTCCGCCTCTGGCGCGACGAGGGGCGGCTGCTGGTCGAGGTCGAGGACCGCGGCCGGATCGAGGACCCCCTCGTCGGCCGCATCCGGCCTGACGTCCACCAGGAGGGCGGGCGCGGCCTCTGGCTGGCCAACGAGCTCTGCGACCTCGTCCAAATCCGCTCCGGGGAGGCGGGTACGACGGTTCGCCTCCACGCGCTGGCGCCGGAGATGGCCTTCGTCTGATCGAGGCGTGGCATCCGCCCGCCGCGGGTAGCTGGCGGGCATGACCGACACCGATTCCCAGGCCCAGCTCGTCAAGTACCTGACCGACGTCCATTCGATCGAGGAACAGGCGCGGGTGCAGATGGAGCGCGCTCCCAAGCTCGTCGAGGGTCCTTTCGCCGAGGCCTTCCAGCGCCACCTGGGGGAGACCGAATCCCAGGAGCGGCGGGTGCGCGAGCGCCTCGAGGCCCACGACGCCTCCCCCTCCAAGGTCAAGGACCTCGCCGGCTCGGCCGGGGGGTTCGGGATGGTCCTTTTCGCCCGCTCCCAGCCCGACACGCCGGGCAAGCTGGCGATGCACGCCTTCTCCTACGAGCACATGGAGGTGGCCGCCTACGAGCTGCTGGGGATCGCCGCCCGCGAAGCCGGCGACGAGGCAACCGTGGCGATGGCGGCGGTGATCGCCGACGAGGAGCGCGAGATGGCGGGCCGGATCGCCGCCAGCTGGGACGAAGCGGTCGAGCAGGCGCTGGCGCGGGTCGAACCCGATGACCTCGGTGACACCCTCAACACCTACCTCGCCGACGTCCACGCGCTCGAGGGGCAGTCGCAGAAGCTGCTGGAGAAAAGCCGCGAGCTGGACGTGCCGGAGGCCCTCCGCTCCGCCCTCGACCGCCACCTGCGGGAGACCGAAGGTCATCTGGAGAAGATCGAGCGGCGGCTCGACGACCGCGGCGCCACTCCCTCGGCGATCAAGGACGCGATGCTCCGCCTCGGCGCCCTCAACTGGGGTGCCTTCTTCGCCGCCCAGCCGGACACGCCGGCCAAGCTCGCCGGCTTCGCCTACGCGGTCGAGAACCTCGAGGTGGCGGCCTACGAGTTGCTGCTCCGAGTCGCCCGCCGCGCCGGCGACGGCGAGACCGTCATCCTCGCCGAGTCGATCCTCGCCGAGGAGGAGGCGGCGGCCAAATCGGTCGCCGCCCAGTGGCCGGTCTCGATGTCGGTCTGAATCCGTCGCAGGCGGATTCGCTTCAAGGGACGCCCTGGCTGCTGGCGGTCGCGCTCGGGAGCGCCCTTTGCGCGGCGGCCAGATGTAGGTCTTCGACCTGCTGCCCTTGGCGGTCGGCGCGCTCGGCGAGGGCGTGGAAGTCGATCCCGTCAAGGCGCTCGCCGAAGCTCTGCTCGAGCGCGTTCCAGAGCTGCATCTTGCCGCCGATCCCGGAGGCGAGCACCTCCAGCTCGAGGACGCGGCTGAGCGGGGAGTAGCCGCGCAGCTGGCCGTTCAGCTTCAGCCGCCCGAGCCGCTCGCCGACGACGGCAAGCGCGGGTTTGAGGCCCTTGCGCTCGACGCCGAGCCGGTCCATCACCCGGATCAGCGTCCCCCGGTCCTCTTCGATCTCAGCGCAGATCCGCGCCAGCGGCTCGCCGAACTCGGCGTCGCCGCGGTTGCTCGACCGCAGGCGGCGGGCCAGCTCGACCCCGAGCTTGGCCCCCGCCAGGTGGTCGTTCAGGTAGATGGCCAGGAGCCGATCCTGGTCCGGGCTCTGGGCCATCGGAGGGATCAAGCCTCCTCGTAGGGGTCTTTCTCGCCGGCCAGCTGCAGCGCGCACTCCTTGGTCTCGCTGAAGTGCCGTTCTTGGATCGGCAGCGCCCACTCGACGAGGTCGGAGACCTGCTCCTCGCCGGCCTGTTCGTTGAGCTTCTTCAGGACCGCCCAGTGGCCGACCTCGCCGGCCTCGGCCATCGTCATGAACTCGAAGCCGTCGAGCCCGTCGGCGTCGTCGCCGAGGTAGGTGTCCATCATCTCCGAGGCCTCGCCTTTGGTCTCTTTGGCCTTTTCGAGGATCGCCGTCTTCTTGCCGTCGCGCTGCTCGGCGACCTCGGTGCCGCGGCGCGCGGTCTCCTCAGCCTCCTCGCGCATCTGCTGAAGTTTCTGGGCGACGCTGTCGTCGTCGACTAGGCCCTCGACCTTCTCGGTCGCTTTCTGCGCGGCTTCGGCGAGCCCGATCACCTCCGCGAGCTTCTCCTCCAAGGTCGTCAACTCGGCCATCGTCGTCCTCCTCTGGGTGGTTGGCAGGATGCCGTTTCCCTACCCGAGCCAGAGGTGTTCGAAGCGCAGGCCCGACGGGGTGGGATGGAGCAGACCCATCGAGGCGCGGGGAGCGCGGCGGCGCTCGGTCGGGCTGCCGGGGTTGAAGATCTGGAAGCCGCCGTCGGTCTCGTGCAGGGGCAGGTGGCTGTGGCCGAAGACGACCGCGTCGGCGTCGGGAAAGCGGTCGCGAAGGCGGGGGAGGCGCCCCCTGCTCGGGCCGGCGTCGTGGAGCACAGCGACCTTGCGGCCCTCGACGTCGATCTCGATCGACTCCGGCAGCCGGCTCCACAGTTCCGGATCGTCGACGTTGCCGCGGACTGCGTGGACCACGGGGCAGAGGGCTTCTAGCTCGTCCAGCACCGAGGCGGCCGAGAAGTCGCCGGCGTGGATCACCGCCTCGGCGGCGAGGAGCTGCTCGTAGCAGGCGTCCGGCAGCCGCCGTTTCCCCTTCGGCATATGGGTGTCGGAGATGACCGCGATCAACCGGTGGCGGCGAGCTGGGGCTCGACCTCGTAGCCGAACTCAGCCAGGGTCGCGCCCATCACCTCGTGCATCGCCCGCTGCTCGGACTGGTTGAGGTTCTCCCGCCAGCCGCCCGGCTGGGCGCGGCGGATGAAGCGCTGGCGTCCGCGCGCGGCGCGCGGCTGCTTCTCAAAACGGTGCGCTTCGACCACATCCGGCCCCGGCTCGGGATCGAGCTCGATCATCCCGCAGATCCGGGCGAGGCAGGTCTCGGTGTCCCCGCGCAGGTCCTCGTAGCGGATCAGGATCCGGTCCTCCTCGGCCCGCGCCTCGTAGGCCTTGCGCACCTCGCGGCTGCGGAAGGCCCAGACTTCCGAGAGCCAGCGGATCAGCGGGATCCGGCCCTCCTCGGAGACCGGGAAGGCGCCGCCGGGGATCGCCCAGGAGCCGTCGCTGTAGGCGTCGAGCCAGGAGTCGACGACGTCGCGCCCGTCGCGCAGGAGGAAGATCACTTTCGAGTCGGGAAACAGCTCGGCGAGGAAGGGGGCGACGTGGGAGCCCGGCTCCTTGACGACGAAGGCCGCGGCGCCGCCCGGGTCTTCGACGCCGGCCTCGGTCGCCTGGGCCTCGAAACGAGCGCTGATCAGGTCGCGCAGGGGCTGTTCCCATGCCTCGCGGTAGCGCTCGGCGAAGAAGTAGCCCGGCTCCTCGGCCTTGATGTCGAGCAGGGTGCTGAGCTGGGGAGGGTCCTCGCAGGCGGCCCAGGCGAGCGGGATCGGGCGCCAGACGCCGAGGTGGTGGCCGAGGTGGGGGTCGTCGATCGGCACCACCCCCTCGAGGTCGGAGAGCATCTTCAGCAGCCAGGTGCTGCCGCTGCGCGACGAGCCGAAGATCCATGCCAGGCGGTTCTCCTGCATGCTCCGCGGAGGCTACCCCCGGCGACGGTCGCGATAAACCTCAAGAGTTCTTCTTGAAAAGCCCGCGGACGCTGCCGGCGGCGGCCGCGAGGAGGGCCCGCCGCAGCGCCCCCTGGCGCCGCGCGTGCCAGCCGCCGGCGGTCGCGTAGGGGCCGCGGCTCGCGAGCACGTTGCCGGGAGCCGGCGCGGCGCCCAGCTTGCCCCAGGTGCCGCGGACGAAGGCGCCGTGGGCGAGACGGCGGTAGAGCGGCGGCGCCAGCGAGTGGAGGATCTCCAGCGCCCGCCCCGCCTGGCCATAGTTGACTTCCCGCTTCGGGTTCTCGGCGCAGAGCTCGATCCCCTGGGCGAGCTCCTCGACGTCGAGCACCGGCGGGATCGGTCGCACCTGTTTGCCCGTGTAGTTGCCGGCGTGCTCGAAGATCGGGGTGTCGACCGCCTGCGGGACCATCGTCGCGACGTGGATCTCCTCCTCGTCGACCAGTTCGCCGGCGAGGCATTCGGAGAAGGCGCGGACCGCGTTCTTGCTGACGATGTAGGGGTCACCTGCGGCGTGCTGACCCGCCCCCAGACCGAGGACATGTTGATCAGGACGCCGCTGCCCTGGGCGCGGAAGCGCCGCAGCGCCGAGCGCGCCCCGTGCACCTGTCCCATCAGGTTGGTCTCGACGATGCCGCGGAAGACCTCCGAGGGGATCTCCTCGAAGGGCCCGTAGGCGATCACGCCGGCGTTGTTGACCCAGACGTCGATCCGGCCGAAGTCCTCCTCTACCGCCCCGGCGAAGGCCTCGACCGCGTCCTCGTAGGCGACGTCGAGGGCCCGGAAGAGCGTCGCCGCGCCACGGCGCTCGCACTCCTCCGCGACCTCGGCGAGCTCGTCGGCCGAGCGCGCGCAGAGCGCCAGCGCCCGCGCCCGGTGGGAGAGCCGCAGCGCCGCGGCGCGGCCGATCCCGCTCGAGGCGCCGGTTATCACCACCACCGCCTCCTCCAGCGCTCGCGGCATGGCGGCTCCTATCCGAGCCCCTTCTCCTCGGCGGCCTTGTAGGCGATCTGGAAGAAGTCCGAGATCGTCAGCGCCGCGAAGAGAGAGGCGACGAAGCGGGTCACGCGCGGGGCGAACAGCAGTCCTACCGAGAAGCCGGCGACGACCCAGAGGCCGAGGCAGTAGGGGCAGATCAGCAGCTCGCCGATCGCTTTGCGCAGCCCGGTGCCGCGGCTGCTCTCCTCGAACTCGGCCGGGCCGCCCTTGCCTTCGAGTTCGGTGAAGGGCGCCCGCAGCGGGCTCGTCACCTTGTCCTTGGAGACGACGCGGCTGACTTTGTGCGAAGCGGTGCCGATCAGCAGCAGCTCACCGGGGCTGACCTTGGCCGGCAGCTCGCGGCCCTGGCGCCGGGCGAGCAGCAGGGCGGCGCTGACCAGGGTCCCGAAGATGCTCATGAAGGCGAGGTAGGGGAGGAAGGGCGGACGTTTGCCGGGCTCGGCGTAGCCGGCGACCGCCTCCTCTGGAATCTTCAGCGCCGATCCGTCCTCTGGGGTCACCGCCCCCTGCTACCCATTGCGGTGGCGGTTCCAACCCTCGCTGCTGACGGCGAGGTGGAAGGCGCCGTCGGGGCCGCGACGCTCGATCACGAGCCCTTGCGCCACCGCCCGCCGCAGCGCCCGTCGCAGGTCCCGCGATTCCAGTCGCGGGAAGCTGCGGGTCAAATCGCTGCGGCGGCAGAACCCATCGTCGGCGAGGGCGACGATCGCCGCCACGATCTCCTCCGGTGGCGGCAGCGGCTTACGAGGCGACACGGGCGCGAGCTTAAGTTAGGATCGGGTGGATGCTCCGGACGTGGGCCGGGCGCATCGCTCGAAAACAGAGGCACGGGGCTCGGCAGGAGAGCCGATCTGCGGACCGAACGATTCAATCGCGATCCGAACAGGGGTTTACCCATGCCTGTCGTTGACACTACGATCTCCCCGTATGCAGCGATTTAACGTCACCACCAAAGACCTGCAGCCCGGCCGCAGGGACATCCAGATCGAAGGAGAGCTCGACCTCGCCGTCGCCGGCCAGCTCGACGGGGTTCTGGCCGCTGCCGTTGACGAGTGCAACTGCGTCCTCGTCGGCCTCGAGCGGTGCGCCTTCATCGACTCCTCCGGGATCGCCGTGATCCTCCGCGCCCACAACCGGATGGAGGAGAACGGCAAGCGGCTCGCAGTCTACGGCGCGACCGACCAGGTCGAGCGGATCCTCGAGATGACCGGCCTCACCGCCAACGGCCTCGTTTTCCACAGCGCCGAGGAGGCCGTCGCCGCGATCGGCGAGCCGGCCACCTAGCCGGAGCTCGCCCGCACCAGCAGGCTGCGCTGCGGGACCAGCACGGTCGCCCGCTGCACCATCCGCTCCGGCTCGCTCGCCAGCGGGCTCAGCCGCATCCTGCGCAGGACCGTCGGGACCACGGTCTCAATCTCGGCCAGGGCGAGCGGTTCGCCGGCGCAGCGGCGGGCACCGCCGCCGAAGGGGAAGAAGGGCCAGGAGGGGGTGATGTCGGCGAGCCAGCGCTCGGGCTGGAAGCGGTCGGGATCGCGGAACCCGCGCGGGTCGCGCTGAACCAGCGAGGTGGGGGCGATCACGGTGCCGCCGGCAGGCAGCTCGTGCCCGTCCACCTCCATCGGCGCCAGCAGCTTCCGCAGCGACCCCGAGGCGGGCGGGTGCAGGCGCAGGGTCTCGCGGACGATCGCGTCGGCGCGGGGACCGTGGGCGTCTTCGAGGTAGGTCGCCGCCAGCTCGCGGTCGCGGGAGAGGCGGTCGAGCAGCCAGGTGAGGGCGATCGAGGGCGGCTCCTGCGCGGCCATCAGCAGCGACATCAGCTCGTCGACGATCTGCTCGGTGGTCAGTTCGGCCAGGTCGCCGACCATGCAGCCGAGCACGTCGACCTCCTCGGCCGCTTCCGCCCGCCGTGCTTCCACCGCTGCCGAAAGCGCCGCTACGACCGGTGCCTGGCGCTGCTCGAAGAGGGCGTTCCCGACCTCGCCCAACAGCCCGTCCCCTTTGCCCGGGAGGGTCACGGGTGGGTTCCCGGGGGTGCGCAGCATTCGCCCGATCGCCTTGGTCAGGTAGATCACGAGCTGCTCGTCGCGGACCCCGAGGACGAGGCGGACGAAGATCTCGTCGCAGAGGGTGCGCATCCGCGGGAGCAGGCGGAAGGGCCGGCCCGTCGGCCACCCCGCCGCGTGCCGCTCCGCGATCCGCGCCATCTCGGGGCGGCGGGCGTCGATCACCTCGGCAGAGAGGGCGGGGGCGATGCGGGCGCGGGCCGAGCGGTGGGCCTCGGCGTCGCCGCCGAAGACCGAGCGGTCGGCGGCGAACGGCAGCACCGCCCGCCGCCCCTCGCCGGCGTGGGCTAGCTCGGGATCGGCCCCCAGCAGGTCTTTGACCGCTTGCGGCTCGGTGACGACGAAGGTGGGCCGCGCGGTCAGCAGCCGGATCTGAAAGACGTCACCGAACCGCTTCCACTGGCGGCGCAAGAACTCGAGCGGGTCGCGGTGGAAGGCCACCGTCTGCGCGAAGACGCTGGAGTTCGGCCCGGGCGGAGGTGCGGTTCGCGCGGCGGGAACTGACATTACCCGCGTCTACCCAGCGCGCGCGCTGACGGAAACCGCGAGGCGGGCTAGCCGAAGCGCGGTTCGAGCCGCTGGAAGGTGCGCCACCAGCCACGGTCGAGTGTGGCGTGCTCGACCGCCTGCAGCAGCGAACCGTCGTCGTCGTGCAGCTCGTAGCTGACGACTGGACTCTCGCCGTCGAGGTCGACGGCGACGATGCGGGCCATCATCAGGTAGGGGGGGCAGCTGAGCCAAACCTCGCCCGGTTTAGGAAGGGTTTTTAGTCTGGAGCCCGGCATAGCTTCTCGGTACCCCTGCATTCGACGCGAAAACGCTGAACCTTCCCCGAATTTGGGGTTAAGGCGAGATAATTCTTCTGGTCCGCCGCGGACCGGCTCAGGTGCCCTGGCGCTGCCCGACGCCGGTGGCGATCTCGCGCGCCCGCAGCGGTCCGCCGGCGGTCGGCTCCAGCGGCGGCGTCGGCGCCCCCTCCGCGTTGCGCATCCCCCGCAGGAGGTCGTCGAGCGCCTCCAGGGAGGTGACGGTCGGCTCCCAGCCGAGCTCGGTACGAGCGCGCGTGGTGTCCATCATCGGCACCCCGAGCGCGAGGTCGATCCAGCCGGGGGGAGAGGGCTGCAGGCGCAGCTTCCAGGTGACCTCGGCGGCGGCGCGCAGCGCCCCGGCCGGCAGCGGGAAGCTGCGGGCGCCGAAGAACTCGCGCAGCTCCTCGATCCCGATCTCCGGCTCGGCGGCGATGTTGAAGGGGCCGTGGACCTCGCGCACGACCGCCTGGCGGTAGGCCTCGCCGACGTCGCGAGAGTGGACGGCCTGGAAGCGCAGCCGGGGCACGTTCGGGATCAGCGGCACCAGCTGCTTGCGGACCAGGAAGCCGGGCAGGAACGGGCCGGCGAAGAGGCGGCGGATCTCGCTCGCGGCCTCGGATTTGAAGATCAGGCCGGGGCGGAGGCGGACCACCCGGACCTCCGGCTCGCGGCGCTCGAAGGCGTCGAGGAGGTTTTCCACCGCCGCCTTGTGGCGGGAGTAGAAGGAGGTCGGGATCCCCTCGACGGGCCAGGACTCGTCGACCTGGCGCTGCTTCGGGCCGGGGCTGTAGGCACCGACCGAGGAGGCGTAGACGACGGCGCCGACGCCGGCCCGCGCCACCGCGTCGAAGACCCGACGGCTGCCCTCGACGTTGATCCGCTCGGTCACCCGCTCGTCCCGGCCCGGCTGGATCGCCCAGGCGAGGTGGACGACCGCGCCGGCGCCGGCGAAGATCGGCACCAGATCGTCCTCGGTGACGTCGGCGCCCACCCAGCGGACCTTCGGCATCTCCACCGCGGGCACTCGCCGGGCGATCCCCACGATCTCCTCGACCTTGCTCTCCCGGCCCAGGGCCTCGAGCACGCTGGTGCCGACGTTGCCGCTGGCTCCGGTGACGACGACGCGCATCTGGCTCACGCTCCTCTCATGGCTGGATCACGAACTTGATCGCGCCGTCTTCCTTCTTCTGGAAGGTCTCGTAGGCGCCGGGGACCTCGTCGATCCCGATCTTGTGGGAGGCGAGCTCCTCGGTCCCGAGCGGGTCGGCGTCGTCGGTGACCAAGGGCATGATCTCGTCGATCCATTTCTTCACGTGGGCCTGGCCCATCCGCAGCTGCACGCCCTTGTCGAAGAGCTGCATCATCGGGATCGGGTCGACCATGCCGCCGTAGACGCCGCTGATCGAGACGGTGCCGCCGCGGCGCACCGTGTCGAAGCACGCATACAGCGCCGACATGCGGTCGATCGCCGCTTTTTCGATCAGCTTTTCGGCGACCGCGTCGGGCAGCAGGCCGGCCGCCTTCTGGGCGAACTCGCCGACCGGGGCGCCGTGGGCCTCCATCCCGACCGCGTCGATCGCGCCGTCGGTGCCGCGGCCCTCGGTCATCTCCCGGATCGTGTCGGAGATGTCGTCGTGCTCTTCCAGGTCGAGCGCCTCGACCCCGTGCTTCCGGGCCAGCTCGAGCCGCTCGGGGACGATGTCGACGCCGATCACCCGCGCCCCTTTGTGGGCGGCGATGCGGGCGGTCATCTGGCCGATCGGGCCGAGGCCGAAGACCGCGACCGAGCCCCCCTTGGGGATCGCCGCGTAGTCGACCGCCTGCCAGGAGGTCGGCAGCACGTCGGAGAGGTAGAGGAAGCGGTCGTCGGGCGGCCCCTCTGGGACCTTGATCGGGCCGAACTGGGCCTGCGGCACCCGCAGGTACTCGGCCTGCCCGCCCGGCACCTGGCCGTAGAGCTTGGTGTAGCCGAAGAGGGAGGCGCCTTTTTCCTCCTCGTGGTTCTGGGTCGTCTCGCACTGGGCGAAGAGCTGCCGGTCGCACATCCAGCAGTGGCCGCAGGAGATGTTGAAGGGGATGACGACGCGGTCGCCGGGGGCGATGTGGGTGACCTCGGGGCCGACCTCCTCGACGATCCCCATCGGCTCGTGGCCGAGGATGTCGCCCTCTTCCATGAACGGGGAGAGGACCTCGTAGAGGTGGAGGTCGGAGCCGCAGATCGCGCTGGAGGTGATGCGGACGATCGCGTCGGTCGCTTCCTCGATCTTCGGGTCGTCGACCTCGTCGACGCGGACGTCGCGGGGGCCGTGCCAGACGGCGGCTTTCATCGCTCCTCCTGCTCTCCGCCCGTCGCCGGCTGGGCAATTTTGCGGTGCATTTCGGCCTTCACCGAGTCGGGGACCACCTTGCCGAGAACCGTCTGCGCTTTGTTCTTGAAGCTGCCGCCGACGACCTTTTCCCTGCCGGCCATCAGGGCCTCGTAGCCTTGGCGGGCGACTTCGGCCGGGTCGTCCTTCTCTTCTTCGCCGACCGGCGTGTCGAGCATTTCGGCCCGCTCGAAGAACTCGGTCTCGGTCGGTCCCGGCATCAGCGAGGTGACGGTGACGTCGGTGTCCTTGAGCTCGTTGCGGATCGCCAGGGCGAAGGACTGGACGAAGGACTTGGAGGCGTTGTAGACCGCCTGGTAGGCGCCCGGCATCGTCGAGGCGATCAAGGAGGTGAAGAGGATCCGGCCCTCGTCACGGGCGACCATGTCCTGGACCACCAGCTTGCAGAGGTGGACGGTTGAGCGAACGTTGAGGTCGATCAGCCGCAGCTCCTTGCGCAGCTCGGTTTCGCGGGCGAAGTCGCCGCCGGCGCCGATCCCGGCGTTGAGGACGAGGACGTCGACGGGGCGGGCGGTGGCCTGGATCCGCTCGTGGAGGCGGTTGACCTCCTCTGCGCGGGAGAGGTCGAGGCGGGTGCACTCGACGCTTCCGGTCAGCTGGTTCAGCTCGCGCTGTGCCTGGTCGATCTCGGCGTCCTCGGCGGTGATCAGGAGGTCGAAGCCCTCTTCGGCGAAGACCTTGGCGAGCTCGAACCCGATTCCGCTCGAAGCGCCGGTTACGACCGCGAACGGCCGCCTCTCTTGGGTACCCATGCTGGTTTTGCCTTTCCCTAGCTGCTGACGGTTGCCCACTCCAACTCCCCGTGCCCCCGGAAGGCGAAACGGGAAGAAGCTGAGGCCGGTAGCTCAGGAGACGAGCTCGATCACTTCCCGCTCGATCTTCAGCCGCTGCTGCGCGGTCATCCGGCCGTTGGCGCTCGGCGCCGGGCGGATCGTCGTCCCGTCCCGGTAGCGGTCGAGGACGCGGGGGTCGATGTAGGAGGCGCGGCAGACGGCCGGCGTGTTGCCGAGCGCCTCGGAGACCTGGTTGACGGCGCGCGTGATTGCCCGTTTGGCGGCTGCTTCGGAGCCCGGCCGCTCCTCGCCGGCGAGGGCGACCGCGGCGAGCACGGTGCCGTGCCAGGTGCGGAAGTTCTTCGCCGTGAACTCCTCGCCGATCTTCTCGTGGATGTATTCGTTGATCTCGTCGGAGCGGACGTCGACCCAATCGCCGCCGGCGCGGTAGGCGAGCAGGTCGTCGGGGCCGCTGCGGCGCCGGTACATCGCCTCCAGGGCGCGGCGGGCGGCGGCGTCGCGGATCGACTGCACCCGCCGCTGGCCGCTCTTGGCCGGGAAGTCGAAGACGACCTCGCTGCGCTTGATCGTTACGTGCTCGCGCCGCACCGTGGCGAGGCCGAAGCTCTCGTTTTCCTCCGCGTAGACCTCGCTGCCGATGCGGAAGAAGCCGAGGTCGAGGAGGCGGACCGCGCAGGCCAGCGCCCGCTCGCGCGGCATCCCCTGGCGGCGCAGGTCGGCGGTGACGGCGCGGCGCAGCTTCGGCAGCTTGAGCGCGAACTCGCGCACCAGCTCGAACTTTCGTTCCGCCTGCCGCTGCTGCCAGCGCTCGTGGTAGAGGTACTGCTTGCGTCCGGCTTCGTCGTAGCCGGTCGCCTGGATGTGGCCGAAGGGGTCGGGGCAGATCCAGACTTCCTTCCAGGCGGGCGGGATCGCCAGCTGCCGGATCCGCTCCAGCGTCTCCTCGTCCGCGATCTTCTCGCCGCTCCCGTCCTCGTAGGAGAAGCCGCGGCCGCGGCGGACGCGCCTGATCCCGGGGCCGGCGCAGTCGGCCCGGCGCAGGCGGCCGCGGCGCGGTGCGGTTGCGGTCGCGCTCACCGGGCGGCGCCCTGCAGCGCGCTCGCCACGCCTTCGAGGTCGGCGACGAAGCCGGCGAACTCGGACTCGCGCTCGTCGTGCTCGCGCAGGCGCAGGATCGCCGAAGGGTGGATCGTCACCGCGACGACCGGCGCCAGCGGCGACTCCAGCGGCCGCCCGCGGTCCTTGGTCACCTTCACCTTCGGCCCGAACAGCGAGCGCGCCGCCGTCGCGCCCATCGCCAGCACCGCCTGCGGCTTCACCGCCTCGACCTCAGCCGCCAGCCACGGCTTGCAGGCCTTGATCTCACCGGCCCGCGGCGTCTGGTGCAGCCGCCGTTTCCCCCGCGGCTTCCACTTGAAGTGCTTGACGGCGTTGGTCACGTAGGCGGCCGAGCGATCGATCCCGGCCTCCTCCAGTGCCTTGTCCAGCAGGCGTCCCGCGGGTCCGACGAACGGCTCCCCCGCTAGGTCCTCCTTGTCTCCCGGCTGCTCCCCGACCAGCATCAGCTCCGCCTGCTTCCGTCCCTCTCCGAACACCGCCTGCGTCGCGTCCTTGTAGAGCTCGCACCCCCGGCACCCCTGCACCGCCTCCCCAAGCGCCTTCAGCGACCGAGAAGAAGGCAAAAACTCCGCAACGCTCAACATAAGCCGCAGGTACCCAAGCGTGAGCAGGGGCGAAACCGAGCCCCCCAAACCCTTAGAAGGGCACCATGCCCCCGCCCCCTCCCCGCGAGACCGCAAAAACCCGTACACCACACGGGT
>Ga0307300_10000035_pt1 | contig 33960 bp, 27 predicted proteins | sample ER_DNA_181_FD_194492 | JGI IMG/M metagenome (GOLD analysis project Ga0307300, IMG submission 194492) | Bulk soil microbial communities from the East River watershed near Crested Butte, Colorado, United States - ER_DNA_181 | ecosystem: Environmental > Terrestrial > Soil > Floodplain | place... | reverse complement strand
CCAAGTACCTGATGCGGAGTCGTTCCGATTGAGTTAGAACGGGTCTACTCGATGGAGCGCGGGATCGTCGTGGGCGAAGGTCCGGACTGGACCAGGCGGTGTCTCCCTCGTCTCGAAGCGGACCGTCACCCGACCGAGTCCCGACCCCCAGACCCAGCCACGACCATGCTGATCATGCTCGACATCCAGTCCGGGTGGCCAACCCTGGCGCGCAGGCTGCTTCTCAGGTGTCGGGTGATCATCGATCACCACCTCGGTCGGGGGCACGCCCGATGTCTCACCTGCAAAGAGATCTTCCTGCAGCACATCGGTCAGGCCGGCCACTCCGACGCCGAGGAGTCGGACCCCTCCGGTGGCGTCGATCGCCGACAGCAGCGCAGTGGCGACCGAGCCAATGACTTCCGCGCGATCGGTCGCACTGAGTAGCGTGCGTGATCTTGTGAAGGTCGAGAAGTCGTGCAGTCGAACCTTGATCGACACCGTATGGGCGAACAGCCTGGCGGCCCGCAGTCGGCCCGCTACCTGACGTGCATCACGGAGCAAGATCAGGTCGAGTTCGTGTCGAGAGACAAGATCAGTTTCGAAGGTGTCCTCGACCGAGATCGACTTCGTCTCCCGATCAGGCTCAACCGGCCGGTCGTCACGGGCGTACGCCAGCTCGAGCAGCGCCTGCGCATGGGTCTTGCCGATCACCTGAACTAACTCATCGGGAGCGCACCCTTGGAGATCAGCAACCGTGTGGATGCCGATGCGATGCAGCTTCTCCTGGGTGACCGGGCCGACGCCGGGAATGACAGCGACCTTCATCGGTCGCAGAAGCTCCAGTTCACGGCCGGCTTCGACAATGGAGCTGCCGTCCGGCTTGGCCAGTTCGCTGGCCACTTTGGCAATGAACTTCGACGTGCCGACGCCCACAGAGGCTGTCAGGCCGTTGGTGGTCGCGCGAACCTCGTCCTTGAGCTGCCCGATCAGCAACTCCAGGCCTGTGCGGCTGAAGTCAATCGCGGTGGTCGCTGCCCGGAGGTCGACGAAGGCTTCGTCCAACGAAAGCGGCTCCACCACCGGTGCCAGGCGGTGGAGCACATCCATGACCTGGCGACTTGCGACGCGGTAGGCACCGAACCGACCGGCAAGGAATGCTGCATGCGGACACCGTCGCCGTGCCTCGTGAGTCGGCATGGCCGACCGTACGCCGAAAACGCGTGCCTCGTACGAGGCGGTGGCAACGACTCCGCGCTGGCCCAGACCGCCCACAACGACGGGCTTGCCGCGTAGCGACGGCTTGTCGCGCTGCTCGACCGATGCGAAGAAGGCATCAAGATCGAGATGGAGCACCGAGGCCTCGCGTCGCACGGATCACATTCTGCGCTTCAGCTGCCCTAGGCTGCTTCCACAGCGGAGTTTGACCGATCGCGGGAGCGTTCACCAAAACGCCGAGGAGGGTGCAATGGCCGACGAATCGAGGGTCCTCGAGATCGTGCGACGCTACTTCGAGTTTGCCGGTGCCGACGTCGAGCGCGCCGAAGAGATCTACCACGAAGACGCGGTGCTGGAATTTCCACAATCAGGCGAGCGGTTCGAAGGTGTCGCCACGTTCACAGAATGGCGCCGGCAGTATCCCGCTGACTTGGCGAAGATGCGCTACCGTCTCCGACGGGTCACGGCCCGCGTCGACCTGGCCGTCGTTGAGCTGACTGCCAGCTATGACGGCGAATCGTGGTTGCAGGGGGTCCAGCTGTTGGAGTTCCGCGGCGACAAAGTGGCGCGCGAGCGGATCTATGTGATGGAAGCGTGGGACGCTCCGGAATGGCGGGCGCGCTGGCGCGCGGACACCCCGGCCGACGCGCCGGAGGGGATCACTCCGAACTGAACGTCCTCGGCTGAGCGGACCTGCCTGGCATCGACGACGGCGATGCTCGTAGCGTTGATTCCTCAGGGTCGCGGGCTTACCGATCAGGAGAGAGTGTCGTGCCGGAATTGGTGGAGGGTTTGCAGAAGCGTCACGTCGAGATGTGGCCGGGAAGGCCATACCCGCTGGGTGCGACCTTTGATGGCACCGGAGTGAATTTCGCGCTCTTCTCCGAGGTTGCGTCGAAAGTCGAGCTCTGCCTCATCGACGAGGACGGGGACGAGACGAGCGTCGAACTCATCGAGGTCGACGGCAATGTTTGGCACGCCTACATCCCACGGATTCAGCCGGGTCAGCGATACGGCTACCGGGTCTACGGCCCGTACGAGCCCGCCGACGGTAACCGGTGCAACCCATCAAAGTTCCTGCTGGATCCGTACGCGAAGGCCATCAGTGGCCAGATCGATGGCGACGAATCCTTGTTCTCCTACCGTTTCGCCGATCCGGCGGAATTCAACGACATGGACTCCCGTGGCCACACCATGCTGTCAGTGGTCACCACGCCGTACTTCGACTGGGGTCATGATCGACCACCACGGCGGCAGTACCACGAGAGCATCATCTACGAGATGCACGTGAAGGGTCTGACGATGACCCATCCCGGCATCCCGGACGATGTCCGGGGAAGCTATGCGGCCATCGGTCACCCGGCGATCATCGAGCATCTGACGTCCCTTGGAATCACGGCGGTCGAGTTGTTGCCCGTGCACCAGTTCGTCAACGACAGCCATCTGGTCGATCGCGGTTTGTCCAACTACTGGGGCTACAACACCATCGGCTTCCTCGCACCACACAACGGCTACGCGAGCACTCTCGATCTTGGTCAGCAGGCCACCGAGTTCAAAGCGATGGTCAAGTCACTGCACGACGCCGGGATCGAAGTGATCTTGGATGTGGTCTACAACCACACCGCGGAAGGCAACGAGCTGGGGCCAACGATCGCCTTCCGCGGCATCGACAACGATGCCTACTACCGGCTCGTCAGTAACGCCAAGCAGCACTATTACGACACCACCGGCACCGGCAATAGCTTGCTGATGCGGAATCCGCATGTGCTGCAGCTGATCATGGACTCGTTGCGGTACTGGGTCTTGGAGATGCACGTCGACGGGTTCCGATTTGATCTTGCTGCGACACTGGCCCGGCAGTTCCACGAAGTCGACAAGCTGTCGGCGTTCTTCGACATCATCCAGCAAGACCCGGTGATCTCTCAGGTGAAACTGATCGCCGAACCATGGGATCTCGGCGACGGCGGCTATCAGGTCGGCAACTTCCCGCCATTGTGGTCGGAGTGGAACGGCAAGTATCGCGACACCGTGCGCGACTTCTGGCGCGGAGAGCCGGCGTCGCTCGCTGAGTTCGCTTCCCGGATTACCGGATCCAGCGATCTCTACGCGCACTCCGACCGGCGTCCTACTGCCTCGATCAACTTCGTCGTTGCCCACGACGGCTTCACGTTGCGTGATCTGGTGTCGTACAACTACAAGCACAACGAGGCGAACGGCGAAAACGGCCAAGACGGCGAGAGCCACAATCGATCATGGAATTGCGGCGTAGAGGGCGAGACCGACGATCCTGCGATCAACGCCCTACGGCTCCGCCAGCAGCGGAATTTCATTACCACCATGATGGTGAGTCAGGGCGTTCCGATGCTTGCGCACGGAGACGAGTTGGGCCGTACCCAGCACGGCAACAACAACGTGTACGCCCAGAACAACGAGATCTCCTGGGTCAACTGGGACCTCAACGCTGACCAGAAGGATTTGCTGGCTTTTACCTCAGCGACGATTGACCTGCGCAAGGCCCATCCGATACTCCGCCGCCGGCGGTTCTTCGCCGGTGATGCCAAACACGGCGGCAGAAGTGAGCTCGGCGACATCTTGTGGTTCAAGCCAGATGCGTCAGAGATGGACGAGGCCGATTGGAATTCCGGATTCGCCCGCAGCCTGATGGTCTTTCTCAACGGTGACGCCATCCCTGAACTCGATGCCTTCGGTCGACCGATCACCGACGACCATTTCCTGCTCCTTTTCAACGCCCACACCGAGCCAATTAGGTTCACCATGCCGGCGCCGGAGCTCGGCCAGAACTGGCTGGTGCGACTCGATACCGCCACCGGGCAGGTCGATCCGCAAAATGTTCGGCCATGGCGGGCGAAGTCCACTCATAAGGTCGAGGCACATTCGATGATGGTGTTATCGACGACCGTGGTGCCGGAAGCTGAGCGTGCCGCTGCTATGTCACGAGCCCAGCGGGCTACGGCATCGGCCGCCAAAGCGCCCATGCAGGCCCCTCGGCCGACGTGAATCACCTCTGAATCTGACCGGATCTGACCGCCACCTGGTCTGCGCGCCTCATGTGCAACCTACGTCTACCTAGGTTGCACGCGCTCTGCATGGGTAGCAAACCGTGCAGACCGTACGAAACCTACGTGCACGGAGGTTTCGGCGAGAGTGAGAAACCCACGTGGGCGTATCTTGCGGCCAGAGTCAGATCGAGTCTGAGGCGAGTGCGACGGATCACTGAAAGGTGGCCATTTCGGGCTGTCACTGGGACGATTGCTGAGCAAAGGCGGGATGATGAGTCCGGTTGCCGGGTCTCCCGCACTCTTGTGGTCAGCGGTCCCAGGCGAGCCGTGCCGGCGACAGCGAGGAGTGAATCATGACGATAGAAACCCCCGCACCAAGTCCTGCAACCCCGTCACCCGTTGATCGCGGATCGGGCAGGCACCGGGTCGTGATCATCGGTTCCGGCTTTGGCGGTCTGTGGGCCACCGAAGCTCTGGCAAAGGCCCCTGTGGACGTCGTCATGATCAGCGGAACCTCCCACCACCTGTTCCAGCCGCTGCTCTACCAGGTCGCGACCGGTGTGCTGTCCGAAGGCGAGGTTGCTCCGGCGACCCGTGAGGTGCTGAAGAAGCAGAAGAACGTGACGGTGTTGCTCGGTCGGGTCACTGAGATCGACATTAACGCCCAGACGGTGACTTCGGTCAGTCCATTGGGCATCACCGTGACGCCGTACGACAGCCTGATCGTGGCTGCGGGCGCCGGACAGTCGTACTTCGGCAATGATCAATTCTCCGAATTCGCTCCAGGGATGAAGAGCATCGACGATGCGTTGGAGCTACGCGGCCGGATCTTTGGCTCGTTCGAACTCGCTGAGCTGTGCGACGACCCAGAGGAGCGGGAGGAGTGGCTGACTTTTGTTGTCGTCGGCGCCGGTCCGACTGGGGTCGAGATGGCGGGCCAGATCAGCGAGTTGGCACACCGTACGCTGCGTCGCGACTTCCGCCGCATTGACACGACAAAAGCGAAGATCATCCTGCTGGACGCGGCTCCGGCCGTGCTCGGGATGTTCGGCGACAAGCTCTCCGGCGCCGCCCGCAAACAGCTTGAAGACATCGGGGTGGACGTCGAGCTCAACGCCAAGGTGGTCGGTGTTGACAACACCGGGGTCGACATCATCGACGCCGACGGCAACGAGCGGCGGATCCGCAGCCGATGCAAAGTGTGGGCAGCGGGAGTCAGCGCATCACCGCTGGGCAAGCAGCTCGCAGAGCAGAGTGGCGGCGAGGTCGATCGGGCAGGTCGGGTGCAGGTCAACGAGGATCTCACCTTGCCGGGACACCCGGAGATCTTCGTAGTGGGCGACATGATGGCGCTGAACAATCTGCCGGGCGTTGCCCAGGTCGCCATGCAGGGCGGCAAGTACGCGGCCGGCCAGATCGTACGCCGGCTGCGCGGGGAGCCTGCGGCTCCCCCGTTCAAATACTTCGACAAGGGCAGCATGGCGACCATCTCGCGGTTCCATGCAGTCGCCAGCGTCGGCAAGATCCGGCTCGCCGGCTTCTTCGCGTGGATCATGTGGCTCGCCGTTCACGTCATGTACCTCATCGGCTTCAAGAACCGGCTCACCACCATGCTTCATTGGGCCGTCAGCTTCATATTCCGAGGACGTTCGCAGCGGACAACGACGAGGCAGCAGATTGTTGCCCGCACCCTGATGGCTCGGCTGGAGTCCGAGCAGGCTCAGAAGGAGGCCCTGCAGAAGGAAGCTGCTGCGGCGGGTGAGCCTTCCGCTGCGGGAGCCCTGAGCGATAGCGGCGCCGGCGGTGGGAATAGCCAATCGGACATGGTCAGCACCGACAGCGTCGATGAGCTCAGCGCCGCGTACGGAGAAAAGACTGACGAACCTGGTGAAGTTACTCCGCTGAAGCAGGCTCCGGAGAGCTGAGTCATCGACCCAGGTGGCTGTCCCCAATCTCGCTCTCAACAGCGGTCATCCGATCCCGCAGCTCGGCTTCGGAGTCTTCAAGATCGTCCCGGCTGAGACTGCCGCCGCGGTCAGCGAGGCGCTGCGTGGCGGCTATCGGCACATCGACACCGCGGAGATGTACGGCAACGAAAAGGAAGTAGGGGAGGCGGTCCGAGTTTCCGGGCTGGAGCGCAGCGAAGTCTTCATCACCAGCAAACTCAACAACGGGTTTCATAGGCCCCACGATGCGCGCAGAGCCTTCGATGGCACGCTGAAGGCGCTCGGTTCGGACTACGTTGATCTGTTTCTGATCCACTGGCCGCTGCCGACCTTGTACGGCGGTGACTTCGTCTCGACTTGGCTCACTCTGGAGGAGTTCTACCGCGACGGCCGGTCACGCTCCATCGGAGTCTCAAACTTTCAGGCCGCGCACGTACGACGCCTCGTGCAGGAGAGCGACGTCGTGCCGGCCGTCAACCAGATCGAAGTGCATCCGTACCTGTGCAACGAGGAGGTCCGGGCCGCGAACGCCGAACTTGGAATCGTCACGGAGGCCTGGTCGCCGCTCGCGAAAGGCAGGGTTCTCAACGATCCGACGATCGGCGCGATCGCCAGTCGGACTGGAAGGACCCCTGCGCAGGTCGTGCTTCGCTGGCACGTTCAACGCGGGGATGTCATCTTCCCCAAGTCGACGACACCGGCACGGATCAAGGAGAACTTCCAGATCTTCGACTTCGTGCTCGAGCCCAATGACATAGCCGCGATCAGTGCGCTGAACAGGGATGAAGAGGGGCGCACCGGGCCCAACCCGGATGTGTTCGCTCGGATACCCCGCTGAGTCATCCGCGACGACGAAAGGAACGTTGTGGCCACCGATGGCCTGCCGGCGACCGCTCCGACCCTGGCCGACCAGGTCAGTCGCCTGTACGACCTGATCGCCGGCTATCACGCGACCCAGCTGATCGAGATTGCGCGGGAGCTTGGTGTGTGGGAGGCGCTGACCTCGAGCCCGGGCCTCACATCCGAGAGGCTTGCGACAGGGATCGGCACCGACCGCTTCTACACCGATGTGCTGTGCCGGACCGCGTTTTCCTTCGGCCTGCTCGAGCGCCAGGATGCCGGGTGGCGCATGGCGCCACACTTTGACCAGATCTTGGGAGAACCGGGGTCAAGCTTCTACCTGGCGCGCGCGGCCAGGGTCCACATGGTGGTCGGCGAGGACTACCGCGACTATGTCCGCCACTTCCGCGCCGGGACGATCCGGTCTTATCAGGAGCACGATGAGGTCTTCATGCGCGAGGTCGCCGCGGCGCTCAAAACCCTGCCGCGGATCTTCGTCGACGTCGTGCTGCCCCGCTTGCCAGGCCTCAACACCCGGCTTCAGGACGGTGGCCGGCTACTGGACGTGGGCTGCGGCGGCGGCTGGGCGCTGGTGCAAATCGCCGAACAGTTCCCCGCAACCTCCTGCGTCGGGATCGACGTGGAGCCCCATTCGATCGAGCTGGCTCGACAGCTGATCGCCGAGCGAGAGCTGACGGACCGCTGCCAGGCGCGGGTGCAGCGGGTCGACGAGCTCGACGAGGGCGAGGCGTACGACCTAGCCACTAGCTTCCTGGTCGTGCACGAGATCGCTCCGGGGGCGAAACCGGCCGCGTTCGCCGCGGTGGCCCGAGCGCTAAAGCCCGGCGGCTCGTTCCTGGTGTTCGACGAGGCTTATCCGGAGACCGACACGGCGCTGCAGACAATGCCGGCCCGTTTCGCGGCACTGGCCCAGTGGTACGAGGTCACGTGGGGCAATGTGGTTGACACCCGCACTCAGCTGCACGCTCTCTGCCAAGGGGCGGGCCTGCAGGTGACCGAAGAAACCACCTTCTCCCGCTTCACCATCCTGGTCGCGGAAAAGGTCTAGGCCCTGATATCAAGTTCCGACAGGTGGCGGCTTTTCGACACCTAAGCCCGGGGATGGGCTCCAAACGTCGCACCGGTCGGAACTTTGCGTGAGGACAGACGTTTTGCGTGAGGACAGACGTAGTGTCGGCGGCCAGCACCAGGCCGTACCAAGGTTGTTCGCGCTGTACGCGGTATGCAACTCATTCGGCTCCTAAGGTCATTCCGCAACAGCCTCTGCACGCCACGTACAGCAACAACATCCCATGCAGCGTGGGATGTTGACACGCCGCCGGCCATTGTTTTGAGCTGCTCGCGCATCGCGCTTGGGATCCGCCGCTCGCAGCTAATGATCAGGTTGCGGCCGAGCTGCCTTCGGCGAGGTCTTGAACGGCACGGTCGAGGGCAAGAATCCCCTGGACGAGGGCCCTTAAGTCCTCGATAGTCAGTCGGCGGAGGACCGGAGTGGGCATGGTGCCGGCGGAGCTCAGCAGGCTGCGGATTGTCGCACTACCTTCGGGAGTCACAGTGAGCCGGCGGACACGGCGGTCGCTGGGATCCTCACCTCGACTCACCATTCCGTGTTCCACGAGACGATCGACGAGGCCGGACATGGTGGCCACGGACACGTTCAGCTGCGCGGCCAGCTCATGGCCGGTTGCCCTTTCGGGATCGATGGCGATCATGGTCAAGACCTTGAGCTGCTGCATCGTGATCGGGGTCGAGATCAAGGGTTCCGCCATCGAGGACAGGGCACGGCGTTCGAAACTGTCCTGCACGCGCTCAAGACAGCTGATCAACTCCTGCTGCTCGCTGGTAGCAGTCGCGTCATCGCGCGCGGTCCCGGTCATTGGTCGCCTGTCGTTAGTCATCGACGTCTTTGTTGAGAAGGATCGTAACGGCTTGATTATCCAAGTCGCGCTAACTGTAAGCTCCATGCGAACGATCGTGTCGATACCACCGCAAGTCGCCGGTGGCCTTGAGGCGGAACGCACGTGGAAGGGAGCCTGCTCATGACCTCCCTGACGCGTCTCAGCCTGGCCAACCGCTTGATCGTCGGTCTCGCCACGCTGGCCATCATCGTCTTCGGGGTACTGGCAACCCTCAACCTCAAGCAGGAGCTGCTGCCGTCGATCCAGGTGCCCACCGCGATCGTCACGGCCAACTATCCGGGCGTGTCACCACAAATCATCGCCGACGACGTGTCGACACCGCTGGAACGCGCGCTCACCGGCGTATCGGGCGTCACCAAGGTCCAGTCGACCTCCTCTAATGGGATCGCCACGATCACCGTCGAATGGGATTACGGCCTCGACCCTGACAAGGTGGTGGCCGACATCCGCAACGCGGTTGACGGCATCAAACCGACGCTGCCGGATCAGGTCGAGACTGACGTCATTACCGGCCGAACCGACGACATCCCGGTGCTGCTGCTCGCTGTCGCTTCTGACGCCTCTCTGGACGAAGCTGGTCGCCGGGTTGAGAACATAGCGGTGCCAGAGCTGTCGGGTATCGACGGCGTACGCAGTGTCACTGTGACCGGCGAGAACACCACTCAGCTTCTTGTGACGCTGCGGCCGCCCGATCTTCGTAAGCACGACGTGACAGCGCAGGCAGTCACTCAGGTTGTGCAGGGACAGGCGACCATCACTCCCGCCGGCAGCAGCTTCGACAAGAACCTCGAGCTTGCCGTCGAGGTCGGCACTTCTGCCAACGCCGTGAAGCAGTTTCGAGCCATGCAGGTACCAACTCCTGATGGCCCAGTCCCGCTGTCAGCGGTCGCCGACGTCAAGGTGGACTCCATCGAGTCGACGTCGATCGCTCGGGCAGACGCCCGACCGGCCCTCAGCGTTGCCGTTCTCAAGGACATCGACGCCGACGCAGTGGAGATCTCGCACGCAGTGGCCGCCACGATCCCGAGCCTCGAGCAGAAGCTGGGCAACAACACCACCATCACCACGATCTTCGACCAGGCACCCCTGATCGAACAATCGATTCACGACCTCGCGGTGGAGGGCCTGCTCGGCTTGGCCTTTGCCGTGCTCGTGATCTTGCTCTTCTTGTTCTCGCTTCGCGCGACCTTGATCACAGCGATCTCGATTCCACTGTCACTGCTGATCGCCATGATCGGTCTTCAACTCGCCGAATACTCGCTCAACATCTTCTCTCTGGCTGCGCTCACGGTGGCGGTCGGTCGGGTGGTTGACGACTCGATCGTCGTGGTGGAGAACATCAAGCGTCGCGCCACTGGGCATCGGACTCTGACGACTGGCGACGTTGTTGCATCGGTGAAGGAGGTGGCCGGTGCGGTCACCGCTTCGACGCTGACAACGGTCACGGTCTTCGCCCCGGTGGCCATCGTGTCCGGCGTAGTTGGGGAGCTTTTCCGACCATTTGCGATCACGGTCGCTGTGGCGCTGGGTGCCTCGCTGCTGGTGTCGATGACCATCGTGCCGGTATTGGCGTACTGGTTTCTGCGGGGCGGGATGCTCGGCAAGCAGGAGCTTGCGGCCCAATCTGCCGGGGACGAGGCCGTGGCGGCGACAGAAGCAGAGAGGCACACTCCCGAGGAAACTAAGGTGACCAGACTGCAGCGCGGCTACTTGCCGGTTCTGCGGTTCGGCCTGCGGCGGCCGTTTCTCACACTGGCTATGGCCTTGGTTGTCTTCGTCGGAACCTTGGGCGCAGCGACCTTGTTGAAGACCGATTTCCTCGGCTCGGTCACCGACCAGACCACACTCGCCATTCATCAAAAACTGCCGCCGGGGACGAGGCTTTCAACCACGAGCACGGCGGCTGAGCAGGTCGAGAACATCTTGCGTGCCGACCCGCAAGTGAAGAACTACTTGGTGACGATCGGCGGCAGCCTCGTGCCCGGCGCAACGCCGAGCACCAATACCGCGGAGTTCACGGTCTTACTCGTCGATGAGGCGAGGGCTGACGCCGTACGACCGCAGCTCCAGCAGCAGATGGCCGAGCTTGACGAATCCGCCGGCGAGGTCACCGTAACAACGACCAACAACGAATCGAGTACCAACGACCTCACGGTCACGGTCTCAAGCGAGAACACCGCGAGCCTGCAGACCGGCGCCAAGCGAGTCGAGCAGGAGTTGGAGACTATTGCCGGCCTCACCAATATCCGGAGCAACCTTGAGGAGCAGCGCAAGGTGCTCAAGGTGAATCTCAACAAGAAGAAGGCCGCCTCGCTCGGTTTCACTCAGGGCGACGTCGGCCAAGCGATTTCAAACGCTCTACGCGGCACTCGGGTGGGTTCGGTCACGCTCGCCGGCGAACAGCGGGACATCTTGGTTCGCAGTCAGGCAGCGGACGAACCGAGTCCGTCCGATATTGGCAATCTCGAGCTTCCCGTAAGCCAGCTGCAGCAACAGAATGCGCAGAAAAAGGCTTCTGACAAGCTGGCCGACAAGCAGAAGGCTTTTACCGATGAGCAGCAACGTATAGCCGACGACGCAACCAGTGATCAGAGTGACGAGCTGCTCAAGCAGCAATCCAAGCTCGTGCAAAGCCGGTCTGACAGCCTGGATCAGCTGCGCAAGACCAGACACCAGCTGGAGGTTACCCAGACACAGCTCGCAAGGCTCAAGGCGAACCCACCGCAGCCGACTCCGCCCAACCCGGGCGCTACACCTGTCCCGGTGACGAGCGACCAGCTCGCGCAGCAGCAGCGGATTGAGCAGTGGACGCAGCAGGTCGCCCAGCTGACTGCGGCGGTGACTCAAGCAGAGAAGGGCATCGATCAGATCGAGGCGAGCATCGACCAGACCGACGAAAGCATCAAGCAGCTCGACAAGCAGATGGACGCCGCCGACGAGCAGGCCCAGCAGACCACTGAGCAGCGGGCGAAGCAGCAGAAGCTGCAAGACGAACAGGAGGCGCTGCCAGACGTACGCGCCAAGCCCGTCAAGGTCAAGGATGTAGCGAAGGTGCAGGAAGTGCTGGCTCCGACGACGGTTACCCAGATCGAAGGGACTCCGTCGGTCACGATCAGCGCTACGCCGGAGGCCAGCGATCTGGGCGCCCTCTCTGCGACCATTCAAGGCCGACTGAACGCAATCGCTGATCTGCCGCCCGGTGTAACGGCCACGTTGGGCGGCGCCGCCGAAAACCAGCGGGAGGCGTTCAACCAGCTGGGCCTGGCAATGCTGGTGGCTATCGCACTGGTTTTCATGATCATGGTCGGGACGTTCCGCAGCCTGGTGCAGCCGCTGATCTTGATGGTCTCCATCCCGTTCGCTGCAACCGGCGCGGTTGCCGGACTGCTGATCACCGACACTGCACTCGGCGTGCCCGCGATGGTGGGCTTGTTGATGTTGATCGGAATCGTGGTAACCAATGCGATCGTGTTGATCGATCTGATCAATCAGTACCGCGGGCGCGGCGAGGCCCTGCACTCAGCAATCACCGACGGCGCTCGGCTCCGGTTGCGGCCGATCATCATGACCGCCTGCGCGACGATCTTCGCCCTGATTCCCATGGCCCTGGGGCTGACCGGCGGTGGGGCCTTCATCTCCGGACCGCTGGCGATTGTCGTCATTGGCGGCCTGGTCTCCTCGACGGTATTGACCCTGCTCCTGGTACCAGTGCTCTACTCGCTGGTGGAGCGGCGCAGCGAACGTCGCCGGCTGCGTGATGCGCAGGCACCGGAGCGCGGGGACGTGCGTGCATGATCGCGCTCCGCTAGGTCACCGAGCCTCCCGAGAGAGCGCTGCGGGGTTAAGGTAAGCCCGACCTTCGGTCGGGTCAGGAGCTTGGAGGATGCATGGAGTCGATCAATTGGTCAACCGAATGGTTGACGAGCCTGCTATGGCTTATCAAGGTGTTCGTTCTCACCATCGTCGGCTTCGTGTTGGTGGCATGGTTTCTGATCCGGCGTACGGGCTGGGGCCGGCAATTCTGGCGGCTGTCGGGTATGTACTTCATCCCACGGCGGCGGGGCTGGCTCAGTTGGCGGCCGATCTTGACCGTTGGTTTGTTGCTGCTGCTGACGATCGCCGCGGTGCGGCTGGATGTCGTCTTGTCCTATCAGGGCAACGATCTGTTGACCGCAATGCAGGAGCTCAACGCACCTGCGTTCTGGAAGTCCATTGGGATTTTCGGAATTCTGGCGACGATCAACGTCGTACTCGTACTGATCACGTTCTACGTCGGCCAGGCACAGATCATTCACTGGCGGCTGTGGCTCAACCAACGGATGGTCGGTGATTGGCTGAACGGCGCCGCGTATCACCGGGGCAGGTTCGTCAGCACGCCAATCGACAACCCCGATCAGCGCATTCAGCAAGATGTCACCTCCTTCGCCTCAGACTCGCAGTCGCTGGGTTTGGGAGCAGTGTCATCTGTTGTTTCGCTGATCTCCTTCACCATCATTCTCTGGCAGCTGTCGGGCCCGCTCACCGTCTTCGGGCTCCAGGTCCCGCGAGCAATGGTCTTCCTCGCGTTCGTTTATGTGATCATCGCGACGGTATTCGCCTTCCGCATCGGCAGGCCGCTGATCCGGCTGAATTTCTTGAACGAACTTCTGACGGCCTCCTACCGCTATGCCCTGGTCCGGATCCGCGATAACTCCGAGAACATTGCCTTCTACCGGGGGGAGCAGGTGGAAAACGCCGGGCTCATGTCGCGCTTCGCTGCAGTTATTGGCAACACCTGGGCGATCGTCTACCGGACTTTGAAGTTTTCGGGATTCAACCTCGTGATCAACCAGATCGCTGTGATCTTCCCGTATCTCATCCAGGCTCGGCGATTCTTCAGCCAGGAGATCACCCTCGGCGATGTCAACCAGACTGCCACCGCGTTTGGACAGGTTCAGTCAGCCCTGTCGTTCTTCCGGCTCGCCTACGACGACTTTGCTAGCTACCGAGCATCGCTCAACCGGCTCACCGGGCTGCTCGATGCCAACGAGGAGGCCCGTGCTCTGCCGGCGGCTGTGGTAGAGGAGCGGGACGCTGGTCTTGGCGTCCGCCACCTCGACGTACGGCTTCCGGATGGACGGCCTTTGTTGGCCGATCTGGATCTCGACCTCGCCGGAGGAGACGCACTATTGGTCAAGGGGCCGTCCGGCAGCGGCAAGACCACCTTCCTGCGGAGCTTGGCGGGGTTGTGGCCTTATGTACAAGGAACGATCCTTCGGCCGGACCTTGCACACATCATGTTCTGTGCGCAGCAGCCGTACCTGCCGCTTGGGAGCTTGCGCACCGCACTGGCCTACCCCGCGGCCGCGGAGAGTCTCGGCGACGACGAAGCTCAGGAAACGCTGCGTGCCGTTCAGCTCGCGCATCTGGTCGACCGGCTGGATGCGGAGGCTGACTTCTCCAGGGTGCTGTCCCCTGGCGAGCAGCAACGGCTGGCATTCGGCCGCATCTTGATCGCGCGTCCGTCACTGGTGTTTCTCGACGAGACCACCTCGGCGCTTGACGAGGGCATGGAACACGCAATGTATGAGCGCGTACGTGATCGGGTGCCCGAGTGCACGATCGTCAGCGTCGCGCATGGGAGCACCCTCGACAGACTCCATACTAACGAGCTCATGCTGCTCGGCGAGGGCCGCTGGGAGGCACGGACCCTGGTTGTTTAGCAAGATCACAGTGTCAGCGTGCCAGCCAATCTTCTCGAGTGATCATATAGACCGGCCAGCCCGCAGCGTTGGTTCCGGCCGCTAGCATGCCCAGCTTGGCAAGCAACGCCTGAGCTGGAAGATTCTCCGGTCGGGTTTCGGCACCTATGGCCGGGAGATCCAGCTGCTAGAATCCGACAGCGATGGTCGTGCTGGCTGCTTCGAAGCCGAGCCCTTGACGCCAGAAGTGTTGGTTGCCCCGGCCGCCCAGACCGACCACAGGACCCGAACCGTAATCCTCATGCTGCAGCCCGACATCGCCGACGATCTGCCCAGACTCGGTGTGAATGACAGTCCACAGACTCAATTGGCCGTCGCGATTGAAAAGATCGATCTTGGTCTGCACCCACTCGCGTGCCTCGTCGACGGTGGCCGGCAACTCTGAATTCAAATGCTGCATCGTCTCCACGTCGCCATAGACAGCGAGCAACGCCTCGGCATCGTCAGGTCGCATCGGCCGGATGGTCAGCCGGGCTGTCTTGATCGGAAATCGAATCGGCACGCAGACAGTATGGCGGTCAATGCGTCGTGGCCGTTGCTGCGGTCATCTGCCACAAGTCGCCGCCCCAGTTGTCGTCGAAGCCGGTGTGTTTGCCGCTGTAGATCCAAATCTTGTCTAGGAACACGACAGCGATCGGTGAGCGCGGTACCCACGGGGCATGATCAGTTTGGCGGCTCCAGTTCATCCCGTCGTCTGAGTACCAGACGTCGTTGAGGGCATTGGTGGACCGCTCCGTCCAACCGCCGAACACCTACAGTCGGCCGTTGTAGGCGACCCGGGCAAAGTCATGACGCGGAGTCCAGTCGGCCTCGGCCACCAGTTGGGTCCAGTCGCGGCCGTTTGAACTGCGCCAGACGTCAGCGGTTCCCTGGCCGCCGAGGACGTACAGCTCATCGTTGAAGACCACAACACCGGCCTTACCGCGCGGCGACCAAGAGGCGGCGGGCGTCACCAGAGTCCAGGAAACGCCGTCGTCGGACACCCACACGTCATTCAAGAAGCCGTCAGTGGAACGGTCATCAGAAATGTGGTTGGCACCTCCAAACAGCCATAGCCGATCGCGGTAGACGACGACGGTGTGGCTACCGCGTACGGGCCAGGCGGCGTTGCCGAGATTCGACCAGGTAACGCCGTCCGAAGAGGACCAGATGTCGTTGAGGAAGGTGCGAGCCTGATAGTCCAATCCACCAAACATCCAGAGTCGGCCTTTGAAGTAGACGATCGACTCATAGATTCGCTCGCCCCAATCGGTCTTGGTGTGCTCCGTCCAGGTCAGGCCATCGGGCGATTCGTAGGCATGCGTCTGGGCCGTCATCCACAGTGCGTCGTGGTACGCGGGGTGCGGAGTCAACGTGAGAGGAAAACGCCCCGGTTCCCACAGTGGGCTGTTCTGAGCGCCCGGAGCGGCCGGAAAGCCTCCGCTTCCCAACGGCAGGACGGCTTGCCAACAGCCATCCGGCGGGGAAGTGCCGAATGACGGACAGCTGTGGTCCGGCGAAGCCTGCGGCGAGGACTCCCTTACCTGCGCACCGCAGCCGACAGCCAGGACCGCGACCAGCGCGACAGTGACGGCCAGCGGTAAACGCACCCGCATGCAGCCATTGTCTTCTCAGGGGGCGATGGGGCGGAAAGAGCGCATCTCATCCGTGCCGGGACGGATCACGCCAGCTGCGGACTCCGGTACTTCATTCCACGCTCCGGGGAGGTCACCGAGCGGCTCAGAAACCACCAGCCGAGTCTCCTCACCCAGGCCGTGGAGGATCTCCACCTCAGGGTGCAGTTGACGCAGTGTCGCAACGTTGGTGGAGAAGTACAGCGACCGGCTCTTGCCTTCGCTGGAATAGCGGAAGGCCCAGATGGACTCACCGTTGGTAGTGGCCACCGTCCCCTGGAACGGGTATTCGACACCGTGATCATGGCCAACCTTCTCCACGAGACCGATCGCGCGCGCGACTGCGTCGAACGGATCGTCGGTCAGGCCGAACGTGAGTGCCAAGAAGAACAGGGTTTCGGAGTCTGTTGACCCATCAATGTCTGGATACAGCGTCGGGTCCACCGCCATCACCAGGTCTCGCTTGGTGTTGTGGAAGTCGCGGAGTGCGCCGTTGTGCATCCACAGCCAGCGCCCATGGCGAAACGGGTGGCAGTTGGAGCGCTGCACCGGGGTACCAGTGGACGCTCGGATGTGGGCGAAGAACACCGGGGTTTCTATTTGACCTGCGAGCTCGCGCAGGTTCCGGTCGTTCCACGCCGGCTCGATGCTCTTGAATACCGCCGGCTCGGCCCCGTCGCCGTACCAGCCGATTCCGAAGCCGTCGCCGTTGGTTGTGGTGGCGCCGAGGCGCGAGTGGAGACTCTGGTCGATGATCGAATGGGCCGGGCGGAACAGCAGCTCCTCGGCGAGGATCGGGTCTCCTGAGTAGGCCATCCATCTGCACATGAGCTGAGTGAAACAGCTTCCGGCGATCTGGGCATCACCCTTGATGGGGGATATCAGGGTGAGTCAGAAGCGAAAGGAGGCTGCGATGACAACGACCAGTCCTTCGGCGCCGGCACCGTTCACCAGGGATGACTTCGCAGAGCGGATGAGTCGCGTGGCGAACTCCGCTGTAGAGGAGGGGCTTGCCGGAGTCATTGTGACGCCCAGCCCGGACTTGATCTGGCTGCTCGGATATTGTCCGACATCTCCGACTCTGCCTGGGCCATGCATCTGCTTGGGATGCGACTGGCAGCCGCAGGGGCGGCGGCAGACGCCGCCTATGGCGAGATCGTGCAGCGGCGTTTTGCTGGTCGGCGAGAGGCCGACGTTGCTGCCGATCTTGCCGATCTGTTGCGAGAGTTCGGACATGAACAGGTCGACTTCACCATCGTCGGATCCGGTCCCAATGGAGCCAACCCGCACCATGAGGCGGGGCAGCGGGTGATCAAGCCGGGCGATGCCGTTGTGCTGGACTTCGGCGGCCGTCACGGTTACCGCGGACGGAGGTCAGCGTCTGAACAACACTGAGCATGGACCGCGGGTGGTCGAATAGAATCGCGGCCCTTCTGTTTACGTGTGATCAGTCCCGGGCGTTGCGTCCGGTCAGCTACGGCGGAAGCAGGTGCTCGGCCCGGGCAGGTGGATCCGAAAGAGCCAGCGCGGCCTCCTCGACCTCCCTGTCTGCCGCAGTGAGGCGTCCCTCGTGCTGGCGCATGTGTTCCTCCCAAGAAGGGACGCTGAAAAGCTCGATGAAGCGGTCCGGTCGGTCGCCGTCTCGATACAGCTCCCAGCGGGTCGCCCCGGTGCGGCGTCGAGACTGACGAAGGTGGTCCATCGCCTCCAGAAAGGCCGCCTCACGTTCCGGTGCAATGGTGTAGTCGACCGTCACCAAGACAGGTCCGGAGTCCAGCTCTGGGTCGAAGGCCATCCGCGGCTCGGGCCAGTAGATGGCAGGCTCGCGGTCGAGGTGCCCGGTCTCCGGCACCTTCCAGACCACGCCCGCGACGACGCCGGCCAGCATCACGATGGCCGCGAGCAGGAATGTCACCAGTAGACCGAGGCCCTCGGCGACCAGTCCCCAGACCAGCGCTCCAACCGTCATCGAACCGGTGAAGTTGACCATGTAGACGGCGAGGCCTCGTGCCCGGACCCAGACCGGCAGGAAAAGCTGCAGTTCGGCGTTCAGCGTCGAGATGACTGTTGTCCAGGCCAATCCAGCGAAAACCAATGTTGCTAGGGCTGCCGGGAAATTGGGTACCAGGATGATCACGGCCAGCGCTGCCGCGTAGAGGGCGCCGGCTGCGCTGAGCATTCCGTTGGTGGACAGGCGGTCTCTCACCCGCCCCAATACCAGGGCGGCGACAATGGCGCCGAGTCCCAACGCACCGAACAGAGCGCCGTAGCCGGCGGCTCCGAGGCCCAAACGCTGACTGGCGATCAGGGGGAGCAACGCCCAGAGGGCCATCCCGGGTGTGATGAACAGCGCCGCCCGCAGCAGAATGCGTCGCACCACCGGCTCGTGCCAGACGTACCGGCCGCCGGCGCGGAGCGCTGGCACGAAGCGCTCCCGAGTGGCTTGCGATCCGGCTGACGGCCGGCGCCAGAAGAGAAGCGCGATCGCGAGGAAGATCACGGATAGCGCGTTTAGGGCGAAGACCCACGGGACGCCGAAGCGTGCGATGACCAGCCCAGCCAGCGCCGGCCCGCCCGCCCGGGCCACGTTCACGCCGACCATTTCCAATCGCGTCGCCGCTCGCAGCTGCGTCCTGGGGACGATCTCGGGGATCGTGGCCTGCCAGGCGGGGAGCTGCACCGCTGCGCCGATGGCGATGGCGAAGGTGAAAGCGAGCAGCAGGGGCGCCGGCATCTGCCCGGCAAATGTGAACACGGCGAGCAGGATGCCGACGACAAAGAAATAGACCTGGACCGTAAACAGCAGCCAGCGCCGATCGAAGGAGTCGGCCAGGACTCCGCCCGGCAACGCCAGCAACATGACCGGCAGCGTGTTCGCCACCTGCACCAAGGAAACCAGCGCGGCCGCGTTGGGAGAATCCACGAGCAGCCACTGGGCGCCGACGGTCTGCATCCAGGTGCCGATGTAGCTGATGAACACACCGAGCCAGAGCCAGCGGAACGCGCGCTGGCCAAGCGGCGCCCAGGGCGAAGAGTCAGCATCCGACACCGGAGCGGCTGTCCCGGAAGCGGCCGGCTCTCCCACGCCCTCGTCCCCGCGCTGCGTCATTTCACCTCCGGCGACTGCACCTCAGCATGGGCAATATCGCACAACAGCAAACGGCGGATGGCGCGGGTACGCCTTGGGGACTCGCTGACCGCCATTTTCACCTCCGGGGGGTGAGGACTCGCGGGCCCGGAGCAGACAGGATGGCGTCGTCGGGACCGTGCGTCGCTTGTCCGCGTCCACTCCGGTGGGGTCGTGAGCACTGGCGGCTGGAGGCTTGGAAAGGTGGCAGGCAATGCCTGACGGAGGGCTAAGCTCGGCAGCTGAGGAAGGGACGCCTGCGGGATCGTTGACTGATCTCATGGACGACCATCGGCGGATCCGCGGTGAGTTAGAACGCGGTGTCCTGCCGCTGGCCACTTCGGTGGATGGGCGTCAGTTCATGTTTCAAGCCTCCTTGCACGGATTGCAGCTGCAGACGGGCGGCTACGTCGTCTTGGAGGGCGAGGGCGGAAAGCGGCTTGGCCAGATCCTGACGATGCGCCCCGACTCCGCATCGGCGCCAGACGTGGGGTTGGAGGCCATGGGGTCTGGCATGCTGATCCGCTTGGCGCGTGGTGAAGGTGTGATCTTGGATGGGGATTTACGGCCGTTCCATGACGCTCTTGCTCGACCGGCGGAACCTAGCGAAGTCGATTCATGGTTGGCACACGTACGTCCGAACCGCTCTGCGTTGACTATCGGAGAACTGCTGCTTGCGCCGGGGGTGGCGGCAACTCTTGATTCCGGGGGGTTCAACCGGCACACCTTCATGTGCGGTCAATCGGGATCCGGTAAGACCTACTCGCTCGGGCTGGTTCTTGAGCAGCTGCTGGTTGGCACGAGTCTGCGGATGGTGATTCTCGATCCCAACTCCGACTACGTCCGCTTGTCGGAGGTCCGAGATGGTGTCGACCCTGCGGTCGCTGCGGAGTACGCCGCCGCCGCCAGTGGGGTCTCGGTTTGGGGGAACGATCCTGGAGCGGCGCATCCGCTGCAGCTGCAGTTCCTCGATGTCGATCCAGCTGCCCAGGCTGCGGTGTTCGGCCTGGATCCGATCCGGGACCGCGAGGAGTATGCCGCGCTGGCAGGGGTCCTTGCTGCTGGCGAGAAGGGCCGTGCTGTGATCAGCGGACCTGATGCTTTGTTGTCATCGGAGAATCCCGACATTCGTCGGCTCGGCTTGCGCGCGGCCAATCTTGGTGTTCTCAATTGGTCCGTCTGGAGTGGCGGCCGTGGCAGGTCTTTGGTCGACGAGCTGGAGGAGCCGACTTCCCGCTGCGTGGTCGTTGACTTGGGTTCACTCGACACCATTAACGAGCAGCGACTCATTTCCGAGACTGTGCTGTCGACGTTGTGGCGTAACCGGGCGCGCCGGCGGCCCTGCCTGATCGTTATCGACGAGGCTCATAATGTCTGCCCCCGCCAGCCGGCAGATGCGGTGACGGCACTCGCTACGAACTATGCATCGCTGATCGCGGCCGAAGGCCGGAAGTTCGGGCTTTACTTGCTGACCTCGACGCAGCGGCCCCAGAAGGTGCATGACGAAGTGTTGTCCCAATGCGACAACCTGCTGCTGATGCGGATGAACTCTGAGGCCGACTTGGGCCACCTCAGAGATGTTTTCTCGTTCGTCCCAGACGGCCTGATCCAACGGGCCACGACTTTCCGCCAAGGGGAGAGCTTGGCGGGCGGCAAGTTCGTCCCGTACCCCACATACGTGCGGTTTGGTCAGCGACTCTCCCAGGAGGGCGGCGCCGACATACCAACCTCATGGGCTGCCGCGCGGTGACCCGGCTCAAGGGTCCAGGAATGTGACCCCAAGCCGATTGGCAAGATCGTCCCGTGCGATCCCGTATGTCTCGCGCGCCACGACGCCATGATCAGTTAGCACGAAGACTCCGTAATCGGTGTAGACACGGCTCACGCACGCCACGCCCGTCAGCGGATACGTGCACTTCGGGATCAGCTTGGGCGAACCGTCCTTGCTGAAAAGCGTCATCAGTACGAAGACATGCTTCGCGCCCATGGCGAGGTCCATCGCGCCGCCCACCGCGGGGATCGCGTCAGGGGCGCCGGTGTGCCAGTTAGCCAGGTCGCCGTCAAACGACACCTGGAAAGCGCCGAGCACGCAGACATCGAGGTGCCCGCTGCGCATCATGGCGAAGGAATCGGCGGCGTGGAAGTAGGCCGCGCCGGGAGTCTCGGTGACGGGGATCTTGCCGGCGTTGATCAAGTCGGGATCGATGTCGTCGCCGTACGCTCGTGGCCCCATTCCGAGCATCCCGTTCTCGGTGTGCAAGATCACCCCGCTGTCCGGGTCGAGGAAGTCTGCGACCCGGATCGGTTGTCCGATGCCGACGTTCACATATGAGTTAGGCGCGATGTCCGCGGCGACCAGGCGAGCAAGATCATCTCGGCCGAGCGGGCGGGTGTTGTCACATGAGGGCTGTGTGCTCATCCGGCTGCGCCTGCCTCGGCCACGGGGCTCACGCCGGCGATCTTGACGATGCGGTCAACGAAGATTCCGGGAGTGATCACGACCTCCGGGTCGATACCGCCCGGCTGGACAATCTCGCTGACCTGGACGATCGTAATCGACGCGGCCGTGGCCATGACCGGGCCGAAGTTGCGTGCTGTCTTGCGGTAGACAAGATTGCCGACGGTGTCCGCGCGGAACGCCTTGATCAACGCAACATCACCCTTGATCGGATACTCCAAGACGTAGTCCCGGCCGTCGATCGTGCGCCGCTCCTTGCCCTCGGTAAGAGATGTCCCGACAGCAGTAGGGCAGAAGAACGCCCCGATCCCTGCGCCGGCGGCCCGCATCCGCTCGGCCAGGTTGCCCTGCGGCACCAGCTCAAGCTCCACTTTGCCCGCTCGATAGAGCTCATCGAAGACATAAGAATCGGCTTGCCGGGGAAAGGAGCAGATGATCTTGCTGACCTGGCCGTTCGCAAGCAGGGCGGCGAGCCCGATCCGGCCATTGCCAGCATTGTTGTTCACTACCGTCAGATCCTTGACGCCGCTGCGGATCAGCGCATCGATCAACTCGACTGGTTGCCCGGCCGTTCCGAAGCCGCCGATCAGCACCGTCGACCCGTCCGGGATCCCGGCGACCGCCTCGTCGGCGTCGGGCACGACGGTAGCCATCTAGGCCGCCTTACGGGCTGTGTTCAGGTTCTCGAGCACGACCGCGAGGCCTTGCCCGACGCCGATGCAGATGGCGGCAACTCCCCAGTGGCGACCGTCCTCCTGCAAGACCTTCGCGAGCGTGCCGAGGATCCGCCCTCCAGATGCGCCTAACGGGTGCCCAATGGCGATTGCGCCACCACGGCTGTTCACGATGTCGGGATCGACACCCCATGCGTCGATGCACGCCAGTGACTGCACCGCGAACGCCTCGTTGAGCTCAATCGCGCTGACGTCACGCCACGGGATTCGGGCGCGTCGAAGCGCGATCTCGGCGGCCTCCACCGGCGCGTAGCCGAACATCTGCGGTTCCAACGCCGCAGCGCCGCGGCCGGCAATCCGCGCAACCGGATCGCCGCCGATCATGTCGGCTGCCTTCTCCGAACCCAGCAGCAGCGCCGATGCTCCGTCGTTGAGTGGAGAAGCGTTGCCGGCGGTGATTGTTCCGTCGGGCCGAAATGACGGCTTGAGCTTGGCGAGCTTCGCCGGCGTGGTGTCGGCGCGGATGCATTCGTCGCGGGCCAGCTCAATGTCGGGAACGGCCGAGACCAGGTCGTCGTAGAAGCCGTCCTCCCAGGCCAGCACGGCGAGTCGGTGCGAGCGGTAGGCGAACGCGTCCTGCCGCTCCCGAGAGATGTCGAACTTCTCCCGGAGCTGCTCGCTTGCCTCACCGAGTGACACTGTCCACTCGGGCGGCATCCGCTTGTTGACCAGCCGCCACCCGAGGGCGGTCGACACCGCGGTGATGTCTCCGGTGGGGAACGGCTGGTCCGGCTTCATCAGGACCCAAGGCGCTCGGGTCATCGATTCCGCGCCGCCGGCTATGACGATCTCCGCGTCGCCGGTCTCAATACTCCGTGAGGCGATCATGGCCGCGTCCAGACTCGATCCGCAGAGCCGGTTGACGGTGGTCGCCGGCACGGTGACCGGCAAACCGGCCAGCAGACTCGCCATCCGGCCAAGATTCCGGTTGTCCTCGCCGGCGCCGTTCGCGTTGCCCAAGATCACCTCGTCAACTGCGGCGCCGTCCAGCTGGGGGTTGCGTTCGAGCAGGGCAGTGATCACGTACGACGCCAGATCGTCCGGCCGGACTCCTGAGAGAGCGCCGTTGAACCGGCCGAACGGTGTCCGCACGGCGTCGTACAGGTAGGCGGTTGTCATGATCACTTTCTATCGAAAAGATCGTGCGCGTTTGACCCCCTGTCTGCCGCGTGCAAACGCGCACGATCTTGCTGCGGCGCCCAATACGAGACGTTCGTACTGGGTCATTCCCTCGCCAACGTGGGTCTAGATCCGGAAGAACATGCCGAGGAAGCGGTCAGCTAGATCCTTGTCGCCACGGACCGTGCCGCCGTTGAAGCGCCCGAACGCGGTGAGGACGAAGCTGCCAGGATCGAACTCGACGACGGCTGGCAGGTCGCTGGCGTCGCCCTGCTCATATGTCATGCCGTCTTGCGACACGGCGATGCGGTTGTCACCAGCATTGGGTCCGGTTGTGATGCGAACGCCGATAGTGAACGGCTCAGTGTCTTGTGTGGCGCGTATCGTCCCTGCCCAAATCCCGAACATGAACGGCACGAGCAGGTCCGCCACATCGCTGTGCAGGCCGTGTTCACGTCCAATGCCTTCGCGAATGTCCCAGGAGTGAATCCCGTAATCCATTAACTGGAACGCCGGGTAGAAGAACGCCGGCACCGGGCCCATATAGAAGTGCGGCACCATCAGCCCCGTCCAGTCGTCCGGCGTAAGGGACTCGAAAATGCCCGTCATCTTGTCGAAATCGGTGCGCAGTCGGTCGACCATCTCTTTTTGGGGTAGCTCCCGGAACGACTTGCCCTGTTCCTCGGCGCGTTTTGCCATACCGACCAAGCCATAAGCAGGATCGACCTCTGCGTGACTACGGGCTGCAGCGAACCCCTCGAAGTAGGTCTCCGTGGTGTCGACGATGTGCCCAACGATGTCACGCACCTCCCACTGCGGGCAGGCCGTCCCAGCTGTCCAGGTCTCCGGCACCTCCGCCAATGTGAAGAAGCCATCGGCCTGGTCTCGCACAACTCGAAGAACTGTGTCTTTGCCCTCGTACGTCATCGCGTTCCAATTCATTGCTTACCGTCCTCCCATGTGACTGTGGCTGTGGCCGTCCTCGCTCGTCGGGCCCTCCGAGCATGTTCGTATAGCGAACAGTTGTGCGCATACCATTCAAAGCGTCTCGCCGCAGCAGAACGCTGTCAATGACGTCTCGGCGGATGCCTGTCGTAGTGTTCGGCATGCGAACGTAGGTAAGGAGGCTTCATATCTCATGGCTGAGTCCATCGAGCGGCCAGTGGGCTATGTCCAGTCCCTCGACCGCGGTCTTGCCGTGATCCGCAGTTTCTCGGCCGAGCGACCACGACTCACCTTGTCGGAGGTGGCACGTCAGACTGGGCTGTCCCGGGCCGCCGCGCGACGTTCACTGATCACGCTCCAAACGCTGGGCTACGTCGGCAGCGATGATCGGCACTTCTACCTGACTCCGCGCGTCTTGACCCTGGGCTACGCGTACCTTTCGTCGCTGTCCTTCGCCGATGTGGCACAAAGCCATCTCACCGACCTCGCCAACGATGTGCATGAGTCGTGCTCGGCGTCGGTGCTGGACGGCTTCGACATCGTGTACGTGGCGCGTGCGGCCACCAAGCGCATCATGACCATTTCCTTGTCGGTGGGCACGCGGCTGCCTGCCTACGCGACGTCCATGGGTCGGGTGCTGCTTGCCGCTCTTCCTGGCGACCGACTGGAGTCCTACCTCGACACCGCAACGCTTGCGCCGCTGACCGAGCGCACGATTGTCGATCGGGCCCGGCTGCGTGCGGAAGTGGAAAGGACCCGCGCTCGCGGATGGTGTCTGGTCGACCAGGAACTCGAACACGGCGTCCGCTCCATCGCGGTCCCCGTACGTGATGCAGCCGGCCGAGTGGTGGCTGCCGTGAACACCAGTGCCCACGCGACCAGGGTGCCGCTCGCGACGCTACAAAGGACCTTCCTCCCCAAGCTCCGAGACTGCGCTGCCGCGATTGACGCCGAGCTCCGGACGGTCCGCTGACGGATCCGCCGGGGTGTTATGCGGTCTGAGATAGGTGGGCTTTGGCATCCTCGTACGTGCCCACGGGAGCTGATTCGGCCGGAGTGTAGATGAGGTACAAACGCCGGTCGTGAAGGTCTGGGAGGGACCAGCCGTAGCGGGAACGGAGATTCGCCCTCGTCGAACAGGCGCATGCCCTTGCGTACGGCGATTGGGTGGACGAGCAGGTGTAGCTCGTCGAGCAGACCGGCGGCGAGCAGTTGACGAACGACGGAGACGGATCCGCTCATGGCGATGTCTGTCACGCCCGGCTCGTTCTTCAGCGTAGTGACGGCCTCAACGAGGTCGCCCTTCAGCTGCTCGGAGTTGCGCCAGCTGAACTGGAGATTCCGATTCGAGACGACGATCTTGCGTGCATCGCCCAGCGCCTTGCCCATGGCAGCGTCTTCCTCGCCGGCGGCCGCGCGGTCGGGCCAGGCACCGGCGAAGCTGTCGTAGGTCTTGCGGCCAAGCAAGAGCGTGTCGGCGGTGGCCAGCTGGCTGTCGACGGCCGCGCCCATCTCGTCGTTGAAGTACGGGAAGTGCCAATTCTGCGGATCCTCGACGACGCCGTCGAGTGAGATGAACAGACCGGCGGTGATCTTCCGCATGGAAGCTCCTCCTTGATCATCTTGATGAGGTGTGTCATCTGATCCGACCATGGTCGGCGCGGCAACTCGTCGCGAGGGGCAGGAATTGTTTCGAGACGCGCACTGATGGACCCGACCCGACCACGCTCTGGGCGCAGATCCGGGCAGAATTCTGAATGGCTACAGCAAGCAGGTCGACAAGGTGCGAGGTCCGGCCCCTGCGGCGACAAGCAACTCGCCCGGCGACGTCGTGGCACGTCTGCGACGGCATCGATGGTTGTGGGCATCACTGGAGCGCTCGGCCGCGCCGATTCACATCGTGGTCGCGGCGCGCTTGATCGCCTTGCGGATCCGGCAATACGTACCGCACCGGCACACGTTCATGATCTGGTCGATGTCGGCGTCGGAGGGGCTCGGCTTGGACTTGAGGAGCGCGGCAGCCTGCATGATCTGCCCGGGCTGGCAGAAGCCGCACTGCGCCACGTCCTCCTCCACCCACGCCTGCTGTACCGGGTGGAGGCCACCTTCTCCAGCCATGCCTTCGATCGTGGTGACCTTCTTTCCTACGACGTCGGCCGCAGTGAGCATGCACACCTGAACCGCACTTCCGTTCACATGACAGGTGCACGCTCGACACACTCCAACGCCGCATCCGTACTTCGGCCCGGTCACGCCGAGCAGGTCGCGCAGGACCCAAAGAAGAGGCATGTCGGCCGGCGCGTCGACCGTGACGTTCTTGCCATTGAGCTTGAATGCATAGCTGGGCACCGGGGTACTCCTCAGAAGTTGATCGGGAAGCTACGGGGCTTGCTGCCGGTCGCGCGGGCGTAGGCGTTCGCCACCGCGCCGGCTGCAGCGGGAACGGACAGCTCGCCGACTCCACCGGGCGACCCGGTTCCGCCGATAAGGTACACGTCGCACTGCAGTGGCGCGTCCGCCTGGCGGGCGTACTTGAAGTCGCTGTAGCTGCCCTCCCGGAACGCCCCGTCATCCAGATGATTACCGGCCAGCAGCACGGTGCTGATCCCGTCCATGAGGCTGCCCATGGCCTGGGCCCGCAGACCGCTCGGATTCACCTGGCGCCCAACGTCCAAGGCCATGACGGCTTTGGTGACCCGCGGCTTGGCGCCGTTGCAGTTGATCTCGACCAGGCATGCCGCGATCGATCGGTACTCGGCGTGCAGCGCCACGCCCTGCGCGGTCCCGGACGACATAGCTCTGCCCCAGTTCCCTTCGGTGGCGACCTTGTCGAGGACGGCGCGGGCATCGGCGGTTTTGAGGAACTTCCGGCGCATGGCGACGGGGTCGGTTCCCAGCGCCTTCGCAATGTCATCGACGAGGATCTCCTCGGCCGTACGAGCCTGGGCGGAGTAGACCGAGCGCCATGCAGCGGTCGGCATGTCGTAGGAGACCTCGGCGAGGGTTTCGCTGACAACTCCAAAGTTGTACGGGCAGGCCTCGCTGATGTGGAAGAACGCGGAACCGATGGTCGGGCTGACGTAGCCGGCGTCGACGAGTGCCTGCCCGGTGCCGCTTCCCAGGTCCAGCTCTACGCACGACATGCGGTGCTCGTAAGAGAGGACTTCGCCTTTCGCGTGCACGGCACGCAACTGGTGGTGGCTACGCGGCCGTACCCGGCCATGGCGCATGTCATCGTTGCGAGTCCACATGAGCTTCACGGGCTTCCCGATTGCCTTCGACACGCGCGCTGCCTCGACTGCCGGCTCGTGGTAGATCCGCCGCCCAAAAGAGCCGCCGCCCCGGATCACGTGCAGGGTCACGTCATCGGCGTCGAGTCCGACGGCGTCGGCGACCGCAGACTGAGCGCCGCTCGGCGACTTGCTCGCCACCCAGATCTCTGCTGACCCAGATTGGACATCCGCCACCGCGCTGCCGACCTCCATCGGGGCGTGGTTGACGAATGCGAACGAGAAAGTCGCGTCAACCCGTTCGGTCAGCGGAGGCGCTGGCGTCATCGACGGGATCGCTGCCGCGAGCCGGGCCTTGATGTCCGCATCGGAGACCCCGTCGACAGTGCCGGACCCCCAGGTCACCTTTACTGCCGACCGCGCCTTCAGGGCCTGGTCGAACGTCTTCGCGCTCACCGCCACCCCGCTGGGCAGCTCGGTCACGGCGACGACCCCCGGCATCTTGAGAGCCGCTGATGCGTCGTAGGCCTTGACCTTGCCCTTGAGAGTGGGCGGTCTCATCACGACTGTCGGCAGTGCGCCCGGAACATCGACATCAAGCGCGTACTTCGCCGCCCCGGTCACGATGCTTCGTGCGTCGATCCTGGGCGTCGCCGTGCCGATGAGACGGTACTCCGACGAGGGCTTGGGGTCGGTGGATACCGCTGGCACGGTTACCTTGGCAGCCGCCTCGGTGAGCGACCCGTACGTGGCGGAGCGCCCGTCAGCAGCCCAAACCTTGGTGTCCCGCGTGGTCAGGGAACGTGCCGGCAGGTTCCACCGCTCCGCTGCCGCGGTGACGAGCCGGGCGCGCGCCTCCGCCGCAACCGAGCGCACCGGGCCCCACAGTGAGCGGACACTGGACGACCCGCCGGTGGACTGCGCAGTTCCGAGATCTTGGCGAGCGTCCTCCAGCGGAGCGTCGACGTCAACGAGGCGCGCGTCAATCTCATCGGCAACCACCATCGCGAGTGCCGTCGTGATGCCCTGCCCGACTTCCGCGCGAGGCACCCGGAAGACGATCTTGTTCTCCGGCGTCACTTCGAGTACGAGAAGGTGCTGAGCTGCCCTCGTTGCCGCCACCATAACCTCGCCCAAGTCGGCGATGTTCTCCGGCTGCGGCGGGCTCGGCACGACGGCGTACGCCTTGTCGGGCGTTATGAGGGCGCCAGCACTGCTGGCGGCGACGGTGAGCACCGGGGCTGCGACGACGTAGGTGAGGAACCAGCGTCGAGTCAGCGGCCCACCACTGGCCGTACCCTCCGACATCACGGCGTCTTGCGAGGCGTCTGCTGGCATGGAAGATCCTTCTCAGCGGGTTGGTGTCCGGGCTGCGTCAGGTCCATGTGCGACTTGTGCGTCGGCCCACGCGGCAGCGTAGCTTGCCAGTCTCGACCCCGCAGCCGCTCTGGCGGAACTATGTGCCGCACTGCACCGGCCCTATGCCGGTCTCCGTACGGGATTTCAAACGGCGGGACTCGAGCGGTCGAGCCTAAGGATCAGATGCGCTCCGAGGACTGCCAGCAAAAGGGCGGATGCTTCCCACTTAATTTGCCGCCCATCAGGATTAAGCGGTGGCTAAGTATTAGTTAAGGCCTGCCTGCCATGGTGATCATGCGAGCGGGCTGGTCCAATGTGACGGTGGCGACCTTGCTCGGGGTCGACAACGTCGGCTTGTTCTTCCTATCGACCCACGGCAAGGTCAGAAGGCGCTGTTTGGAATCATCACGACTGCAGGAGGTGTGCAGGTCCGCCATTACCTCGGTACGAACGCCGTAGGCGCCTTCGGTAGCGCGGATTACTTTTGGGTGAGGACCCCTGCAAAGATCTATGCCGATCCCGGTACAACAGTGACACTTCGCGCGGACCGCGACGTTGCGACCGGTACCAGCACATTCCGCTTCGCCATCTCCGGGCGGTTCCGGTAGCAACCGGCGCGCGATCTCGCACCTGGTTGAGTCGGGTTGTCGATCACTATGCGCCAGGTCTGGTCATCCTGCCGTCGGTAAGCGGCTTGCGCACCCATACGGCCGTCATCATCCAGCACTGCGTCCAGTAGTCCGGGTCGTTCAGCAAGGCCGAGGCTGCGTCGATCGTTGCCGCGTCGAGCCGCCCAGCAGCAATGACGCGGTCGCGCACCTCGGCCAAGAACAGTTGAAAATAGAGCGCCCCACGATCTCGGCCCCGAATGTTTTGCACGTCGGTCTTAGCCTGCGGATGCCCGAGACCCAGGGCGGCCACCAGGCTGGGCAGCTTGCGGCCTACGAGCCAGTCGATTCCATTGGCGTGTCCCCACTCGATAAGGCCCTCCCAGGTGCGCGCCCATACCTCGGGCTCGGTGGTCGGCGCGAGGTGAAAGTCCGGCTCTTGGATCAACAACCAGCCGCCGGGCTTGACGGCCTCGGCCATCCGCACCAACACCTGCGGGCCATACTCGGCGATCTGGTGCAACAGCGCGCGACACGTCACCAAGTCGTACGACTCCGATCCCAAGTCGCCCGCGCGCACGTCCATCTGCTGCACCGACAGGTTCTGTGCAGGAAGCAGTTCGAGAAGCACCGGGTTGATGTCGATCGCGGTCACGCTTCCCGAGGCACCTACCGTGGCGGCGAGCCACTCGGCGATGCTGCCGTTACCGCCGCCGAGCTCAAGGCAATGCCAGCCCTTGCCGACGCTGAGCATGGTGAGGTATCCGCGTGTCCAAGGATCCAGGATCTTCGACATCAGGTCGAGCCGTTGGTACTCGACGGCCGCGGCGTCGTCCAATATGTAGGGCTGCACGGTGCTCCTTGCTGTCTCTTCGATTTTATGGATCTCGTACGCGTGACTGAGCGCCCGAATGTCTCGAAACGGCGGACTGAGCGCTTTAATGCGTCGCCAACTGCGATCAGTCGCGCGAACAGGACAAACCTGAGAGAGAACAGGACAGCGCAATGCACTCGCACCCTTCTGACGACCGCCGCCTGATCGAGCTGCAGGCACCGCGGCGGAACCGCTACTTCAACGGCAAGCTGCTCGCCCCGTCGGACCTGGCGCTGGAACAGGACTACGGCCGCGGCTCGGACGCGCAACTGGCGAACCTGGTGCTCGGCGCGGGCGTGCTTTGCGGGCTGGACGTGACGGCGGTGTCCAGCGGGTCAGAGCTCGGCGTGCACGTGTCCCCTGGCGTCGCGCTCGACGGCTGGGGACGTCGGATCGTGGTGCCCGACGACGTTGACATCGTGCCGCTCAAGGTGACCGACGAGGGTGGGGAGCCGCTAGGGCTGGACGCGCCGGTGCCGCCAGAGCTTGTTGTGAAGCTCTGCTACCGCGAGTGGCAGGCGGAGTCGATGCCGGCACTCGCGTCCGATCCGTCCGCCGAGGGCAACGAGGCCACCGAGGCGGGGCAGTGGATCGAGAGCTATCGGATCGATGTTCGTGCGGGAGCGGTCGGTCCCTCCGGGCTCGCCTGCACCGACCGCGTCCTCGACCTGATGCGAGCGGGCGACCTGACCCGCGCGCTGGCCGTACTCGCGCAGGGTGCGTGTGCCGAACCGCCGCAGGATCCCTGCATCGTGCTTGCGACGCTCAGCGTGAGCGACGACGGCGGGCTGACGGTCGATGCGCTCGGACCGCGCACGGTCGTTCCGACGAACCTCATGCTGATGCGGATGGTCGCGTGCCTCGCGGCGAGGATCGAAGAGTGCTGCGCGCACCCAACGCCCACACCGTCTCCCTCGCCCTAGCTGTTGCCCCGCCGTCGCGGGCGGCTTCCGCGCCGTCAGGCCAGGAGTCAGAAGTAGGCGAGGCGTCAGCCGGGTTCGTCGCCGGTAGGTGATGTCCCGGCGGCCTCCGATGCAGGGGTACGCGTCGTGGCGCTCCAGGTGGCCAGCAGCTTGAGCTGGTCCTCGGCCTGGCTGCCCGGTTCGGCGGAGTAGGCGATCATGGTCAGCCCGTCGCCGGCCAGGTCGAGGGCGTCACCGGTCAGTTCAATCTCCCCGACCACCCGGTTGGCCAACCGTTTGAGGGCGGTGCGGTGCAGCCGCACGTCGTGTCGGGCCCACCGCGCGGCGAAACTGTCACTGCGGGTCGCCAGCTCCCCGATCAGGTCGCTCAGGCCGCGGTCGGACGGGTCGCGGCCGGCCTGGGTGCGCAGGGCACCGACGATGTCCAGGGCAACCGTGTCCCAATCCAGGAAGAAGGCCTTGGCATAGGGGTCGAGGAACACGAACCGGGCCAGGTTGAACGGCAAGTCGTCTTGGACCAGGACGCCGTCATAGAGGGCCAGGCACAAGTCGTTGGCGGCCAGGATGTCCAGCCGGGCGTTCCGCACGTATGCCGGTGTGCCGGTCATTCCGTTCAGGATGCTGAGCACGGCGGGCCTGACCCGGGTCACCGGCGGCTTGGCCGGACGCGGCCGCGAAGCTGGGACTGACGCCGTCTTAGCGAGGTCGAACAGGTGCTGCCGCTCCGCCTCATCCAACTGCAAGGCCCGGGCCACGGCATCCAGAACCGAATCCGAGACCCCCGACAGGTTCCCACGCTCGAGGCGGGCGTAGTAGTCGAAGCTCACCCCGGCCAGAGAGGCGACCTCCTCACGCCGCAGCCCCGGCACCCGCCGCTTTTCGCCGTAGGTCGGCATCCCCGCCTGCTCCGGGGTGATCCGGGCCCGGCGGCTGACCAGGAAGTCGTGCACGGCTTGGCGGTCCACAGCTCGACACTACGAGCCGGCGACCAGGCTAAGGAAGGTACTGCCAGTACACGCGTCAGCAGGCCCTAGCATTCAGCTGCCCGACGCTGATGGCATGGCATCTATACCCCAAATCGCACCGACGCCCAGCCCACAAGTTCGCCGAGAGGACCACGATGACGCCACCCGACGAAGCCGCACGACCAACCGACTTTGACCCGCATCGCGGACCCAGCCCCCTCATGGCCCAGAGGATGCGACACACCGATGCCTGACACCAACGAACGCAGGATCCTGCTCGCCTACTACTCCCGAGCCGGGGAGAACTACCACTACGGAGGCCGCAGGACCCTGAAGGTCGGCAACACCGAGGTGCTGGCTGGCATGATCGGCCAGCTCATCGCGTGCGACCTCTACCGGATCGAAGCTGCCGACCCCTACTCCGACGACTATGACGCCACCGTCGATCGCAACGTGCGCGAACAGAACGACAACGCTCGACCCGGCATCGCGAACCTGCGGACCTCGATCAGCGACTACGACACGGTCCTGGTCGGCAGCCCGATTTGGAACAACCGAGCGCCAATGATCATGTCGACCTTCGTGGAGAGCTTGGACTTCAGCGGCAAGACCCTCTACCCGTTCGTCACCCACGCGGTGAGCGGCCTGGGTTCAACCGAACGCGACTATGCCGCCTCGGCACCCCGCGCCACGATCGGCGATGGTCTCGCGGTACACGGCGAAGAGGTCCAATCAGCCCAGGCCCAGTCCGCGGTGTGGCTGCGCCGGATCCGCCTACGGACCTGAGCGCGCGCATAGGTCATGAGTTGCCGGTATTGGCGTGTACTGGCAGTGCCTGTTTCATCGTCCGGTTGAGTTCTAACGTCGAGAAACGTGGATCGCCGCAAAGATGTACACGAAACGAGGGAACGAGGTAGATCATGCCGAATGTCTCAACAGTGACGCTGAACAACGGCGTCGAGCTGCCCGCGCTGGGTCTGGGCGTGTTCCAGACACCCGCAGAGGAGACCCGTGCCGCGGTCGACGCGGCGCTGTTGGCCGGTTACCGGCACATCGACACAGCCGCTGCCTACGGCAACGAGCGGCAGGTCGGAGACGCGGTCCATAGCTCCGGGCTGGACCGCTCCGAGGTGTTCTTGGAGACCAAGATCTGGATCAGCGACTACGGCTACGACAAGACGTTGCACGGCTTCACCAAGAGCGCCCGCAAGCTCGGAGTCGACCAGATCGACCTGCTGATCCTGCACCAAGCGCTGCCGTCGGACTTCGAGGCGACCCTGGATGCCTACCGGGCCTTGGAGACGTTGCTCGGCGACGGGAA